>Ga0207665_10002235_pt1 | contig 13061 bp, 13 predicted proteins | sample LARL112metaG_FD_184351 | JGI IMG/M metagenome (GOLD analysis project Ga0207665, IMG submission 184351) | Corn, switchgrass and miscanthus rhizosphere microbial communities from Kellogg Biological Station, Michigan, USA - LAR L11-2 metaG... | ecosystem: Host-associated > Plants > Roots >...
GGAATCGCCAGGCCCAGCGCGAGCGCGGCGCCGCGCGCTCCGCGAGGGGTTTCCGCCGGGGCGTCGCCCGTGCCCACGTCCGCGATCAGACGCGCCTCGATCTCAAGGCGCGTTTTTTCGTACTGGTCCGGTGCAAGTGTTCCGGCGCGCAAGTCGGCTTCCAGCTCGCGCAGCTGGTCGCGATACACCGCGGCGTTCACCGCGTCGCGCGTCTCGCTCGGGCGCACCACGCGTCGTGCGAGCGGCGGCACGATGAAGAGGAGCGCGACCGCGATGAGGGCGACGCCGAGAACAACGAAAATGGTCAGCGTCGCTCCCCTTGAGTGCCGGCGAGTAGCTCCGCCGCGCGCTTTCGATCCGCCGCGGTCATCTCGGCCACTTCAATGGACCGTCGACGCAGCAGGCGCCGGAGCAACACAGCGAACCCGGCGGCGACCAGCAGCAAGGGTCCGAACCAGAGCAGTACGGTCGTTGCCTTGAGGGGCGGCCGATAGAGAACGAAGTCGCCGTAGCGCGCGACCAGGAAATCGACGACCTCCGCGTCGCTCCTCCCTTCGCGCATTTTCTCGCGGAGCTGGTTTCTCAGGTCCTCCGCAAGCGGTGCGTTCGAGTCGGCGAGCGTCTGATTCTGGCAGACGAGGCAGCGTAGCTCCTCGGCGAGCGCCATCACTCTCTTCTCGAGCACGGGATCCGCCGCGGCGGGAGGCGCTTCCTTGGACGCGACGGACGCGGCGAAGAGGAGCGGCAGGAGCGCGAGGAACCTAAGCACGCTCGAGTTCCCGCACAAGCGGCAGCACTTTCTCCTTGACGATCTGAGGCGTGAGCGGACCGATGCGCTTGTAACGGATGACGCCGGCCTTGTCGATGACGTAGGTTTCGGGCACGCCGTAGACGCCGTAGTCGATCCCGACCCGGCCATCGAAATCGTAGATCGAGAGCTTGTAGGGATCTCCCATCCCCTTGAGCCACGCCAGGCCGTCCTCGCGCTTGTCCTTGTAGTTGAGGCCGTAGATCGGCACCGCGCCGCTGGCGGCGAGGTCGAGCAGCACCGGATGCTCCTCGCGGCAGCTGACGCACCAGGAAGCCCAGACGTTGAGCATCCAGACCTTGCCGCGCATATCGCGCTCGGTGAACGTCCTGGTCGTCTCGCGCAGCTGCGGCAGCTCGAAATGCGGCGCGGGCTTACCGATCAGCGGCGAGGGTACCTCGCGCGGATCGAGCTTCAGCCCGATTCCGAGCAACGCGACCAGCGCGACGAAGATTGCGATGGGAATGGCAAAGCGGGTCATCGTCATCGCGCCGCGGCGGCGGCGTATTGTTCCTGCGGGCGCTTCGCCGCGAGGCGATAACGCCGATCGCTCGCGGCGAGAGCGCCGCCGAGCGCCATGATGAGGCACCCGCCCCAGATCCAGTCAATGAAAGGCTTGTGATACACGCGGACGATCCAGCCCGTCGCGCCCACCGAATCGCCGAGCGACACGTACAGGTCGCGGGTCAGGCCGGGATGGATCGCGGCCTCGGTCATCGGCATGTTCTGAACCGTGTAGAGGCGTTTCTCCGGATAGAGCGTCGTGACCGGGCGGCCGTTCCTGGTCACCACGATCTGGCCGCGCCCCGCGACGTAGTTGGGTCCCTGCACGTCCCTCACGCCGTCGAAGCGGAACGTATAGCCCCCGGCCTCGACGGTGTCGCCCGGTTCCATGCGCACGTCCTTCTCGGTCTCGTAGCCCTTCACCAGGGTGACGCCGACGACGAACACCGCCACCCCGAAGTGCGCAATCAGCATGCCGTAGGTCGAGCGCGGCACGCTCGAGAGGCGCGTCCAGGCGTTCGATCCGCTCGCGGCGTTGCGTATCTTTTCGTACAGCTGGACGACACCGCTCGCGGCGACCCAAGCCGCGAGCAACATTCCCAAGGCAACGAGCGCGCCCCAGCGTCCCATCGCGAACGGCAGCGCGAGCGCGGCGACGACGCTCGCCGCGAGAGCCCAGCGGAGGCGCGCGGCGAGATCGGGGAGGCTCGCTTTCTTCCAGCGCGCAAGCGGCCCCACGCCCATGAGAAAGAGCGCGGGCGCCATGAGCGGCACGAACACCGTCTCGAAGTACGGCGGCCCGACCGAGATCTTGCCCAAGCCCGATGCGTCGAGCGCGAGCGGATACAGCGTTCCGAGCAGCACCGAGCCGGCCGCCGCGACGAAGATCACGTTGTTCGCGAGCAGCATCGATTCGCGCGAGAGCGGCTCGAAACCGCCGCCGAGCCCGATCTTCGGCGCGCGCCACACGTACAGGAGCAGCGAGCCGCCGATCACGATCACGAGCAGCGCGAGTATGAAAATGCCGCGGGTAGGATCGGTCGCGAAGGCGTGGACGGAGGTGAGGACCCCCGAGCGCACCAGGAAGGTCCCGAGCAGGGAGAGCGCGAAGGCGACGATCGCAAGCAGCACCGTCCAGCTGCGGAAGGCGCCGCGCTTTTCGGTGACCGCGAGCGAATGGATGAGCGCCGTCCCGACGAGCCAGGGCATGAAGGAAGCGTTCTCCACCGGATCCCAGAACCACCACCCGCCCCAGCCCAGCTCGTAGTACGCCCAGCCGCTGCCCAGCGCGATCCCTACGGTGAGAAAACACCAAGCGGCCGTCGTCCAAGGGCGCGACCAGCGCGCCCAGGCTGCGTCGAGCCTGCCCGAGAGGAGCGCCGCGACGGCGAAGGAAAAAGCGATCGAGAAACCGACGTAGCCCATGTAGAGCATCGGCGGATGAATCACCATGCCGGGATCCAGCAGGAGCGGGTTCAAGTCGCGTCCGTCTGCGGGGACGGGGAAGCGCCGCAGGAACGGGTTCGAGGTGAACAAGATGAACAATAGAAAGCCGGTGCTCACCAGCCCCATCACTCCGAGAACTCGGGCCACCATCTCGCGGGGCAAGTGGCGGCTGAACAGCGTGACGCCGAAAGTCCACACCCCGAGCATCAGGAGCCACAGCAGGATCGAACCCTCATGCCCGCCCCACACGCCCGAGATGCGATAGTGAAGCGGCAGCATGGAGTTGGAGTTGGATTCCACATAGGCGACGGAGAAATCGTTGGAGGCGAAGGCGTAGGCGAGGCAGGCGAAGGCCGCGGCCACGAACACGAACTGTCCCCGGGCCGCGGGCCGCGTCGCGTCCATCCATACGCTGTCGCCGCGCGCCGCTCCTGCGAGCCCGAGTATTGCCTGGGCCAGCGCGAGACACAATGCGACGGCCAGCGCCAACTGTCCGAGTTCGGGAATCATTTGCGTTCGGCGCCACGCTCCACGAGGGTGTGCGTCGCCTTCTGGTTGATGGACTGCGCCTGTTTGATCGCGTCGGCTGCGGCCGGGGGCATGTAGTTCTCGTCGTGCTTGGCGAGCACTTCGCTCGCGTAGAAGACACCGTCGCCGCCGAGCTTGCCCTGCGTCACCACTCCTTTGCCCTCACGGAACAGATCGGGCAGGATCCCGCGATAGACTACCGGCACGTTCTTCGCCGTGTCGGTGACGACGAATTGAACGGTGAGCCCGTCCGTCTGGCGCTTCAGGGTGCCGGGCACCACCAGTCCGCCGATGCGGAATGCGCGGCCCTGCGGCACCTCTTTCGCCTCGACTTGCGTAGGCGTGAAGAAAAATACGAGATTCTCGCGGAACGCGGCGAGCACGAAGGCTGCCGCCACGCCGAGCGCAACGAGGCCGCCCGCGATCATCGCCAGCCGTTTCTGCCTGGGTTTCATCGGTCGCCTTGTGCGGTGCCGTGGAGGCGAAGGCGTGCGAGGGCGCTGCGCTTGCGCAACGCGAGCAGCACGATTTCCGCGATCACGAGACCGAGCGTCACGAGGTAGGAGCCCCAAACATAGAACGCATAGCCCCCCATTGCAAGGAAATTCTCCAGGCTGCCCCAGTTCACGCGGATCCCCTCGCGTAGTCCGCTACCCACTCGCTCGCGCGTTCGCGCTCGAGCATGATGCAGCGCGCCCGCATCAGTGCAGCTGCGATGCTGTAGAACCAGAAGCCGAAAGCCATCACAGCCATACCAGTGAGCATCGTCGCCGCCATGGTCGGGGCCTTGGTGAGACTCACCGATGCGCCCTGATGCAGCGTGTTCCACCACTTCACCGAAAAGTAGATGATCGGGATGTTCACGACGCCGATCAGAGCGAGCACCGCCCCGGCCTTGTCGGCGCGGCGAGGATCGTCGATCGCGGCTTGGAGCGCCATGAAGCCGAAATAGAGGAAGAGCAGAATCAGCTCCGAAGTCAGCCGCGCGTCCCACACCCACCAGGTGCCCCAGGTGGGCTTTCCCCAGAGAGATCCGGTCCAGAGGGCGATAAACGTGAACAGGGCGCCGGTGGGCGCGATGGCGCTCGCCATCATGCCCGAGAGCCGGGTGTTGAACGCGAGCCCCAGTCCCGCCCAGAACGCCATGACCAGATACAGGAACATCGACATCCAGGCCGCCGGAACGTGGATGAAGATGATCCGATAGGCTTCCCCCTGCTGGGCGTCGGTAGGAGCGGCGAAGAATCCCAGGTACAGCCCCGCGGTGCACGCGATCGCAGCGAGAACGCCGAACCAGACCGCGAGCTTTCCCGCCAGCGGGAAAAAAGTCTGTGGAGAAGAGTATTTGAACCAATTCACTGCCGCTCCCGCCTCAGGCCGCAGAACTCCAATCTGTATTAGATGAGGTTGCCGGCCGTTTATTCCGTCGAAATACGCAGCGCCACCGCTGCCGCCCATGGCGCGAAAGCCACTGCGAACACGAGAAGCGCGCCGAGCAACAGAAGCTGCGCATGCCCCCCGAGACCCGAGACCGCCGCTTCCGCCGCGCCCGCTCCGATGATCAGCACGGGGACATAGAGGGGCAGCACCAGCAGCGAAAGCAACGCCCCACCGCCCCGCAGGCCCAGCGTCAGCGCCGCGCCGATCGCCCCGATCAGGCTCAGGACCGGCGTGCCGAGCGCCAAAGATAGCGCCAGAACCCCGAGAAACTCTTGAGGAAAATCAAATTGTAGCGCCAAAACGGGCGAGATCAGGACGAGGGGCAGGCCGGATATGACCCAATGGGCGAACACCTTCGCCGCGACGGTCATTCCCAGTGGCGTGGCGCCGAGCAGCATCTGCTCCAGCGTTCCGTCGGTGTGATCGGAGGCGAACATCCGCTGCAGGGCCAGCATCGAGGCGAGCAGCGCCGCCACCCAGATGACTCCCGGCGCGATCGTTCGCAGGAGCCCCGCATCCGGCCCGACTCCAAGAGGGAAGAGGCTCACCACGATGACGAAGAAGAGCAGCACGGTCAGGACATCGGAGCTGCGCCGCGCCGCGAGCAGCAGGTCGCGGCGAATCACGCATCGGAGCGCAGCCAGCACGTCAGGTCCTCTCGAGGTCGATTCGCAGGGTTGCGGCGATTCTCGCCTCAAGGTGCGTCGTCAGAATCACTGCGGCACCCCGTGAAAGGTGCTCCGCAATCAGATTCTGCACGTGCTCAACAGCTTCGGAGTCGAGCGCCGCGAACGGCTCATCCAGGATCCAAAGCGGCATGGGTTCACTCAAGGCCAGGCGCGCGAGCGTCGTTCGGCGGCGCTGTCCCTGAGACAGCATCCGAGCCGGCAGGTCTTCGCAGCCGGCAAGGCCGAGCCGGCGCAGCGCTTCGCGGATCTGCGCAGGCTGCCTAGGAACGCCGGCGAGCGTGCACGCCACGTGCAGATTCTCGGTAGCGGTCAGGTCATCCTTGATTGCATTGGCGTGTCCGATGTAGACGAGCTGCCGCCAGAATTCCTCCTGAAGCCGCCGGATATCTTTTCCGTCCCAACGCACTTCGCCGCGGGTTGGTTCGAGCAGGCCGCATGCGATGCGCAGGAGGCTCGTCTTGCCGGAACCGTTGGCTCCTCCGATCCGGAGCAGCTCGCCGCTGCGCAGCGTGAAGCTCAGCGCGCCGAAGAGCTTGCGCTCGCCGCGCACGCAGTGCAGATCGACTGCCTCGAGCGAGGAGCTGCCCGCTATTTTTCCCACCGCAGCGGTCTAGGCGGCCGCGAGCTCCGCCCTGACCTCCGCGAGGAGGCGCTCGGCATCGCTGCCGCGTATTCGGGTGATGTCGTCCTGGTACTTGAGCAGAGTACCGAGGGTGTCGTTGACGGTCTGAGGGTCCAACGTCATCTTGTCGAGGGCCACCAGCGCCTTCGACCAGTCGATCGTCTCGGCGACGCCGGGGAGTTTGAACAGATCCATCTTGCGCAGACGCTGCACGAAAGTCACGACCTCGCGCGAAAGGGTCTCGGAGGCTTCCGGGGCCTTTCGCTTGAGGATCTCGAGCTCCCGCGCAGCGTCCGGATAGTCCACCCAGTGGTAGAAGCAGCGCCGCTTGATGGCGTCGTGGATCTCGCGAGTGCGGTTGGAAGTGAGCACGACGATCGGAGGCTCGGTCGCTCTCACCGTGCCGATCTCGGGAATCGTGATCTGGAAGTCCGACAGTACTTCCAGAAGATACGCCTCGAACGGCTCGTCGGTGCGGTCCAATTCGTCGATCAGCAGCACCGGCGCCGCGCCCTTACCGCCTTCGAGCGCCTGCATCAGCGGGCGCTTGATGAGAAAGCGCTCGGAGAAGATGTCCTTCGCGACCGTGTCGCGCGACGTCCCTTGAGTCTCGGCCAGCCTTATCTCGATCATCTGGCGCGAATAGTTCCACTCATATACCGCCGAGGCGATGTCGAGGCCCTCGTAGCACTGCAGCCGGACGAGCGGGCGGCCGAGACCGCTGGCGAGGACTTTTGCGATCTCGGTCTTGCCGACGCCGGCCTCGCCTTCGAGAAACAGCGGGCGGTTCATCTTGAGGGCGAGGAATACCGCGGTGGCGAGGCTGCGCTCGGCGACATAGTCAGCGCGCGCGAGCAGGGCGAGAGCGTCGTCGATCGACTTCGGAAGCGTGCTCATACGCGGATTATGCCAGCCTGGCCGGCAAAAAACCTTCCCCGGAGGGAAGGCCGACTTACGGAGCCCTCAGGGGTCTAGGCGGTGACAGCGCGCCGGCGGGCGCCGCCGCGCATGAGCAGCGAATCTTTCGCCAACACTCCGAAGCGGCGAGCGGCGATGATGCGGCGCTCCCTCGCGTAGGCCTCGTGGTTGCGCTCCAGGTCGTCGAGGCGGTAGACGTAGTTCACCATGAGCCCCGCCGAGCGGCGCATGCCCGCGGCCGAGATATCGCCGAGCCAGTTGAGGCGCTCCAGGCGCGCGCCGTTGCCGAGGTGAAACCGCGCCACCGGGTCGAGCGGCTCGTCGTCCTGCTTGGCGTAGAGAAGGTAATAGGCGCACAGACGGTTGAGCTGTTTCAGGATTTCCGCGGCGCGCACCTTGTCCTTGAACCATTCCGGGACGTCGAGCTTGGCGAGCAAGGCGGCGAGCTCCGCGTGCCTCGGATCGCCTTCCCGCAGCCCCGTACCATCGGTAAGCCATTTGCGGAAACCCGGGATCGGCGAGAGAGTGGCGAAGGTCTTCAGGCGCGGAAATTCGCGGCCGAGGTCTTCGGCGACCTGCTTGATGAGAAGATTGCCGAACGAGATGCCGCGCAGGCCTTCCTGGGGATTCGTAATCGAGTAGAAGATCGCGCAGTCGGCCGAAGCGGGATCCACTACCGGGGAGCCGAGGGCGAGCAGCGGCTGCACCTTGGCGCTCATGCCGCGGGTGAGCGCCACTTCGATGAAGATCACCGGCTCGTCGGGCAGCGCCGGATGGAAAAAAGCATAGCAGCGGCGGTCGGCCTGGAGCCGGCGGCGCAGGTCGTGCCAGCCTTGGATCTCGTGCACGGCCTCGTACTGGATCAGCTTCTCCAGCACCAGCGCGGAAGTGCGCCAGTCGATGCGCTGCAGGACCAGGAATCCGCGATTGAACCAGGAACGGAACAGCTGGGCGAGGTCGGTTTCGATGACCGCCCAATGCGGATGGTCGGCCAAGCCCCGCAGCAGCCGGCGCCGCATTTCCAGGAGAACGCCGATTCCGCCGGGGGCCATGTTGAGGCGCCGGAAGAGCTCTTGGCGCGGCGATTCCACGGCCCGCTGCAGGTGCACGAGGTTTGCGGGGGACGGGTCCTTGCGGTAGGCGTCGGCGGATCGGCCGACCGCCTCGGGGTCGAGAGAAAACTCCTTGACGAGTAAGCTGAAAAAAACCTCCAGTGCCGGCGCATCCAGCGATTGATACGCTGCGAGCGCCTCGCGCGCGATGAAGGCGCCGGACCCCTCGCCGCGCTGGGACTGGAGTTCGTGGCAGATCGACGCCGCGCGGCGGGCGCTGCGCACCGCAGCGCGCGAAGGCGCCCCCGGTTGGGGGGGCGCGGACCCGAGCAGGCGCTGCACGAAGAAGGGTTTGTACATGCTTAATGGACAGCTTGGAATGGGCCAGGTTCTGAGCTCGGTTCTACAACTAACGCACGGATCGTGCCAGTTTATTCCCTGCAGACATAAAAAAACCCTCCCCGGTGCTATCGGGGGAGGGCCGGTCGGGATCCCCTCGAGGCGATTAGCCCTCGAGATCGGGTCCGGGAGATTTGATCCCCGACCGTTCACGCCGCCGCAAGCACGGCGTGCGGGCCCCGGGAACCGGGGACTCCCGGATGTTCTATTTCATCGCGGCCTCGACAGCACGTCTGGCCATCACGGTGATCAGGTGCGCCCGATAGTCGGCTTTTGCGTGCAGATCCGAATTGAGGCCCTTCTCCGGCACCGCGATGCTCGCCACCGACTCGGGGGCGAACTTCGCCGCGAGCGCTTTTTCCATCGCGGCCACGCGGAATACGCTCGGGGCCGCGCCGGTCACCGCGACCCGCACGCCCGCGCCGAAGTCGGCGACGAACACGCCGACGATGGCGTAGCGTGAGGCCGGATTCTTGAACTTCATGTAGGCCGCCCTCTGGGGTACGGGAAAGCTCACCGAGGTGATGATTTCGCCTTTCTGCAAGGCGGTCTCGTACATGCCCTTGAAGAATTCGTCCGCCGCGATCTTGCGCTTGTTGGTGACGACGGTCGCGCCCAGGGCCAGCACCGCCGCCGGATAATCCGCGGCGGGATCGTTATTGGCGAGCGAGCCGCCGATCGTGCCCATGTTGCGGACCATGCGGTCGCCGATGCCCGCGGCGAGGCTCGCGAGCGCGGGAATCGCCTTCTTCACTGCGGCCGAAGAGGCGACTTCGGCGTGACGAGTCATCGCGCCGATGGCGACCGTTTTGCTGTCCCCCTTGATGCCTGAAAGCTCTTTGATCGTGCCGAGATCGATGACCTCGGACGGATGCGCCAGGCGCAGCTTCATCGCCGCGATCAGGCTCTGGCCGCCGGCGAGCAGCTTCGCGTCGCCGTCTTTTGCGAGCACTTTGGCCGCGTCGGCGACCGTTTTAGCCTTCTGGTAGCTGAATGAATACATGCGCGTCTCCTAGGCAGCTTTCTTCATCTTGCTTTCCTGGCACGCCCGCCAGATCCTCTGCGGCGTCGCCGGCATCTCGATGTCGCGAACGCCGAGCGCGTCGGTGAGCGCGTTCATCACCGCGGCTGGAGCGCCGATCGCGCCTGCTTCGCCGCAACCCTTCACCCCGAGCGGATTGTGCGTGCAGGGCGTTTCCTTCGTGCCCACCTTGAATGCCGGAACGTCGTCCGCGCGCGGCATGCAGTAGTCGAGGTAGGAACCCGTGACGAGCTGTCCCGATTCCTTGTCGTAGTGGCAGCTCTCGGTCAGCGCCTGTCCGATTCCCTGGGTCAGTCCGCCGTGCACCTGTCCCTCGACGATCATCGGGTTGATGATCTTGCCGAAGTCGTCCACTGCGGTGAAATTCACGATGTTCACCGTGCCGGTATCGGGATCCACCTCGACTTCACAGATGTGGCTCCCGGCCGGGAAGGTGAAGTTGGCCGGATCGTAGAAGGCGTTCTCGTTCAAGCCGGGCTCCAGCTTGTCGAGAGGATAGTTGTGCGGCACGTAAGCCGCGAGAGACACTTCGGCGAACGCTTTTTTCTTGTCGGTGCCTCTCACGACGAACGCGCCGTCCTTGAATTCGATGTCGGCTTCCGCGGCCTCCATGAGGTGCGCCGCGATTTTCTTTCCTTTGGCGACGATCTTGTCCACGGCCTTCACGATCGCAGTCCCTCCTACGGCGATCGAGCGCGACCCGTAGGTGCCCATGCCGAAGAGGATCTTTCCGGTGTCGCCGTGCACGATGTCGATGTCCTCCATCGGGATGCCGAGGCGATCGGCTACCACCTGCCCGAACGTGGTCTCGTGTCCCTGCCCGTGGGAATGCGAACCGGTGAACACCGTCACCTTGCCGGTCGGATGGACGCGGACTTCACCCGCTTCGAAGAGGCCCGCGCGCGCGCCCAGCGCTCCGGCGACATTCGAAGGCGCTATGCCGCAGGCCTCGATGTAGCAGGAATAGCCCAGGCCGCGGAGCTTCCCGCGTCTTGCCGCGTCGGCCCTCCGTCCCTGGAACCCGGCGACGTCGGCGATTCTCAGCGCTTCGGCGAGCGTCGCCTCGTAGTTGCCGGTGTCGTACAGGAGCGCGACCGGGGTCTGATACGGGAAGGTCTTGATGAAATTGCGCCGGCGGATCTCGGCAGGGCTCATCTTCATTTCGCGTGCAGCGGTTTCGACCAGCCGTTCGACGACGTAAGTAGCCTCCGGCCGCCCCGCGCCGCGGTAGGCGTCGACCGGCGCCGTATTGGTGAACACCGCGGTGACCTCAGCGTAGATTACCGGCGTGGTGTACTGTCCGGCGAGCAGCGTCGCGTAGAGAATGGTCGGAATGCACGAGGCGAAAGTGGAGAGGTACGCCCCCATGTTCGCCGTAGTGGTGACGCGCATCGCGAGGAATCGTCCCTCCCGGTCGAGGGCCAGCTCCGCCCGGGTCACGTGATCTCGGCCGTGCGCATCCGAGACGAAGGATTCGCTGCGGTCCGCGGTCCATTTCACCGGGCGGTTGATCTGCTTCGAAGCCCAGGTGCACACCACGTCCTCGGCGTAGAGATAAATCTTCGAGCCGAAGCCCCCGCCCACGTCGGGCGCGACCACGCGCACCTTGTGCTCGGGAAGTCCCAGCACGAAAGCGGTCATGAGCAGCCGCTCGACGTGCGGGTTCTGGCTCGCGACGTAAAGCGTGTAGCTGTCGTCCGCGCGCGAGTAGGTCGCGTTCGCGGCCCGCGGCTCGATGGCGTTGGGAATGAGCCGGTTGTTGAGGAACTCGAGCGTGGTGACGTGCGCGGCGCCGGAGAAGGCCTTGTCCACCGCCCCTTTGTCGCCGAGGCCCCAGACGTAGCAGGTGTTGTCCGGCGCGATGTCGTGCACCACCGGCGCCCCTTTTTTGCGCGCCTCTGCCGCGCGCACCACCGCGGGCAGCTCCTCGTAATCCACTTTCACCAGCTCGGCGGCATCCCGCGCCTGCGGGTAAGTTTCCGCGATCACAATCGCGACGTGGTCGCCGACATAGCGCGCCTTGCCCTGCGCGAGGCAGGGATGCTGCGGCTCCTTCATCGGCTGGCCGTTGACGTCGGTGATGAGCCAGCCGCAGGGCAGGCCGTTGACCTTGGCCCCGGCGAGATCGTCGCCGGTGAAGATGGCGACGACCCCGGGCGCCTTCAGGGCCTTCTCCGTCTTGATCGATTTGATCTTCGCGTGGGCGTGGGGCGAGCGCACGAAATGCGCATGGGTCTGCCTCGGCAGCGCGACGTCGTCGGTGTAATTGCCCGCACCGGTGAGAAAACGGTAGTCCTCTTTGCGCTTGATCGAAGCGCCGATGTAGGGGGTCGCCATGTCTAGCTCCTCATCGTCTGCGAGGCGGCTTTGATCGCCTTGACGATATTGTGATAGCCGGTACAGCGGCACAGATTCCCGTCGAGTTGCTCGCGGATCTGTTGCTCGCTGGGGTCGGGGAAGTTCTTCACCAGATCGATGGCGCTCATGACCATGCCGGGAGTGCAGAAACCGCACTGCAGGCCGTGGTGCTGGCGGAAGGCCTCCTGCATCGGGTGCAGCGTGCCGTCCGCCTTGGCGATGCCTTCGATCGTGACGAGGTCGGCCCCCTCGGCCTGCATCGCCAGCATGTTGCAGGACTTCACGGCGCGGCCGTTCATGTGGATGGTGCACGCGCCGCACTGGGCGGTGTCGCAGCCGACGTGGGTGCCGGTAAGGCGCAGGCTGTCGCGGATGAAGTTGACGAGCAGGGTGCGCTCTTCGACCTCGGCGCTCGCCGGCTTGCCGTTGACGGTCAACGAGACCTTGACGGTCATGATTCGACTCCTTCGGTGAAAGTTGAACTTTTTCTTGGATGGCGTTCAAATAAACTACAGAAATCGTTTGACGAAAAAGCCTCCTTGACGGCGATTCATGTCGAGGGATTTGCGGCGATGCGTGGCGAGAGAAATCCTAGACCATGATCGTGCCGCAATCAACCACAAGCTTGATTTCGTCGCGGCTTGACCCAAGTTTAAGACAGGTCTAGGCTACCTCGTTCAAGCGTCTGTTAGGATTCAACAATATTTTCTGAGCAAGGAATTCCCGTGGACAGCGTCGATCTGGAAGTGGTGCGCAGCGCTTTGAAATGGAGCGAATCGGGCCATCGTGCTACGTTGGGCACGGTCGTTCATACCTGGGGCTCCGCTCCGCGGCCGGTCGGAGCGATGCTCGTCATTCGCGACGATGGTCAGGTCATGGGCTCGGTTTCCGGCGGCTGCGTCGAGGACGACCTTATCGACAAGGTCCGGACCCAGGCGATCGCGGCGGTAAAGCCGGAGGTCACGACCTACGGTGTCACGCAGGAGCAGGCTACGCGCTTCGGGCTTCCCTGCGGCGGTACGCTGCAGATCGTGCTCGAGCCTGTCACTGCGGAATCGAAGCTCAAGGATCTGCTTTCCGTCATCGAGCGCCACGAGCTTTCGGCTCGCTTTCTCGACATGGACACGGGCAAGGTGCGCATCGAGCCGGGAAAATGGTCGGACCTGCTCGAGTTCGACGGCAAGGTACTGAAGACGGTGCATGGGCCGCGCTGGCGGCTGCTCCTCATCGGCGCGGCGCAGGTGAGCCGGTATCT
>Ga0207665_10002236_pt1 | contig 13061 bp, 15 predicted proteins | sample LARL112metaG_FD_184351 | JGI IMG/M metagenome (GOLD analysis project Ga0207665, IMG submission 184351) | Corn, switchgrass and miscanthus rhizosphere microbial communities from Kellogg Biological Station, Michigan, USA - LAR L11-2 metaG... | ecosystem: Host-associated > Plants > Roots >...
AGGTTGTAATGGCAAAGGTAATTGAGTTTTACGTACCGAAGAACTTCCGGAAACCGGTGAAGTGCGCTCCTGAGCTGCACTACGGAAAGATCATCGAATTTTACTCGCAGACGAAGAAGTCAGCCTAGAACCAAACAAGTGTCTTGTCCGGGACTGGCTGATCCTTCGAGTGGTCGAGGTAAGCTGTGCGACAGCCTCGATGCCTCCAGGCCCAGAAGGTGAATGAATGTCTCAGAACAAATCGACCTCGTATCACAGCAACGGGTATAACGCCCAATCAGCTTGTGAGCACTGTGAGGCCATCATTAGCCACGAGCGCCGGTGTCCGACACTTAATTCGGTTGTCAGCTACGCTTGCAAAATTGTTGTTTCTTCCGACGCGTTGACGATCGGAGACGCGATCATCCTCCACTCTCTGGGTGTTCAGTGGGGACCATCGCCACGCTCGAAACCAATGCTCCGGCTGACAATAAACCGGCTGTTGAAGGGATTCCTCGGGGCCATTCCGGAACTCGCTGCCCCTCGAACCGTAGACTGTCCGACCTCTGTTCGCGAGAAAGCCCCGAACTCTTAGGAATGACATATCTCCTCGGGACCCCTCCCGAGATGTCCTTCGTCGATAACCTGGATTCACCTTAGGCAGGCTTAGCGTGCGCTTGCCGGGACGGCGACGAAACACAACAACGGCAAAACGACGACAACGGACGCTCGCCGTTTATGAGCTCCCGACGTTCGTATTCAACACGCTCAACCGGGTCACTATCGTGCTCGCTCCCGAGCTGCTTTCTGCTCTCAAGCGCGCAGCAAGGGCTACGGTTTGACACTCTGTCCGAGGAGCATGACGCTCGACCGACATGCTCTCAAGCGAATACGTAAACTTGACGCCACAGCTGCAACATACCCGGTAAGTTCTGCGCTCAATCGTGAAAACCCTGCTAAGGTTGCGGTGATGGCATCCAAACGCAAGGTCATAGCTCTTCCACAGCCATTTTGCTACCCATTCCATAAATCCTCATTGGTGTGTTTTCCCACCAACGCTACTACTGCACCACGGATGCCAAAGTTGAGGCCCAAGAGGTGGAGCAAGTGTCACTCTTGACCCACAGATTGTGTCCGCTTGCACGGTATGGTGAAGCGGCGCTAGCGGCGTGTTCGCCCGGTACCGCCATGAAATTCAAGGAACTGGACGGAGCGCGTCGAACCGTCGCCGATTGAATTCAACTATCTCCAAAGTACCCAGTGCCCACCATTGGTGAACAGAATCACAGGATTCATCGAAACCAGCAGCCGGTTGTAGTGCCAACGCCAGCTTTTTCGCCCCAAACCCCAATTCGCATAGAAAGACTTTTCTTCTGAATGGCGCCTAACCAGATCAGGATTAAGCCCAAGGCATCCACTGACTGAGCACACCCGGCAACACCTGCCATGCTCCCAGTGCTCTGCCGGGTGCGCACATTCTGCATGAAGATACCGACATCGGAAGCGATGTCGGCCACTAGAAGATTTTAAAAAATCGGCGCCCCTGAGATGGGCCCAGTCTCGGAATGACCGCGGGCCGGCGAGTGTCCATGGACCGACGCCAGCTTGTCACTGAAACCCAAGGATTTCGATCGTAACCGTCCCAATTTTCCCTACATTCAATCACTTGCCACGTTCCATGCTCTAGTCAACTTTGGCCCACACAGTGCATGGTTAGCGGCAGCAGCCAAGAGCGTTCGCTGTCAGCCGGGCGCGCGATTGCGATGTTCTTTTGTTTCACAGCTGCCTCGTTCGGCCAGCAGGTGAAGACCGACTACGATCACAACGCGGAGTTTGGAAAATACAAGACGTTCTATTGGGAAAGATCCAAACACGAGATCCGCTGTTGGTCGACCGCATCAAGGACGCAGTGAATTGGGCTCTAACGACCAAAGGCTGGACCCAGGTGGAGTCGGGTGGTGATGCGGCTCTCGTAGCGATGGAGATGACACGAAATCAACAGACTCTTAACACTTTTTACGACAACTTTGGAGGAGGTTGGCGTTGGGGAGGATTCGGAGGGTTCGGAGACGCAACGACGACAACTGAAACCTACCAGGTCGGCACCCTGGTCGTCGATCTGTTCGACGCCAAGACCAAGACCCTGATCTGGCGAGGCTCGTCCAGCGACACACTTTCCAACAATGCTGACAAGAGCACCAGGAATCTCGACAAGGGAGTGCAGAAGATGGTCGCGCATTTCCCCCCAGAGGGAAAAAAGTAACGCTCGGACGGACTTCATATTTCGAACGACAATCGGGCCAAAAAAAATAACCAAGAAGGTCGACCAGGCCGCCCCGGCAGGATGCAGTTTGTTAAGCGTATCGGTTTCGAAGAGTCTGATCTGCGTCGTTGAAAACACCACGAGGAGGAAGAACATGACGAAAGCATTCACCTATCTGATGAGCCTGTTATTCGTTGCTCTGCCAGTTTTTTCCGCGCCAGCTTGGGCGGCTGACCACGAAAAGGATGAAGATCGGCTGAAGAATAGCGGCATAGTGTTGAAGGAGATTCTCGGTGTTCCCGAGGACATCCCCCAGGACCTGCTCGACAAGGCCGATTGCGTGGTTGTCTTCCCTTCTGTCCTGAAAGCTGCCTTCATTGTGGGCGGAAGTTATGGGCGAGGTGCAATGTCCTGCCGCAGAGGCCAGGATTTCCGAGGGAGCTGGGGCGCACCCACCATGATGGCTCTCGAGGGCGGCAGCTTTGGCTTCCAGATTGGTGGCGAGGCAACGGATTTTGTCCTCCTCGTAATGAATGAACGAGGCGCGGGCGGAATTCTCACCAGCAAAGTGAAGCTGGGAGCAGATGCTTCAGTTGCCGCCGGTCCGGTCGGCCGTACCGCCTCGGCGGAAACTGACGCGACGTTGCGTGCGGACATCTTGAGCTACTCCCGCGCCCGTGGTGCATTTGCTGGTATCGCGCTCGAGGGATCAACCATTCGTCCCGATGATGGTGCCAACCGGCAAATTTACGGGCAGAAGATTCCGGCAAGGCAGATTGTGCGGTCCGGGAAGGTCGCCATCCCACCGGCCGCTCAGGATCTGATTTCGACACTGGAGTCCAGGACTCCAAGCCACAAGTCATAGCGATGGCGGAACCTGAAACTCACGAGAGCAGAGGACGGCATCGCGAAAGGAATGTCCACGCGAGGCCGTCGGCAGTTTGCAAGAGCCTGCGAGTGTCGCTCATGGGCCTTCGCCTTGCTGGTCAGAGTGAAATAGAACTTGCGATTCGATGAGCGTTGTCCGCAGCCGGCAAGCGGCTCACACGAGTTGACCGAGGGGCTTGGCTGATCCGAAAGTTCCAGGCATTGAGCTCCAAGGCTCGGACGTAGCCAGCTGCCACTCGTCAATTATGGCGAACATCGCCATCGTATTCTTCGTTTGTAGCGGAAGGAGTATGGGAGATGAGGTACAGGAAACTGGGGAATACCGGACTCATCGTGAGCAGCGTGGCACTTGGCACGATGCAGTTCGGCGGCAAGATGAACATGGGCAACCTGGGCCAGGAGGACACTACCCGTATGGTGAAGCTAGCCCTGGACAGGGGGATCAACTTCATCGATACAGCTGACGTGTACAGCCTCGGGGAAAGCGAAACCCTCGTGGGAAATGCCGTGAAGGGCGTGAGGGACCAAATTGTCCTCGCCACCAAAGTCCGGCTACCTATGAGCGAGAATTTCAACCGGAGCGGTGCGACCCGCGTGAACATCATGCGCGAAGTGGAGGGCAGTCTCCGGCGGCTGCAGACCGATTACATCGATCTTTACCAGATACATGGATGGGATAGCAACACGCCGCTTGAGGAAACCCTGCGGACGCTCGACGATCTTGTGCGCCATGGGAAGGTGCGCTATATCGGGCTGTCCAACTTCATGTCATGGCAGGCTGCCACCGCGGTCATGGTGCAGGAGCGCTTGGGATTGGAGAAATACGTAACGGCACAGATGTACTACAGCCTCGTCGGCCGGGGTCTCGAATACGAGTTCCAATCATTTGCCGAGTATCACAACATCGGCATCCTGGTCTGGAGCCCGCTTGCCGGCGGGTTCCTCACAGGGAAGTACACCCGCGCCAACCCTGCTCCTGCCGGCACCCGATTCGCGGAGGCAGGTTCGTTCGTGCCCTTCGACAAGGAGATGGGCTACCGCGTCGTGGAGGCGCTGGAGGACGTGGCCGGTCGGCACGACGCAAGCCCGGCCCGCGTGGCGCTCTCGTGGGTGCTCGGCCGGCCGGCCGTCAGCAGCGTGATCGTCGCTGCCCGCAAGGCCGAGCAACTGGAGGACAACATCCGTGCCGTAGACCTTCAGCTCTCGGACGACGACCTCCGACTTCTGGACGGGGCGTCGGATCCGGGCGTTCCGTATCCGAAGTGGATGGTCCTCCAGCTCGACACCGCAGAAGACCCTCGTTCGAAGACCCTATATCCCGAGCGCTACGCGGATGGCGGCGCCTGGAAGGACCTCCGCGGAAGCCGGTGGTCCGCCTGAGAGCGGTTTCGTGCCCGCGACAGGCACGGCGAGATGCGAGAGTTCCGGTCGGTGCGGATTATCAAACGCGGTTTGCGGAAGATCCGACTAGAAGCCAGCATACGAACCGCTGCGGTCGGATTGCCCGTCGGCGGGTCAACGAGTGTGGTCCGTGAAACGCGTGTGCAGCCATTGGCTCATGGCCACGCTCCTTTCTGTTCCCATGATTCTTGTCGGCGCACAAGATCGAAGCCGAATCTCGTCGAATCCGAAGACTTCTGATGTTGGCTCGCAGCCGGAGAGAAGGAACAATACTCAGAGTATTGAGAATGGCGGCCTGAGCGAGCCCGCCGGAGGTCGCCACGCAATGGATGGGTGGCAGACGAGCGAACAGTTCGAAAACTCTCCTTCGTTGAAATGGATGGCAGACGAGTTAGGTGTCAGTACCACAGCCGCCTATCGGCTATGTGTAGTCTTCAATTTTGCAACGCTCGTGACGCTGATTCTCATACCGTTGAGATCCAAGTTGCCTGCTATGTTTCGTGACCGGACTGAATTCATAGGCCAGACTCTTGAGGATGCGTAGTGGGCAAGTACCGAGGCGAAGAACCGGCTCTAGGCCATCGAAGCGCGATTCAGCAAAATTGGATCCGAGATCATGGCGATTCAATGGAGCGCCGACCAGGCGTGGAAGGCGGAGGAGGAGCCCATCCGCACTGCCATTGCAGAAGACAAACGCAGGATTGCGGGAGGGGTAGAAAAGGAGATTGCGGTAGGGTTGATCGGGCCAGGCACGAACTCAAGACCCACGCGGCCAACCTCGCTGTGACGCTGGCAGCCAGAGACATCCAAGTGGATGTCTGCACTGATCAAGCGCTCGTCCGCGACTTTATCGATCAACTGGGACGAAATGACAACCATCGAGTCTTCATTTTTCATTGTCGTTCCCTGAGGTTCAATCACAATTTTCCCTCACTGTAAGGACTCTCCATTACAACGATCTGATCGATGAGGATCGAGTTGGGTTCCGTTCAGTCGTCATATCCGCCGCCTCCCCCAGCTTCCCAGAAACGGCAAACAACCAAAACCACGTAGAATTCGCATAAAGTATGAGGGAACGAGCAGGATGTTGCAGAGGAGAGGTCATGAGGAAGTTCAGGCTTAATTTCGGAGTGGTCGTTGGGCTGTACTTGGTGGCGTCGATTGCGTGGGCCGATTCTTTGGAACTAAAGAATGGCAGCCTGATTAAGGGTAAATTCATGGGTGGCACCGAGACTGAGATCAGCTTCCAGGTCGGCTCGTCGGTGCAGCAGTACAACCTCGCCGACATCGTTGCGCTTAAGTTTGATTCTGAAAGGGCAGCCAGTGACATGCCAGTACGGCCGAACAGTACGCTCTCCAACGACCCCGGGACGGCAGAGCATCCCGGCACGAAAACACCCTCCAGTGTCACCATCCCAGTAGGAACGCGCATTTCAGTGCGCACCATCGATGGCATCGATTCCACGAAGAACCACGTGGGGGATCGCTTCCAGGCTTCGCTGGAGGAACCGTTGACGGTCGACGGCAGCGTGGTAGTCCCGAAGGGGGCCAACGTCTATGGCCGACTGGGGGAGTCGAAGGCATCAGGGACGTTCACCGGCAAGTCGCAACTGCGCCTGGAGCTGACCGGGATCGTGGTGAATGGACAGACTGTGCCGGTGGCGACGGGAGAGTATGAATTGACTGGGAAGTCACGTGGGGCGAGCACCGCGAAGAGAACGGTAGGCGGAGCGGCGGTGGGATCGATCATCGGTGCCCTCGCTGGCGGCGGCAAAGGAGCGGCGGTCGGCGCGGGTGTCGGTGGCGGGCTGGGCGCAGGGTCGGAGGTCATCACGAAGGGAGACCAGGTGAAGGTACCAAGTGAGACCCTGCTTGACTTTACGCTACAGCAGGAGCTGTCGATCCCAACGCATCGCGGCTCATAACTTCCGGTTCGCGTGATTCGTCTGCAACAACGAGAGCGTCGACACCTTGACCCCACAATGGAGCGACTCGACACATAAGTTTCGCCAAGCCAGAACCATTAAAACCGGAAAAACTATGACCGTCGGTAGTCACGATCGAGGTCATGGAAAACTGTCTCTTGAATGGTCAGCCTCGAAAAGTGAACGACAGCAGAAAAAATGACTAGAAAAGGTAAAGGCTGTGACATTGGTTATGCTCTAGCCGCCTGCTCCTGCGAAGGAGCGAAACAGCATGGAGGCATGTACCGTCACAGCCCTTGATGCGATCACTGCTTTCGCATGCAGAGCGCGATTCCTGATTTCTTCATAGCCCACTCTGGTTTGGGCCGAGTTGGAGCCGCTTCCAAAGTGGTGTCCCATACGCGCAGCTTTCGTCTTACGCAGACGATCGGCGAGCGGTTCAGGAACATGCCTAGGGTAACCCATTGCCAAAATCGAGGGACGGGCCCGTGGCGGAGGGAGTGAGATCGCGCTGGCCGTGGACATGTGTTTTGCTGCCGAAGCGCCAAAACCAATCCACCACATCTATCCAAGCTCAGAATGACCCTTCTTTTCGGCAAGACTTTTGGCACGTTTACCGACCTTCTTCAGCACCCCTTCAACTTGTTGCAGTTCTTCCGGAGAGACGTCCTGGAACGCACGTTTGATGAGTGCAGGGTGCCGGCGAAAGAGAGGGACGAACATTTCCCGCCCTTTTTCAGTCAGCGCCACCGTTCTGACTCGCCGATCAGAGCTGCTCTCGACACGGCTGACGAATCCCTTCTTGTACAGGCGATCCACTGCCCCGCTGACTGATCCGGGATTGAGGTCAACCTTTGGGCCGATGGGCGTTCACCGGCATCGGCCCCTTGTGCAGCAGTACGTCGAGGACCCGAAAGTCAGAGTCTCCCAGACCCTCCTCGGTGATCGGCGGAAGGGCATAGCGGGCAATCGAATTCCGGGCTTTCAGCATGATCAACCAGGCATGAATTGCTTCCGTAGGCCTTTTGCGGTTTTCCATAAGAATGTGAATCTCCGTCATTATACTCGACATCATATATATCGATATCGATACACATGAGATCGATGTTACAAAGGAGACCGCAATGACCAATACAGCGACGCCAGCTCTACCACAAACCGCAACCACCACCTGGAACATCGACCCGGCTCATACCGCGGCGGAGTTCAAAGTCAAGCACATGATGATCGCCAACGTGAAAGGCCACTTCTCCAGGGTTTCAGGCGTGTTGGTCCGGGATGAATCTGACCCGGCTAACGATCGCATCGAGGCCACCATCGAAGCCGCCTCCATTCAAACCCGCGATGAACAGCGCGATGCTCACCTGAAGAGCGCCGATTTCTTCCACGTTGAAAAGTTTCCCACCTTGCACTTCAAGTCGACGGGCATCAACGTCCTGGGTGCGGGAGAATTGTCGGTGGAAGGCGACCTGACGATCCGGGGAGTGACGCGCAAAGTCCGCTTTGCGGTGGAAGGGCCAACGCCGCCTGCCAAGGATCCCTGGGGAAACACTCGGATTGGGGTCTCGGCGAGCACCAAGATCAATCGCAAGGACTTCGGTTTGACGTGGAACGCTGCCCTCGAGACCGGCGGAATTCTGGTGGGTGACGACATTACCATCACCCTGGATGCACAATTCGTGAAGGCCTAACAGTCAGCCAGACGTCTCATCCGCAATAGAGTTCCGGATCGATATCGCAAGACGCACTCGCCGCCGAGAGGAGACAAGCCGGGTGCTGAGTCGAGGCCCGGCACCGAATCGTGCAAGGGCAAAGTGTATTAAGAGTCCTTGATGGGAGATAAGAATGTTGTACCAACGTCGTATTAGCCGCATTCATGACATTCCTGAACTGGCCCCCGGGTTCGTGGGGCCAGGGCACCTGGCAGCGCCAGTCATCTCGCCCGAGGACTTCGCGCTCAATGATCCATTCATACTGCTGATGGACGACCATTTTGATATCGGAGATCTTCCCGTGGGCGGACCTCACCCGCATGCCGGGTTCGAGACCGTTACGCTACTTCTCCAAGGGTCAATCTACGATCGCGATGAAGGCGGGCTCATCGATACGGGAGAAGTCCAATGGATGACTGCTGGCCGCGGGATCATTCACGGTGAAAATGTTGGAGCCAAAGGGAAGGTTCGACTTCTCCAGTTGTGGCTGACATTGCCGAAAGCTGACCGATGGACCGAGCCGGGGTTTCAGACTATTCACACTGACGCCGTACCAGTCCGGAGGGAGAACGGGGCAGAGGTGCGGATTTACAGCGGAGGATCGGGTTCACTTCGTTCCAAGACGCGGAACCATGTGCCGGTTACAATCACGGAAATCACTTTGGAACCGCACGCTTCGATCGATCAGCAGATCCCGAGTTCGTACAATGGATTTGTGTTCACGCTTCACGGCTGGATCCAGGCCGACGACACAACACTCAAAACCGGGCAGACTGGATGGCTCGACCGCCCGACGGTCGACGGGCCCAGTTCGTTGCGTGTGACTGCCGGCGAAGAAGGGGCACGACTCGTCTTCTATGCAGGACAGCCGCAGGGCGATCCAATTGTGTCGTACGGGCCGTTCATCGGAGATTCGAAGCAGGACATCGCCCGGCTCTATGCGGAATTCCAAATCGGACAATTTGTCAGTTTGAGCGAACTCGTGAAGGCGGCCGGTTGATGCGCCTTAACAAATGTCAGTCGGCGCTCTTGTGATCTGGAAGTAAACCAAGTTCGTGGGTGGTCGCCCAACCGGAAGGTGGTCCCAAATGGCTTTGGGTGAAATTCAGTCGGAATGTCCTGATTCAATCAGAAACGGTTTTAGCGATCGTAAGTGGCGCGAGCGACGGGACTCGAACCCGCGGCCTCCTGCGTGACAGGCGTTCTCACCAGCTGAACTACGCCCTCACATATTCATATTTAAGGATGGACTGCTCCCTTCCGGTTCCCTCCGATACCGTCTCGCACTTTCCCGTTCCCTTTTACCGTGCCGTACAGTGCAGAGTTCCGCCGACAGAAAGTCAGATTTTCTCGCCAACTAGTTCCTCAGACACGGCCTTTTTCTCCGCCGATCCAGACACGAAACACATCTGCATCGCGTCAAATTTGTGCAAAGCACTCGCACAGCCGCTAGCATTAACTTTTCCAGATACATCATTGTTTATTAAGGTGGTTAGAATCTTAGAGCGCAAAAATCGATGAAAGGCTGCGCTCTTCGCCGCCTAGCCCAGCAGCAAATCGATGACACTCAATGAGATGAAGCCAAGGCGTCTTTCGCCGAGTGCGCTGTTTCCGCCCACGATAGAGGGCTTGTTCGCTGTCGATGGAGGTTTAGGAATTTCGGCTAATTCATTGAAAATATGGTGGCCAGGGAGGGAGTTGAGCCGTTGTAAATACTCAAAAGGGGCGTTCTGAAAAGGCTGGCGTCGGGGGCTTTACAAGCCGCCGAGGACTGCCTTAGTACGCCTAAAGCCTTGTAAGACGGAAACACCACAGGTGAAGACCACAGGTGATTTTTTTGCACGGGAAATCAAGAAGCAGTGGGCACGACGGGACTCGAACCCGCGACCTCCTGCGTGACAGGCAGAGATCTGAGTACCTCTGTCAACAGTTTGTTGATCTGGACGCACGAATTTTCCTCTGAATCTCCACAAAAGCTTCACAGCGTCTTCGCTGGAGAAAGAGCGACCCTCTGCAGAAAGCCGCGTCGGGCGAGCGTTGCCATGTACGTGCTCTCATCATAGGGTCGAGACAGGAGTCGTTTATTCCTCAGAAGCGCAACGCCGGCAAGGACACAGCAGAGTCGACGTCTGTCGAGACGCTAGCCTCTCGCCAGCCTTCGGCATCGGCATCACGCGTCGCCTGGGCTTGTGCCGCGTACTGAACGGCGTCACTGCCCAGCAGGAGATGCGCGGGCAGATGATCGGAGGAAGCCAGACGCAGAATGAGCTGAGCCACCTTGGCCGGATCGCTAATCTCGTTGCCCCAATAAGATTTCAGCGCCGCGATCACGGCGCCCACGGACGGTTCATAATCCGGGAGCAGATCAGGTGTATCTTGGTTCGCACGAGCACCCCAGTTGGTCCGCATTCCGCCAGGTTCGAGTGAACACACCTTGACGCCAAAAGAAGATACTTCCTGGGCGAGGGACTCGGTGAATCCTCCAACCGCCCATTTCGCGGCATGATAGCCCGTGCTGCCAGGACGGGCGAGGCGGCCCCCAACGGACGATATCTGGAGGATGCAGCCGCTTCTTTGCTTGCGCATGAGCGGCAGCGCAGCGCGGGTCACGTTGACTACTCCGTAGAAGTTCGTGTCGATTAGCGCCTTGAATCGCTCCGAGCTCAATTGTTCGAAAGGTGCAATATCACCATAGCCCGCGTTATTCACGACAACATCGAGACGCCCGAACGCGTCTATCGCCACTTGCACGGCGGCTTTGGCGGCGTCTTCGTCGGCCACGTCGAGCGGAGCAGCGCGAACTTGACCGCCATACTTCTCTACTAGTTCGTCAAGGCGTCGAGGATTCCGCGCAGTAGCGACGAGTCGATCGCCTGATGCGAGTACAGCTTTTGCGATGTCGCGGCCCAGACCGCTTGCGCTTCCGGTTACAAACCAGACTTTCGACATGAGAATTCTCCGTTTTGCTCGTTTTCAGATCCGTCTGGACGTGCCAACCATGCCAATGTAGGGATCGTGATCATTAGTCGAAGCCGATCTTCGGAGTACTTCATCTGCGGATGCCACTTCTTAGAACACCCTTGACAGGCAGGCGTTCTAACCAACTGAACTACGCCCCCGCATACAAACGTCGTCTGATTCCTGCCGATTCCGTCTCCTTCTCTCTTATTCCATCTGGCCGTGCCGTGACAGGCAACCATTATTGGATTTCAACGATACTGACAGCCCGTTCTTGATCCTTTAAGGAGTTCTTTGGCCCGGCTTACCAGACCCAAATCGGACCCACATTCGGAGAGAATCGCATCATTCTGACGATATTGTCGAATGCGGACCGGAGCCGCTCAGGCGACCTCTTGTCTTTGCTGCCGCCTTTCAGCTTCCATGGCGGCCTCAGCTTGCAAGCTTTGCAGATCTCGCGAGATGGTTCCGATTGCGAGAGTGCGACCACCTTTCTTGTACGCGACGGCGCAATCGCGCGCATCGAGGCTCCCATCGATCTCGACAGCATCCCACTTCTCGGCGTGGCCCACGTAATTGATGGCCACGTCGTAGTGTTGACTCCAGAAGAATGGAACAGCGTCGAACTTTTCGCGACGGCCAAGAATATTCTTCGCTGCTACTTGCCCCTGGCGTTCAGCCACCACCCAGTGCTCGACGCGAATTCGCTCGCCGGTGTGCGGATCGGGCCAGCGGGCGGCATCGCCAGCAGCGAAGACTCCGGGCACGCTGGTTTCGAGGTATTCGTTGACTGAGATACCGCGATCGACGGTAAGCCCGGCTTGCTCGGCCAAAGCCAGTGATGGACGAACACCAACACCCAGGACTAGGAAGTCTGCGTCCAAAGTTGTTCCGCTGGTTAAGGTGACTGTGCGACCATTCACCCGGCTGACAGTCTCCCCCAAATGAAAGGTCACGCCGTGAGCTTCGTGAAGTTTGCGGATGAAGTCGCCAACCTCAGCTCCCATTACGTGTTCGAGTGGGTGGCCCCCAGGCGCTACTACATCTACTAATATTCCGCGGGCGCGCAGCGATGCGGCAACTTCCAAGCCGATAAAGCTAGCGCCAACAACTACTACACGTTTTGCGGAAGCTGCCTTGGCAATGATGGCCTTGCTGTCCGCGAACGTGCGGAGATAATGGAGCTGAGAATCAGTCGCGCCTTCAATCGGCAAATGGACCGGGTCGGCTCCGGTGGCCAACAGGAGAGCGCCGTATTCGAGCGCCTTGCCATTCTCTAGCACTATCCGCCGTCTTTTTGTATCAAGCGCTGAAACTCGCGAGTGAAGGAGGAGATCGATCCGGCGATCGCGATAGTAGTCCGAGGGCCGCAAAGGAATCCAGTCTTCTTGAGCCGTGCCTGCCAGGTAATCCTTGGAAAGGTTCGGACGATCCACTGGCGGAGAGGCGTCGGCACTCGCGATGGTAAGAGGCCCGTCGTAACCCTCTCGCCGCAGCATGTCGACTGCAGCTAGACCCGCGCCGCCTCCGCCCACAATTACAACCGAGCTCGGACCCTCCGTTCCGCGCTTGGGAGCCGGTGGTGAGACTTTCTCACGAACAAAAATCTTGTCGCCCAGTCTTTCCACCCGCCAACAAGGCACCGGATTAAGAGCGGGTGCCCGCAGCGCCTCGCCATTCCGCAGACTGAAACATGCATGGTGCCAGGGACAGCGCACGGTGTCGCCCACGATCAAGCCTTCTGCGAGCGGGCCACCATAGTGGGTGCAGTGGGCGCCGATGGCAAAGACCTCATCACCGCGGCGGGCCAGAACCACTTCTTCGCCGTCGGCCTGGCCCGATATCATGCTGCCATCGCCGAGATCGCGCATCGGAAATCCATTTCTGAAATCTGGTTTCTTCGTCTCTGGTGTCTTCGTCATGATTTGCCTCCCG
>Ga0207665_10002237_pt1 | contig 13060 bp, 9 predicted proteins | sample LARL112metaG_FD_184351 | JGI IMG/M metagenome (GOLD analysis project Ga0207665, IMG submission 184351) | Corn, switchgrass and miscanthus rhizosphere microbial communities from Kellogg Biological Station, Michigan, USA - LAR L11-2 metaG... | ecosystem: Host-associated > Plants > Roots >...
CGGCCACCACCGTGCCGCCGCGGGTGGCCCGCAGCCGGCCCTCCCACGCGAAGATGAAGTTGTCCAGGTGCGCCACCCCGTCCTCGCAGATCACGTGCAGGTCGGCCCGGAACTCGCCGTCCCTGGTGAAGCTGGAATCGAACCAGCCCGTCGCCCCGCCCGGGAAGGCCAGCCGGACGGCCAGCGACCGGTCCGCCGCCGCCCCGTCCGGCTCGTCGGTGACCGGGTCGGCCAGCGCCGCGGTCACCGACGGCTTGTCCCCGCCCAGGAGACGGAGCACGTCGATCGCGTAGCAGCCGCCGTCCATCAGCGCGCCGCCGCCCAGCGCGAAGTCGTACCTGATGTCGGCCGGGTCGGCGATGGAGAAACTCGTCCAGCACTGGAGGTGCCGCACCGGGCCAAGCCCGGCCGTCACCTCGCGCAGCCGGGCGATCAGCGGGTGATAGCGGTAGTGCATGGCCTCCATCACGACCAGACCGGAGTCCTCGGCCGCCTGCACCACCTGGGCGGCCTCGTCCGCGTTCTGCGTGAACGGCTTCTCGCACAGCACGTGCTTCCCGGCCGCGATGGCCCGCAGCGTCCACGGCCCGTGCAGCGAGTTCGGCAGCGGGTTGTAGACGGCGTCGATATCGGGGTCGTCCAGCAGTTCCTGGTAGGACCCGTACGCCTTCGCGATGCCGTGCCGCAGCGCGTAGTGCTCCGCCCGGGCGGCGTCCCTGGCCGCCACCGCGGCCACCGTCACCCCCGCCACGTCCGCGGCCGGGTCGATCAGGGCGGCCTGGGAGATACGCGACGTGCCCAGGGTTCCGATACGCAGCATTTCCACGCGGATCAGGCTAAGCCATCAGCCCCCGCGTTAGCTGGGAAAACGTCGTGGCCGACACGCGCAACCTCTTGTTCACCCCCTGTTAACTTCGGTGGCGGCGAGGCCGTTACGATGCCTGGAATCAGGGTGGAACCGGCGTCCGGGGGCGGGGAGAGGAAGGCAGGGGTGAGCGAGGAATCTGACTGTACCGAGGCGGCCCGCGTGGCCTTGGTGAGCGGAGGCTCGCGCGGCATCGGCGCGGCCACCGTGCGGCGGCTGGCTGCGGATGGCTGGGACGTCGCCTTCAGCTACATCGACGACGGCCCCGCCGCCCGCGAGGTGGAAAAGGACGCCTGGGAACTCGGCGTCCGGGTCATCGGCACCGACGTGGACCTCACCGACGCCGCCGAGATCAGCTCCTGGTTCCAGCTGACCGAAACCGAACTCGGCCCGGTCCAGGCGGTGGTCTGCTGCGCCGGCCTGACCCAGGAGCGCCCGCTGCCGCTGGTGGCCGAGGCCGAATGGCGTTCGCTCATCGACACCAGCCTGCACGGCCTGTTCCACCTGTGCCGGACTGCGGTGTTCGCCATGACCAGGCGGCGGGAAGGCCGGATCATCGCGGTGTCCTCGGTCTGCGGCGAGTACGACCACACCAGGGAGGGGCACGATACGCTGATCAGGCCGGGGGTGGCCGGGTTCACCCGGGCTCTGGCCAGCCAGGCCCGCCGGTTCGGGATCAGCGTCAACGCGGTGACCCCCGATTCCGGCGCCCGGATCCGCGACGCGGGGGTGCTCGTGCCCGAGCAGCACCGGGCCGACGTCGCCGAGACGATCGCGCTGCGCCGCTTCGGCAGCGCGGCGCAGGTCGCCGACCTGGTCGCGTCCCTGCTCTCCGCGGACGCCCCCGAGATCACCGGCCGGGTCCTCGAAGTGCCCACGGCCATCGCGTTCTGAGGCCAGGCCCCGTGACATCGGTACGCCTGGCCACCCCGGCGGACCTGCCCGCCATCAGGGACGTGGTCGGCGCCGCCTACGCCCGGTACCTGGACCGGATGGACCGGCCGCCCGCCCCGATGCTGGCCGACTACGCCGCCGAGGTGGAGTCCGGCCGGCTCTGGGTGACCGGGGAACCGGTGACCGGGCTGATCGAGCTCACCGAGCACGGTGACCGGCTGCACGTCGCGAACGTCGCGGTCCACCCGTCCGCCCAGGGCACCGGCCTCGGCCGGCGCCTGCTTGAATTCGCCGAAGAGCAGGCCAGACAGCGCGGCCTGGACCGCCTCGACCTGTACACCAACGAGGTCATGACCGAGAACCAGGCGATCTACGCCCGCCTCGGCTACCGCGAGACTGGCCGCCGCACCGAGGACGGCTACCAGCGGGTGTACATGGAGAAGGACCTGCGCTAGCCCGTCCCGGCGCCCGCCGTCACGCCTTCCCGCTCCAATGGTTCCGGCTCCGGCCGCCACCTGGTCGTCTTCCAGGCCTGCCAGGCCATGAAGCCTCCGAAGGCAAGCCCGGCGGCCAGGAAGCAGTTGGCGGCGAGCGTCACCAGCCAGTGGAAGCCGTACTCGCGCGGCCCGCCCGCGTGCGGCGTGAACCAGAACGGAGCCGCGGCGAACAGCAGGTAGCCCGCCGTGGCCGCGACCCGGTGCCCGGAGCGGAACAGCAGCACGAGGACGGGGATGGCCCAGACCCAGTGATGCGCCCAGGAAATGGGGGAGACGAGCAGCCCGGTCGTTCCGGTCACCGCGGTCGCGGCCAGCCAGTCGTGCCGCCGGGCCAGGATGGCGGCCGTGGCCAGGCCGATCGCGGCGAACGCGACCGGGACCGCGATCCACCAGCCGCCGATGTGCCCCTGCCCGGACGCGATCCTGATCGCCGTCGCGTACGGCGACTGGTTGCTGATGTACGGGGCGCCGACCCGGTGGGTGTCGAAGAACAGGTGCCGCCAGTACAGGCGCGACGCGTCCGGCGCGACGAAGCAGCCGGTCAGCCCGCAGGCCGCGAACGTCGCCGCCGCGACCACCGCCGCCCGGGTCCGCCGCGCCAGCAGGAGGAACACGATGAAGATGGCGGGCGTCAGCTTGATCGCGGCGGCGACGCCGATCCCGATGCCCACCGTGTTGCTGTCCGCGACCCGGCCCCCCGCGAGGCGCCGCATGTCGGTCAGGACGAGAGCCAGCAGGATCAGGTTGATCTGGCCGAGGAACAGGGTCTCCCACACCGGCTCGAGCACGATCGCGCCGGCCGTCAGGCCGGCCACCATGGTCCGCGACGGCCGGCCCCCGGCCAGCCGCAGGACCTGGACGCACGACCAGGCCAGCGCCGCCACCGAGAGCAGGTCCCAGAACACCCGCGCCACGGCCAGCGGCAGCGCCGCCCCCGGCGCGTAGACCAGGGCCGCGAACGGCGAGTAGGTGAACCAGTGCCCGTAGGCCTGGGTCAGGTAGAGCTGGCCGTCGCCCAGCATGGCGTGGCCGCCCCACATGTAGATACGGAAATCCAGCGCGTCATAGGTAGCGGCGAACACCACGATGGCCGCGAGCTCCAGGCCGAGCACGCCGAACACCACCGCGGTGACCCACTGTCGTCCGGCCGCCACCCGTAGGTCCGTCGACATGAGTAATAACGTAATCGTGCCGCCCCCTGGTGTTCCACTGAATAGCAGGGCGGCGAACGCATCAGCGATGAGCTGGTGGCCCCTGGTGTTCGGGTGAATCCGGTCCGCCCCGAACAGCCCCGGGTCGGCGGCCCCGGTCATCGTCCACAGGTCCAGGCAGATCGCGTCCCGGCGGCCCGCCTCCTCCCTGATCACATCGCTGGCCTGCCGCAGCCGCTGTCGTGCCACCTCCACCAGGCCGACGGGCAACGGCAGCATCCCCGCCATATCCGGCAGCGTGCAGGTCAGCACCGTCGCCCCCGTCCCGGCCAGCCCGTCGAGCAGCGTCCCCACCGCCGCGGCGAACCGCCCCGGCTCGAACTCCGGATCCCGGATATCGTTCATCCCCACCGTCACGCTCACCAGATCCGGCCGCCATGCTTCCACCGCGGTGGCGGGCTCGAGCGAGGGCAACTGCCACGCCAGCACCGCTTCCACGCTGGCCCCGTCCCTGGCCAGGTTGGCCAGCGTGCACGGCACCCCCGTCCGCTCGCCCAGCATCCCGGCCAGCCGCCTAGCCCACCCGATCCGCGTGCCCTCCGGCCCGATATCATCCCGCCCCGCCGTCAGGCTGTCCCCGAGCGCCACATACCGCGGCCAGCTCCCCCGCACCATCCCCCCACGCTAAGCCACCCACTCGCGCTCCTCACGTCGGACCTCGGCGTCGATGTGCCATACGGAGTCGATGTGCCATTGGCGTGCTCTTCGGTACCTGGGGGCACACGCAGTCCATCCGGACGCGGGCAGCGACGGGATCGCCGTACCGCTAGTCACTTCAGCGCACAGCCCCCCAGCCAACCAAGAAAAGCGCCACCGCATTGCGGATGATTGCCACAACATGCACGTCCTAGGGTAGTCATTGCAGCAACCACCACGCAGTGGCGAGAGCCCGGAGGACGCGGTGCTGTTAGCACTGTGACAGACGCCAAGGGCTGCCAGGCCACAGGATCACAGCATCCGCCCCGCCACCCCGGCGTCCGCCCGCCGCCCCGGCATCCGCCGCGCCACCCCGGCGCCCCATCCTCGGAAAACCTTTGCCCGAGGTCGCCGGAACCGTTCGCTTTGACGTGAGTTTGAACGTTCGCAGGGCAGGGTGGAGGTATGCACAGCGATCTCCGGGAACACCAAAGTCACCAGGAGAACGTCGGAGCCGCGCCTCGGCGCGGCCGGCAGGCCGCCGCGTTGCTCTCCGTCTGCCTGGGCTTCTTCGTCATCCAGCTAGACGTCACGATCGTGAACGTGGCGCTGCCGGCCATCCAGCGCGAGATCGGCGGCACGCTGGCCGGGCTCCAGTGGGTCATCGACGCGTACACGCTGGCGCTGGCCTCGATCATGCTCACCGCGGGCGCAACCGCGGACCGTAACGGAGCGCGCAAGGTCTTCACCATCGGCCTGACCGTGTTCGCCATCGGCTCGGCCGCCTGCGCCGCGGCCCCGAGCCTCGGCGTGCTGATCGCCGCCCGCGCCGTCCAGGGCCTCGGGGCGAGCGCGCTGCTGCCCTGCTCACTTGCCCTGCTCGTGCACCAGTTCCCGGACCATAAAGAACGGGCCCGGGCGCTCGGCGTCTGGGGCGGGATGGGCTCGCTCGGGGTGGCGCTCGGCCCGGTGGCCGGCGGCGCCCTGGTCGCCGCGGTCGGCTGGCGCTCGATCTTCCTGGTCAACGTGCCGATCTGCCTGCTGACGGTGGTCCTGCTGCGCCGCTTCACCCAAGAATCCCCAACCCATCCGGACCGGCGGACCGACGTCCCCGGCCTGCTGCTCGGCGTCACCATGCTGGCCGCCCTCACCGCCAGCTTCATCACCGCCGGCGGACAAGGGCAGGGCTGGACCAAACCGCTGCCCGTCGCCCTCCTCGCCGCCGGCCTCGTAGCCGCCTGGGCCTTCATCAGAGCCGAACGCCGCCACCCGCACCCCGTCCTGCCGCTGCACCTGTTCAAGAACAGGAACCTCAGCGGCGCCACCGCCGTCGGCCTGATCTTCAACCTGGTCCTGTACGGGTCGCTGCTGTGCCTGTCGCTCTACCTGCAGACCACCCGGCACGAGTCCGTCCTGGCCACCGGGCTCCTGCTGCTGCCGATGAGCGCCACCGTCGGCCTCGGCTCACTCGCCAGCGGCCGGCTGACCGCGCACCTGGGACCGAGGACGCCGATGCTGGCCGGGCTGACGTTCGCCGCCGCCGGCGCCGCCCTGCTCGCCACCGCCGGACCGGAAACTTCGATAACCCTGATCCTGGCCGGCTCGATCCTGCTCGGCCTGGTCTCGCTGGCCATGCCGGCCATGACCGCGGCGGTCGTGGGCGCGGCGGGTCCCGAGCACGCCGGCGTGGCCAGCGGCGTGCTGAACGCCGCCCGGCAGTCGGGTGGCGCCCTCGGCGTGGCCGTCCTCGGCTCCCTGCTCGGCCACGGCTCCGAACTCAGCCTGCACGTGCCGCTGCTGGTCGCGACCGCTGGCTACCTGGTCGCGATCGCCCTGGCCCTGGCCACTATCCGGCGCTGCCCGCATTAAGGCCCCCGCAGCGGCTACCCTTGCAGGGGTCGCGGAAGCGGGACCGGAAGGGGGCCTGGTGGCACGCTCGCCGCTGCAGCAGACAGACCCGGCGCGGGTCGGCCGGTACCGCGTGACGGCCCGGCTGGGCACGGGCGGGATGGGTGTCGTCTACCTCGGCGAGACCCAGGACGGCTACCCGGTCGCGATCAAGGTGCTACGCCCCGAACTGGCCGACAACCCGGAGTTCCGTACCCGGTTCGGCCGTGAGGTGGCCGCGCTGACCCGGGTCCAGGGCGTGTGCACGGTCCGGGTCGTCGAGGCCGACACCGAAGCGCCGACGCCGTTCCTGGTCACCGAGTACGCCGACGGCCCCTCGCTGTCCGAGTACGTGAACGAACGCGGCCCGCTCGACCCCCAGATGCTGTACGGCCTGGCCACCGGGCTGGCGGAGGCCCTCACCGCGATCCACGCGGCCGGCATCGTGCACCGCGACCTCAAGCCCTCCAACGTGCTGCTCACCGCGACCGGGCCGAAGGTCATCGACTTCGGCATCGCCCAGGCGCTGGACACGGCCAGCATGACCAGGACCGGCATCACCGTCGGCTCGGCCGGGTACATCGCGCCGGAGCAGATCACCGGCCGGGCCGGGACGGCGGCCGACATCTTCACCTGGGCGGTCACCGTGGCCTTCGCGGCCGGCGGCCAGTCCCCGTTCGGCACCGGCACGTCCGAGGCCATGCTGTACCGGATCATGCACGAAGCCCCGAACATCAGCGCGGTGCCGTCCGGGCTGCGCCCCCTGGTCGAGGCCGCCCTGGCCAAGGACCCGCAGGCCCGGCCCGCCGCCCCGCAACTGCTGGCCGAACTCACCCGCGGCTCGGTCTCCGCCGGCGCGTCTGCCACCGCGCTGGACAACGCCACCCAGACCATCCTCGCCCAGAACTGGCACCCCGCCGCCACGGCCGTGCCCCAGGCGGGCTACCGAGCCCCCCAGACCGGCTCCTCGGGCTACCAGGGCTACCAGGGCTACCCGCCGCCCGCCGGCGAACGCGAGCGCCCGGGCCGCCGCCGCGGCGCCCTGGTCCCCATCGTGCTCGTCCTGGCCTTCGTGCTGGCCGCCGGCGGCACCGCCCTCGCCCTCGCGCTGGCCAACGGGCACCACACCCCGAACGCCCCCGCCACCGGTACGAGCAGCTCTGCCAGCACGGCCCCGGCCACCCAGCCCGCCCAGACCGGTACCAGCAGCGCCGCCAGCACGGCCCCCGCCACCTCCCCGGCCAGCACCCCCGCGAGCAGCGCGCCCGCGAGCAGCACCCCGGCCAGCACGCCCGCCAGCACGCCCGCCAGCACCCCGGCCAGCTCGTCCTCCGCCGTTCCGACCCTGACTGCGGGCAGCTACACCGGCACCAAGCCGACCCAGATCAACTACAGCGGCGACGGGACCAACGTGGTGACAAAGATCTCGTGGTCCACCTGGAGCGCCACCGGGGCCACCGGCCAGGGCACCTCGGACATCAACAGCTGCAACCCGAGCTGCGCCCAGGCCCCGGTTAAGCTCGTCCCCACCACGATCACGCTCTCCGTCCCCGTGAACGGCAAGTTCACCCAGATGACCGAGACCAGGGACGGGAAGACCACGTCGTATACCTACCCTTCCACCTCCTGGCCGCAGGGCGCGTCCTAAAGCGTCCCAGAAGCGTCCCAGAGTTCACCAGCCCTCGGTCAGCACCCGGTCAAGCGCGTCGGCGAAGAAGTCCGCGCCCGCCACGTCCAGGCACAGCGGCGGCTTGATCTTGAGCACGCACATCCGGTCGCTGGTCGGCTGCATGATCACGCCCAGCTCGAGCAGCCGGTCGCAGATGGCCATGGTCTCCTCAGCGGCCGGCTCCAGCGTGCCCCGGTCCCTGACGAACTCCACTCCCAGGTACAGCCCCGCCCCGTGCACCGCCCCGATCAGCGCGTGCCGCCCGGCCAGCTCCTCCAGCCGCTCCTTCAGGTACGTTCCCACCGACAAAGCGTTGGCCTGCAACCCCTCCGACTCGATCACGTCCAGCACGGCCAGCCCCGCCACGCAGGAGACCGGGCTGCCCCCGGTGGAGGAGAAGAAGTACCCCGCGTCGCGGTAGCGCGACGCCACCGAGCGCGAGGTGATCACCGCGCCCAGCGGGTGCCCGTTGCCCATGGCCTTGGCCACCGTGACCACGTCCGGCACCACGCCCTGCTGCTCGAACCCCCAGAACCAGTGGCCGAGGCGGCCGTAGCCGACCTGGATCTCGTCCGCGATGGCCAGCCCGCCGTGCCGCCTGACCTCGGCGTAGACGGCGGCCAGGTAGCCGTCCGGCAGCGCCATCCCGCCCGCGTTGCCGTAAAACGGCTCGGCCAGGAACGCCGCCGGCGGCCGCCCCGCGGCCGCGAGCGAATCCACCAGCGCCACCGCGTCCACGGCATACCGTGAAGCCAGATCACCCCGGTACCGCCCCCGGTACGCGTTCGGCGCATCCACCGTGTGCACCCACCCAGGCCGGGTGGTCAGCGCCTCCGGGTTGTCCGCGGTGGAGGTGGACACGGCGTCCGAGGCGTAGGTCCAGCCGTGGTAGGCCTCGCGCACCGCCACCACGTCCTGCCGCCCGGTCGTGACGAACGCCAGCCGCAACGCCAGGTCCACCGCCTCCGAGCCCGAGTTGACCAGGAACACCGTGTCCAGCGGCGCAGGCAGCAGCGAAGCCAGCCGCTCGGCGAACTCGGCCACCGCGGCGTAGTGGAACCGCGAGTTGGTGTTCAGCCGCCGCAGCTGCCGCGCCACCGCGGCCTCCAGCCGCGGGTGCGCGTGGCCGATCGCCGCCACGTTGTTGACCATGTCCAGGTAGACCCGCCCGTCCACCCCGGCCAGGTGCTGCCGCCAGCCCCGCTCGATCCGCGGCGGATCCGCGTAGTAGTGCTCCTGCACGTCGGCGAACGCCGCCGCCCGCCGCGCCAGCAGATCCCCGTCACCAGCAACCGCCGACACCGGCAGGCCCAGCAACGGCCCTGGATCCGCCGTCAGCGCCAGCCACCCCGCGGCGTATTCCGGCCGCACCAGCGGCGGTACCTCCGGCGCCCCCGCCACCCGCACGCCCACGTGGACCCGGGCGCGAGCCGGCAGGCGCGGCCCCGGGTGCGACAGCGTCAGCTCAAGCCCCCCACCCGGCCTGACAATCCTCAGATCGGCGTGCCCCGGTCCGCTCGGCCGCGCCAGCCACAGGTCGATCCCCGTCGCCACGGTCGCGGGGGAGACCTCCGCCAGCACCCGCGACGCGTCCAGCCGCGCCTCCCCGTACCGCGTCACGACCGCGTCCGCCCCGCCGTCCAGCGCGGCCAGCGCCAGCCGGTCCGCGAGCCCCGGCGTGAGCCACGCCCCCTCGTCCACCGCGTCCGACGGCACCGACAGGTCCAGGACCACGCAACGACCTAGATCCACGCCCGCCGTCCCGGGCGAGACACACAGCGGCGGCCGCGGGAAACTTACCCCGTTCGTTATCAAGGTCGTCATGACCTCGGCCGGCACGCTGACCGCGGCCTCGAAGCAGGCCCGTTCGTGCTCGAGCGCCCCGTTCACGTACTCGTTGCCGCCATCCAGCACGGCCTGCTGCTCCCCGCTGACCACCAGCACCGCGGCCCGCAGCACCACCAGCGGCCACAGCACCGCCGCCTCGGCCGCCGACAGCGGCCGCACCGCGTGGAACGCGCGTACCGCGGGCAGCACCGAGCACGGCTCGGCCCCCGCGTGCCGCAGCACCGAGGTGATCGCCACGGCGAGCTCGCCCACCGCCCACGAGCTGGTCAGGTCCCCGAAGTCGATCACCCCGTCCGGGGTCCGCAGGCCCCCGGACACCGAGCAGACCACGTTGTCGTCGGTCACGTCCCCGTGGATCGCCTGCACCGGCAGCTCTCTGGCCAGCGGCTCGACCGAACGCCAGGCCCGATCGGCCGCATGCGTCACCCGGTGCCGAAGCCCCGGATCCCGCACGTGCTCCGCGAGCACCCTGACCAGCCGGTCGGCGTGCCGCAGGTCCCACTGGAGCACCCGCTCGAGCCCCGGATGGTCAAACCCGTCCAGCGCCCGGCTCACCCGCCCGGTCACCGCGCCCAGCTCCGCCACCACCCGCGGCGCCAGGTACCCCGCCCCGGTCAGCGTCCCCCCTGGTAGATAACGCAACACCCGAACCAAAGCCGACCCGCCGGCCACAGGAACCACAACGGGCCCGTGCGTCGCGATCCCCGCCCGCAGCCCCGCCGCCGCCACCAGCTCGGCCGCCGCGTCCTGCGCCTCGATCTCCGTCCGGCTGAACGCCGGATTCGCGATCTTCAGCACGCCAGCCGGGCCGCCGTCCCCCTCCAGGAGGAAGTTGCAATCCTGCTGGCTGCCCAGCGGAAATGCCGAAACCTTCATACCGAACGACGACGCCGCGAGCCCCACTGCCTCTTCCGCGCTCACCAGCGGGACGGGCAGCCCGCCGTGCGCGAAGAAGTCGACCCCGACCCGAGGACCGACGCTATCAGGGGGTGAAGACAATCCGGCCTACCGTGTCGCCCCCGGCCAGCCGCTGCAGCCCGGCGGGCACCTCATCCAGGCCGAGCCGCTCGCTGACCAGCGGCCGGATCGCGCCGTCGGCGACCAGCTTGGTGAGCCGCGTGTGGCACTCGCGCTGGAGCGCCGGGTTCTTGCTGGAGTAAAGACCCCAGTGCAGGCCGACGATCGCGTAGTTCTTGATCAGCGCGTGGTTGAGCGCGGCCGTCTGGATCGTGCCGCCGGCGAAGCCGATGATCAGGATGCGGCCCTCGAACGCGATGCACTTGGTGGACCTGGTGTAGGTGTCGCCGCCCACCGAGTCGTAGATCACGTCGGCGCCCCGGCCATCGGTGACTTCCTTGACCACCTCGACGAAGTCCTGGGCGTGCCGGTCGATGACCACGTCGGCGCCGAGCGCGCGGACCGCCTCGGCCTTGGCCGGGCCGCCCGCCACGCCGATGACCCGGGCCCCGGCCGCCTTGCCGAGCTGGACCGCGCCGCTGCCGACGCCGCCGGCCGCGGCGTGCACCAGCAGCGTCTCGCCCGGCTGGAGCGCGGCCCGCCGGTGCAGCCCGAACCACCCGGTCTGGTACGTGATGTAGAACGCCGCCGCCTCGGCGTCGTCGAGCCCGTCAGGCGCCGGCAGCGCGGCCGCCGCGTTCATCAGGGCCAGCTCGGCGTAGGCCCCGCCCGGCATGACCGGCCCGCCGATGACCCGGTCCCCGGCCGCGAACCCGGTCACCCCGTCGCCCGCCGCCACCACCTGGCCGCACAGCTCGACGCCGGGAGTAAACGGCAGCGGCGGCTTGACCTGGTAGAGGCCGCGGCACATGAGCACGTCGGGGAAGTTCGTCGCGGCCCCGAGCACGCGCACGAGCAGCTGGCCTGGTCCCGGCTCGGGGTCGGGCACCTCGGCCAGCGTCAGCACGTCCCGCGGCTCGCCCAGTTCGCGTACCTGCCAGGCTTTCACTGGACGATCTCCCTTTCCACGGCTTCAATTCTTTGCTGCATCCGGTTCATCCCGCGCAGCCACCGGTCGGTGTCAGCGGCTCGGCCCTGGTAGTACCCACGCACCTCCGGATGCGGGAGGACGAGGAACTCCCCGCTCGCCATGGCCGCCAGCAGCGTGTCGGCCACCTGCTCCGGCTCGATCGCGGCGTCGGCCAGCACCACCTTCCCGGCCTGGCCCGAGTTGGCCAGCATGTTCGTCTTCACGCCCTGCGGGCAGATGCAGTGCACGGTCAGGCCGCGGTGCCGGTAGGTCGCGGACAGCCACTCGGCGTAGCTCTCGGCCGCGTGCTTGGTCACCGAGTAGGGGGCGGCGCCCAGCATGGTGAGCAGCCCGGCCGCCGACGCGGTGATGACCATGGTCCCGTGGCCGCGTTCCAGCCAGGCCGGCAGCAGTTCCCTGGTCGCCCGCACGTGGGCCATCAGGTTGACCTCCCAGGTCGCCTGCCAGGCGGCGTCCGGGGTGTCGACGGGGGTGGTGCCGCCGCCGATGCCGGCGTTGGAGCAGTAGATGTCGATCTCGTTCAGGTATTCCCGGGCGGCGGCGATGAGCTCGCGCACGCCCTTCTCGGTGCCCATGTCGCCGGGGGCCGGGTACCCGCCGATCTCCTCGGCCACCGCCACCGCCGCCTCGGTGTCCAGGTCGTTGACCACCACCCGGGCGCCCGCCCCGGCCAGCCCGCGGGCCAGCGCCCGCCCGATGCCCGAGCCCGCGCCGGTAACCACCGCGCCGGCGTCCCGGACCTTATCTACGCCTGTTTCGTTCGCCACGTCGGCAGGTTATCCTGCCCGGTCCGTCCGCTAAAGACCCGCGCTCCCTCCCCGTCGTCGGCCTGCGCCCCTGCCCGATCAGCGCGGTCGCGGTCGCGATGAGCGTGTCCACCCGCACCGGCTTCTCCAGGTACTCGTCCGCGTGGCCGAGCAGCGCCGCCAGCGTCCCGTCCAGCGCGTGCGCGCTGGTCACCGCGACCGGCAGCGCGGGCGCCACCTCCCGCAGCGCGGCGAGCAGCTCGATCCCGGTCATGCCCGGCAGGTCCAGGTCGGTCAGCAGCAGGTCCCAGCGCTCGTCCGCGGCCAGCCGCAGCGCCTCCGCCGGGTCCGCGGTGTGGATGACCTCGAACTGCCCCCGCCTGGTCAGCACGTGCACGGTAAACAAGGCCGCCTCCGGATCGTCCTCCACGACCAGGATCCTCGGCGGGCACGTTACGGTGTTGTCCCGCTCGCCTCCGGGGCGCCCGGAGTCGGCGTCTTCCCTCCCCGCTCCTCCGTCGCTCGTCAGTCCAGACGCCGACGCGCCCCTTTGGCTCGCGGGAGGGCGCTTGCGCGTTCTACGCGGGGCCCGGTATTTTCCCATGCTCACCGGTTCAATCAACCCGAACTGCCTTATTCCCGCAGTTGCTACCACGTAGCAGGACAGTTGCGGATTATCCGGTCCGCTCCGATCCGATCCCGTCCACCTGGGCCATGTCAGTTCCCCCGGCCCTGTCAGTTCCCCCGGCCCTGTCAGTTCCCCCGGGCCGTGTCAGTTCCCCCGGCCGTGTCAGTTCCC
>Ga0207665_10002239_pt1 | contig 13056 bp, 13 predicted proteins | sample LARL112metaG_FD_184351 | JGI IMG/M metagenome (GOLD analysis project Ga0207665, IMG submission 184351) | Corn, switchgrass and miscanthus rhizosphere microbial communities from Kellogg Biological Station, Michigan, USA - LAR L11-2 metaG... | ecosystem: Host-associated > Plants > Roots >...
AGTAGCTTGACCCGCACGGACTTCACGCCGGGGTAGTACCGTGCGCGAGATATGCCCTGTGCCGCCCCAAGGACGTAAGGGATGCCGAGCGCCGTCGCCGTCGTCTCGCCGAACGACGCTCCGCCGATGATCCACTTGCCGGCCGGCGTGCCCCATGGCACGTAAACCGCGCGGTAGACCCGGGATCCACCGCCGGCGTTGACCCCGGCGACCTTGCCCTGCGCGTAAGCGTGGCTACCGGTGAGGCCTTGCAGTGGCACGCGGGTCAGCCCATGCGGCACCTCGATCACGTCGCCGGCGGCGAAGACCCCGGGCACCGACGTCGCCATCCGCTCGTCGACGACCACGCCGCCAGTCGAGCCGATCTTTACGCCGGCGGCCGAAGCCAGGGCGTTGTTCGGCTGCTTGTGCGTACACACCACCGCGATGTCGGCCGGGATCTCGCCATCGGAGGTGTCAACCGCCCGGACATGGCCCTCGCCGACGAACGCTTTCAACGTGGTGTTCATGTGCGTGGTGACCCCGAGCTCGCGCCAAGACTCCTCGACCGGCGCCATGATGTCGGGATCGGCCATCTCGGCGAGCGGCCACGGATGCGGATCGACGAGGTGGGTCTCGATTCCCCGATGGGCGAGTGCGGTCGTCATCTCGACGCCGAGCGGCGATGCCTCCACGACGACGGCCACCTTGACGGTGTCCAGGACCTTGTCCCATTCCATCGCCTCGCGGATGTTCTTGACGTAGTACAGACCGCCGAGATCCGCACCCGGAACGCCGGGATCGGCATAGTTGAACCCGGTCGCAACGATGAGCGAGTCCCAGGGCACGTCGCCTTCACCAACGACGTGGACGACTTGCCGAGGGATATCGAGCGAGTCGACGGTCGTCGTGTACCGGATGTCGATGCCGGCCTGGACGTAAGCCTCTTTGGTGGCAAGAAACAGCCGCTGAAAATCGTCGATTTCCTTGCCGTGTACATAAGGGATGCCGCACGGGCTGTAGGCGACGTCCTCGAACTCGGTGTAAACCACGACCTCGGCCTGCGGATCGGCAGCTTTTGCGCCGCCCGCCGCACCTATACCTGCTGCGCCGCCTCCCACAATTACGATCTTGCGGCCCACCCGACCCACCTATGGCCCGAGGCGACGAAGCCCCGCCGAAGCTCGGCCCGCCCACCATGATTGACTTTTTTTCACTATATTGGATGCCGCTCAACCGTCAAGGGACCCCAGATGACTCCTACGACTACGAAGTCCGCCCGCGCGGTGCGACTGGACGAGCACGTCGGTGGGATTGTGAGTTCGATCGGTCCGCGATTGAAACACCTCCGCCAGGAAAGGCATTTCTCTCTTCAACAACTGGCGGCGCGGGCCGAAGTCTCAGCAGCTGCGATTCACAAGATCGAGCGCAACGACATGGTTCCCACGATCACGACGCTGCTCAAGATCGCGACCGCGCTCGACCGTCCGGTGAGTTACTTCGTCGACAGCGACGAGGGTCCGCGAGATCCAGTTGCCTTCACTCCCGCCTCCCATCGACCAGCGGTGTACACGCCGCACGCCGGGCTCTCCCTGGCCGGAGTGTCCGGTCCGTACGCGCCGTTTCGGAGCGCTGCCGCCGTAGCGACGGTCGAGGTGGGCGCCAATAGCGGAGACAAGCCGCTCATCCATCCGGGCGAAGAGCTGGTCTTTGTTCTCGAAGGCGAGTTGACCTTCGACATTTCCGGCACCAGGTATCGACTGGGGCGGGGCGACGCATTGCATTTCGTCGGAGATCAGGATCATCACTGGGCGAACGAGGGCAAGACGCGAGCCCGGGCGGTTTGGGTGGCGCTCCGCGACTCCTGACCCTGCACCGTCGCCGCACTTCGCTGCCCACCTGCTCGCTCCCGGTCGCTCAGTTGCTGCGTTGGTTCCGGCGATGCTCCGCGAAGGACGGCTCCCCGAGAGGGGACGAATCAGCCGCGCCCACCGTATAGCGCCTCATAGTTCTGATACAGAACTCGTTGTTTGAGCTCCTGACTCACCGGCGCACCGTTGATCTTCCAGTACTCACCCCAGAAATCGCTCCAGGGCTCGTCCGAGGCGAACAGAACCCGATCCTCGCCGATGCCGCGACGTTCGATTTCTGTCATCAACCACCGAGCGCCGAAACCAATAGTCCAGGTCGTGTCGCAATAGACGTGGAATCCCTGCTCCACCCAATCGAGGAACTGGGGGACGAGCTTGATGTGACCACTCACCCCGCCGCCGAAATGCACGAGATAGATCTTGATCCGCTTGCCGTACTTTTCGACGAGCGGGATGAAGTTGTTGATGTCGGAGGTACCGCCGGCGCTGGTGTGGAAGTGGAACACCAGGTCGTGCTCCTCAACGGCGGCAATGCAGGCCTCGGCGATCTCACGGGTGTCGTCGTCCCAGGTGCCAGGGTCGGGGTTTCCGCCGAGGAGGAAGGTCGTCTTCAGAGCGACGACGCCCGGCTCGCCGGCAAGCTTCAACGCGGCGAGGGTCATCTCCTTGTTCTGCGGCAGAAAAGACACCCACACGCCGCCGACCAACCGGTCGCTGGACTGAATCGAGTCGAGAACCAGACTATTGAGCGAGAAGGGCTGGCTCTGCACCGGGATCCCGTAGTTAGGGAGCACCAGGCCTCGTTCGACGCCGAGACCGTCAAGATGCCGAAGGTAGGCCTGCGCGTCCGCGAACTCGTAAACCGTCGGTTTGACCGGCTCCTTCAGGTTGTAAAACGGCCACGCGTCCATTTCGCCGATGTGGCTGTGCGCGTCGATGACCCGTCCCTTGACCCGCTCGGGTGATGCCATGCCTGCCCCTCATCACGTCTACTATGTGATTCGTTTGGATCGCATAGTAGACCTGGCGCCGCGGCCGTGACCGGCTGTTGCCGGCCGGCGAGCGGGACACTGGAACCTGCGAAACGCCGTCTGCGATGACGAGGCGGCATGCTAGTCAGACGGATAACTTGGTACGTGTAGGGCAGCCAAGGAGGAGGTCGGCATGACCGATCCGTATGCAGGTCAACCCGGACCCGGTGCCCCGTATCCTGGCGGTCCGCAACCCGGCCCCGGCGTACCGGCGCGACAGCCGAAACGGCGCGTGAATGCCCGGGTGATCGTTGGGCTCGTGTTGCTCGTCTTGCTGATCGTGTTCTCCGTGGAGAACACTCGATCAGTGAGGATGCGGGTGATTGGCCCAGAAATCCACGCACCGCTGTTCCTCGCGTTGTTGATCGCGGCGGTCGTGGGCGTACTCATCGGGCTGGTCGTCCGCCGTCGTCGCAGACCTAAAGCCTGAGTTCAGCCGGACTTCCAACCGGCAGCCAAGAACATGGCTACGGCGGGTAGCTGTGCGTCCGCCCATTCGACCTCGTGCGCGCCGGCAGTACGGCGCAGGTCGACCGTAGCGCCGTGCTCTCGCAGCAATACGGCGTAAGGCTCGGACGCGTGGGCCGTCAGGTCGAGATCGTCCTCCGTGGCCTCGATGAGCAGCCAGCGCATTCGGGGCGCAAGCGCGACGAGGTCGGTCGGGTTGTACGCCGACTCGACCTCCGGATCGTCGCCGAAGATGCCATCCGGATCGTCGATGGTGAAGTACCCGGCGAGCGTGACGACCTGCCCATACAGATTGGGATGCCGGAGCGCGAGCATCGCCGCTCCGAAACCGCCCATCGAGAATCCGCCTATCGCCCGGAGCCCCCGCGGGCGAGGGTGCGCTCCCTCGACGGCGGCGATCAGCGGGCCGGTGACGAAGGTCTCCACCTGGCTGCGGCCGTCGACGGAGTCGGCCCACTCGGTGTCGTCGAAGTCGTCGTCGTTGCCGTCCGGGCACGCAACCACGAAGGGCTGGACGCCGGAGGAGAAGGCGGCGGCAAGGGAGTCGCCGGCCGACGGGTTGCACAGATCGCTTGCTCCACCCGGCTCGCCATGCAACAGGTAGACCACCGGCAGTTGGTCTGGTCGAGCGACGGCCGGCGTGTAGACGCGGACTTCCCGGTGATCGCCGGTCACCGCGGTCGCCGGTACCTGAAGCGTCTTCCAGCTCCCACCGACCGTCGCCGATGACCCGGACCCGGTGCTGGGGGTAGCAGACTTCGACGCCCTCGCCGGATGCGAGGTACAACTGACGGCCAGCAGGGCGCTAAGCCCAAGCGCGGCGAGCGCCCGGGCAGTCCGGACGCCTCCGCTCCGCACCGACCCAGGATCCCGGATTCGGTCGTGAGAATGTTAAGTTGAGCGGAACAGACTCAACTTGCTCGGCGTTGGGTTTGATGACAAACGATCGAACGAAGGCAAAGGACACCCATGGATTTGACGACCCGCAGCCAGCAGGCGGTTTCTGCAGCGGTTCGAACTGCCGCGGAGCGGGGTAACCCCGCGACGGAGCCCGCGCACTTGGCCGTGGCGCTGCTCGATGACACCGAGGGTCTGACCCGGCCGCTGCTCGCGACGTTGGGCGTCGATCCGCTGAGCGTCCGCACCGCCGCCTCGCAGCTGGTCGACCGCTTGCCGTCCGCCTCCGGCGCGTCAGTCGGTGCGCCGCAGGCCTCACGCGCTTTCCTCGCGGTGCTCAGCGCCGCCGAGCGAGAGGCCCGTGACCGCAGCGACGAGTACATCTCCACCGAGCACCTGCTCATCGCGCTGGCCCAGCATGGTGGCGAGGTCGCGACTTTGCTCGCGAACCGAGGGGTGACCCCGGCCGCGCTCGCCGATGCGCTTCAGTCGGTACGCGGCTCCGCCCGGGTCACGAGTCCCGATCCGGAGGGCACCTTCCAGGCGCTCGATAAGTACAGCGTCGATCTGACCGCGCGGGCCCGCGATGGGCAGATCGACCCGGTCATCGGCCGGGACAGCGAGATTCGCCGGGTCATCCAGGTGCTCAGTCGCCGGACCAAGAACAACCCCGTGCTCATCGGCGAGCCCGGCGTCGGTAAGACCGCCGTCGTCGAGGGTCTGGCCCAGCGCATCGTCGCAGGCGACGTCCCCGAATCCCTGCGCGGCAAGAAGCTGGTCGCGTTGGACCTCGCCGCAATGGTTGCGGGTGCCAAGTACCGCGGAGAGTTCGAGGAGCGGCTCAAGGCGGTCCTGAGTGAGATCAAGGATTCCGGCGGCCAGGTCATCACGTTCATCGACGAGCTGCACACGGTGGTTGGCGCAGGCGCGGCCGGCGACAGCGCCATGGACGCCGGCAACATGCTCAAGCCGATGCTCGCTCGAGGCGAGCTGCGCATGGTTGGCGCCACGACGCTGGACGAGTATCGGGAACGGATCGAGAAGGACCCGGCCTTGGAGCGGCGATTCCAGCAGGTCTTCGTCGGTGAGCCTTCGGTCGAGGACACGATCGGCATCCTGCGCGGGTTGAAGAGCCGCTACGAAGCCCACCACAAAGTGCAGATCAACGACGGCGCTCTCGTTGCCGCCGCCGCCTTGTCCGACCGGTACATCACCTCGCGCTACCTGCCCGACAAGGCCATCGACCTCGTTGACGAGGCGGCGTCGCGATTGCGCATGGAGATCGACTCCCAGCCGGTCGAGATCGATCAGTTGCAGCGCGCTGTGGACCGCTTGCGCATGGAGGAAATGGCCCTAGCCAAGGAGCAGGACGAGGCATCGGTCGAACGGCTCGCCCGGCTGCGGGCAGAACTTGCTGACCGGACCGAGCAGCTGGACGCGCTCAACGCCCGTTGGGACCGCGAGAAGTCGGGCCTGAACCGGGTCGGCGAGCTCAAGGAGCGGTTGGACGACTTGCGGGGGCAGGCCGAGCGGGCTCAGCGCGACGGCGACTTCGAGACTGCCTCGCGGCTGCTCTACGCCGACATCCCGGCGGCCGAGAAGGAGTTGGTCGGGGCGTCCGAGGCGGATATCACCCAGGACGTGCTCCTCAAGGAGGAGGTCACCGCCGACGACGTCGCCGAGGTGGTCGCCGCCTGGACGGGTATTCCAGCCGGGCGATTGATGGAGGGGGAGACCGCCAAGCTGCTGCGGATGGAAGACGAGCTGGGGACGCGCGTCATCGGCCAGCCCGAAGGTGTGCGCGCTGTCTCTGACGCCGTACGGCGGGCGCGGGCGGGCATCTCCGACCCCGACCGGCCGACCGGCTCGTTCCTCTTCCTCGGACCGACCGGCGTTGGCAAGACGGAACTGGCTAAGGCGCTCGCCGCATTCCTCTTTGATGACGAGCGCGCGATGGTCCGTATCGACATGAGCGAGTACGGCGAGAAGCATTCCGTGGCTCGGCTCGTCGGCGCGCCGCCGGGGTATGTCGGCTACGACGAGGGCGGGCAGCTCACCGAAGCGGTACGGCGCCGTCCGTACAGCGTCGTGCTGCTGGACGAAGTCGAGAAGGCGCACCCGGACGTTTTCGACGTACTGCTACAGGTGCTCGATGACGGCCGGCTTACGGATGGGCAAGGTCGGACGGTCGATTTCCGCAATGCGATCCTTGTCTTGACGTCCAACCTCGGGTCACACGCGCTCGCGTCCGAGCTGCCAGATGCCGCCAAGCGCGATGCCGTGCTCGCGATTGTGCGAGAGCACTTCAAGCCCGAGTTCTTGAACCGGCTCGACGACATCGTGGTATTCGAGTCGCTGACGACCGAGGAGTTGACGAAGATCGTCGATATCCAGATCGCGGCGCTCGCGCACAGACTCGAAGGCCGACGGCTGACGTTGGATGTCACCGACGCCGCTCGCGAATGGCTGGCGATGAACGGCTACGACCCGGTCTACGGTGCGCGCCCGCTGCGGCGGCTGGTCCAGACGGCGATCGGCGACACGTTGGCCCGAGCGCTGCTGGCAGGTGAGATCCGCGACGGTCAGACGGTCCACGTCGATGTTCTCGACGACCGGTCCGCGTTGACCGTCGAGGCCGCCTGATTCGCTCAGAACTGGTAATAACCGCCTGCCTGCGGCGAATTGGGCATCATCGTGACCCGAAGCCATTCCGACGTCTGCTTCGTCCAGGCAAGGGCTAGCACGACGATCGACAGGATGACGAAAAGCACCGTCCAGATGATCGTGTTGGCCCTGCCTATGAAGATCCAGTAGACGCATTCGACCAGGCAGATTGCGGTGCCGATCGTGAGAAGCTGCCGCCCGCGGGTCCGCCCGCCGGCGAACATGACCGCGCCGGCGATCAGCAGCCCGGCCGCCCCGAAGTTCACGACCGCGTTGATGATCAGCACGATCGTCGTACCGATGTTGTCGCTACCCGTGAGGTTGTCGATGCTTCGGACGATGGATGCCCCCACGAAGAGGACGAAGGCCGCCACGATCAGCATTCCGGCCATCACGTAGCAGACGGTGCTGGCCCAAAGGACCGAGCCCGGGCGGCTCACCCATACCGGTTCCGGCGCCGCGGCCGGTGGCGGGAATGACGGCCACGGATACGTCGGCGGCTGTTCGAACGGGTGCGGGCGTGACGCCCCGGTCGGCGGCGGGCCCGAGTAGCTCTCATTCGGGTCCTGGGCCGACCAGGACGGAGGCGGCCACGGCGGCGGGTTGTCAGTCACGATTCGTCGCCTCGGTCCGTCAGCCCTCGGCGCCTAGCTGTAGGCAAACCCGGTAGTCGGACGTCCCGGTGTCGAACTTGTCGGCGCAGTCCTTGGCGCGGTTGTAGACAACGATGAACAGCGTCGCGGCGACGATCGCGCCGATGATCGCGCAGGTGAGGCCGGCGATGGCCATGCCCCTACCTCCGTTGCCCCGTGCGGCTTGCCGAAGGCCCAACACGCTGAACACGATGCCGAGCACGATCAACGGAATGTCGAACAGCGTCAGGAAAGACAGGATCAAGGCCAGGATGCCGAGCACGAGGCCCGCGATGGCTTTGCCATTGCCGGTGCGCGGTCGTTGGTAAAGCTCGGACCGAGGAGCGGGCGAAAAGGACTCGAACTGGCCAGGGTCCGGAGGGCCGAACCGATACGGGTCGAACGGCTGCTCCGCGGGCGGCGGCGGCGCGGCCCACGGTCGCTGCGGCGATCCGGGTGGTGGTGCCGACCACTGGGGCTGCGAGGGCGCCGACCACGCCGGCCCCGGTTGCTCGTAGCTGCTCATTGTCGGCTGCTCAAAGCCGGTTCGGCTCGGCGGTTCGTATTGACCCGAGCCCGGGTGCTCGTAGTCGCCAGGCGCCGTCGGATCTGGAGCCCGGTCGGGTCGGGTCTCCTCCGGGGGGCCCCACGGATCATCAGAGCGCCCGGATCGTGACCGAGGCTCCTCCGGTGGCGGGGTTGATGTCACGCTCGTCCTCTCGATGGACCGTGCGCAGCGACGCTATGTGCTCGAACTCTAGTCGTTCTGCCTTATCTGGGCAGCGCACGTACACTTCCCCGCGTGACCGCCCAATCCCACGCCGGGCCGCAGCCACGAACGATCCAGATCACCTGGATCGCTACCTTGGTGGCCGCCACCTTCTCGGTGCTCGCCCCGGCAACCTATTTCACCGCCCGCTCGTGGATCGAGCAGCAGCAGCAGAACAGCATCAACGACCGGAAGATCACGAGCTCGTATACCGCTGCGGACAAAGCGAAGGATCTGGCCAACGTCGCGGACAATGTCTCCAAAGCACTGCCGATCCAGCTGATCTTTGGCCTGGTGGTCGCCGCGATTCTCGTGGTCATCGCCTTCAAGTTGCGCGACGGCCGGCACTGGACGCGATGGGCGCTCATCGGCGTCTGGGTGCTGGTCACCCTCACCGGCTATAGCCCGGTCGGCCTGGGGGGATTGGTCACGCTCGGTTCGAGTGCGCCGACCCAGGTCAAGATCACGTCGTTCCTAGGGGCCGCCGCCTTTGTCGTCGCCTTGGTTGCGGTGAACCTTCCGGCGAGCGTGGTCTACCTGAACGCCAACAAACCGTTGCGTACCGGGAGCCCCGCGGGGGGCGGCGGTCTCGGCGCCTTGTTCCGCCCTCGACCTATGACGCCGCCTGAGCCGACGAAGCCAGCGCCCGCCCGGACGACTCAGCCGACCAAGCCAGCACCCACTCGGCCGGCTCAACCAACCAAGCCGGCGCAGCCGGTGCAGCGTACGAAGGCCAAGAGCAGGCCCGCGTCGACGGAGTCCGCCGGGCAGGCACCGCCGCCCACCTCGCCGACGCCTAAGAGCGGCGGAACGGGCCGTAGCCGCGGCAAATCTCGCGGTCGATGATTGCTGACCCGGGCCGAGCTTTCGGGGTATCCCGCTGAGTACCGCCCTCGTCACCGGCGCGAGCTCCGGTTTCGGCGCCTCGTTCGCGCGGGCCCTGGCGGCCGAGGGCCGGGACCTTGTTCTCGTCGCTCGGAACACCGAGCGCCTCAACTCGACCGGCGATGCCCTGAAGGACCAGCACGGCGTCGACGTCGAGATCATGTCGGCTGACCTCGTCACGGACGATGGCTGCGTGCAGGTAGCCGCGCGGTTGGCCGATGCCGACCGGCCCGTCGACGTTCTGGTCAACAACGCCGGACTCGGCACGTACCAGCGGTTCGGCAGCGCCGACCTGGCCGACGAGGAACGGCAACTCGACCTCAACGTGCGAGCGGTGATGCGCCTGTCGCATGCCGCCGTGCGGGCGATGACGGCGCGCGGCACCGGCGAGATCATCAACGTGTCGTCCGTGGCGGCGTTCGTGCCCCGTCGACACAACGTCACGTACTCAGCCAGCAAGGCCTGGGTGACGATGTTCAGCGAGGCGCTGGCGTTGAGCTTGGACGGGACCGGTGTTCGGGCGATCGCGGTCTGCCCGGGCTACGCGCGTACCGAGTTTCATGAGCGCGCGGGAGTCGATATGTCGCGCGTGCCCGACTGGATGTGGCTCGATGCGGACGATGTCGTGGCCGCAGCGCTCGCCGATGCGCGACGAGGCAAACCTCTGAGTGTCCCGAGCGCCCGATACAAAGCGCTCATCGGCGCCGCGCGGCTGACGCCGCGGCCGGTCCTGTACCGCATCCTGCGGCGGGCGCCGGTGTGATGACGTGACTGATCGTGACGACCTCCTGTCCTTGATCAAGGAGCTGGCCGTCGTCCACGGCCGGGTCGTCCTGTCCTCCGGACAGGAGGCGGATTACTACATCGATCTGCGCCGAATCACGTTGCATCGACACGGGGGCCCGCTCGTCGGGCGGGTGCTGCTCGACGTCTGTGCCGGTTGGAGTTTCGACGCGGCCGGTGGCCTCACTCTTGGTGCCGATCCCGTCGGCGCCGCCATGCTCCACGCCAGCAGCGGAACAATCGACTCGTTCGTCGTGCGGAAGGCAGAGAAGAAGCACGGCATGCAGCGCCGGATCGAGGGACCGGACGTCGCGGGACGGCGGGTGGTCGTCGTCGAGGACGTATCAACGACCGGCGCCAGCCCGCTCACGGCTGTCGAGGCGGCGCGGGAGGCCGGCGCCGAGGTGACTGGCGTTGCCCTGATCGTCGATCGGGGCGCCGGTGACACGATCCGGGCCGCCGGCCTGGAGTGCCGGGCTGCTTACACCCTCGCCGACCTGGGCCTCGCCTGACGGCACCGTGGCTGGTGACGACGGGGCCGGTACCGGCGACGCGGAGGACTTTTACCCCGCGCCGTGGGACGTGGGCGTCGGGCCCTACCCGCCGCCGTGGCCGGATGACCCGCGGCTGGATCCCGAGTTGCTCGCCCAGGGTGATCGCCGCAACGTCATCGACCGCTATCGATATTGGCGAGTCGAGGCCATCGTCGCGGACCTGGATGGCCGACGCCACGAGTTCGCGGTCGCGATCGAGAACTGGCGCCACGATCTGAACATCGGCACCGTCGTGCGCACGGCAAACGCCTTCCTGGCCGCCGAAGTGATCATCATCGGCCGGCGCCGGTGGAATCGGCGGGGCGCCATGGTGACTGACCGCTATCAGCACGTGCGACATGTCCCCTGCATCGCGGACCTGGTCGCTTCGGCTGACGGACGAACGATCGTGGCGGTAGACAATCTGCCTGGCGCGGTGCCGATCGAATCGGTCACCTTGCCGCGACGATCTCTGTTTCTCTTTGGCCAAGAGGGATCCGGACTTACCGACGAGGCTCGGAATGCCGCAGAGTTCGTTTGCTCCATATCGCAGTTCGGCTCGACTCGTTCGATCAACGCGGGCGTCGCCGCGGGCATTGCCATGCATACGTGGATCCGTCAATACGCCTTGGGCCCCAACTAGGCTGTGCGCCGTGAACAGCCGGCACGAGTCCTACGGGGCATCGCGGCCGCAGTCTCGATCGGCGGTCAGCGCGCATCTGAACCGAAACGTCAGTGGCCTGCTCTATGGCGCCTTGATCGCAGCGTCATCCATGACCGTCGTGAGCGTTCACCCGCCCAGCGGCGGGTTCGTCGGACTCGCGGCCTTGGTTACGCTCGCCATCTATTGGCTCGCCCACCTCTACACCGAAGTGCTCGCGGAACGCATCAGCGAACCCGGCACCTCGGTCTGGCACCGGACGTGGGAGGCCGCTGCACACGAGACGGCGATCCTGGAGGGCGGCCTGCCGGTCGTCGCTTGCTACGCAATCGTGCACGTGTTCGGGGTGAGCATCGCAGACTCCGCGCTGATCGCCCTCTGGTTCACGGTCGTGCTCCTGGCCTACATCGGTTACCGGATTGGCCGCTCGCTGCACGCGTCGGGAATCCGCATGATCTTCGAGGTCTTGGGAACAGCGGCCTTCGGGATCCTCATGATCATTCTCAAGTCAGTTCTGCACTGATGCCTGATTGGCTGCAGCGGGGTCAGAACGAGTACGGCGTTGTATTGATGGGCGCCTTCGGCATCCTGATCGTGGCGCCGTTCGAGCGTCACGGTGTGCGACCGCTCATCGTCGTCCTGCTCGGGTTCCTCTTGGCCTTCGCGATGTGGACCTCGGGTGTCAGCAAGTACCTGATGGGTGTCACGCTCATCCTGGCCGTCGCCGCGTTGGCGTCTGTGATCATCAACGAGTTCCGCGGGATCAGTCGCGGCAATGAGATCGTGTTCAGCGCGGTCAGCGCGTCACTAGCCGCCGCATCGATCGCGGTCATCGTCCGTCGGCTGAGCGGCCACCTCGTCGTCTCGATGCGCACCATCACCGGCGCGCTCTCGGTGTACCTGCTCCTCGGCCTGTTCTGCACGTACATGTACGTGCTGGTTGGCGACATCCGGAACGATGGCTTCTTCGCGCAGCCCGGGCCACATTCCCCAGTCACCTACCTTTACTTCAGCTTCGTAACCCTCACGACCGTCGGGTACGGCGACTACTCGGCGGGGAGTGATGTCGGCCGGATGATGGCTGTCATCGAGGCGCTCGTCGGTCAGCTTTATCTCGTCACAGTCGTCGCGATTGTCATCGGGAACATCGGCCGTCCGCGGCAACGGCGGGATCCGAAGGATCCGGACTGATCCTGCCGTCAGCTAAACGTCCTGCTGTTGCAGGTACCGGCCAAAGTGCGGCACGGTAAAGGCAATCCGCCCGCGTTGCCCGGAGTACACGAGTCCCTTCTTCAGCAGGGCGTCGCGGGCAGGCGACAGTGATTGCGCGTTCCTCCCGAGCGCGTCGGCGACGGCGGACGTGCCGATGTCGGTTGATTCGTCGTCGATGACCAGGTCAGCCATCGCTCGGAGATACTCCCGCTCGGCCGGAGTGGCGCGCTCGAACCGGGATCCGAAGAATCCGACCGCGAGCTCGGCTTCGGCCTGGGGCGCGGCGACGCTGACGTCGGCGGCGGTGATCGGTGAGCGCGGCGCCACGTCCCAGGCCACCTTGCCGTACGCCTGGATGAAGTACGGGTATCCGCTGGTCGCGGCGTACATCGCCTCGAGCGCTTCGTCGTCGAAGTCGGCGTCCTCGTCCCGTGCCGGCAGCCGCAGCGCCGTGTCGGCAGCAGCGCGATCGAGCCGATCGATGCGGTGATAGCGGAACAGGCGCTCCGAGTAGGACTTGCTCGCCGCGAGAACGACCGGCAGATGCGGCAGGCCCGCGCCGACGAGAACGAGCGGCAGCCGTTGCTGGGACAGTTCGTGGCAGGCCGCGCACAACGCGGATACGTCCTGCGGACCGACATCCTGCATCTCGTCGATGAACAGCGCGATTC
>Ga0207665_10002240_pt1 | contig 13055 bp, 14 predicted proteins | sample LARL112metaG_FD_184351 | JGI IMG/M metagenome (GOLD analysis project Ga0207665, IMG submission 184351) | Corn, switchgrass and miscanthus rhizosphere microbial communities from Kellogg Biological Station, Michigan, USA - LAR L11-2 metaG... | ecosystem: Host-associated > Plants > Roots >...
GCTGGGTGCTGCGGGTCATCGCGTACGCCGCCTTGATGACCGACGCCTACCCGCCGTTCCGGCTCGACCAGGGCGGGACGGACGTGCCCGCTCCCGCACCCGATGACCTCACGCCAGCGCCGGCCGCCTGGGCCCCGGCTTCAGGCCCGCGGGTCAGCTGAAGGCTCCCCGCGGCTGCGCTGGTCGATCCTCGTTCTCCCACGACGAAGCGCGAGCTAAAGATCTTTAATTCGTGATGTCCGTTGGGTGTTTCACCTGGTCCAGGGCCAGGCCTGTTCCACCAGGCAGCCTTCGATGAGGCTGGGCTGGTATTGGATCTTCTTCAGGCCGTGCCGGATGACCTGGACCAGGTGGCTGAAGCTGGCGACAGCGAGGTTGGCGAGCGCGCCGCGCTTGTGCCCTGACCAGATCCCCTCCACCGGATTAAGGTCAGGCGCGTACGCGGGCAGCTGGAACGCCCGCAGCCAGGCCTGCGCATCGGTGAAGACGCTCAGCTCGGTGCGCAGATGCACGTTGAGGTTGTCCCACACCAGCACGAGGTTCCCGCCCGGCAGCTGGTGGTGGGCGGCGATGAGCAGATCCCGGTACTCGGTCCAGGTGAACGCCTTGGTCTCGCCCTTGCGGCCGCGGTACAGGCGCAGCCGTTAGATCAGCCGGCTCCGGTCGCCGGGCCGCCAGCAGGCCAGCCCGGCCACCGAGACGTGCCCGCTGCCACCGCCGCGGACCCGGATGACCGGGGTGATCCCGCGCCGCCCCCAGGTCCGCGACCGCGGCGGCCTCATCGACTGGCCGCACTCGTCTTCGAAGACGATCCAGCCGCCGAGGGCCGCCGCCGTGCTTTCATCCGCGGCCAGGCCTCCTTCTTCCACACCTCCACCGCGCAGTCATCGCGCTCGATGGCCCGGCGCGCGCCGATCTGGCAGGTCCAGCCGCGGCGGCGCAGAAGGTACCAGATCCCCGGGATGGTGTACTGCACCCGGAACTTGCCGACCACCAGGTCGCGGACGCGGGCCAGCGTCCACCGCTGGTCCCGCCATCCGGCGGCCGGCCGGCCGGGCCTCCAGCGCCACATCCTGCGTGGCCAGCTGCTGCTCATCCAGCCGGCACTGCGCCGCCTGCCCGCGGGAGGCCAGCCCAGCCGGCTCCTCCGGCCGCCCTCGTGACTATGTCACGAACGAGCCGCCCAGGAATCGGCAACCTGGGCGCGACTTCCCCGCGGCGGATGGACTCATGGCATCGAGGCCAGCGCGGCACAAGTTCATGCGATCGGACGATCAGCATCACGACCAGCTGGCAGAAGATCGCAAACGGTGGCACGGAGCCCGGAAACGATGGGGGTGAAGCAGGACGGACGCAAGAAGGCGAAATCGTGGGTATCGCGAACGTGCCGAAGGTCACTGGAAGCGACGCCGCGCGGTCCGGTGCCCGCGGGCGGGCCATCACCTGACGCGCTGCAAGATCATTCCGCTTGCCGTCTCCGCTGCCCGCCGCCGATGCTTCGCGCTGATGAACGTCGGCGGCATTCGCCACGGTCTCGCTCCCGGCTTTCAACTTAGTCGTGGTATCAGGGGGAGCTGTCGGGCGGCCTGCTCGGCAACGTCACGGAGGCCAGCGTGCAGCTGCCAGAAAGTCCAATCGACTGACCCCCGCAACCCTGAAACCTGCCGAAGGCGCCTGACCGGCACGCTCGCTGTTCGCTTCGTGTCCGTCCAGACTGAATCAAACCCCGGCATTCACCACGGCTGGTGTCAGGCGATTGGCCCCCTGGCCGACTCTCAGCACGTGAACTTAACAGCAAAAAATAAGTTGTGAATTGCGCCCCGAGCAGGATTCGAACCTGCGGCCTACTGCTTAGGAGGCACTTCCGAGCGGTCGCCGGACGTTGCCGTGCATAGCCTGATGTGTCATCTCGCTGCACCGATAGCGGCTGGCTGTGGCCCAGTGTGGCCTCATGCCTGCCGGCGTTGGCTCCCCCACTGGCTCCCCCGAATCTCATTAGCAGTGCTGATGCCTATTCGGTTCTGTCAGAGGATCGTCCTAGCCTGCAGCTTTGGCCCAGCCAGACTTTCCCGTGACCATCGTGGAGTTCCAGCGCCGGTGATGTGTGTCAACGATCTTGGACAGTTCCTCGGGTAGTTGATCATGCAGCGGTTGCTGCGTTCTGGAGTTCGTCGAGGACTTCGGCTGGGGTGCGGTAGCCGAGGGTGGACTGCAGCCGCTGGCGGTTGCAGAAGACCTCGATGGAGTCGGCAACAGCGAACCTCGCCCGGGCCCGGGCGAGGAAGGCCTGCCGGTGATGCATCTCGTTCTTCAGCGCGGCGAAGAATGATTCGGCGGTGGCGTTCGAGGCGGACGGCTCACGCCGCAGGGGGCAGGGCGGCGAGGGCTTCGTCAACGGTGCGGCTGAGCGGTATGTAATTGTGCAGGCCGGTGATGCGGAACAGCCGCCGGGTGTGGTACCGGTCGCTGGCCACGTGCAGGGTGCCGCCGTGGGCGCTGGCCCGGCTGGCGGCAAGGGCGAGCACGCCCAGCCCGCTGGCTCCGATGAAGGTGACCGGGTTGAGGTCGATGATGAGGGGGCAGCCGCTGGCCGCCAGCGCGGTCAGGCGCTCGCGCAGCTGGTCTGTGGTGCTGATGTCAATGTCCCCGGACACGGTGACGAGCGTGTACGCCCCTTGCTGCTCCACCCGCATAGTCAGCGCTTTGTCCAAGGTAACTCACCGTCCTTCGCTCGCTGCGGCAGGCCGGACGGCGGCCAAGCAGTCCGCCGTCCGGGACGTAGTGCCCCGTCGCCCGCTTCCGGTTGCCGTCAGCGCACCATGCCCGGCCCGCATTCCAGGTGAAGCGCCTGTGTGGATGAGATGGAGGCGCCCCAGGCGCGGCCGTCTCGGCAGGTTTATCGCCGGGCTTGCTCGTCTCCTGCTTGCCTGCGGCCGAAGTGAGCTGCGCAAGGCGACGGACGCGCACACCGACCGCGACGGCACGAGCGAGGCGTTCATCGCTGCGAGGGAGCAGTACGAGCGCGCGCCGTGCAGAAGGCGCGATGACGCACCGGTCAGCGGTCCGGCAGCCGCCGCAACCCGGCCGGCAGCTGCGCGGCGCGCTCAGAGAATCCCTCAAGCGCGAATCTCAGGTCCTGCATCCTCGCCGAATGAAGCAAGGGCCCGCTCCACGAGCGGGTACGTGTCGTGCAGCATCTCCTGCGAGGCCATCCGCATTTTTTCGGCGGCCTGCGTCACCGCGTCCGCCTCGATCAGGGCCGCCAGTCATCTTGGGCGCGTATCCGGCGATGGCTCGTCCCCGATAGCAGTTGCTCTAGCTCAGCGGCGTAGCGCTCCATCTCGCGGTAGTGATCAGCCCAGCTCATGCCGTCTCCTGTCTCTCGGGGGATTGCACCGGGCTTCATTCCCCTGTGAGGTGAGGTCATGAAGCATGAGTGGGGGACGTGACAGCAGGGAAGGGAATCTCCTTCATTTCGCTGCAGGGGCGTCTGGTCCAAGTCGTGCTCGTGATCAAGGACTCGCCGGGCTCGGCCGGCGTCTGCAAGGCGCGGCTGGTACGGGTCAGGCCCCGGGGCGAGGGCTGAAACATTGCGTCGTAAGCCGGTCAGCAGCCGCCTTCGGCGAGCACCGCGATTACCAGCCCCCGCAACGGCCAGTCGAGGTCCCGCTCGGCGACCTGGACTTCGTGCTCGCCGGCGCAGACGAAATAGACCGGCTCGCCCGGCTGCGGCCGGTACGGGCGCAGGAACCCGAGGGTTGCCTGGCCGGCAAGAGCCTCCCAGCGGCCCGGGTCGCCACGGCTGGCAGTGTGCACAGAGCGGGTGAGCACTGAGCCGTCACCACCGACCCTGGTGACGACGATCACCATCCGCGGAGCGTGCCCCTCGCCAGCGGCAATGTCAACTGTGGTCCCGGCAGGGCGACCCGCACGAGCTCCGATAGGCGTCGTCCGGCGGCCATGTGCACCAGCCGCCGTTCCGGCGCGTCGCCGGGCCTCTCTTGGCCGCCATGCCCTCATGCTCACATAGCGCAGGGATCTGCCGGGACTCCACGCCCCGCCAGGGATTCCATGATCGTCACCCCGGCCATGCCGGAAAGCCGCAGCGTATGCTGGGCGCAGGTCGGCACCAAGGGGGACCGAGCCCGGATGGCACCTGACCGTACGCGATCATAAGCGACCCATCGACGGGCGACGGGCGACGGGCGGCAGCCAGGCGAGCCGGCGCGATCTCGACCTTGAACTCCGTGGTGAATGAACAGCGCGGGCGGGGCTTCTTCCTCCCCTGCTCTCCATGGTCGGACATCCTTCCTGGGGTGAACCCTGATGATGGAGGATGTCCGGCAAAGCGGGCCAGGCCCAGGACACCGAACGCGTCGTCGCTGCCGCCTTCCCAGATCACGGTGGCGGCGTGCCCGGCGCCCCGCTGCGTACCGGCTGCAGGTGCCTGGTTCCCGCCGCAGCGGCCAGGTCCGCTACCGGAGGGCTGCACCTTGCCCCGGCCACTGGCTCCACCTCGAGGCAGACGATCCCGCGGCCCTGACCAGCGATGACCCGGACACCGACGACCCGCTGGTCATCCAGCCCGTCGTCGAACTGCAGCACACTGCCGGGGGGAAGGAGCAGCGGATAGCGGGCGCTGAGGACCGCGAGCGGGCGTCGCTGACCGGCACTGACGATCAGGGTCCGGTTCCCGATGCTCCACTCGCGCGGCCCGGCACGGTCGCTGGCGATCGGCGGTCTGGTCATCGTGACCTCCCGGGCTGGCATGCGGAACGCGGGAGGCCGCGACAGGACTGCCGCGTTTAGCCGACCCCGCAATGGGCTCAGCAGATCAGCGAGATACGCAGACCGGCTGGCGTTGTGGTGGTGACCCTGTGAAGACACCCGCCTCGCGCCCGTCATCGCGGCGTGCTGGCCGCAGAGCGCGGAAGGGAAAATGCGCCCGGCGGGGACGGTGCTGGCGGCGGAGAACGAGCGATGGCGACCAGCCAGCAGCCCAACAGCATCCCCTTGTCGGCGGCACGTGAATTCACGCGCCGTTGAACCGCCCTGTCACGACCGTCTACCGGCCTAACGCGCGCGAGAGGCCCGAGCACGAGGGGGAACCACCTCCTGAACTAGAACCGATCAACCCGCGGAGCGCGATTCTTACCTTGGACCAGCGGGGACCGCAACTGGGCGGTGGTCATGGGTGCTCGGCCACCAGTTCCGGCTACTTCCGCACGCTATCTGCGAGAGCGGTGCAGAGCGCGGCGTTCTTCATCTCGTCTGCACAGCCCCTGCACGTTCGATGCGCCGCCCTGGCCTTGGCTGGGGTGTGAGAACTCGGAGGACTGGAGGGAACGGGCGAGATTCGAACGGAGACACCGGCCTCGGCGCTGCACGGCCAGATCGAGGACGTATCCGGCCCGGCTGCAGGAAATCGCCGCATGAAAGGCGAGAGGACATCGTGATTTACATGATCGACGCTGGCGACCGCGCCATGACGAGGCTCGGACCGTGGTCAGCACAACGATCGACAAGCGCCTGGCCGTCAACGCCCGACGCGACACGCCTGCCGACGTCATCTATGTGCATGAGCACGCGCGCGGCCTGGAGCGTGAGGTTGCGGTCCGCGGCGGGGGTCATTCGGTGGCAGGCATGTCGATGAACGACGGCGGAATGGTCATCGACGTCCGTCCAGTGAAGGTCATTCGAGGTGGGAGGGATGAAGCAACAGCGCGGACGCCACGGCGGTCAAGGACCCGGACGGGCAGGAAAGAGATGGTGACCGCGAATGCCCGCCCTGGCTGAACGCATCCAGAAGCGGCAGCTAGAAACGTCGGTCTCCTGGACCGGCCGCGAGCGGCTTCGGTGTCTCTGGTACCGGCTCCGCCTGACCGTGCAGGAGGTGAACCACGCGAGCCGCCGGATCGTGGAGTTGCAGGCACCCTGGATACTCTGACGACCCATTCGCTGAACCTGTGCGGAACCAAGACTGAACAGCGGCGCGTAGGCCAGGCAGCTACTAGAAGTCTCCGCCGCCGAAGTCCCCGCCGCCGAAGTCCCCGCCGCCGAAGTCCCCGCCGCCGAAGTCTCCCCCATCGCCGGCGTCCCCGTCACCGGGTGAATAGCTGTCGGCAAAGACGGGGTGGGGTGCGAGCGCCTCGCCGAGCAGGAAACCGGTGAACAGCCCGGGGCCGAAGCCATAGCCGCCCCAGTACGACGGGGCGAAGCCGGCGTTGACGTAGTTGACCGGGGTGCCGCGAACCTCGACCTTGCGCATGTCAGGCTCGATACCTTGCTCGACCTTGTGTGCGCAGGCAGGGCAGGCCGGGACGTCGCGGCCGGGCGCGCCGTCTGCGGGCGTCCAGTAGACATCGCTTGCCGACATGCCGTGCCGCGGATCGAAAAAGCACGACGGACGCCGGTCAGGCCTGGGCTGGCCGGCCGCAAGAGCATCGGCGCAAGCCAGGTGGTACTGTCCCTCGGCGATAGCCCGGCTGACTGCCCCCATGTCCTTGACCCGTTTGGCGCCGTCGAGGTGGGCGGTCCCCCGCTCGTAGGCGCTCAGTGTCGCGGCCTGTTCCTCCGCCGCTTCCGGGTTGCCGTGGATGGAAAGGTCAGAGTGACGGGCGGTGATCCCGGCGCTGAGCGCGATCAGGTCGTCCTGGGCAGCCGACTTGGCCTCGCTGAGCTCTCGCTCCCGGCGCTTACGGATGGGGCGGGCGATCAGGAAGAACCCGAGCACGCCCAGCACGAAGATGATGCCGAAGGCGATCAGGACATTACGCAGCACGTGCGAAGGCGCATTGACCGCAGCGTCGCCCGAACCTGAGCCGGCTTCGTTCTGCACATCAGTCACGAAATCCGCCAGCGCCGCGGAGATATTCTGGTCCGCCTGATGTTGTTCTACCACCCTTGTGGCGATATCGGCTGCGCTGTGGGAAGGGAGCATGCCCTTGCTGTATGCGCCGAAGTGCTTGAGACGGCTGTCCATGAAGCCGACGCTGAACTGCGCGCGCCCGCTCAGCGCGCTGACGATCTGGTTCATCGACCTGTTGTAGCCCTCTGAACCAGAGGGAGCGACGACCAGGTAGATGCCGTCACCGCCGATCTGCTGCTCCAGCCGGGCCTCCTGGCCCGCGGAGACCAGACTGCGGCTGTCGCTGACGACGCAGACATGCTGCCGGGCGAGGCAATCGGTCAGCGTGCTAGCGCTGGCCTGGGAGGGAGACAGCCACAACGGAGACATGAGGAGCGCTGCGAGCGCAGCCACCCCGAGAGCCAACCTTCTCATCCTGTGGATCTCCTGCCGCGCTAAGGCCCAGCGACACGGCGGCTGGATATGCGGTGTGCTGATGAAGGCCGCCGCGGGCGGGCATCTGGCCGCAGTGGGCCCGACGTCAGCGACGGCCCACCGCCGCCGACCACCACGGCCATTGCCGTTGCGATCCGCGCCCGTTTCCTCAATCCCATCTCCTGGGCTTCTTAGTCGCTCGCCAGGATGCAGCCAGCGCTCGCCGGGATACCGGCTCGTCGGGACCAGGCAAGCCGGCGGCTATGCAGTCGCCGTGCCGGCGTCGTGGCGGCCGTATGGAGGGCCATGCCGTGTACCCCTCAGAGCACCTTGGACAGGAATGCGCGGGTCCGCGCGTGCTGGGGGTTGCTGAGCACCTCGCGCGGGCGGCCGGCCTCGACCACGGAACCGTCGTCCATGAAGACGAGGGTGTCACCCACTTCGCGGGCGAACCCCATCTCGTGGGTGACCACGATCATCGTCATCCCGCTGGTGGCGAGGTCGCGCATTACTGCGAGCACGTCGCCGACGAGCTCGGGGTCAAGGGCGCTGGTCGGCTCGTCGAAGAGCATGAGCTTGGGCTGCATGGCAAGTGCCCGCGCGATGGCAACGCGCTGCTGCTGGCCGCCGGACAGCTGCTTGGGGTACGCGTTCGCCTTGTCCTTCAGGCCAGCCCGGTCAAGTAGCTGCCCGGCCAGTTCGGTCGCCTGCGCCTTCGAGATGCCTTTCACCCGGATCGGTGCCTCGATCACGTTCTCCAGTGCTGTCATGTGCGGGAACAAGTTGAACTGCTGGAAGACCATGCCTATCTCGGCCCGTTTCGCGCATATTTCCCGCTCACGCAGCTCGTAGAGCTTGCCGCCCCGCTGCCGGTAGCCGACCAGTTCGCCATCGACCCACAGTCGCCCAGCATTGATCTTCTCCAAGTGGTTGATGCAGCGCAGCAACGTCGACTTGCCCGAACCCGACGGGCCGATGATGCACATCACCTCCTGGCGTGCCACCTCGAGGTCGATGCCGCGCAGCACCTGCAGGCGGCTGAAACTCTTGTGCAGGCCCTCCGCAAGCACCATGGGCGGGCCGCTCACGCCGGGGACCGGCGGGGTCGTGTCGGTCGGGGTGATCATCGTCCCTCCCCTGACGGGAGCTGCCCGGGCGGCGCCGGCGGGGGGGCGTGGAAGGTGAACAGGTAGCGACGGAGCCGCTGCCAAAGCGTGGGAGGCAGCTGACGGGCTGAGCCACGGGCGTAGTACCGCTCGATGTAGAACTGGCCGGCCGTGAGCACCGAGGTCACGATGAGGTACCAGATGCTGGCCACGATCAGGAGCGGGATCGTCTGGAAGTTCACCGAGTAGATGAGCTGGACCGCGTAAAGCAGCTCGGTGACCGTGATCACGCTCGCCAGGGATGAGGTCTTGAGCATGGAGATGGTCTCGTTGCCGGTCGGCGGGATGATCACGCGCATCGCCTGCGGCAGTATGATCCGGCGCATCGTTAGGGTCCTGCTCATTCCCAGCGCCTGCGCGGCTTCGGCCTGGCCGTGTTCGACGGACAGGATGCCGGCTCGCACCACCTCCGCCATGTAGGCGCCCTCGTTGAGCCCGAGCCCTAGGATCGCCGCGGTGAGCGCTGTGATCAGGTCGTTCGCGTCGGCCTGCAGGAACGAGGGGCCGAACGGTACGCCGAGCGAGATACGCGGGTAGAGGAAGGCCAAATTGAACCAGAACAGCAGCTGGACCAGTACCGGCGTGCCGCGGAAGAGCCAGATGTACGCCCAGCTCGCGCTGGAAAGCAGCGGGTTCGCGGATAGCCGCATGACCGCGAGGATCACACCGAGCACGATCCCGATCGCCATCGCGACCACGGTCAGCAGGATCGTGAGCTCCAGGCCGTCCAGCACCCGGCTGGACAGGAAGTACCTACCGATGATGTCCCACTGGAAGCGGGGGTTCGTCACGAGGGTGTGCACGAGCATCGCGACCAGGAGGAGCACAACCGCCGCGGCCAGCCACCGTCCGGGGTGTCGGACCGGGACTGCCTTGATTTCTTCCGGCGGTTCGGTGCGTCCCGCGGTCTCTGCCGTTCGCGGTATCGTCATTGGCGCTCCCGGTGCGGCAACCGTGCCCGGTCCGCAGGCCGGTCAGCTAATCGCGGCGTTGATTGCCGGATTGGAGATGGCGCCGGCCTGCACCCCCCACTTGCCAAGGATCTTCGTGTACGTGCCATCGGACATGAGGTGCTTGACGGCGGCCAGTATCGGATCGGCCATCCCGTTGTCCTTGGGGATCGCGATCCCGTACGGCGCGGTGCCGTAGGGCGAGCCGGTAACCTTGAATGTGCCGCTCGACTGCCTCACCTGGTAGGCGGCCACGGGTGAATCGGCCATGGCGACCTGCGCGCGGCCCGAGGACAGCGCCAGGTTGACAGCGTTCTGGTCGTTGAAGACCTGAACGGTCATGCCCGGCTTACCCGCCGACTTGCACTTTGCTGCCTGGGCCTGCGCGTCCGCCTGCTGGGTCGTGCCCTGCTCCGCCGCGACTGTGCGCCCGCACAGGTCAGCCAGGGAACTGATGTTCGGCCCGCCATCGGATTTCACGTAGAACGAGGTTCCGGCCACGAAGTAGGTGACGAAATCGACGGTCTTCTCTCGTTCCTTGGTGTCCGTGAACGACGAGATGCCCAGGTCATACTTGCCTGAGGCGAGGCCAGGGATGATCGTGGCGAAGGTGGCGTTGATCACGCTGACCTTGAGACCGAGCACCTGTCCCAGAGCCTTCGCGAGGTCGGCGTCCAAGCCGACCACGGTGTGGCCGTCGGTCCCGATGAACTCGTTCGGAGCGTACGTGGCATCCGCCGCGACGGTAAGTGTCCCGTTCGCCTTGACGGAGCCGGGCACATGGGCCGCGATCGCACTGACCGCGCCGGACGGCGACGCCGCCGGCGTCGGGCTTGCGCCTGTGCTTGTCTCTGTGCCATTGCCGCACCCCGCAGCGACCAGCACGATGATCGAAAACACCACACTCGCGAACAGCGGCTTCTGAGCTCTGCGGATTTTCACAGGAACCCCTCACCGACCGCGAACGCAGCTACGCAGATGAAGAGCTCGTGCCTGGCCTGCCAGCGCTGCGAAAAGACGAATGATCCGCGGTCTCCGGTCTATGAGCCCTGGCTAGCCCAGCCAGATGAGCTGCGAATGCAGTCGCCGTGGAGTCCACGTGGAGCACACAGCTGGTCGACGATGGCGTGCTTATCCCTGACCGTTGGACCATCGGCGCAACCGGCATGACCGCAGGTGGTCTGCCCGCACTCGGCGCTGGCAAAGGTCTCCACTCGGCCACCACCATAGCCGCATCTGGGCTTCACTCCTGCCCGCTGACATCAGCTCATGTCCGGATCGGGCACACGTCCGGCCGGGACTGCCAGCAGGAGTGAGCATGGCTACCGCCGAACGAATGAAGGCGCCGCTGGGGCAGCCGGTCGAGAAGGGCCTCAAGTCCGGTGCTCTGGGGCTGGTCTCCACGACCGTCATCGCGACCGCCTCGGTCGCTCCGGCTTACAGCATCGCTGCCACGCTCGTGTTCGTGGTGGCGGTCGTCGGCCTGCAGGCGCCGGCGGTCACCGTGCTCGCGTTTGTCCCGATGCTGCTGACCTCGATCGGCTACAGCGAGCTGAACAAGGCCGATCCCGACTGCCCGCATTCTTCATGAAGCAGACCCTCACCAGGGCCACGCCGACCCTCACGCCCGACAAGTAGCCAGGTCGGATAGCAACGGAACAGGGCTAGCGCGCCGATTGACTGGCGATGCCCGGGGCATGATCGTGAACCGGCGCGCAGGCCCGCGGGGGGCGGGGCGACGGCACGCGACAGGCGAAGCCCAGCGGAATCTGGAGGTCTGGGATGGGGGTGACCGCGGCCGGCTGGGCCCTGACTATTGGTGTGATCGTGGCACTGCTCGCCGTGGACCTACTGCTGGCCACGGTACGTCCGCACGCTGTCGGCTACCGGGAGGCGACCGCCTGGTCGGCGTTCTATATCACGATGGCCGTAATCTTCGGCCTGGTCTTCGCCAGCCAGGTGGGGTGGGGATACGGCGCCCAGTACTTCGCCGGGTACATCGTGGAAAAGAGCCTGTCCGTCGACAACCTCTTCGTCTTCGCGATCATCATGGCGGCGTTCGCGGTGCCCCGCGAGCACCAGCAGCGGGTGCTCATCTTCGGCATCATCGCCGCCTTGGCCCTGCGAGCGGTCTTCATCGCCTTGGGGGCGGCCTTGTTGTCGCTGCTGTCCTTCATGTTCCTGATCTTCGGGCTGCTGCTGCTCTGGACCGCCGTGCGGCTGTTCCGTCACCGGGACGAGGACCCCGACGTCGGGAACAATGCCCTGGTCCGGGTGTCACGCCGGATACTGCCGGTCAGCGATACGTATGCCGGTGGCCGGCTGATCTCTCGGATCGGCGGGCGGCGAGTGGTCACGCCGCTGTTCATCGTGTTCATCGCCATCGGCGGCACCGACATCTTGTTCGCGCTGGACACGATCCCGGCCGTTTTCGGCGTCACCGATCAGCCCTATATCGTCTTCGCGGCCAACGCATTCGCCCTGCTGGGCCTGCGGGCGCTGTTTTTCCTGGTGGCGGGCCTGCTTGACCGGCTGGTGTACATGTCGAGCGGGCTGGCGCTGATTCTGGCGTTCATCGGCGTGAAGCTGGTCCTGCACTGGGGCCACGGGCTCGATCCCCGGGTGCCCGAGATCACTACCGCCGTGTCGCTAGCGGTCATAGCAGCCGTGCTGGCCATCACCACAGTGGCCAGCCTGATCAAATCCCGGCGCGATCCCACCGCCCGGGCCCACGCTGGAGCCGTCCTCGGCGCCCCACCCCGGGCAGCCTCCGACGAACACCGCCCTCCCAGCAGCTGACAGGACCGACGGAGGCCACGGTCGGCGGCAGCCTGAGCTTGAACACAGCCACCCAGACGCCGGGGTCCGCCACCGTTACTTACCGGCCCGAAGCCCGCCAGTTGCTTTGCTCCGCCCGGAACTGGTGGATCTGGACGCCCATGTACCCGCTGGCCCTCGGTGGCCGAGCGACGGCACGAGGATTACTGGGGTTCGGGAAGCTTCCCGCTCCGACGCCAATTGCGATGGGATTCATCGGCGACTACTGGGGCCTGACATGCCTCAGGGCCCGCACGTGCGGCTGGGGTCCCGGCCGGTCGGGCCCAGACTCTACTGCGAGCGCCACGGCGCTGGCTTGGCCGATGCGCGTCGGTGGACCCGCCACGGGTGCATCCAGCGGTTTTCGAGCCGGTCCGCGGCGCTGCGGCGGCTTTCGGCAGCCCGCTCTCGACCGGCGCGAAGCCGTCTTAGGCGCAACCCGGCCAGCCGGGCGTGTTCAGCAGGTGGCCGAGACTGCTGTTGGTCGCTGATCAGGTGCTGATGGGTGTTATGCGCACGGTTTCGCGTGCCGAGAATCATTGGACCGGCCATCGATCCGTGGATGGCCGTTCGGCGCCAGGTCGAATGGCACGTTGCCGGTTAGCCAGCCTGGTGCCTTGTGGCAGCCCGCATGGCGGGAGGCGCCGGACGCGAGCGTAGCCGCCGGCGGGCGGGACAGCGTACCTGGCGATCCGGCGGGGACCGGTGGCGCGGTGCCCCAGGCGACGTCGAGGACGCCTTGGAGGCCGGTGTCCACCAGGTGCTGCTGCGTGCCGTCGGCGCGCATCACGAAAAGGTCCAGGCAGCAAAGGTCGGGGTGCCGCCGGTCGCTGATGAAGG
>Ga0207665_10002241_pt1 | contig 13053 bp, 13 predicted proteins | sample LARL112metaG_FD_184351 | JGI IMG/M metagenome (GOLD analysis project Ga0207665, IMG submission 184351) | Corn, switchgrass and miscanthus rhizosphere microbial communities from Kellogg Biological Station, Michigan, USA - LAR L11-2 metaG... | ecosystem: Host-associated > Plants > Roots >...
CGATCCACAATTCCCGCCTCAGACATTACGCTCATTCCCCGAAGCCCCAGCCGGAATGAAGTTGGGCCTTCGTTCATCGAGCAATTCTGCGTAATCCGCGTATCCTCGGCGTGTTGAACCACAGGGAAATTGATCTCAGCAGAAGCCCGGAGTGCGTCGCGCATTGTGGTCTCGCTCAGCACCGGCTTTCCATCGTCGCTGACTGCGACCGCTCCCGCACGTTGTAGAGCACGAAAATCGGTCAATACCGCGCCTTTGCTGGCTTGGGTCGCAGCCGCAACCGGGAACACATTCACCACCGCCCCGCGCTGCGGCTGGCGCACCCAGGTAACCCACTCGGGTGAATCGAGCACCGGCGTGGTGTTCGGCATACAGCAAACCGACGTAAAACCGCCCGCGGCTGCTGCGGCTGTGCCGGAAGCGATCGTCTCTTTGTAGCCCTGTCCGGGCTCGCGCAAATGTGCGTGCAGATCGATAAATCCAGGCGCAACAATCAGGCCGCGCGCATCGATCTTTTCGTCTGCATTCACGCGGATCTTGTTGGGTGGAGCGATTTCCGAGACTTGGCCATCGCGCAAAAGTACGTCCATCAGCGCATCTACGCGCGCCAGCGGATCAATGACGCGCCCGCCGCGAATCAGCAGTGACCCCGGTCTGTTATCTTTCGCCATACTTATCTTGCCTTGCCCAAGGCCCGCGCCAGCACCGCCATGCGCAGGGGGACACCATTCTTAACTTCTTCGACGATTACCGATTGTGGGCAGTCGGCCACGTCCCACGTCAACTCGAGCCCGCGAATAATTGGCCCGGGATGCATTAGCAGTGCGTCAGATTTGGCCAACCGCAGCCGGGCCATGGTGATCTGGTAGCGGGAAATATAATCGGGCAGGCTCACCTTCAATCCTGCCAGGCGCTCGCGCTGCACCCGCAAGACCATAACAATATCGGCGCCGCGAACCGCTTCTTCGCAGCTTCGGCTGATGCGCAGTCCATCCACTAAAGTCGTCGCAACATCCGGCACCAGTTCCGGCGGACCGCACAAAGTGATTTTCGCCCCCGATTTGCTAAGCAGATGGATTGCCGATCGCGCAACTCGGCTGTGGTAAACATCTCCCACAATCGTGACTTGCAGGCCGGCCAGCTTCTTCTTATGCCGCAGGATTGTGTACCCATCCAGCAGCGCCTGCGTCGGATGTTCGTGCATGCCATCCCCGGCGTTAATCACCGGAATATCCACGTGGCTGGCCATCAGATGAGGCGCGCCGGAATTCGGATGGCGAACCACGATCGCATCGGCGCCAACAGCACGAAGCGTGTATGCGGTATCCAGCAGCGACTCACCCTTCTCGATACTCGATCCGCTGGAAAGAACAACTGTGGTCGTCGCGCCGAGCGATTTGGCAGCGATTTCAAACGATGTGCGCGTGCGCGTCGACGGCTCATAGAACAGAAGCAGCACGCGCTTGCCTTTCAGCAATGGGCGTGGCTTCTGCGGATTCATCTTGCGTGCAAGCTGGACCAGCGCGTTGATTTCCGCCACCGGCATGTGCTCAATACCAAGCAGCGATCCGCGGGCCGACTTAATTCCATTTTGTCTTTGGGTTGCTGGCATTGTGCTGGGCTAACTCACCTTTTCCATCAGCAGGACCTTTTCGGCTTCATCCACTTCACGAAGCAACAGCTCGATTCGCTCTTCGTGTGTCGTTTGTACTTTGCGGCCCACAAATGTCGCCTCCACCGGCAGTTCCCGGTGGCCGCGGTCGATCAGCACGCAAAGTTGCACTTGCTTCGGGCGACCCTGGCGAAACAGAGCTTCCAAGGCAGCCCGCGTAGTTCGTCCCGTATAAAGAATGTCATCCACCAGGATGATTTTCTTTCCAGTGATCGGAAAGCCTATGTCGGTTTTCTGCACCACTGGCTTAGCCAAAGGAGAAAGGTCGTCCCGGTAAGCCGTAATGTCGAGGCTCCCCACCGGGACAGAGACTTTCTCGATCCGTCCAATTTTTTGCCCAATTCGTTGCGCCAGGAACACCCCTCGGCTGCGGATTCCCACCAGACCCAGGTCCTGTGCGCCATCGTTTTTCTCGATAATTTCGTGCACCAGGCGTACCAGCGTGCGCTCAATCTCTGACGATGACATCAGCTGCGCCTTCTGCCGCATCGTCGGTTGAGAAACATGGTTCCGCGAAGCCATGAACGGAGCATGATACGCGGGCAGGGCACGCGAGAGCAAGAAACTCGCCAAAAGCCCAAAAAAACAAAGGACTAACGCGTTAGCTTGGTGGTTCCTTGCGCCGCAACAGAGCTGCCGAAATACTCCCCCCTAAGCCGGAGAGTACGACAAAGAGAATTGCCATCAGGACCAGTCCGGCTACCATCATGACCATCAGGCCGTGCGGCGTCAGAAAGTACTCCAGCATCTGCCGTGCCTGCGGATCGGGGTTGCGGACCTCCTGCCGGTGTACCGCTTCGACCATGGCATCGCGGAGTTCGTTCTGCCCGCGCGAGAGCGCCAGTTGCGCCGCAGCTACAAACAGAAATATGGCAAAGCCGAGTACGCCGCTAAGTGCCCCAAGTCGAAAGGCAGCGCTGGGCGACGGATCTCCCGACCAACTGCGCCGGCGATAGAGCAGAACGGAGAGGAAACCTCCTAAAGGCGCACCGACGATGAAACCCAGTGGCAGCAGGCTCAGAAGGGCTGCAATCCCACCCGCCGCCAGAGCGGCCCGGAAAGCCCCACTCTTATCCAATCCACCCAGGGGGAAAGCAGGTTGAGCCCGGATCGGCACCGGTTCGTGAGTCTCGGTCGTATTGACCCTGAAAAGTTGTTCAGAGCTCTCAGCTGGCGCAAACCGGATCTGTGGGGTTCCACAGTTCGGGCAAAAGGGAGAACTGTCGTCGACTACAGAGCCGCAGCGCTGGCACGAATGTTCCACCCTCTTACGATTATCGCAGCGAAACTAAGGTAGGCAAACTCCCGGATGAGACGCGGGAGGATCAGATCAGGTTTGCAGCAGCGATCATCGCTCCAGGAAAGCGCTTAAATCGTGTCATCCTTACCATGCGTGTGCACATAAACCAAAGTAAAGTCTGTCCCTTTGCTCTGGGGTTCAATGGCGACGATGTGCTGATTGCCTTCACTGCCCGCTTTGAGCTCGACGATGTTTCCGCTGTTGTCACCCGTGCACTTCAGTTCCCCTGAATTGTGGTCACGATTAAGGCCACCGCCGTCGTAATCGCCGTGATGAGAGGTGTGGCACTGCAACACGCTCCCGTATTTCTTCAGTTCTCCCTCATAAAACTTCTGCACTTTCTGTGCGGCATCGTCGCTTTCGTACTTCAGGACCACAACCTTGAGCCCGAATCCGAAAGCCGAGAGGTTGACGTTCGCGTTGCTATCGTCAGATCCAGTCTTCGGTTTCGGCCGAGCACCCGGATAGACAGAGAGCCCAGCATCGCGTGAATCCGCATTCTTCTCCACGTGGATATCGGTAAATGGCGTTTTAATGTCCACATTCTTATCATCCCCTCCCTCACCCTTCTTCACATTCACGCTGCAGGCAGAAAGAGAAAGACTGGCGATAAGAATCAGAATTGCTGCAAAGTTAGATTGCATGAATCCTCCAGGATTGTGCTCGGTCCTGCTGCACGGTTCAGGGTCCCGTCCGGTGCGGCAGACCGGAAAATAATTTCGATTCGTGCGCTAGCGCCTTCACACCCCACGGCTGGACGTCAGAGGCGGAAGCGCTCCGCACACCATTCTGCGCCTCACAAGAATTGTGCGCCAGTTAAACATTGTGCTGCCTAAGCGTGCTGTTCAGGTAGGCGAAATGGACAATGGTAAGAAATTAGGTAACGCTGCAAGCACCTACCGACCCTATCGCACTCTGCACGTCTGATACGGAAAGGGAGTGCTAGCGGTTCCCTTCTTGTGTGAATCCGATGGGAAAATGTCGAGCTTGCAGTTTCTATCCGGTAGGCGCATCTCAAACATATTGCTGGACTTTGGCCACTCACGCCGTGGCAGACTGAACCTTGGCGGTATTAACTGCCGCCTCTTCTGCCTGGCTTTCTTCTTCAGAAATGGTGAGCTTGTCTTTGATTCGATTTGCCACTTCGTTGATGCATCTGAGCCGCGCCAGAGTGATCTCGTCCGGACTGGGCTCACTTAGCGCAATCCCGCAAGAGAGCAGGAGAGCGGTCACCTCGTCTTTCAGCTCGTTTCGTAAGGCGATGCGCGCATTATGTCGCGCCACCATGGTTTCCCGGCCGCGACGGTTGAGGGCCGCGCGCAGCTCGCGCACGATGCGTTCGACTCCGCTGATTCCAAAGTTTACGAACACCGGCGCTGCGGTCCCGAGGTGGTGGAACAAGAAGTCGGCTTGGCCAGGCTCAACTTCCGCTATCCACTGGTCGATGAGCACTGCTGAATACTCTTCAGTCTGCAGTTGTTCGCAAGCTTGTTGCAGATCCGAAACCACACGCACCTGCCGCTGAAAAGCTCGTTCAATTGCCCTGGCACAATCCTGGGCCCGATCTGATGACCAGATTAAGAGAATCATGCAATTGCAGAAAGCAAATGCATTGCCAAAGCGAAACGCCCTGAAAACAATCACCAAACGTCAGGACTAGGCCGGGCTGCGATGGCCAAATCGGAACATGCTTCCCATTCTGGATTAGAACTCGGCTCCGTACTCTTTCAATTTCCTGTACAGCGTAGTCTTGCCGATCCCCAGCAACTTCGCCGCCATGAGCTTGTCCCCATTCAGATGCGTGATTGCACCCAGAATCGTCTGCTTCTCGATTTCCGTCATCGGCAGAATTCTCGCTTCCGGCGCCGCGCTTGTCAGTTGCATCGGGGCACCGGTAATTGCACTGGGCAGATCGACCACATGGATGACCAAGCCCGTAGTCATAGCGCAGCATCGCTCCAGGCAGTTCTCCAGTTCGCGGACGTTTCCCGGCCAGTCATAGGCCAGCAGCGCCTTCATGGCGTCATCGCTTAATTCGTGGGTTCGTCCCGAAGCTTGCGAGAGTCGCTCAAGAAAATTCGTGGCCAGCAGCGGAATGTCTTGGCGGCGCTCGCGAAGCGGAGGAATACGCAAGCTCAGCACGTTTAAACGAAAGTACAAGTCCCGCCTAAAGGATCCCTGAGCAACCCCTTGTTCCAAATCCTTGTTGGTCGCCGCCAGGATACGCACATTGATGGGAATACGTTTCGTGCTGCCTACCGGACGGATCTCTTTCTCCTGCAGCGCGCGCAACATCTTCGCCTGAAGATCAACCGGAAGCTCTCCAACCTCGTCGAGAAAAACTGTTCCGCCTTCCGCGATCGCCAGCAGCCCTTCTTTTGACTGCATTGCCCCGGTAAAGGCGCCCTTCACGTAGCCGAACAGTTCGCTTTCAATCAGAGTCGGCACCAGCGACCCGCAATCGACGGGAATGAACGGCTTGTCACGAAATGGGCCGGAGTGGTGTATGGCACGCGCTACCATTTCCTTACCAGTCCCGCTTTCCCCGAGGATGAGCACGGGGTGAACGCTGTGAGCGGCCTTGGCAATAATCCGGTACAGCTTATCCATCTCCGGCGCGCGGCCAATGATGCTGCCGAATCCCTGCTTGGATTTTATTTTTTCCCTCAGCATGCGGTTTTCGGTCTTGAGCCGCAGGTGGGCCGATATTCTTTGCAGCAGCACTTTCAGTTGGTCCATGCTGAACGGCTTGGTCACGTAATCGTAAGCTCCCAATTTCATCGCCTGGACGGCCGACTCGACCGTTCCATGGCCGGTCATGACAATCACTTCGATATCTGGCCGGCGCTTCTTCAGTTGGCGCAAAGCGTCCAGACCAATGGTTCCGGGAAGGTTCAGGTCCAGAAACACTACGTCAATGCTTTGCGTCTCGGCCATGCGCAGTGCTTGCTCGGCAGATTCGGCAGCGCTGGCCCGGTATCCGAGCAAGGATGCGATCTCGCGGCAGGCGTCGCGCACCGATCGTTCCTCGTCCACGATCAACAGGTTCAGTAACGTGGGCGTCTCAATGGGACGTGCAGCGGTCATTGCGAAGGCGGTTGGGGCGACGGCAGCGGTCATAATTCAGCACCTCGTTTAGCGTTGGTTGACGGACTGGTATGGTCAGCTTCAAGAGTTGTTGCCTGATCATTAGCTTCAATAGCTTCAATTTCCGGGAGCCGGACGGTGATTTGTGTTCCCTCACCACGGCCACTCTCTACGGAGATCATGCCGGCCGCTTTTTCGACGATCCTGCTCACTGTGGCTAAGCCCATGCCGGTGCCATGTCCGGCGGTCTTGGTCGTGAAGAACGGATCGAAAATGCGTGACGCGGTTTGCGGGTCCATGCCGGCACCACAGTCCCTGACTGTCAGCTCAAGATAGGGGCGGGTTGATCCGTTCGTTTCGAAGAGGCGCGATGCAGTCTTCAGCCATATCTGCCCGCCCTCGGGCATGGCGTCGCGAGCGTTGAGCACCAGGTTGAGTATGATTTGTTGCGCCTGAGCGCCGCTGATCCCGATCGGTGCGGCGCCTGCATCCAACTCCGTGCTGACGTGAAAGTTCTCGCCAATGAGATGCCTGAGCAGCGGGAAAAACTCTTTCACAGTTCGGTTGAACTCGACGTGCTGCGGCGCGTCCTTTTCTTCCCGCCCGATCATCATGAGTTGGCGAATCAGTCCTGCGCCCTGTTCTGCGGCTACGCGAATTTCGTCTATTTTCCGGGCCAGCGAGTCTGAGGGCGCAACTTTTCCTTCCATAAGATCGCAATACAGCAAGATGCCAGTAAGCAGGTTATTGAAGTCATGGGCCACGCCACTCACCAGGCGGCCCACCAGCGTCAGATGATCGGAATTGGTTTCGATCATTCGCCCGCTGCCGGTCAATAGCTGAAAGTTACGGCCGTCCAGCACGAAGTCAGTGTGGTGCGAAGTGAAATTGCCTGATGAAGCTATACTCGCCAGCTGATCAGCGGGGCCATAAATCTCCCCGAAACTGTGGTTCCGGTAAATGATCTTCCCGTTCTCGGCGATCGCGAATGTTTCCGGACACGCATCGAGAGCTGCGGCAATCACGGCAAGACTGCCCGCCTTTTCTCCATCGCCCGGCTGTTGAAACCGCAATAAAGCAGTGCTCACTTGAGATAGGCCTCCGAGTCGTAGTCCCAGTGCTGAACTGCGCTCCCCATTTGGGAATCTTACGAACCAAATTGGTTCCGCATATAGGACAGGTGAACCGTGCGATTGTGACGAATGAACACTGATCTAGGACAAAAGCTGTGGAAATTGTTCGAGAATGTCGGCGGGTTCAGGACGTTCGGTGTAATCGGGATTAGCTGAGGCGTAAAGAACCTGTGTGGCGCGGAGCCTGCCCTGAGCGACCGAGCGAAGCGTGGGAGTCGAATGGAGCCTGCCCTGAGCGACCGAGCGAAGCGTGGGAGTCGAATGGGCGCCCTCGCCCGCGGACTTGCGTCGGTCAAGGATATAGGTCGCTGGAATCGGCAGCTCCCACGACGAATCGCCATTCACAAATGGCAGATTCACGAAGGCCCGGCCGTAGATCTCTTGCTGATAATCCGGCACGCGATACACTAACCCGAATTGCCGGGCAACTTTATTTCCCTGATCGCTGAGCAGAGGAAAGCGAAGCTTGTGCTGGTCGGCCATGAGATAAGACTGATGCACTGTCTGCGGCGAGATGGCGACCAGCGATGCTCCTGCTTCTTCGATTTGCGGATAGACGGCGTTCATCGCTTCCATCTGCCCCACACAAAACGGGCACCAGCGTCCACGGATGAAGCAGATGACGAGCGGGCCGCGCTCGAGTAATTCTGCAGAGCGTACCAGCTTGCCATTGTGATCTTGCAGTTCGAATTCCTGGGCAGTGTCGCCCGGCTTCAGCGCACGCTGGGCTATGCTGGATTGTCTGAGCTCATCGACAACCCGCGCGTGAATCGCTTGAATATCCGCAGGAACGTATTTCGCAATCAGCTCTTTACGCTCGGCGTAGATTTGGCGCAGGGTGCGCGTCTCTTCCTGCGACGATTCCTCGAGTGAACGCCATTTCATGGAAACAAGCTTTCAGCCTTCAGCTTTCAGCGATCAGCCCTCAGAGAAAAAACCAACCACCTGTCATTCCGAATCGCTTTAGCGATGAGGAATCTGCTTTGCTTGAGGATTCGGCAAAAAAGCAGATTGCTCCGGCCTTAAAGATCTTCGGAATGGCAAGAGTCGCTAGTAGCATAGCCGAGACTGAAGGCTGACGGCTGATAGCTGACGGCTCAAATTACCCCAACTTCATGCCCGCCAGCTTCCGCATCATGTTGCCCTTGCCCATCTGCTTGAACATCTTGCGCATCTGAGCGTATTGGCGGAGCAGATGATTTACTTCCTGCACAGTTGTTCCTGATCCCCGGGCGATGCGCTTGCGGCGACTGCCGTTGATCACATCGTGGTGATGGCGCTCGTAGGCGGTCATCGAGTTGATGATTGCCTCGACGTGATTGATCTGCTTCTCGTCGATCTTATCGGCGTGTTTTTGCAACCCGGCAAACGGGCCAATGCTGGGCAGCATACCCATAAGGCTCTGCAGCGAGCCCATCTTCTTGACTTGACGCAATTGGTCGCGAAAATCCTCCAGGGAGAAGCCGCCGCCCGAAAGCGCGCGTGCCGCCATCTCCTGCGTCTTTTTCTTGTCGACCGTCTGTTCGGCGCGTTCGATCAGGGAAAGAATGTCGCCCATGCCGAGAATGCGCGACACGATGCGGTCGGGATGGAACGGCTCGAGCGCATCGTACTTTTCGCCGACACCAATGAACTTGATCGGTGCGCCGGTGACTTGCCGGATTGAAAGCGCCGCGCCGCCGCGTGCGTCACCGTCCATTTTCGTGAGAACGACGCCCGTCAGCGAAAGCTTCTTATGAAACTCATCAGCCGAGCGGACCGCGTCCTGTCCAGTCATCGCGTCAGCGACGAACAGAATTTCCGATGGATTGAGCATCCGCTTCAGCGACTGCATCTCCTCCATCAGCTGATCGTCAATGTGCAAGCGGCCGGCGGTGTCGACGATGAGCACGTTGCAACCGGTATTCACGGCCTCTCGCCGGGCTTCTTTCGCCAGCTTTTCAACCGTCGCCGTATTCGCTTCACCAACTTCGCCCTGGTAAATCTGCGCTTTGATGGCCTGCGCTACAACTTTCAACTGCTCACGGGCTGCAGGACGGTATACGTCGACCGAAACCAGCAGCGGACGATGCCCTCCATTCTTGAACCAGTGCGCCAGCTTTCCTGAGGTCGTCGTCTTACCAGAACCCTGCAATCCGGCCATGAGCACGACGGTTGGCGGCTGCGACGCAAACTTCACCCGCGCCGTGTCCTTGCCCAAAATTTCCATGAGCTCGTCGCGGACAATCTTGATGACCTGTTCGCCCGGCGATAACGCCGCCAGCACCTGCTGCCCCACCGCCTTGGCTTGCACCTGGTCGATGAACTGCTTTACCACTTTGAAGTTGACGTCGGCCTCAAGCAGCGCCAGCCGCAGCTCGCGCAGCGTCTCCTGCATATTCTCTTCGTTGAGAACAGCCTGCCCGCGGAGAGATTTGAATGTCTTTTGTAACCGTTCCTGAAGGTTTTCAAACATAGGAGTAAACAGCAATTTTAACAGCGCCGGCGAAGAAGCTCCGTGTCATCGCTCCTGTACCCCCAAATAGCGCAGAAACATCTTCGGCAGTTCGCGCCCCAGGTGCACATCGGTATCAGGCAACAGCCGCGACAGATCCTTCGGATTCGGAGGCAGGACGAGGATACCTTGTGCCGCAATACCAACCATCAATATGGCGAACCTGATTGCCGATTCCGGATGGGGATGTCGAATCTCGGCGCGTTTCGTCAGCAGCAAATCTGCGACGTCCTGAAACGTCTTCCACTCCATTTCGTCGCAACGGCGCACGAAGGAAGCGTCCGGATGCTGCCAGATGAAAAACAGCAACGCGCGCAGCAGGCCGCGGTGGCTGCGATGTCCCTTGAGCGTGAGCTCGACCACTGCATGGGCAATTTCGGCCAGAGACTTCTCTTTCCATCTCTCCTCCGCAACCAACTCTTTAGTGTGCTTGTAATTCCCCTCGAAGACGCGGATACAGACTTCACGCATGAGAGCGTCTTTGTCTGGAAAGCGGCGGTAGACCGTGCCGGGAGATAGACCGGCGCGGGCGGCGATGCGCGGAATCGTCGCTCCTTCGATACCGTCCTTATCCAGGATCTCAACGGTGGCTTTCAGCAAACGGGCCAGAGATTTTCGGCTGCGTGCCTGGTGTGCGGGAAGCACAGTTTTGGGCATGGGCAGATTTTACAAGAAGGGTTTGACACAATGTAAATGTGAATATACATTTACATACGTGAAAGTTGAGAAAGTAATTTATGACCGTCGCTCTCACGCATCTTGTAGCTCTCTACGCCATCGTGGCCGCTCCTTGGCTCGGCCGGATTCTCTATCAGAAAGCCCGCCGAGGTATCGAGGCCGGCGATCCGCTGGCCAAAGTCCGGCTGTATCGGCAATTCTTCGTTGAGCAAGTCATTGGCACCGCCGTTGTTCTCGGGCTCTGCCTCTGCGGGGCCATACCGGCTGGAAACCTGGGCCTCGGTGCGCCCCGCTCGTGGTGGTTGAGTTCAAGCTTGGCATTTGCCCTTAGTGGCCTGCTCCTGAGGTCGGGGATTCGCCTGCAGCCGAAGGCTCGGAGGATCCGCGAGAAGGTGAAAGGCAGCGTGGATGCATTGCTGCCTGACACCCCGGAAGAGCGGCGATGGCTTGCCGCAGTCATTGTCGGCGCGGGCATCAGCGAGGAGTTGCTGTTTCGTGGCTTCTTGTTCTATTACCTCACCCTATGGTTCCCGCACATTCACAGTCTCGAATGTGCTCTGGTAACCTCGCTGATCTTCGGAATCGGCCATCTTTACCAGGGATGGAAGGGAATCGTCTCTACAGGCCTGGTGGGCCTGGTCATGGCTGGCCTGTATGCGCTTACTGGAAACCTGCTCGTACCCATGTTCGTGCATGCCGCTACAGACTTGAGAGCGCTGCTGATCTTCTGGAATGGGAGCAGTCAGCCGGCAGGGACTGCCGAAGCGGCCTAATTGCGTATTGCGCGGTTAAATAGAAAAGCGTGGCGACATGATACCCGGACTAACCCTCCCTCAGGATGACAATTCTGTAGGGAACTTTTCCGCTTCTCGCGACATTACCAATAGTGAGAACTCAAACGGCAACTTATGCAAGACACACTGAGTCATTCGTTCTAGACTCGGAGCCCAAAGAAAGTTCCATGAGCGAAGCGGCCGAAAATTCCGACGGGGTAAACGCGACCGCCCAGACTGACGAGCAGTTGATGGTCGCGTTTTCCCGGGGATCGATGGAGGCGTTCAGCGAACTGTTCTCGCGCTATAAACACCCCGTCTTTGGATTCTTCCGGCGGCGGGTTCCAGATCCGGCCCAAGCCGAAGAACTCGCGCAGGAGACATTTCTTGCCATACTTCGTGGCTCGTCGCGCTATGAACCCCGCGCCTTGTTTCGAACTTATCTTTATGCGATCGGCTTCAAGATCTTGCGCGCGCATCGGCGGAAGACGGCGTTTCGGGCGACATTCCTAGGGGCGGCCACTGGATTTCGCGAGCCAGCCTCGCCTGCCACCGCCGACACAGAATTGTTTATGCGTCAGGCTGTAGGGAAACTGGAGCGGTTGGACCGGGAAATTCTGATGCTTCGTGAATTCGAGCAGCTGAGCTATGCGGAAATTGCCGAGCTCCTGAAATTACCGGTCAACACTGTTCGTTCGCGCCTGTTCCGCGCGCGCGTAGCCTTGCGTGACTTGCTTGCCGCGCCGGCGCCCAGTCTGCCGGCTAGAGAGCTGACTGAATCCGAGGAAAGGGTATGAATATAACCGCACATCCCGTGGCCCCCGAAGAAGTGATGGCCTTTCTCGACGGCGAACTTTCCGCTGCACAGGCTCAGGCCGTCTCCACGCACGTCGAACACTGCGCTGACTGCGCCAAATTGACCGAGCAGTTCCGCAGCGCGTCACAGTCCCTTGCCGAGTGGAAGATTGAAACCGTCCCAGCGAAGTTGGAGAACTCTGTTGCCGATGCAATAACCAAGGCTGATTCAAGGCTCAAGATTGGCAAAGGCAACGTTTTCATACGGGCCAACTCTTGGACTTGGAAGCGATGGGTGCTCGCAGGCGGAGGAGCACTGGCGGTGCTGTTGCTAGTCATTGACATTTCAGTGCCAACTCTGCAGCGCGCTCCACAAGCCATGATGGATGAGCGAGTTGTTCATGACGGAGCCCAGCAGTCGGACAGGGACAATCTCGGTGCGGGCACGATGGGAAAAATTGAGGTGCCCAGAAAACTAGCGAACAAAGACAAGCAGTCCATACCTGCGATAAGCGTGCAACTCACGAACGAAGATTCGAACGGTCGTTTTCCCAAGGACTCTTCTCCCTCCACCAATGGCTATGTAAGAACCGATCAGCTGAGCATCAATGCTCCCATGATCGCCCGCACCGTCTCGCTTTCAATCGTCGCAAAGGATTTCGCCGCCTCGCGATCACTTCTCGACAGCGTGCTTGCGCGGCATCATGGCTATTTCGGGCAACTCAACATCAGTACTCCGGAGAACGCTGCCCGCAGTCTGCAAGCCTCACTCCGGATTCCTGCCGCCGAACTCCCCGCCGCTCTGGCCGATCTCAAGAAGCTCGGCCGGGTTGAAACCGAATCGCAATCCGGCGAGGAAGTCACCCAGCAGCACTTTGATCTCGTAGCTCGCTTGAAAACTTCTCGCGAAACCGAGCAGCGCTTCCGCGCCATCCTTCAACAGCGCACCGGAAAACTTTCCGACGTCCTCGAAGTGGAACAGGAGATCGCGCGCGTTCGTGGCGATATTGAAACTATGGAAGGGGAGCAGAAAGAACTTGAACACCGCGTAAGTTTTGCCACTGTGGCGTTACAGCTCACGGAAGAATACAAAGCGCAGTTGAATCCACCGGCGGCTTCCA
>Ga0207665_10002243_pt1 | contig 13048 bp, 9 predicted proteins | sample LARL112metaG_FD_184351 | JGI IMG/M metagenome (GOLD analysis project Ga0207665, IMG submission 184351) | Corn, switchgrass and miscanthus rhizosphere microbial communities from Kellogg Biological Station, Michigan, USA - LAR L11-2 metaG... | ecosystem: Host-associated > Plants > Roots >...
TACTAAAATGTTCTTACAATCTTCCAAGTCGATAAGAAGTAAGATATTGGCGTCAGCAATAGAAGTAGATGAAGATTATAGAAGGTATAGACAGCAAAATATCGATGAATAGTCATTCCCTAGTCGAGAAAACTAATTCCAATTAATCCAATTCAAATGCATGTCATCTTTTTGAGCTCATATATGGCACAAAATCTTGGTTCCTGGAATTTAATTCATCATCAAAAATATAATCAAGTTATGGAACCGCAACAACTGATTGTTCAAATTGCCAAGATTCGAAATACTAAATGGCGGTCCCAGTGTAGCGCTACAGGCTTTAGACTTATTCCAATTGAAGCAGATCACGGTTCTTGGAAGGCTATTTAGTTTCCCAATATAACAATTCCTTAACGATCCAGGACCGTCCATGATAAGACGCCTGATTTCGTGATTGTACCAATTTATATACCTCAATTTAGTATACTTATATAATGTCTGAACCAGCTGTGTTGGATTGGGACAGGATAGTCCACAAGAACGTAAGGTCAAGTGATGGCCAAGATGCGGGAAACGTTGATGCAGTCGATGCTGATTCCGTAGTCATAATTAGTGAGGGGGCGCGAGGAGAGTATAAGATCTTGAAGACACACGTCGATGGTTATAATGGAGCAGAAGTATTTCTGAAACTTTCGTTGGGAGAATTGCAAAAATATAAGGTATAGGTCTACAAGATCTCCTAACTAACATTTTTTCATAAATTTATAACCCCGGATTACATCGCTCTTGACTGTTCGATCAAATATCGGACTAATGCATCTAGGCGTAGTACGAACTTATTTTACTGCCCAATGCTTTACTACAAGCAACCCCTAATCTATGTTTGAGACCGATTCAGCCACTTGAACGATTTGGGTAAGTCTATCCACGTATCGGGAGTCTAATGTCTTTTAGTCGTCTGTCTATAGTAGTTATAAAACGATAAAGTACATGTGAAGGTAAAGACGTTAAGTGATGACTCAAACAATATATTTTGGAAAATAAACATCTATGTGAATATTATTTTTTAGCATACAGATATTCAAACAGCTGGACCTTTAGCAAATAGAATGTGTAATCCCTTAATATATGGAGTAGGCAGATAGCATGACCATCAGTGCTTAATCCCTCGAGCAGAAAAGAATAGATTCTTGAATAATGAATGGGGGCGTGCTAGTCCTCTATCTGTTACTCTATCGCATTAACTTCTATGAAAAATTACATAATGTGCCTCGTTACAAATTCATAAAAGTTTGGAACAGGACTGATGTATATATTCTATTGTAAGATACTAGAAAATTAATTGCGAGTTCTTTTTCTAAAATTTCATTATTTGGGATTCTTAATCTGATATGATCTCGCTTCGTGCGTTCGAATAGCAAACCTATATCGTTCAGACTAGTCTTAGCGCTCATAATCTTGGTATGTGTGGAGTACACAATAATCCAGGCCATTCTGGCTGCTTTGCAACTTCTGTCAGCAGATTACCAAGATTCATCTGACTTCTATTACATCATCTCTAATCTTTTCTTCTATTTGGTTCTGGTAATACTATCTTGTCGTGCATATTTGATTAGAGAGCGAAGCTTTCAAGTTCTAATTGGCATAATGCTTTTATTCCTTAGTTGTATAGCGTGGCATCAAGTATCAGCCCAAGATAGATCCTCCCTAGCTGCACTTGAGTACAATGCGCTCGCACTGGTGTTGTGGGTTAATGCGTCTTTCATATTGATAGCAAAATGTAGAAGAAAGTCAAAGAGAAAAAACTTTTCTGAATTAGTTAAGCTCGACACGGTCAAAAAGCAGAAAAATAAATGTGCGCGATGTAAAGTCAAATTGGAGCGTTATGGATTAGATTTTCATCATTTTGACGGCAATCGATCTAACAATAATAGCTCGAATTGCACGGCTCTATGTACTTCGTGTCACAGAACAATTCATGTTTATCATAGAACCGAGGCTTAAATTTCTATAAAATATGTCTTACTTAAGCAGACAAGTTTTTATGTGGTTATCTTAATATTACTGAGAGGTTAAAAAAGAAATCTCGTTATAGAATATGGGAATGTATCTGTCTACTACCTAACTTAACATAATGAGCTTGGGAGACTTTGATCTATAGATACTAAGGTGTGTCAGTTTCGATGCGCAGTGGCCTACTTTTGAAGTAGTGACAGAAGATGTGCAAAGTAGCCAATTTCATTGAATAACAGTTCGCTGGATACAATTTTGATCGTTAATGTCAGTTAGCTAAACAATATTACAATCTTCTAATCCTAGTTATAGATAGTACTATAGCGGTCTCGGCTTTTGTATACAAGACTTTGGATTAAAATATATATTCCGACTAAAGGTTCGTTACTGTCAGAACTTTACTCCTAGATGGAACTAATTACTATAAATCAGTACTTCCGAAAGAATTCTCGTGGAATATCAGCTTAAAATTTCTTGGCAGATATTGTCCACGAAAAATCATACGCGAAAGGAATTGCGTCACATCAAATGGTTTAGTAGAAAAATTCTTACAGAAAAATCTTCACGTGAGAGACTTTATATCATTGAATCCCTTAGCCTGGTTACTTTTAAATCATGCAAGCTCGGAATCTGGAACAGTTAGTGTTACCCCGTGACCAGCATATCACTCTATAATGTGTTTTGGGATTCTGTAACGAGTACGACCACCTTCTGTGGAGACTAGTACTGAACTATCGTCCACCGCGCCAACATTCACCACAAGATTTCCGTTTTTAGATGTCACTATCTTATGAACAATAGCTTGCCAGTTTTCTACATTGAATATCAATTATGTATGGTTAAAGAGTTACTAAAGTATGTATGGATTCATATAAAAAATTAATTCATATGTTTTCCACTAATAGTAAAAGATTTTGAAGCTACGAAACAACAGATCAAAGCTACATATCATATGAATTCCAACTATGATCACCAAAAACCTAGTCAATCTGCAGATCCACAAACTATAAAGTTGGAAGATGACAGCAAAAGTTGTAAAATTAATTCATTGGTTTCTATGTTTGAAGTAGCTCCTGTCTGAAAATCGTATCTCTTCTCAGGATGTCTTTTATCGAAGAGTCTCTTACTAAGTAGGTAGATCAGGTATATGACTTCAGTATCTAACTCTGTTAAGTGCTGCATTATATAGAAGGTAATTTCAATAGATGCCGAGTAGGGGTAACTAGATACTCAAGGAGAGCGTAAATTATGCTGCTTCTTTCATATGGTCAGTGTCGTGCATATTGATCATTTTTGATAATCCTCTCATGTAATTTCTAGCAAATGTAGTTACTGGTTGTGAGGAGTACCAGATGCAGCCTAGCACTTTACAATCGTGACAAGTTCTAGCAATATCCCATTGCGGGGCATCCCAGATTTCATCTACGGATCGCTCTAGCAGATCATACGTATTTTGGGGACTGTCAAATTTCCAGCATGGAACAAGAACCTTGCCATTACCGTTAACGAATATGCTTTTCCACACACCACATTCATCAAACAATGCCCTTCCATGTTCAATTATTTGTTCGAAATACTCTGACGGAATCATTATCTGAGGAGAAGAGTGTTTTTTACTGTATTCAAGTATGCTTTCGCAGACACGCGCCATGGACCTGGGATCTGGTAACATGGTGTAGTTAACATCGGATCGGTCCTCTACAAACGTCAATGACACGGCGTTGGAACCTAATTCCTTTGCTCTATCAAAATAAGATTGGTTAATGAACTCCTCGGTATTATATTTAGTTATAACGCTATTAAGATAGTGCGGTATATGGTGTTCGGTTAAGAGTTCAAGATTTTTTATTACTCTGTGATATACTGAGGCAGTAACCCCACGAATTTTACAGTAGGATTGTTCAAATACAGAATCAATACTGCATGTAATAAATTGAACATACTTTTTCAATTCAGTAAGGTCAATTTTGTCGACAAGAGAGCAATTAGTAATTATAGTAATAGGCATTTTTAGATGATAAACGTATCTGACAAGATCCATAAAGTCAGGACGGCTAGTTGGTTCACCTCCTTCGATGATTGACCAGATGCAATATTTTGAAACTTTGTCAAAAATCAATTTCCATTGCTCTGTAGTCAAATCATTACTCTTTGCAAAGGCAATTTGCCCAGTCTTATCGTGATCTCCAAAAGGGCACATAGGACAATAAAAATTGCAGTAATGCGTAAGACTAAACACGGCAATTAAAGGGCGTTTCCTTCCAATAATTCTGTTGCCAGACCAATTACCTAATATCTTAAGAGTACGTATTGTGTCAACTACCAATAATAAGGTCAATGAATGGAGATTTATTAGTATTTTCTAGATCTTTATTTTAGGCTTAATTTAAAGGTCGACAAGTAATTCTGACTATTGTCTGGACTTCGCTAAAGAATTGACATGAAATTGAAAACAAAACTGATTCATGGAAAAAATTAACGTTTGGACATTGTCCCAAGTTGTATATCTTGATTACGTTCGGTTAATTCCTAAGTGCACGAGCAGAGATCGTGTTTCATTCAACGTCGTTGGTTATTAATGATCACATCAATAGTTGAGGGATTGCACAAGTATACTCTCATGGTGACGTGGCAAAAATTGAAATTTTTTGCACTCTAGGCTTACTACAGATGAGAATCAAATAAAGGGCAATCAACAATAGAGCATTTGACTACCTAACGAGATCTGTCAGACATCGTGTTCTAATGCCTGAGTAGCTAATTCAAGGCCGACATAAGTCGGGAATTGAATTAGGCTAAATGAAGCTATCTCAGTGTATGTTGTGATCGCGCAGGAGAGTGTCGGCATTAGCATAAAAGGCATGTCTGGAGCTGATACAAGCGCGCTATGCGTCCTAATTATATCTATCTTCAAAGACTGATTTTAATATTTTATCGCAGTGCTGACACCCATCCAGATCGGCGTGTTTTTGCACTGCATCCAATAGCTTTAGCAAATCATCCAATACTTCACTAGTTGACATTAGCACTGGATAAGAATGTAACTTTCCTTTTATACGTGCATGTTACTTTAATTAGATTTCTAGTTAAAAGCGATAGATCTGTATTCTCATTTTGCGGGCTCTGAAAAGCCGCGTCGCCGTCACAGCCCTATTGACACTGAAGACTTTGAGATGGAAGTCAAACTCAGAACCCAGTGCTGAGGTCACATTAATAATTACAAAAATTATCAATATTACTTTTCATTATAGATGAAATTTGTCACGACCTTTTATATAATACGATTACCGATACGTTCAATTCAGTTCAATTCAGTTCATTACAGTAGACAATTACTAATCATTGTGCCGTTGTTGCCATTACCCCCATGAAAAGTTTCTCCCGGCAAGATTCTAAATGCGCAAAAATTTTAACTCTCTTACTGTCTATCTGACAAATAGGTCCTTTATTCGAACTCATCTTGCTAATGAGGACGTTGATTCGTGATTTGGGGTGTAGTTATTTCCTCCCAGCACTCCAAGCAATAATCACCTAGAACGTTATATATTGCTACTTCGTTCTTTTTACATTTTTCACAAAGATAAGTTGTAATATTCATATATGACACAATGATTTTTACAACATGGCTCAGCTATATTTATTGTTCCCTACTAATGAGCTTCTTAAATCGATTAGTTCCTAAATTTGGATGATTTATCATATAATAAAGCACGGAATTTCCTAATATCATTATAAGCCAATTAGAATCTTTATTATTTCGTCACTGCAAATCGTGCTATCCAAAATAACTATTTATGTGTGCCTAAAATTTTAAAGCTATCTAATAAACACCACTTTCGCTTCATCATGTCTACCGCTTTGAGTCCTCCTGACTCATCTATTAAACTATGGATTATGAATTCAAGTTCAGGCGAAATGCCCTTTGATTCTTTGTTGCTATATCTGGAAGAAACTTTTCTGTATTTGCAGCTTTTGGCACTAGGCTCTAGGCTTCCTCTGGTTGGCCAACAATATATTCAATTATTGGTGTTTGGCTAGTCTTACATTTTTATATAATCCCAAAGTTTTCTTTACTTTTGCCATCACTATGGCAAGCTTCTAAAAAGTAATAATAAATGGGAGTATCTCCCCACCTTGTCTACTTAGCATATTCATCTTTTACTACATTATTGAGATTATTGGTAATATCTGCATCATACATGAATATATAGTAATGCATATATATACATAGAACATCCACGTATACAAAATGGTTAAGACAACCATACTCATTGAGACTGAAACAAGAAATAGGCTGCGCCTAAGAGGAATTAAAGGAGATACTTACGATGATATAATTAACAAGCTGCTCAAACAGACCGAAGGATCGAGAAAATGAAAGATGTCATAGCATCTTGGAATGACTGGGTTATTAATATGCTGGGTACTGGTAGATTTGAAGACCATAAAGTGTCCGCTATAACTAAGCAAGGTAGATAATAGCATGATTTTGGACAAACAGTCAGTCAATGCATTTGACGGGTCAAAATTCGATTTTTGGTTAATGAAAGAGTTAGCCTTCTTTTTAGCAAGTGTCAGAGATAGCCTCATGCATTGGCTCAGGCAAATTGGAGCCCCGAAATGATCACAGTAATAGTCATGCTAGTTGCGTTCTTTGTTATAGCCTCCTCTTTCCTCATAACTGATGCCCTAGCATAGTATGGTTCAAGCCACCTGCCACTCAGCAACGTCACTGCCTGTAATTATCTACTGATATTATCTAATGTTGTAACTAGATCTTAACCATAATTACCATAGCAATTGCCACGATACAAATTCAGTCATCGGGCATAGTATCAATTCTACCAAAATCATGTATTCTTAACTATTGTATTGGAGGACTAGAGACAGTGGTTATGCTCTTAACTGCATGACTGCGAAAATGATGAAAGAGAGAATTCAACAAATAACTAAATTCCATTTCGGTTTCGATGATAAAAATTTAGTCCTATAGACATACCTGCGACACTTTTATCAGATTCATCCCCATAATACTTCGATTAAGATGGAATGACTTTGACACTCTAAAATGATCAGCATTGATCCTGCACGGTATAAGTTTCAAATCCTTGCAATACCAGTCAGGAACTTGTCAAAAATGAAAAGCACGGCGTATATTACTTTATTTCATATCATCGTCACAGTACAATTTCGAATATATACTGACCGATTCGTTATGATTTTCATAACCTCTTGCAAGAGGTACTAGATTATTATTTTGATTCTAAAATTCATTCGCTTTATATACTGATAAAGTTTAGAGCTAATTGCCAGACATAACCTGACCAATACTGGATGGTGAAGCAGTACATTCATACAAGGTTAAGATGGTGATACAATTAACGAAGTACTGATTTAAACCGGATGCGAATAGCATAGCATTAATGGAACCTTACTTCGGTACAGCAAACAGGGTCTGATTCATGTCTTTTGACTTAATTTCATAGTTTAAATCAGACTTAGGGTAGTTGTTACAAAGGACTGCGAGACTAGAGAATATATATGTGCCTGTAAGCAGGTAAATCAATGTTATATGGTTTACATTTCGATAGCTTTCACAAAGATCTGATATTTGGAAGGCAGACAATTATTTTGGGAATGACTGACAACAATGACTAAGCGGGATATCTGTCGAGCGAAAGAATAGAGTTAAAACTTTGCAGTACAAGTGGATTGCACTTAGCAATACAACTATTGGCACACTCATGGCATCACTGGACAGAAATATTGTTGTCATAGCTCTACCGACCATAGCATCTATGCTACATGCCTCGCTCATAACATTGGTGTGGATAGCTCTCGGATATTGGGTTGTGACTGCTTCAGTACTGTTAAATTTTGGTAGATTAGCAGACATGTTTGGAAGGGTTAGGCTATATAACGTTGGCTTCGTACTTTTTACGGTAGGTTCGGCATTATGCAGTATAGCTTACACCGGTGAGCAATTGATCGTATTTAGAATTGTTCAGGCTATAGGGGCAGCATTTCTATTTTCTAATAGTGCCGCAATACTCACAGATACGTTTCCAGAAAATGAAAGAGGTAGAGCTTTGGGACTCAATCAGGTATCAATTGTTATCGGTTCTGTTATAGGACTTACTCTTGGAGGATTCTTGACTTCATATTTGGGATGGCGATCAATTTTTTGGATAAATATACCCATAGGTGCATTTGCGACTATATGGGCTTATTTGAAACTACGCGAATTGGGAACCATAAGAAGAGAGAAAGTGGATTGGCAAGGTAACGTCACATTGGCATCAGGACTACTTTTTTTATTGATTGGAATAACGTTTGCCTCTTTTCATATATTCAGTTCTATCGAAAACTATTTTATAATCATATTGGGTTTTGTTTTACTCATAATATTTTATTTTGTTGAGAAAAATGAATTACGACCTATGTTTGATTTTTCATTATTTAGAATCAAGCTTTTCGCTGGCGGAAACCTTGCCATATTTCTTAACGCCCTGGCCAGAGGAGCATTCACCTTAGTTATGGCATTCTATCTCCAAGGATCCTCAATGAACCTTAGTCCGCTCGAGGCAGGCATTTATTTGATACCAGTATCAGTATCGCTAGCAATTTTTGCACCTATAACAGGATGGTTATATGATAGATCAAAATCTAGAATCTTCATACCTCTAGGTCTTCTTGCCTCAGCAGTAGGTTTCCTTATGCTGACTAGAGTTGGACCAACTACATCTTACTCTTCTTCTGTAGTTCCACTAATCTTGGTAGGAGCAGGTATGGGAATCTTCGCCTCACCAAATCGTGCTACAATTATGAGTTCAGTTCCTTCTCATAGAAGGGGAGTTGCCGCTGCGATTAGCACTACATTGGTTATGATTGGCAGTGCATTCAGTATTGGTATGGTATTCTTATTATTTACTCAGGTTATGCCATTACAGACAGTTCAAAATATCTTTACTGGATCTTCTACGCCAACAGACGCCACAGGTTTTACGTTTGTTCCCAAATTCATGGACTCATTACATCTCATATTTTTCATTTCTGCTATTCTAATGCTAGTTTCAGTAATACCTTCGATCATGCGACCGCATTTAGGAAAAAAATTTCTTTCGTTTCTAGGAAAGTCGTAAAACAGGAGACAGTTTAAAGTCATCAGACTTTCACGATAACGAAAGTTAGTGTCAGTTTATTTGATTTAATCATAAAGTGAAATCATAAGATATGACTGTCAAGACTCGGCCGACGGTGAGTCAGATGTTTGTATTTTTGGATATTTTCTAGCTTACGACATCTGTTACCAATTCCTTTTAGAGTAACATATCTCTGTATAGCTGTAAATTCTTAATATAGTAGATCAACTCTATCAAATGCGACTACGAACAAGGATAGGTTGACCTACTACTTATTGCCGAAAATCTCGTATGTCATAAGATTATCACGTTTTTGTGATCATAAAATTAATATATAGTATATAGTTTTAACGTTGTCTAGCAATGGCTGATGAGGCCGGCGTCCAGCAATTAGGGATAGCCGAGGGTTTGAAAGATCTTCTCACTAATTCTGGCTTTACCACTGCAAGATCCATTATTAAGTATTCTCCAGGCGAAATCTCTAAACTGTTAGGTATAGAAGTTCATGTCGCAAAGATCATAGTTCACGAAGCACTAAAGTTAGTAAATAGTCCAAAAAAAGAACAGTAGACAGAGAACAATGGCTATGAAATCTTAGAGTAAACAATTCTTGCTATTGATTAGCTCGATTCAATGCTCCGTTACTATCAGTATGTATTAATTATGATCGAGAAGTTTACGTCTGCAGTATAGTAGGTATCGAAAATTCCGTTTAGGTCGAGGCTAACATCAATTTACTACAATTATTATAATCGATCTCTCACACGTCGAAACTAATAATAACAAATCGTTGCCTTCGTGATTTACACCCATAAATCATGGCCATTCTAATAGATCTTTTTTTAGGCAGACCAAAATTGAGTCGGCCGAGGTTTATTCAGATTTGTAATTGCACCGATTATTAGATGCTTTGAATAGACAAAGATTCAGAGTATGTTTTATCATTCATCATCTTCCAGACGTCGAGGTAGGAGGTTTTTTCTTCCATGCTACCATCAGAAATACAAAGGGAATTGCCATTAATGTTGTTGCAATCAAGATTGGCTGCATGATCGTCATGTCTATATGTTTTCCGACTGCTAGGTAAAATGGGAATGGGTAGAATCCCGAAGTAAAAAACCAGAGAGCAGCAAAAAGCAAAATGAACGGCAGGTTACGTTTAAGGAACTTATACGGCGGTTTTCTTACTCTACTGCATTTTATACATTTGGTTTTATCTTGAACTAGGCAAGAAGAACATACTGAATTAGTACAGTAGCCACAAGTAATATTACCAAATCTCGAGCCGCATATACTACAATTTGTTGCCAATTTGCTCTATTACAATAGATAAGTCAATATATATATTATTAATGATGGTACTTAGGCTGCTATTTGCAAATAAATCTTGGAACTTACAATATTTTATATAGATATGGTAGGTTAATTAGGAATTCTTGTAGCACAGTCTATAGACAGCTGCATTCTGCAGTTTGAACCGGCCAATTATATTTTTAGTGTATGAACACGGTTTGAATATTCTCTAGTGATATATCTTAGCAGCCTGTTCGAACTGGATCAAATATTCAATCTTTAGGGGATTAATGGTGGGATCATTTTTAATAAAAAATTAGATGAACTCAAAATGACCGATTGGTCAGTTAAATTTATTAGTTGCCCTATCCTATATATTAATGAGGTTTATTGTACTTTCAGAAGCATAATAACAGGTGTAGAAAATATTGAAAATGGGCGACGGATACAATAATAAACAATTTCTAGCTAATCAGTTGCTTTGGCTAGGAATATCATTGGGAATTAGCATTACAATTTCGATTCTTCTTCCTTTTCCCATTTCATTAGTGACCATTATAGGTGTATTCATAGTTCTAAACCTTTACATGAGGAGGAGAGTTATGCAAAGAATGAATATGGAAGGCTACGGGAAACTAGGAATCCTAGATTCAGAGATAACACAAAACAATTCTTTAAAGTATTATTGTATGAGTTGTGGGACTCAACATAAAGGCATAGAATGTCCTAAATGTGGTTCAAAAATGAAAAAAGTGGGATTCTAATAGATAGGATGATAAATATATTTAAGCGTTGGAAACCTAAGGGTCAGATGTATAGTCTGAAGTGTTTCCAATGCGGGTCGGGTTTTCTGTCTAGCTTTAACTTGGAAGCACCAATCTGTGGTAAATGTCTTCAGAAGGCCAAGTCATTAGACTCAACCATAGATCAAGACAAAGTTTGCAGCAAATGCGGAAATAGAGGTATAATTTATGGTAAGGACATGTGTCATTCCTGTTATTTTGGATTCGAGAGCGAGAAGGTGTCTGGCAAGTGAGCCAACATGGCTTGTAAGGCTCCTGCTGTTTGAAGGCCCTAAGTTATGATTGGTCTGGAAATGACTCGTGAGTTGATAGCGATTGGCAGACCAGATCGTTTGTTAAATTTCACTTATTTATATTACAAACACGATCAAAATCTGTTATAGTTCATTTTTAATATTCCTATATATTAAATCAATTTGTTCAGTATTTAATTTTGGCCTGTTTTCAAACATTGAATGAACAGGCCCGGCCCCGTCTTCCTTAGTCCTTGGTATGATGTGAACATGGAGATGTGGTATCTCTTGCCCAGCATCTTTACCATTATGAATAGCAATAGTGGCTGAATTTACATTGACAGCCTTCTCGAGGGCTCCAGATATTTTTCTAACCAATAAAAAAACTGAGACTGAAGAATCACGATCCATGTCTTGAATCTTAGAATAATGAATTTTGGGAACAACTAAAGTATGTCCGCCGGCTAACGGAAATGCATCTAGCATAGCAACTGCAAGGTCATCTTGATATAAGATTCTTGCGGGAGTTTGGCCTTTAATAATTTTACAGAACACACAAGTCAAATCAGATGTCATTAACATAACCCATATATGTTGTGAGTAAAAAGTGTAATGAATTTTGAGGTTTCTTAGAGAATTCTGGTAGTGATTACACGTGGTTAGGAAAGTATGAGTTAAGTAGATATTTAGACTAGATTAAGTTAATCTGAGCATCTATGCTGCAGGATATACAAATTTCATTTTTTACACAAAGTGTACAACAACTAGCATTTCGAAAAGTATGATTAAGGAAAGAAAAATGTTGATTGATTATTGTAGCGATGGTAATGGTGCTATTGATCGCACTAATAGAATAACCCATTATTATGAAATGCTTTAACTGACTCATAAGTTACCAGTATATTTGTATTATTTACTGTATCTATTGCTGATGACCCAGACCGCCCATTTATAGCATTCTTAAAACTATTTAGAGTAACAATAGATCCTGGAGTCTTTTATTTATATTAGAACCTAATGAACCCCGCTAGGCATAATGGTTTATACATCACAATCTATTTTGAAAGCATAAGATGAACTATCTTCATTGGATCAAACTTGAATACGAAAGACTTACGGCTAAGACAGATTAGTTATAATTTGAAAAGTCTATCTACAATTATGCGACCGGGCTGAGAATTAAGTAAAAAGCTCGATCTATATAAGAGCGTAAATCTAGTCCAGCCGATAAATTCCTATGCTGGACAAAAATTGTCCTCATAAGTTGGTGTTTAATGTTGTTTTTGCTTGATTCCTATCACGTGGGCTCCCTCAAGATAGAATCTGTGGATTTTAGTAGCGATCTCATCAAGACAAACTTCCACAGGTAGCTATAGGATTGAAAGAATGGGACGGGACAAAATTGAGGGGCGGATATTTCAGTTTGAATAGAACTATTATAGGATTGAAAGACAAATATTATACCCGCATTACCACTTAGCGTGCGAGTTTGAATCGAACTATTATAGAATTGAAAGGAAAAAGGGAAAAGATAGCTAGTAAAGACACCTCGTAGTGTTTGAATCGAATTATTATAGGATTAAAA
>Ga0207665_10002244_pt1 | contig 13048 bp, 9 predicted proteins | sample LARL112metaG_FD_184351 | JGI IMG/M metagenome (GOLD analysis project Ga0207665, IMG submission 184351) | Corn, switchgrass and miscanthus rhizosphere microbial communities from Kellogg Biological Station, Michigan, USA - LAR L11-2 metaG... | ecosystem: Host-associated > Plants > Roots >...
CGTAGCCTTCGAGAATGCGGAGGCCGAACTTCTCCATATAGACACGCCGCGTCGTTTCCTTCACCGGCTCCGCGCCCGCCAGGATGTAGCGCAGCGAGCGGAAATCATACGGATGCGCCGCCCGCGCGTAGCCCGCTAAGAACGTGTCAGTACCGAACATGATCGTGGCGTTCACCGCATAAATCAGCTCCGCGACCGTGCGGTAGTGCAGCGGGGACGGATAGAGATAGACGGGTACCCCGAACACCAGCGGCACCATCACCCCGACGGTGAGGCCGAATGAATGGAACACCGGCAGAACGTTGAACACCTTGTCCTCCCGGCCGAAATCGATGCGCGCCGCGGCCTGCGCGGCGTTGGCCAGCATGTTGCGGTGGGAGAGCACGACGCCCTTCGGCACGCCCTCCGAGCCCGAGGTGAACAGGATCGCGGCCCAATCGTCGGGCTTGCGCGCGAGGAGGGGCGTGTTGGCGTTGATGAGGCCGCGGAGCTTGTCGCCGAGCGTGACGCCGGCGCGGATGTCCTCGAGATAGACGATCTTCACCGTCTTCTCGATCGCAGCGACCAAGTTGCGCAGCCGAGCTTTCTCGATGAAAGCCCGCGATGAAACGATGGTGTCGATCTGCGCCGCCGTGCAGGCGGAAAGGATGTTTGCCGCACCAGCCGTGAAGTTGATCATCGCCGGCACGCGGCCCGCCGTCATCAGCCCCAGAATGGCGAGCACGGCGCCATTTGCGTTCGGCAGCATGACGCCAATCGCGCGCCCCTCCGGCGCCAGCGGCATGAGCTTGGCGCCGAGGATGGCGGCACCGACGAGCATGCGCTTGTAGGAGAGACTGCCGCTGACGGGGTCTTCGATCGCGATGCGGCCCCGCCCGTGGGTTTCCGCAGCTTGCAGCACCGCCTGCACCATGGTGCGATCGGTCGAGGTGGTGCGGAACACGAGATCAGACATGATACCGTAGAGCGCGGCACCGGCGGCGAGCCGCCGCTTGCGTCCTTTGATCTCGGGATCGACAGTGAGCCGCACCGGTTCGAGAATCGTCACCCTGACCTTGGGAAACCAGCGCCTGCGGACCTGAGCGCGCTTGAGCCGGCTGAATGGCGTTTGTTCCAGGCCCTCGATGCGCACGGGCACGATCTCGGCCTTGGACTTGTCGGCGATCAAGGCGGCGCCGTCATAGACCTTCATCAGGCTGCCGGTGACGGTGATGCGCCCTTCGGGGAAGATGATGAGGGGATTGCCCGCCTTCACCGCCTCGATCAGCGAGCGCACCGCCATCGGCTTCAAGGGATCGAGCTGCATCGCGTTGGTCAGCTTCACGAACGGGCGAACCCACCACAGCTTGGCGATGCCGACGTCGATGGCAAACACCGGCTTGTTGGTGAGCAGCGACAGCGCAAGACCGGCGTCGAGGAAGCTCACGTGGTTGAGCGCGATGATTCGGTTGGATGCGGCGTTGCTGAGATTGTCGATGCCCTTGACCTCCATCCGGAACAGCGTGCGGTAGAGAATCGAGAGTGCATCGCTGAGCGCGCTGGCGGGCATGGTGCGGCCGACCACGACCGCCACCACGAGGCTCGCTACGCCGAGCAAGAGGAACAGCTGCGACGTCGTCATGCCGGCCGTCTGCAGCATGGCCACGATCACCGTGCTGCCGGCCATGAATGCGGCATTGAGCACGTTGACCGCGGCCACGACGCGCGCACGGCGATCGGCGCCGGCCCAGGCTTGCACCGCCGCAAAGGTCGGAACGATGAAGAGCCCGCCGGCGACCGCAAGCCCGCCGAGATCAAGCGCCAGGCGCAGCCCGCGGGCGCTCGTAAAGATGGCGAAATAGCCATCCAGCCCGCGGATCGGCGCGGCGCCGAGCGTCCAAAAGCCGAGATCGATGGCGCACAGGCCCAGCAGGATGGCGCCCATCACCGTGGGCAGGAGAATGATGCGGCCGGCTGCCAGCCAAGCTGCGAGCCCGGAGCCGATGGCAATCGAAATCGAGAAGATGGCGAGACAGGTGGTCACCACCTCCTCGTTGCCGCCGAGCACGTTTTTTACCAGCGGCGGCATCAGCGACAGCGACACCGCGCCGACGAGCCAGAACCAGCTCGTCACCATCGCGCCCCACCACAGGCGGCGGTCCTCGCGCAGAAAGTTCAAGAGCCCGACCGTCGAGCGCAGGATGTTCGCCTGCACCTTGAGATCGGGCGCGGCTTGCCCCGTGCGCGGGATGAACAAGCTCGCGCCCCAGCACAGCAACGAGAACACGATCATAAGGAAGGCGAAACGTGAGGGATCGCCGCCGTCCTTGGCGGCAATGCCGCCGACGATGGTGCCGAGCAGGATGGCGATGAAGGTTGCGCCCTCCACCAGCGCGTTGCCGGAAGGAAGCTCCGAGCGAGCGAGATGGTCGGGAAGGATGCCGTATTTGATCGGTCCGAACAGCGCGGCGATCACGCCGAAGAGAAACAGCGCAAAGAACAGCAGCGGCACCGAATGCAGCCAGAACCCGGCGACGGCGATAAAGGCGATGCCGATCTCGGCAAACTTGAGCCGCCGCGCCACCACGGCCTTGTCGTAGCGGTCGGCGAACTCACCGCCGAGTGCGGAGAGGATGAAGTAGGGCGCGATGAAGACCGCGGCGGCGAGCGTGATGAGCGCCTCGGCGTCGGCGCCGCCGATATGGAACAGGATGAGAAAGACCAGCGCGTTCTTGAGGAAATTGTCGCTGAAGGCCGAGAAAAACTGGGTCCAGAACAGGGGCGCGAAGCGCCGCGTCATCAACAGAGACGAGGACATGGCTCTCCCGCCGGTTCCAAATGGGCGCGCGACCCCGACCGCGCGACAAATACTGAGCGCCTAAGAAACGATAATTGGGGCAAAAGGACAATCGCCCAGCGCGCGGCGGCGGCACTCCGGTCCGAGAAACGAACCTCCTTCAGGCAAAAAGGCGAAGCGCATTGCGCCTTGGCGCCCTAGACAAAAAAATGCGGGCGGCCCGGGGCCGCCCGCCGCTCAGGTCCCGCCATATGCGATGTCGCTACCGGCGCAGGAGTTGCTGCCCTCCGCGCTCCATCATCACGGCCGCCACACCCAGACAGACCGCGGCTCCACATGCGAGCGTAAACAGCGCAATCCACATGGCGTCCTCTCCGATGTCGCCTCAGTCCTATGTCGAGTGGCCGACCAACTCCGTAGCCGCCAATCCGTTCCGGGAACTTTGCCCCGCGAGAGGTAGCATAGAACCATTCTCCGGAAAAATTTGCTTCCACCGCCGCCGGTCTCAACCCTTACTGGAGCCATCTCGCTGCCTACGCGCGCCGGTTCGCCTCGCCGGCGGCCAGTTTTGACCTTCTCCAGTCGATGCGCGACTATCCGGCGGCGGCCCCCAACACGTCCGTTGTTCCTCCCCTGGGGCCGACCCGCCGGGACACGTTGCGTGCAATGCCGTTCGCCAGACCTGAGGGCGCGGGGACCGCGCCGATGACGTAAGTCATGAAGTTCACCGGGGACATCTGGCTGAACGCGCCGCGCACGGCGGTGTTCGCGAAGCTGCGCGACGCGCGCTTCTTCGCCTCCTGCGTCGAGGGCGTGCAGGATTTGAACGAAATCGATGCCGACCATTACACCGCGGTGCTGGACACCAAGGTCGCGTATCTGAAGTTCAAGTTCAACGTCGCGGTCGAGGTGGCGCGGGCCGACCCGCCGAGCGAGATCGAGGCCAAGATCGAGGGCACGCCGCTCGGAATCGTCGGACGGCTGACCGCGCGCTCGCTCACACGGCTCACCGAGGCCGACGGCGGCACCAAGGTGAGCTACGAACTCGACGCGGCGCTCACCGGCAAGCTCGGCAGCCTCGGCCAGCCGGTGTTGCGCGCCAAGGCGAAGGACATGGAGAGGCGCTTCGCCGAGCGCATGCGCGCGGCATTTGCCGATTCCCAATCAACCTCCGAGACCGCGACATGACGCCGTTCGAACTCGTCGAACCCGCCTCGCTCGGCGAAGCCATCGCGCTGCTCGACCCCGACGACGCCGCGGTGCGGCCGATCGCCGGCGGCACGGCGCTTATGCTGATGATGAAGGCGGGAGTATTCCGCCCCAGCCGGCTCGTCAGCTTGCGCAAGCTCGCGCGGCTCAACGCGCGGATCGCGATGGCAAAGGACGGCGCGCTCACCATCGGCGCCATGACGCCGCTCGCGCTCCTCGAGCGCTCGCCCGAGGTGGCGCGCGCCGCCCCCGTCATTCCGCGCGCGATGCGGCGGCTTTCCAACATCCGCGTGCGCAACGTCGCGACTATCGGCGGCAATCTGGCGCACGGCGATCCGCACATGGACTTGCCGCCGATTCTTATCGCGCTCAACGCCAAAGTTGCGGTGGTCGGAGCCAATGGCGCGCAGGCGGCCGAGCGCACGATCGCGGTCGAAGACCTGTTCGCCGGCTATTTCGAAACGGTGCTGGCGAAGAACGAGCTGATCGCGGAACTCCACATCCCGCCGCAAGGGAAATCGCGCGCGGCCTATATCAAGGTCACCACCGGCTCGGTCGAGGATTGGCCCGCGCTCGGCGTCGCGGTGGCGCTCGAGGCCGAAGGGAGCGCCGTCAAGTCCGCACGGGTCGTCGTCAGCGCCGCAACCGAGAAGGCGACGCGTCTCAAGGGCGCGGAACGCTTGCTTGCGGGGGCAACCGTGGACGAGAAGATGCTCGCGCGCGCGGGCGACGCCGCCGCCGAGGAAGCCGAATGCATTACTGATGTGCGCGGCTCTGCCGCCTACAAGCGCGAGCTCACGCGCGTCTATGTCGGCCGGGCGCTGCGCCAGGCGCTCAACAGCAACGGAGCCGTAAGCTGATGGCAACGGGCAGCACGCAAGGCGGAGAGGTCGGCGCGCCGATCAGCGCGAAAGCCGGTGGCGCGAAAGTCGGCTCTCAAATCGGGCGCTCGCTGCCGCGGCTCGAGGCGCGCGACAAGGTGACCGGACGCGCCGAATACACGCACACCATGCGGCTTCCCGGCATGCTGCACGCCAAGATCTTCCGCAGCACCGTCGCCCACGGCCGCATCAAGTCGATCGACACCAGCGCGGCAAAGCGCGTTCCCGGCGTCCATCGCATCATCACCGCCGAGGACATCCGCACGGTCATTCCCGCGCCCTATTACGGCCCGGCCTTCCACGACCAGCCGATCCTCGCCATCGACAAGGTGCACTTCGTCGGCGAGCCGGTCGCGGTCGCGCTCGCCGCCGATCCCCACGTCGCCGAGGAGGCGGCGCAGCTCATCGTCGCCGAGTATGAGGACCTGCCGGCGGTGTTCGACGAGGTGGAGGCCGCGGCCAACGAGACGCTGGTGCACGATGAGCTCAAGCCCGCCGGCACCTTCGCCGACCTCAAGCATCTCAAGGGCCGCAAGGGCACCAACATCGCGCTCGATTTCAAGCTGCGGCGCGGCGACGTGGACAAGGCCTTCGCCGCGGCCGCGCACGTGTTCGAGCACACCTTCTACACGCAGAAGGTTCTGCATCTCCCACTCGAGCCGTTCGCGTCGATCGCCGACTGGAGCGAACGCGGCGTCACCATCCACACCGGCAGCCAGGGGCCGTCGTTCGTGCGCACCGAGATCGCGCGCCTGCTCGGCTGGCCGGAGAACCGCGTGCGCATCAAGGTGCCTTACCTCGGCGGCGGCTTCGGCGCGAAGCTCTACATCAAGATGGAAGCGCTCGCGACCGCGCTCTCCATGATCGTGCGGCGACCGGTCAAGGTCGCGCTCACCATGGAGGAGCAGTTCTACACCATCACCCGGCATCCCAGCACGTTTCGCATCAAGACCGGCGTCGACGCGAGCGGCCGCATCACCGCGCGCAAGTGCGAGGTGTACTGGAACGGCGGCGCCTATGCCGACGTCGGCCCGCGCGTGACGCAAAAGTCGGGCTTCACCGCCTCCGGCCCCTACGACATCGACAATGTGTGGGTTGATTCCTACGCGCTCTACACCAACCTGCCGCCGGCGGGGGCGCTGCGCGGCTTCGGCATTCCGCAACTGGTGTGGGCCTACGAGAGCCACACCGACATGATGGCGCGCGCGCTCAAGCTCGATCCGCTCGAGTTTCGCCGCAAGAACCTCTTGCGCGAAGGCCGGCCGCAAGCGACCGGCCAGATCGTGCGCGATGCCAAGCTTGATGCCGTGCTCGAGCGCGTGGCCGAGCGGCTCAACTGGGGCAAACCGCTCGCGCGCGGCAACGGCGCGCTGCGCCGCGGGCGCGGCATCGCCGTGGCGATCAAGGCGGTGATCTCGCCGACCACCTCGGTCGCCAACCTCGCCATCGCCGCCGACGGCAGCACCACGCTCTATTGCGGCACTGTCGACATGGGCCAGGGCTCGGACACGGCGATGGCGCAGATCGCCGGCGAGGTTCTCGACATTCCGGCGGAGAGTGTGCGCATCGTGCCGCGCGACACCGACGTCACGCCCTACGACATGGGTACGCTCGGCTCGCGCTCGCTCTTTCACATGGGCCACGCGGTGCGGCTTGCCGCGCAGGAGGCGCGCGAGAAGATCAAAGCGATGGCGCGCGAGGTCGGCGAGCCCGAAGGCAGCAACATTCCGCTGCCCGACCTGTTCAAGAAGCGGTTCGGCATGCAGGCCGGCACCATCCTCGGCACCGGCACCTACAAGCCGGATTACGTGCCGCCCGATCCGGCGACCGGGCTCACCGACAATGTCACGCCGTTCTGGATGTGCGCCGCCTCCGGCGCCGAGGTCGAGGTCGACACCGAGACCGGCCACGTGCGCATCGCGCGGCTCATCACCGCGGTCGACTGCGGCCGCCCCGTCAATCCGAAGATCGTCGAGACGCAGATTTCCGGCGCCGTGCTGATGCAGCTCGGCTTCACCATGTTCGAAAAGATGCACATCGACGGCGGGCAGGTGACCAACGCCTCGCTCGCCGACTACAAGATTCCGGCGATCCTCGACGTGCCGCCGATGGAGAACGAGACCGTCGACTCGTATCTGTCGATCGGTCCGTTCGGGGCGAAGGGCGTGGGCGAGACCGCGACGTTCTGCGTATCGCCGGCGATCGCCAACGCCATCGAGGACGCCTGCGGCGTTCGCCTCACTGCGCTTCCGCTCACCCCCGAGGCCGTGTTCCGCGCGCTGCGCGCGCAAGCCAACAACCCGCTCGAGGATCAAGAATGACGCGAGAGCACGTTTATTTGACGGGTAGACGGGCCGCGAACTCGGTGCATCCCCTCCCCCGCTTGCGGGAGAGGGAGCAGACCGAGTTTGCCGCTCGTCTTGCCCCGGCTGCGACAGCGGAGTCGCGCGTCCCGTGACAGCTTCGGCAACGCGTACCATCAGCTTCATCCTCAACGGCGAGCAGGTCGCGGCCGAGATCAAGCCGCATCACAACCTCGTCGAGGTGCTGCAGCGCGAATTCAATCTGATGGGCGCGCGCGAGAGCTGCGGGCAAGGCATGTGCGGCTGCTGCACCGTCTTGGTCAACGGCGCGGCCGTCTCCGGCTGCCTCTACCTCGCGGCCTTCGTCGACGGCGCCGAAGTGCGCACCGTCGAATCGCTCGCCGACGCGCGCACACAGGCGCTGAGCCCCGTGCAGGAGGCCTTCATCGAGGCCGGCGCCTTCCAGTGCGGCTACTGCACCCCCGGGTTCGTGCTGATGGCCACGCAGCTCCTCGACGCGCATCCCGATCCCGACGAGGATCAGATCCGGCACTACCTCTCGGGCAACCTCTGCCGCTGCGCCGCCTATCCCGAGATCGTCGCTGCGGTGAAGCTCGCAGCGCGCAAGCGGCAAAACCCTCGCCCCGCGTGATCAGTGCCGGCGCCTTTCCTTTCCGCGATCCCTCCATTCGTCATGCCCGGGCTTGACCCGGGCATCCATCGGAAAGAAAGGCTTCGCTCAAAGCGCATCAGCGCGTTCACGCGCGTCTTCCGACGCGCTATGCCCGGCAATGAGGGCGCATAGGCCAGGCCTAGCGGGCCAATCATTGCCGCGCGTGGTATAGAGTGTCGCATGCTCCAGACCCGACCCGATGCCATGTCCGTCGCGCGCAAGCCCGTCGCCTTCGGTGATCTGCGCGGCTGGATCGCCGCGCTCAAGGCGCAAGACGAGCTCGCCGAGATCGACGCCGAGGTCGACTGGAACATCGAGCTCGGCACCATCATGCGCCTGGCGCAAGGTCCCGGCACCGGCAAGGCGCTCATCTTCAACAACATCAAGGACTACAACACGCCGGCGAGCCGCTGCCGGCGTGTTTTCGGCTCCGCGCTCAACAACTATCGCCGCATCGCCATGATGCTGGGGCTGCCGCCGGACAGCCATCCGCGCGAGCTGGTCAAAATCGCCCGCACCATCTTGAGCGGCACCGTCGCGCCCAAGATCGTCGCCACGGGGCCGGCGAAGGAGAACATCCTCACCGGCGCCGACATCGATCTCTACGAGTTTCCCGCGCCGCATTGGAACCGGCTCGACGGCGGACGCTATCTCCTCACCTACGGCGGCTGCGTCACCAAGGATCCCGATACCGGCATCATGAATGTCGGCATCTATCGCGGCATGGTCGCCGGCCACGATCGCATCCCGATCCTGATGTGGCGCGCGCAGCACATCGGGCATCACGTCACCGCCTGGCAGCAGGGCGGCAGCGCCGAGATGCCGATCGCGGTGGCGGTCGGCTGGGAGCCCTCGCTCGGCTTCTGCGCCGGCGCGCCGGTGCCGAAGGGCGTGTGCGAGTACGACGTCATGGGGGCAATCCGCGGCGCACCGGTGGAGCTGGTCAAGTGCGAGACGGTCGACCTCTACGTCCCCGCCAGCGCCGAGATCGTGATCGAAGGCTTTCTCGGGCTTGATCCCGCGACCTATACGATGGAAGGACCCTACGCCGAGTTCACCGGCTACGTCGCCGGCGACCGCTCGCCCAAGCCAACGATTCGCGTGACCGCAATCACCCACCGCAACGATCCGATCCTGCGCGGCACCATCGAGGGCTCGCTCCCCGGCAGCTATTCCGAGAACGCGGTGTGCTCCTCGATCATGCGCGCGGCCACCGCCTGGAACGTGCTCGACCGCGCCGGCGTGCCGGGTATCACCGACGTGTGGTGCCCGCCGGTGCAGGCCGGCATCAACCTGCTAATCCGCATGAAACCGAGCTATCGCAACCAGGCGAAGCAGGCGGCGAACGCGATCTGGGGCTCCTCGGCCGCGCACGTGCGCTACAAGCACATCACCGTGGTCGACGACGATATCGACATCCACGATTACGCGGCGGTGGACTGGGCGATCGCGCACCGGGTGAACGCGGGGGAGAACGACGTCGTCATCATGCCCGCGACCTTCGGCCTCGGCCTCGATCCGTCCGTGCGCAAGCGCGACCGCAATCCCGCGCTGTTCGGCACCGGCAAGTGGAACCGGGTGCTGATCGATGCCACCATGAACCTCGACTACGATCCCGACCCGGACTACGGCGGCGCGCGCTTCCCGCCGACGGTCTGGCCGGACAAGGCCGACGTCGAGAAGGCCTATGCCCGCTGGCGCGAGCTCGGCCTCGGCAAGCCGAAAGGCGCAAGCGATTAGCCCACCGCAGCGAACGCGATTCTAGTTTTAGGATTCGCGAGCAAAGACTAATTGAGGCCACACTCATGACCGAACAAGCCGTGACGTTTTCCTCCGCCGAGCTCAAGCTCTCCGGCGTGGTGCACCTGCCGCGCGGGCTGCGGCCGAACGAGCGGCGCGGCGCGTTCCTGGTGCTGCACGGCTTCGGCAGCAACAAGACCTCGTCCAACACGATGCAGCCCACCAAGGTGCTCAGCGAGCTCGGCTACGTGGTGTTGCGCTTCGACATGCGCGGCTGCGGCGAGAGCGAAGGCGAATTCGGCCGCGTGATCTGCCTCGAGCAGGTCGAGGACACGCGCAATGCCCTCAGCTTTCTCGCCCAGCATCCCGCGGTCGATCCCGCGCGCATCGGCGTGATCGGCTCGAGCTTCGGCGGCGCGGTCGCGGTCTATACCGGCGGCGTCGATGCGCGCGTGGCCGCGGTCATCTCCAACGGCGGCTGGGGCGACGGCGAGCGCAAGTTCCGCGGCCAGCACAGGAGCCCGGAGGCGTGGGCGCGGTTCACCAATATGCTCAAGGAGGGCCGCGAGCACCGCGCCCGCACCGGCAAATCGCTGATGGTGCCGCGCTACGACATCGTGCCGATCCCGCCGCATCTGCGGACAAATCTCGCCAGCAACTCGGTCGAATCCTTCCCGGCGGAGACCGCGCAGAGCATGTTCGACTTCCGTGCCGATGACGTGGTCGGGCGCATTGCGCCACGGCCGCTGCTCCTCCTGCATGCCGCCAACGATTCCGTCACCCCCACCGAGCAGTCGATCGAGCTGTTCAAGCGCGCCGGGCAGCCGGCCGAGCTGCACCTCATCAGCGACGCCGATCATTTCATGTTCGGCGAAGGCAATAGCCGCGTCTGGCATCTGCTGCGCGGCTGGCTCGCCGAGTATTTTCCCGCCGTCGCCGCGGCGGAAAAACGCGCCGCCGCAAGCCATGCCTGAACGCGACGTTATGACGCCTCGCGCGCGAACCCGAGAGCGCGTTCGTCTAGAGTGGAACAAAACAAGGCGAGCCGCAAACTCGGTATGCTCCCTCTCCCGTAGGGAGAGGGGTGGGGTGAGGGGTTATGTTCCCTCGATAGATCTGAACCCCCTCACCCCAACCCTCTCCCCGCTGGGGACAGGGAGCAGACCGCGTACGCCGCGCCAATGTACTTCAAGCACGAACGACCGTGCTCTACGATCAGTGAAGGAGCGTGCATGCCACTGATTAGACTCATCGCCCTCATCGCCGCGCTGCTTGCTGCGGCCGCGCCCGCGGCGGCCCCGGCGCAGGACTGGCCGAACCGGCCGGTCACGCTCGTCGTGCCGTTCGCCCCCGCCGGCGCATTCGACGTCATGGCGCGCGTCTTCACGCCGTATCTCACCCAGATTCTCGGTCAGCAGGTGATCGTGGAGAACGTCGGCGCCGCCGCCGGCATTGTCGGCACCAACCGCGTCGCCAAGGCGACGCCCGACGGCTACACCTTTTTGCTCGGCACCGTCGGCACCCACGCCTACAACCCGAGCCTTTACAAGAAGCTGCCGTACAACGCCGTCACCGATTTCGCGCCGGTGGCGCTGGTGGCCGAGCAGCCCATGGTGCTGATCACGCGCAAGGATTTTCCCGCCGACACGCTGCCGGAGTTCATCGCCTACGTGAAGGCGAACGCGGCGAAGCTGCAATACGGCTCGGCCGGCGTTGGCTCGACCACGCATCTTGGCTGCGCACTGCTCAACTCCGCCGCCGGGCTCGACGTCACCCACGTGCCTTACCGCGGCGGCGGGCCGGTGATGGCGGACTTGATCGCCGGGCAGGTGCATTACATGTGCTCCAACAGCGCCGGCGCGCTGCCGCAGATCGAGGGCGGCACGGTCAAAGGCATCGCGCTGCTTGCGCGCGCGCGCTCATCGCTTATGCCGACGCTTGCGACCGCGGAGGAGCAGGGGCTCAAGGATTTCGAAGCCATCACCTGGACAGCCTTCTTCCTGCCCAAGGGCACGCCGCCGGAGATCGTCGACAAGCTGCACGCGGCGACCGTGCAGATGATGGACACGCCGGCGCTGGCGGAGCGCATGCGCGAGCTCGGGGTGACGCTCGTTCCCTCCGAGCGTCGCTCGCCGCAGTACCTCGCTGACTTCGTCGCGCGCGAGATCGAGAAATGGGGCGCGCCGATCAAGGCCGCCGGCATTCACGCGGATTAGCCGGAGGCGTCATTGCCGGGCTTGACCCGGCAATCCATCTGGCTTTGTAAAGACTTTTTTCAAAAGAGATGGATGCGGGGGTATAAGCGCGTTCACGCGCGTCCATAGCCCGTCGAAGACGGGCGTAAACGCCCTTAACGACGCGCTTCTGCCCGCGCATGACGGATTGGGGAAGCGCCTTGGTGATGACCACTTCCACCCAAGACAAACAAAAAGAAATCGCGTTCTTCGACGGCCATGCCGCCGCGGACGACTATGACGTGTTCACGCCGCAGGCGAGCGCGCGCATCGTCGACGCGTTCATCAAGCTCACCGGGCTCGAGCCTCCCGCGCGCGTCGTCGATCTCGGCTGCGGGTCCGGCGCCTTCACCGCGCTGCTCGCGCGCGCCGGCTACGACTGCGTCGGCCTCGACATCAGTGCAAAATTGCTCGCGGTCGGCCGTCGCAAGCATCCCCACATCGCCTTCGTCGCCGGCGACATCGAGCACCTGCCGTTTGCGTCCGAGAGCTTCGACGGCGCGCTCCTAAGCGGCGTGGTGCACCACTTCCCCGACCCGTCGCCCTGCGCCGCGGAAACCTTCCGCGTGCTGCGCCCGCGCGGGCGCTTTCTCGCCTTCGATCCCAACCGGATGAATCCGTTCATGTGGCTCTACCGCGATCGCGCCTCGCCGTTCTACAGCCCACTCGGCGTGACCGAGAACGAGCGGCCCGTGCTCGCGCACGAGGTCCGCGTCGTGTTTGCGCGCGCGGGCTTTGCCGTCTCCTCGCATTATCTCTCCGGCCTCGCCTATCGCTACGTGGCTTCGCGGCGCGCGCAGCTTTTGCTGCCGGTCTACAATGTCATCGACCGCGCCGCCTTCGGCCTAGGCGCGATGGAGCGGCTGCGCCCCTTCGTCCTCACCGCCGGCGCGAAGGGATGAGATGCGGGATCCAAGATCGCCTCATGGTAGTTCGCAATGCGGCCTCAGCCGTCATTGCCGGGCTTGACCCGGCAATCCATCCTCTGCAGTGAAACGTTTTCTTTCGATGGATGCCCGGGTCAAGCCCGGGCATGACGTAAGAGGACAAGCCCGGCCGTGACGTCGAGGACATGAATGACTCCCGAGCTCGACATCGTCATTCCGGTCTACAACGAAGGCCGCAACATCGTGGCGGTGCTCGCGGGGCTCAGCCGCGCAGTGTCGACGCCGGCGCGCGTGCTCATCTGCTACGACCAGGAGGAGGACGACACGCTGCCGGCGATCCGCGCC
>Ga0207665_10002247_pt1 | contig 13041 bp, 9 predicted proteins | sample LARL112metaG_FD_184351 | JGI IMG/M metagenome (GOLD analysis project Ga0207665, IMG submission 184351) | Corn, switchgrass and miscanthus rhizosphere microbial communities from Kellogg Biological Station, Michigan, USA - LAR L11-2 metaG... | ecosystem: Host-associated > Plants > Roots >...
AACATGCCCAGACCCTGAACGGCCACCAGGAACTCACGCGCCGTATCTCGGAAATGGGGGATTGGTTCCATAACATCAACTTAAACGGCGTTTGGACGGCGCCCCATCATTTTCTGGGCGACTTTCCCAACGTAAAGTGGAAGCACATTGCCCCCGCGCTGCCGGCGGACTTGTCCGGCGCCACGGTGCTCGATATCGGCTGCAATGGCGGCTTCCATTCCATTGAGCTGAAAAAGCGGGGCGCCAGCCGCGTGCTGGGGGTTGACGTGGATGACCGCTATCTCGACCAGGCCCGCTTCGCTTCTCAAACCCTGGGTCTGGACATCGAATTTGCCAAGTGCTCCGTCTATGATGTTGATTCCATTCCCGGCCAGTTCGATTACGTATTGTTCATGGGAGTTTTTTATCACTTGCGCTATCCTCTGTTCGCTCTCGACAAGGTCATCAAGAAGGTCCAAGGCAGCCTGATTTTCCAGACCATGGTCCGCGGTTCGCTCACCAGTCCCGAGCTGCGCGAGGATTATCATTTTTGGAACATGGAGATATTCAAAGAGCCGGATTTCCCCTGCATGTATTTTATTGAGAAGAATTACGCGGGCGATCCCACAAACTGGTGGATCCCGAACCACGGGGCCATGGAAGGGATGCTGCGCAGCTCAGGCCTGGAAATTACCTCTCATCCTGAACAGGAAACCTGGATTTGCGCTCCCTCACATGTCACCAAGGACGACGGTAAATATCTTTTGGACCATGAATTAGCGGGCACCCTGTAACTGGCCCAATTCTTTTTACTAAGGTGCATGCATGGTTGAAGCAGTCATGTTGTGGAACGAGCCCAACAATCTTTCCCATTGGGATTTCAAGCTGGATCCCGAGTGGAAGATGTTTGCCGGTATGGTGATTGCCGCCAGCCGCGCCATTCGCCGTGAGAATCCTGAGCTGCCCATCGTGCTGGGCGGCATTTCTCCCATCGACCCCAATTTTATCGAGCTGCTCGGTTCTTACGGCGTGCTCGATGCCGTGGACGTCGTCTCCGTACATGGTTTTCCCCTGGACTGGAACCACTGGCAGATTCAGGATTGGCCCAGGAAGATCGATGAAATTCGTGCTGTCACGCGGAAACCCGTCTGGGTCTCTGAAGCCGGCGTGTCTTCCTTTGGCGCCGAGGAAGTCCAGCTGTTCGGCCTTCAGCGGACGGCGGAACTCCTGTTGCCGATCGTCGACCGCGTGCACTGGTACAGCTTGCTCGATCTGCCCGCCACCTGGTCGGCCACCACGCGTCACAAGGAAGCGGAAGGCAGCGCTTATTATCGCCATTACTACATGGGCCTTTTGCGTGAAGACGGTTCACCCAAGCTCGCGGCGGAATCGTTTCCCCCTGGCATGGGCATCTGCCAATGGTTCCACTATGAGGACCCCCGTCTCGACCTCGCTGTGGGATGGCTGAAGCGCATGGGCGTGAAATATCTGCGCACCGGCGTGAGCTGGGCGGATTGGTACCGTGAAAACGCGGAAGGCTGGTTCGATCGCCAGATGCGGGCGCTGGAGCCGTTCAGCACTACCCTGACTCTCTGTTTCACGCCAGAGCATATGGGCATCGCTCCCCATTACACCAGTCCGCCGAAGCGAGCGGAGGATTTCGCTGAGTTCGCCGTGTGGGCCGTGCGCAAGTACGCATCGGCAAAGAAAGACAATCGCGTCTTAATAGGAGCCAGTTAGGAATGGCAAAAAACATACTCATCACCGGCGGAGCGGGGTTTGTGGGTTCGCACCTTGCGGACGCTCTGCTGGCTGCCGGTCACAATGTTCGTCTCTTTGACAACCTGACCGACCAGGTCCATCACCACGGGATGCCGGAATATTTGCCGGAAGACGCCGAGTTCATCCATGGCGACGTGCAGGATTCGGGCGCGGTACGGCGCGCGCTGGCCGGCATTGACGTGGTCTTTCACATGGCGGCGGCCGTGGGCGTGGGCCAGTCGATGTATGAAATTGAGCATTACATGGGCACCAACACGCAGGGGACCGCCGTATTGCTGCAACAGCTCCTGGGCCGCAAGAGCCGGGTGGAAAAGCTGGTGCTGGCTTCTTCCATGTCGATCTACGGTGAAGGGAAATACCTGTGCGCCCAGTGTGGCGGCGTGGCCCCGCAGCTGCGCTCCGTCAATCAGCTCAGGACCAGGCAGTGGGAGCCGAATTGTCCCGCCTGTGGCGAAACGCTCACGCCGGTGCCCACCGATGAATCCAAGACGCTGCAGTGCAGCTCCATTTACGCGCTCTCCAAGAAAGACCAGGAGGAGATGTGCCTGCTCTTCGGACGCACTTACGCGCTTCCCGTGGTGGCCTTGCGCTATTTCAATATTTACGGCACACGCCAGGCGTTATCGAACCCTTACACCGGCGTGGCCGCCATCTTTGCTTCGCGCATGATGAACGGCAATCCGCCGCTGGTCTTTGAAGATGGCGGCCAGTTGCGTGACTTCGTCAGCGTGCAGGACGTCGTCAGCGCCAACCTGCTGGCCATGGAATCGTCGCAGGCGGACGGCATGGCGCTGAATATCGGATCGGGCGACCCGATTTCCATTCGCGAAGTCGCGGCGGAGCTGGCCCGGGCCATGGATTCTGAGATCGCAGCCGAACTCACGCAGAAATATCGCGCCGGCGACGTGCGCCACTGTTTTGCGGATATTTCGGCAGCGCGAAAGTTTCTGGGTTATACGCCGCGGGTCCGCTTTGCTGATGGGCTTACGGACCTGGTGCAGTGGCTGGCGCTTCAGCAGTCGCAGGACCGCGCCGCTGAAGCGGTTGCGCAGCTCAGCCAGTTTGGGCTCACCGCTTAGGCGCTAGGATTTTTCTGGTTTAAAGGGGGAACAATGCGGAAGCAAGAAACCCGCTCGGTGCTGATTTTTGGAGGAGCAGGCTTTATCGGGTCAAACCTGGCCCACTCGCTGCTTTCCCACACCGGCGCCAAGGTGCACATCTTTGACAATCTCTCCCGCGCGGGAGTGCACCACAATCTGGAATGGCTGCGCAAGACCCCGGGAGCGTCGGGCCGGCTCCAGGTGACGGTCGGTGATGTGCGCGATGCGCGGCTGGTGGAAAGGGCCGTGGCGCACGCGAACGAGATCTATCACTTTGCCGCCCAGGTGGCGGTCACCACTTCCGTGGCCGATCCGCGTCTCGATTTTGAAGTGAACCTCGCCGGGACCTTCAACGTTCTCGATGCCGCCCGCCGGTCGGGGAACCGGCCCTTCATCCTGTTTACTTCCACCAACAAAGTCTATGGCGATCTCGGCCTTGGTACGCCGGTCGTCAGCGGCAAGCGCTACGTTACGCCGGCCCAACAGGGCATTTCTGAATCTCAGCCCCTGGATTTTCATTCTCCTTACGGATGCTCCAAGGGCGCTGCCGATCAGTACGTGCGTGACTTTGGCCGTATCTATGGGCTCCCGGCAGTTGTGTTCCGCATGTCCTGTGTCGCCGGCCCGCGCCAGTTCGGCACGGAAGACCAGGGTTGGGTAGCGCACTTTGTTTATTCCGCCTTGCGGGAAGAGACCGTGGTGATCTATGGCGATGGCCGCCAGGTCCGCGATGTGCTCTGTGTGGATGACCTGCTGCGGGCTTTTGACGCCGCGCGCCTGAATATTGAAACCACCAGGACTGAGGTTTACAACATCGGCGGCGGACCGCAAAATTCCGTCTCGCTGCTTGAATTGATGGATGAGATTGAATCGCTGACCGGACGCCCCATGCAACGCACTTTGCATGAGCGCCGCCCCGGCGACCAATTGGTGTACGTCACTGACAACAGCAAGATACGCCGGGATACAGGCTGGAAACCGGAGATTGGTTTGAAGAAAACCGTCCGTCTCTTGCAGGAGTTCTGGGAACAGAACCATGGAATGCTGGCCAGGCGGCATCGTGCCGCCAGCACGGCGGTTACTCCATTTGAGCTGGCTACCGAGCTTTCCGGGAGGGCGGGATGAAGTTTGCCCTGCTCAATCCCAACTGGGACTTTAAGGGCTCAACTTACTTCGGCTGTCAGGACCCGCATACTCCGCTGGAGCTGCTGTTTGCCGCCGATCAGGTGTCTGCCGCGGGACATGATGCCTTGCTCATCGACGCGCAAACTGACGATCTTACGATCGAACAGGCCCGCCGCCGCGTGGATGCATTCGCGCCCGATTTTCTGGTGGTCCCCACAGCGCCTTCTTATCTTTTCTGGCGTTGTCCGCCGCCTGAGTTGCGTGTGCCCATGGAGTGGTTCGCCGGCCTGCGCAGCAAAGCCGTCAAAGTCGCCATTGGGCCGCACCCTTCGGCAACACCGGCAGCGACCATCCGCAAGACCGGCTGCGACGTTGCGCTGCGCGGCGAACCGGACCAGACTCTGGCCGAGCTTGCTTCCAGACCATGGCAGGAAATTACGGGCTGCTGTTACAGAAAACGCGACGGCCAACTGCACATCAGCCCGGCTTCGGCGGTCGCGGACATGAGCGCCCTGGGACCGCTTGATTTTAAGAATTACGACGTTGAAGCACATTGGCACCGCCACCACGTTTTTACCCAGGACCACGGCCTGGGCGCCGAGCTGGAATTTGCCCGCGGCTGTCCCTGGGCCTGCACTTTCTGCAACAAGACGCTGTTCCGCAATAAATTCCGCGAGCGCAGCGTGGATGCGGTGCTCCAGGAAGTGGACGCGCTGATCGCGCGCGGCGTCGAGTACGTCTATTTCATCGACGAAATTTTTGGCGTCGGGAAGAACGTGCGCCGCCTGCTCGAAGGCATTGCCGAACGTCCGGTAAAGATCGGCTTTCAGACGCGCATCGATCTATGGAACGAAGAAACGCTGGACCTGCTGGGCCGCGCCCACTGTATCTCCATGGAGTGCGGCGTGGAATCCATCACGCATGAGGGCCGTGAAGACCTGAACAAGAATTGCCGCATCGGTACTGAGCGCATCGCCGAACTGCTGGTCTATGCCCGTGGACGCATTCCCTGGGTGCAGGCCAACCTGATTCTTACTGAAAAGGACGATCGCGCCGAGATCCGCCGCTGGCAGGAAATGTTGAAGTCGAAAGGCGTTTGGGTGAGCGAACCCGTGCCGATGTTCCCCTTTCCGGGAAGCCCGCTTTACGCACAAACATTCGCCGCCGCGCCGGACGACCTGGCGTGGGAACGCGCGCATCGCCATTACACTGCGATGTTTGCCGGCAAAGGCTACAGCGACATCCAGGAGCAGACGCCGCTGGCGATCGAGGAATTGGAAACATGCACATTCTAGTCACCGCGGATACGCTGGGCGGTGTTTGGACATACACGCGCGAATTGGTTACCGGGCTGGCGCTTGGCCGCGACCGCGTCACCCTGGTCAGCTTTGGCGATATCCCTACGGACGCACAGACCCGCTGGATGCACAATCTGCCGAATCTTGACTATCGTCCCACGGCGTTCAAGCTGGAATGGATGCTCGATTCCGAGGCTGACATGGCGGCTTCCTCGCAGTATCTGGAAGGCGTGATTGCAGAGAGCAAACCTGATCTCCTGCATTTCAGCCAGTACTATTACGGCGCGCTCGATTGTGACGTGCCGCGCGTTGTGGTGGCCCATAGTGACGTGGTGAGCTGGTGGATGGCCGTTCACCGCAAGTCCCCGCCGGAAACCGCGTGGCTGCGATGGTATCGCCATGTTGTCGCGCGCGGATTGCAAGCCGCCACTACCGTGGTTGCGCCGTCGCGCTGGATGCTGGACCAGATCGAGCTCCTCTACGGCAAGCCGGCTTCTTCATCAGTGATCCACAACGGACGGACCCCAACGCTGTTCAATCCCTATATCAGCAAGCAAGCAAGCATTGTTACCATGGGCCGGCTGTGGGACAGTGGCAAGAACGTCTCCCTGCTGTTGCGGCGGGAAATGCCGGGCACCGTGCACATCGTCGGTTGCGACCGTCATCCTGAACGGCAGAACCCCGCGTTCGCCGCGGAGTCGGTCCGGCCCAACGTACACCTTGGTCCCGAGCAGGATGAACGCCAGATCGTGCAGACCCTTGCCCGCGCGGGGATTTATGCCGCCACGTCGCAATATGAGCCGTTTGGTCTGGCGCCGGTGGAAGCCGCGCTCTCGCGCTGCGCCATCGTGGCCAGTGACATTCCTTCGTTCCGCGAGCTCTGGGATGGCGCGGCAATTTTCTTTCGCAACAATGACGAAGAAAGTTTGTGTGCTGCGCTGGAACGTCTCCAGAGCAGCCCGGAACTGCGGCGCGATCAGGGCAATATGGCATACCGCCATGCCCGCCGGCAATTCAGCGCCGACCGGATGGTTGCCGGTTACAGGAACCTTTATCGCAGCCTGGCTCCCGCCCAGGCGCTCAGCGCATGAAGCAGAAGCTCAATATCGCGCTCTTTGCCCATTCCATGGTTTCTGACTGGAACCACGGCAACGCCCATTTTCTGCGCGGGCTCATGCGCGAGCTTGTGCGCATGGGGCACACCGTGCGCTGCTATGAAGAGTTGAGCTCATGGTCGCTTACCAACCTGATGAAGCAGGAAGGGGAGCGCGCCATTGAAGCGATTGACGCCTTCCGCCGCACCTATTCTGAGCTGGACATCCGCTTCTACAAATCCAGTGACCCTGATTTTCAGAAATTTCTTGAAGACGAACTGCGAGAAACCCACGTTGTCCTGCTGCATGAGTGGAATGATCCGCAGGTGGTGAACCGGGTGCTGGCCTTGAAGAAGAAATTTGGCTTCATCGCCTTGTTCCATGACAGCCATCATCGCGCGCATACTCGCGCCGGTGAAATCCTGAAATTCCATCTTCACCTGGTGGATGGCGTTCTGGCCTTTGGCGAATCCATCCGCCGCATTTATGTCGATGGATTCGGCGTAAACCGCGCGTGGACCTTTCATGAAGCCGCTGACGTGCAACAGTTTCATCCGCTCGCCCGCCGCAAGGAAATTGATGTGGTCTGGATCGGCAACTGGGGCGATGAGGAGCGCACCGCCGAACTGGATGAGTTCCTGGTCCGTCCGGCCATCGCGCTGCCAGAGCTGCGTGTGGTGGTGCATGGCGTGCGCTATCCCGATGTGGCATTGCAGAAACTGGTTGGCGCCAACATTGAATACCGCGGCTACCTGCCGAACATTCTTTCGCCCCAGGTCTATGCGGAAAGCGTGGTCAGCGTGCACATCCCGCGCCGGCAGTATGCGAACGGACTCTCGGGCATCCCGACAATCCGCGTTTTTGAGGCGCTGGCGTGCGGCATTCCTCTGGTCTGCTCACCGTGGGTCGACGAAGAAAACCTGTTTCGTCCCGGCGAAGATTACCTGGTGGTCCGCGACGGCATTGAGATGACGGAGCAGCTCCGGCATCTTCGCCGCGATGGAAAAGCGCGCTACCAGCTTGCCGAAAATGGATTGAAGGCCATCCGCGAACGCCATACCTGCGCTCACCGGGCGCAGGAGCTGATGGCCATCTGCCAGGAGATTTCGCGATGAAGATTTTCGTGTTTGGCTCCAGCATCACGTCGTCTTACTGGAACGGGGCGGCCACCTATTATCGCGGCATTTATAAACAGCTCCATGCGCTGGGGCATCAGGTCACCTTCGCCGAGCCAGATGCTTACGGCCGCCTCCAGAACCGCGACGCCGGCGATTTCAGTTACGTAAACACCGTTGTCTATAAAGACGCAGAAGAAATTCCCCCTTTGCTTTGCCAGGCTGCGGCATGCGACCTGGTGATCAAGCACAGCGGCGTTGGCGTATTTGACGAATTGCTGGAAGAAGAAGTCCTTGAGTGCCGCTCTGAAAATACCAGGGTCGTCTTCTGGGACGTGGACGCGCCCGCCACGCTGTCCCGGGTAGAAGCAAATTCGTCCGATCCATTCCGCCCGCTGGTCCCCGAGTACGATTTCATATTTACCTACGGCGGAGGCGCGCCGGTGGTCGAGCACTACCAGCGGCTCGGCGCAGCCAATTGCCATCCCATTTACAACGCCTTTGATCCGGAAACGCACCATCCTGTTCCGCCCGACCCGAGTTTGTGCTGTGACCTCTTATTTGCCGGCCACCGCCTGCCCGATCGCGAACGCCGCGTCCAGGAATTTTTCTTCCGCGCCGCGGAGCTTGCTCCGGACTACCGGTTCGCCCTGGGCGGGGAAGGCTGGGGCGGCAAGCGGCTTCCCGCGAATGTCCGCTGGATCGGCCACGTCGGCACCGGCGACCACAATCGCGTGAACTGTTCCGCGCGCATGGTGCTCAATATCAATCGTGATTCCATGGCCGGGGTCGGATTTTCACCGCCTACGCGCGTATTTGAAGCCGCCGGCGCCGCCGCTTGCATGATTACCGACCGTTGGGCCGGTATCGAACAGTTTTTTGAACCCGAACAGGAGATACTGGTGGCCGGCGGCGCGGAGGAGATTGTCGCGTGTCTGCGCAATACTTCCCCTGCCCGGGCGCGCGAAATTGGCGTAAACATGCGCGAACGCGCCCTGCGCGACCATACATATGCTCTGCGGGCGAAAGAAGTGGATGCGATTCTTGAAAATGTTTCGGCAGAATCCGCAGTGCACTGAGGACATGGACTTTGCTGATGCCAGCAAAGCTCTTGCGATGGCGTAGCTGTTCGAGCAACGTGTCAAGGCTGACTGCTGAATGCTGATGGCTTTCTTATGAAGCTTGTTATCTTCGGACTTTCGATCACCTCATCGTGGGGTAACGGACACGCGACCACCTTTCGCGCGCTGTGCCAGGCGCTGCACCGGCGCGGCCATCGCATTGTCTTCTTCGAACACAACCTGGAGTGGTACCAGAACAACCGCGATTTGCCTGAACCCGCTTACTGCGAGGTAAAGATTTTCGAAAACTGGAAAGAGGTCCTTCCCCTCGTTCGGGCTGAGTTGCGCGACTCAGACGCAGCGATGGTCGGTTCGTATTTTCCTGACGGCATCGCCGCGCTCGAAGAAGTTTTGTCGTCAAACGTGCCGGTCAGGGCCTTTTATGACATTGATACGCCCATCACGGTCCGCAATCTGCGGGAACATGGGAGGGCGGATTACCTGCTCAAGGAACATCTTCCCGAGCTGGACGTCTATTTCAGCTTTACCGGCGGCCCCATGCTCAAGCGGCTGGAAGAAGAGTTGCAGGCCCCGTTTGCCGTTCCGCTGTATTGCTCAGTCGATCCCCAAAAGCACCGCGAACTTCCCGCCGATCCCGGCTTCCAATGCGACTTGAGCTACATGGGCACATACGCGTCGGACCGCCAGCCCAAAATCGACGAGCTGCTTTGCGTGCCTGCACGCAAGCTGCCGGAGAAGAAATTCATTGTTGCCGGCCCGCAATATCCTTCCCATATCGCGTGGCCCGTGAACGTGGAGCGCATCATGCACCTCAACCCGCGCCACCACGCGGTGCTGTATAGCTCGTCGCGCCTCACGCTCAATGTCACGCGGCGTGAGATGGTGCTGGCCGGGTACTCTCCTTCCGTGCGCTTGTTTGAGGCTGCGGCCTGCGGTGCAGCCATTGCATCTGACAATTGGCCCGGCCTGGAGACGTTTTTTTCTCCGGGCAGGGAAATATTGCTGGCCACCGGAGCTGAAGACATAGTGCGCTATGTTCGTGATTGCGACGCCGCCGAACTGCGTCGCATCGGGCGTGCCGCGCGGGAACGCGTGCTCGCCGGCCACACCAGTGACGTGCGTGCCGGAGAGTTTGAGGGGGCTGTGGAAATTGCAGCCAGTTCCGCTCGTCGGGCCAAAGCTCTCAGCACAACCTAAGGCACACTTTTTCCAGGACCCGCCAAGTACGCATCGTTCGTAACGCGCGTCCAACTTCGTTTCCAGGTCCCTGGCCGAATCTGCGCGCGGCGGCACGATCCTGCGCGGTTGGCGCATCACCAGAGCAGGATCCGGCATCTTACTTGTATTGCTCTCTCTAAACCCATGAGAATTGCCTTAATCGCCCCTCCGTTCATCGCAGTCCCTCCCCAAAAATACGGAGGAACAGAGCTATTCATCGCCGAACTTGCCAGCGGACTCCAGTTGCAGGGAGTCGAAGTCACGGTTTATACGAACGGGGAATCCACGGTGGATGCGCCCATGCGCTGGCTTTATCCAAAAGGTGAGTGGCCGTTGCGCAGCGATGTGGAGGGCTCATTGAAAGGCCTGAATCATTTTGCCTGGGCGCTGAAAGAAGCAGCGCAGGAAGCCGACCTGATTCACGTGAACAGCGCGCCGGGCCTGAGTTTTTCACGATTCATTGACGTGTCCATGGTGTATACCGTCCATCACGCCTATGATCCCGTGCTGTCAGAGTTTTACCAGTCTTACCCCAAGGCTTCGTATGTCACCATCAGTGATTTTCAGAGGGAAAAGCTGAGCATGCCGGACATGCGGACCATCCATCACGGCATCAATCCGTCACTCTATCCGGTGGTGGAAAAGAAGCAGGAGTATCTTAGTTTCCTGGGCAGGATCGCCCCGCCTAAAGGCACGCACCTGGCGATTGAGATCGCTAAAAAATCCGGCATCCCGCTTAAGATCGCAGGCGAGATCCAGCCCGTATACAAGAATTATTGGGAGACCATGGTCAAACCCCACGTCGACGGAAAATTTATTGAGTACGTTGGTGAAGTGGGAATGAAAGATAAGGTGGAGTTGCTGGGAAATTCGAAGGCCATGCTCTTTCCTGTTCAATGGGACGAGCCCTTTGGGCTCGTGATGATCGAAGCCATGGCGTGTGGAACGCCGGTGTTGGCGCTGCCCGGCGGATCGGTTGTGGAAGTGGTGAAGGAAGGCGTAAGCGGAAACATGCGTAGCACCGCGGCTGAGCTGGCTGAGTGCGCGCGTAACCTGGATATTCGCGCGCCAATCGTCCGCGGTTACATGGAGGAATTCTTTTCCGTGGAGCGCATGACCCGCGACTACATTAACCTGTATTCCGAAATTCTGCGTGATGGCGTGGCTGAGACGGAGCAGATCGTGGCATGAGCGCAAAACTCTCGATTGCCCACTCCGATCTGGTGGAGATATCTCCGCCCTATCCGGAGCCAAGGCTCGTCTACCAGAACGCCGAGCCGCGCAAAGTCAACAACCTCACGCTGATCGACGGCAAAACGTTTCTTTCCACCACCATCGCCGGTGACATTATGCCGCCGGGCGCGCCCGACGTCGGCTTTTTCCATGACGATACCCGCTTTCTCAGCCGCCTGGAGCTGCGCGTCGACGGCTATCGCACCGTGGTGCTCTCTTCCAGCACGGAGCAGACGTTTGCCTCGCAGATTGAGTTGACTACTGGAAGAAGCACCATGCGGGACACATATGAGATTCCCGAGAATACGGTGCACATCCGGCGTGAGCAGCTGCTCTCTTCCGAGACTTTGTTCGATAATTTTGCCTTTGAGAATTTCAACTTCCATGAGCTTGAACTCGTAATCGAACTGGCCTACGAAGCCGATTTCATGGACGTATTCCAGGTACGCGGCGTAGCGCGTGAAACCCTTGGCCACTATTACCAGCCGATCGTGCGGCGCGACTCCATTACGTTTCACTATTGCGGACTCGACCGGGTGGCCCGGGAAACCGTGATTCATCTTTCGCCGGAGCCGGAAAGCGTGGATGGCACCACGGCGCGGTGGAAGCTGCGCCTGCCGCCTTTCAAGCGCTTCCAGCTCCACACCACGATCGTGCCGCAGGTGGAAGGCAAGCGCTCGCGCTCCGTGCGTGCTGATTTTGCCCAGCAACTGCGGATGCGTCGTGAAGCAATCGCCGAGTGGGCATCGCACTCCAGCAGTTTCACCTCCACCAACCGCATCTTCGACGAGATGGTGGCGACCTGCAAAGCGGACTTTCACGCCTTGCAGATTCCTGAAGCCAAGGAACGAGTAATCGCCGCCGGCATTCCCTGGTTTGCCACCATGTTTGGCCGCGACTCCATCATCGCCGCCTACCAATCGCTGATGTTGAACCCGCAGCTTGCCGCGCAGACGCTGCGCGTTCTGGCGCTCCATCAGGGCAAAGAGAAGAACGACTGGCGCGATGAAGAGCCCGGCAAGATCCTGCATGAGTATCGTGAAGGCGAGATGACCCGCGCCGGCGAGATGCCGTTCGGCCCCTATTACGGCTCGGTGGACGCCACGCCGCTGTGGCTCATCCTGCTGAGTGAAACTTTCAACTGGACCGCCGACGAGCATCTGGTCAAAGACATGCTCCCGCACGCTTATCGCGCGCTGGAATGGATTGACGCTTACGGCGACCTGGATGACGACGGTTTTGTGGAGTATCAGCGCCGCTCGTCGAAGGGGCTGGCCAACCAGGGTTGGAAGGATTCGTGGGACGCCATCATGCATCGCGATGGCGAAGTCGCTAAATCGCCGATCGCCCTGTGCGAAGTACAAGGCTATGTCTATGAGGCCAAGTACCGCATGGCTTCGCTGATGCGCTCGTTCGGAGACATCAGGACGGCGGACAAGCTGAAGAAAGAATCGGCGGAGATGGCCAAGCGCTTTGAAAAAGCTTTTTGGATGCCGAAGCTGGGCTTTTATGCCATGGCGCTGGACCGCGACAAGCGGCAGACGCAGGTCATCTCTTCCAATCCCGGCCATTTGCTGTTTACGCGCATGCTGGCGCAGGACCGCGCCAAGGCCGTCACGCAGCGCTTCATGCGCGACGATATGTTTTCCGGCTGGGGCTGGCGCACCATGTCGCGCGAGGAGCGCATCTTCAATCCGCTGAGCTACCATCGCGGCTCGGTCTGGCCGCATGACAATTCCCTGATCGCCCATGGCATGGCGCTGTACGAATTTCGCGAGCCCGCCAACCGGCTGTTTACCACGCTCTTCCAGGCTGCGCTCAACTTCCGCGACTATCGCCTGCCGGAGTTGTTTTGCGGCATTGAGCGGCGCGAGCATGACGAGCCGGTGCAGTATCCGGTTTCCTGCTCGCCCCAGGCGTGGGCCTCGGGCGCCGTGTTTCTCATCCTGATGTCGGTGCTGGGCATTCGGCCAAGCGCCCCCCGGAAAGAACTGAACATCGTGAATCCGGCGCTG
>Ga0207665_10002248_pt1 | contig 13035 bp, 10 predicted proteins | sample LARL112metaG_FD_184351 | JGI IMG/M metagenome (GOLD analysis project Ga0207665, IMG submission 184351) | Corn, switchgrass and miscanthus rhizosphere microbial communities from Kellogg Biological Station, Michigan, USA - LAR L11-2 metaG... | ecosystem: Host-associated > Plants > Roots >...
CGAGCTTACCGAGAACGTCGGAACTCGCGTCGATAGCTACTCCACGCGACAGCCTCTCGGCGTGGTCGCCGGCATTACCCCCTTCAATTTCCCTGCGATGGTGCCGATGTGGATGTTTCCTGTCGCGCTTGCTTGCGGAAACACCTTTATCCTGAAGCCCTCCGAACGGGATCCATCGGCGTCCGTGATCGTCGCGGAGTGGCTAAGGGAAGCAGGCCTTCCTGATGGTGTATTCAGCGTGGTCCATGGCGACAAGGAAACCGTCGACGCGCTGCTGCATCATCCCGACATCTCCGCGATCAGCTTCGTGGGATCGACCCCGATCGCCCGGTACATCTATGAGACGGCCGCGACGACGGGAAAGCGTTGCCAGGCGCTGGGCGGCGCCAAGAACCACATGATCATCATGCCAGATGCCGACATGGACCGGGCGGTCGACGCTCTGATGGGCGCCGCTTTTGGTTCCGCCGGCGAACGTTGCATGGCGATTTCCGTCGCGGTCCCGGTGGGCGAAACGACCGCAAACAGGTTGATCTCCGCGCTGGCGCCAAAGATTCGCAGCCTCAAGATCGGACCTGGCACGGATCCGGAAGCGGAAATGGGCCCGCTCGTCACGAAGCAGCATTTGGAGAAGGTCCGCGGATACATCGACGCGGGCGCCGCCGAGGGTGCTCAATTGATCGTCGACGGTCGCGGTTTCAAAATGCAGGGCTATCAGCACGGCTACTTTATCGGCGGATCGCTGTTTGATCACGTCACTCCGAACATGAAGATCTACAAGGAAGAGATTTTTGGACCCGTCCTGTCTGTCACCCGTGCTCCCGACTATGCCACCGCCGCACGGTTGATCAACGAGCACGAATTCGGCAACGGCACGTCGATCTTCACGCGCGATGGCGATGCGGCTCGGGAATTCGCGCACCAAATCAAGATTGGTATGGTCGGAATCAATATTCCGATCCCGGTGCCGATGGCATTTCACTCTTTCGGTGGCTGGAAAGCGTCGATCTTTGGGGACCACTACATGCACGGCCCGGAAGGCGTTCGTTTCTATACCCGGTTGAAGACGATCACGAGTCGCTGGCCGACCGGCATTCGAGCTGGCGCCGAGTTCGTAATGCCTACGATGTCCTGATCGCAACCACTGGCCCGCTGCGCATCCAGCCAGCGGGCCAGTTCGCAGAAGGCAGCGATAAATCCGTCGGTTCTCAATAATGACCTACGGCCTCGTCCTGGCGGACACAACAGGCGACATCCTTTACGTTACGCGGAGAATGATGATGCCACTCTTGTGCTTCGATCTAATTCAGGGTCGCTCGGAACGCCAGATCGAAACGATATTGCACGTCACCCATGAGGTTTTGGTCAAGTCATTCAATGTACCAGAGCGCGATCGCTATCAAATCGTGAGAGAGCATGCGCCATCCAGAATGATCGTTGAGGATTCGGGTCTCGGTATCGTGCGAACTCCGAAGATACTGATCCTTCAAGTCACGACCCGCCCTCGCAGTCGAGCTATCAAGCAGGCGTTCTATGATTCGCTGGTAGAGAAATTGGATACTGTGTGCGGTATCGCACCAAGCGATGTTATCGTCACTTTCGTAACGAACACGGACGAAGATTGGTCGTTTGGACTCGGCCGGGCTCAATTCCTTACAGGAGAGCTCTAACCCGTCGAAGCCCAACGCTTAGACCTGGGCTAAGAGAAGCGCCGCTGCGGAGCACATTCCGATAGTGCGGGCTGACGCTCCTTTTCCAAAAGGCCTTACCACAACTTTCGGCGAACGCCGTGCGTCTCTGCTACAGTTACGTCTGAGAAGAAGCCATATTCGTGGTTACTGCGTGCTCGCGGCGAGCCGGCTGAAATGCGAGAGGGCATCTGCCGCAAGTCTCTCGGTAAGTTGGTCCGACGGCAAGCGCGGCGACAGTCGGGCTGACTGTCCTGACCAGAGGTTCGTAAAATCGCCCGAGCCCACGGCTTCTGCCTTCGCGCGCAACGGTGCGAGAGCTCCTCCCGCGAACGGAAAGGCGGGCGCCGAGGGCGACAGCGGACCGATCTCGCGAATGAGTCGGTTCAGGACTCCGCGCGCAGGCCGGCCTGTGAAAACGTTGGTCACGGCTGTCCCATCGTCGGAGGTATTTTCCAGCGCTTCTCGGTGGATCTTCGAGACCTTCGCTTCCGGCGAGAAAAGGTAAGCCGTCCCGATTTGGACGGCGGCGGCGCCAAGGGAGAATGCCGCGACTATCCCACGGCCATCCGCGATTCCTCCGGCCGCAATGACAGGCACTTCGACGGCATCGACCACCTGCGGCAGCAGCGACATCGTTCCGACCTGGGTAGACATGTCGCCTGTGAGGAAGTTGCCGCGGTGACCACCCGCTTCAAGTCCCATCGCGATCACGGCATCGCATCCATGCGCCTCGAGCCACACAGCCTCTCTCACCGTCGTCGCGGACGAGATGATCTTTGCGCCGGTGCTCCTCACCCGATCGAGTAGCAGATAGCTGGGTAGCCCGAAATGAAAGCTCACCACCTCCGGCCGGAGGGCCTCGACTACCGAGCAATATGCGTCATCGAACGAGGCCCGATTTGCGGAAGCCACCTGCACCTCGAGATCGATACCGAACTGGATGTAATAGGTTTCCAGTCGCTTGCGCCATTGGCGATCGACAAACGGGTCATTTTCTGTCGGGCCATGGCAGAAGAAATTCACGTTGACGGGAGCCGAGGTAGCCGTCCTGAACTTGATCAACTCTTCCGTAAGCTCAGTCGGAGTCAGCTGCGCGGACGGTATGGATCCAAGTCCACCTGCAACAGCAACCGCGATAGCCATCTCCGTCGTGCTGGATCCCGCCATCGGCGCCTGAATGATAGGGAGCTTGATGTTGAAAAGCTTTTGGATGCGATCATCAGGCCAATGTGCCATTGGTTACCTTTCAGGAACTGCCGGACCTGCGCCGGCGGGAACGACAGCCGCCACGGGAAGCGGTACAAGCCACGTGCTCATTCCTTCGCGATGCCCACGAGCTTGGTATCGGGGACACGGGTCGAGGCAGCCATTCGCTTTCGGTATTCCTTGACTGGAAGACCCCCCATCCCCAGTTCTCGACGTCGACCTCGTCGATGACCACGAACGTCGAGTTCAGGGGCTTGTTCAGGACGTCGAGAAGAAGCTTGCTTACGCCCTCGATCAGCTGTGCCTTCTGTTCGCGTGTCACGCTCGTGCGCCCCGGAAGCGTCCCCTCCCGCGTGATCTGAATGTTGACGATCGGCATTGTACGTCTCCTGCTGGCTTGTCGTTGATCGTTGACTGGAAGAGCAGCGGCCCAGGTCATCGCTCCATTCTGGCAATGACCGGCTGGCCATCGGCCGACACGCAGGACATCGCCCATTGATAAAAGGGGCGTTTTGCAGAAACAGGATCGCGTCGACGATATCTTCAATTTCTACCATGAGTCCGATTGGATGCAGCTCCGCAAGGCGCTCATGCGTTTCTGGAGCAATGGCGCTGGGGATCCTCTTCGTCGAATTCAGATCGTCGCAAGCCGCCTTAGCTTGGCTTCGTCCCACGTGATCCCGCTGCCGACCCTCTCTGACGTAAGAACCATTCCGTCGCGAATTTTCAGCGGCTCCTCAATAATCGCATCTGCCCAATCAACGTACTCAAGCCAATGGGCGGTGGGCGTTGCGCAAAGGAGGTGCGCACTGATTTCAGGCATCAGATGCGACGACATTTCGATGCCGTGGGCTGCGGCTACGCCGGCTGCCTGCAGCCAACCGCTTACGCCACCTATCCTGGCGACATCGGGCATCACGTAGTCGCTCGCCTGCACGCTAATGGCGCGGAGCAAGCCTTCCGGACCATTGAAGTTCTCGCCGATCTGCAGTGGAACTTTCAGTTCCCGCGCTATCGCGGCGCTCGCCTCATAATCCTCGTGGGCAATCGGCTCCTCGAGCCAATAGATTCCCTCCTTCTCTAGCTCTCTCCCGCGACGAATCGCTTCCGCGCTTGTCAGTGCCTGATTGTAGTCCACCATGATCTTAATATCGTCGCGAGCAACGCTCTTACGAACAGCGTTCAGAGCGGCCAGGTCCTCGGAAAGGGACGGATATCCCAGCCGAAGCTTAATGGCCCCAAGACCGCTCTCAAGAAGCGTTTTGGTTTCTTCCGCAAGGCGATCCGGGTCCATCAGCCCGAGACCGCGGCTGTCATAAGCCAGAAGTGGCTTCGGGCGCGAGCCGAGCAGCGAGGAAAGCGGAACGCCTTGCATCTGCGCCATCGCGTCCCACATCGCCATATCCATCAGGGAGAGCGCCATCCGGACGGAGCCGGTCACCCCAAGCAGAGCAAACTGACGTGAAAGTATCTGTGTCACGTCAAAGGGCGTGAGAGGCTTATCCCTCAACAGATCGATCGCTTCCGACAGATGCGATGACATGGCAACCGCACCTGAAGGCCGGTAGCAAAACGTATAGGCCCTGCCGGTTACGCCGTCTTCGTTGAGCAAATCGACAAGCAGCAGCGGTACGGCCTTAATGACCGCCGCACTTGTTCCCAGCGTAAACTTCAGCGGGACCATCATGCCACGCGTAGTCAAGGAGCGAATTCGCTGCGCTCCTGCACTCAGGCCGTTGGTCATCTTGGTCTTTCAACTCCTCACGAAAACGGGCAGATGAACGTATCGCAACACAAATCGAGCGATGCCCGCTCGTGCTGTGCATCACTCGATAGCTCGACACCATGCACGCCCCATCGGATTCAGGCCGTCTGGCCCGCCCTGAGCGCCTAGGACTGCACAGGCTCAAGCTCGTGCCTTCTCCGCGACTTGCTTCGGAGCCTCTTCGCCGTGAATTCGTCCGGAAATGCTCATGTTGTCGGCGGGATGCTCAAACAGAAGAACATTGATAATCTTCGGATCGGACCCGATGGACTCGTGAGTGACTTTAACGATGTCGCGGATCAACTGCGTCTTGCGGGCCTTCGTAAGGCCGGCGGCGATATGACACTCAATATAGGGCATAGTTACCTCCGCTTTTCTATTTCAAACGAGCGATCAGCTCTTTGTCGTTGGCGTTACCTTCGACGAACTCGGGCAAATGTTGCCCGTGCTCCACGAAGTTGATCCCTCGGCCTTCCCTGATGACAAAAAAGATATTGTCAGGGGGTTCGCCGGTCGCTTCACCGATGACGCGCATCAAGCCTGCTGAAAGAGCGCGCTTCTGCTCGTCCGAGCGGCCGTACCGCATGTCGCAAGAGATCATTGACATCGGAATCCTCCTGAGTTGACGTGAACGACTATTGAATTCCCGGATGGAATCCCGGATAGACGGCCTTGGGATTGACTTTCCCAAGGAGCCCCATCAAATCGGCAATGGGCCGCTCGTCGATTTTCAAGACCGCGTCGACGATGTTGTGGCGCAGCTCAGCGTCCGCGAAAGGCTCGCTGAGCCAATTGAACTTCTCGACCGCACGCTCCCATGACAATGGATTACCGAGACCGCCCTCATATCCCACCTGTTCACGGTCGAAAGCGCGACCGTCTTTGGTCTTGATGGTGATACGCGTGCTCAGTTCGTGCGGATATTTTGCAGTGAAGGCATCGTCCGGACGAATCTCCACCCGGCTCAGCAGGGCCTGGGCGTCGGCGGCCTGAACGCGCGACTGCTCAAGTTGCGCCGGTCCGACCTGGTCGTCCAGAAGCGCTGCTGCAATCAGGTACTTCAGATTGTAATCCGCTTGTTCCTTCGTCTGCGGCCTATCCTTTGGGCCGAATGCACCTCCACCCGCGATGTCGAATCCCGATTGGAAGATGTCGCAACGGACGGCCTCGATGTCCCCGGCTGCCAGGTTATTGTCGCGCTTCAACTTGAGCACGACCTCCAGAACCGGCTGGCCGTGAATGAGCGAACAGAACTTCTTCATGATCGTACTCTTGATTATCTCAAGAGAGTCGTCTGACCAGTCAACATCGATCTTTTGGTCAAACATCCGCAACAAGCCGTTTGGGCCCTCGAAAAGTCCGGACGGACCGGTGAACCCCCGCTTGGCGAGCGACGCGGAATAGACTGCCCTCATGCCAGTCATTCCGGGAGAAAAGCCCTTCCACTGCGATACCGGCTCGACGTGGACGCAGGTGAGAGAAATGTTGTCGACGGTTGCGATCGAGATCGCATGCGCGATCTGCTCATCGCTCAGTCCGAACAGTTTTCCCGCTCCTGCGGCCGCAGAAATCGCGAGTTGAATGGCATGGTTGAATCCCTTTGCCATCACAGGCACGACGGCCGTAAACCGACACTGGATCTCATAGGCGACCGCAAGGGCCAGCATGAAGTCATCGCCGGACGCCTTTGCGTGCTCCGCAGCAGCCAGGATGGCGCCGAAATTGTCGCTGGGGTGACACAGCCCGCCTGGCGACATGTAGCTGTCAAGCAGGTCAACATATCTGACCAGCCCGGAGTTGAACAACGCCGCCTGATCCGGCGCCGTCTTACCACCGCCAATCAACGTGCACGATCCGCCGGACCGGTACTCGGCAAACTGTTCACGCAACGCCGCGAACGGCGCTCCGGGAAGTGCAGAGATCGCGCATCCCAAGCTATCCAGAATGTTTCGCTTGTAGAGCTTGCGCGCGTCGGGCTTCAGCGATGTTGAAACAGCCCGGTCGGCAAAGCCCGCGATCGCATTTACCGTAGAAGGGGATGTCGAGCTTTTCATCAGCATGTGCGTTTCCCCGGCCGAATCCAACGCGATTGATCTGGTCTTTGTCGCGTCCAGGATCGTGCCCGCATCAATTGCGATCATCAAACGAATAGATTCGAGAAGGCAATCTGTGCTGCAGATTGCTCGACCCAGCGCGGAAATTGCATGATTATGCAGTCGACATCACCCGACAAAATCGAGCGAAGTGTCGTCATCGAAGAGCCAGCGCCATCGATTATGGCAATTGGATGATCAACTATCGTCGCCGCTCAAGTAAGGATGCGTTCTGGACCCGCATGCCAAAGCACGCAAGCGAATGTACCGCCTCGGACAAGGCTATTCTGCCGCCACACGCAATTCGGTACTCGGTCGTACAATCTGAAGGAAGGCCGAGAGCGCACTGGACACGTAGGCGTCCGTCCGCCGAATGAACACAGTCTGCACTTCAGCAAACTCGGGCTCAAGTTCATGCACGGCAACCTGACCGTCTTGCCAAGCCTGGACGACTACCCCCTTGGGCAACAATGTGATCCCGACCCCGGCGGCCACACAGCCCAGAATCGCCTCGATCGAACCGAATTCCAGGGGCTGTGCAACGAGTATTCCAGCCTTGTTCAGCAGGTTTTCCAGCTTTGTTCGATATGAGCAACCGATGCGGAAGACAATGGTTTTCAATTCGTTGATCGAGGAAAGATCTTCAATTCCTCGAATTGAGCGAGGAGTCACCAGGACAAGCTCCTCGCGAAAGAGGCCTTCCTGTTGCAGGTCTGGATGGTCGACCGGCCCCGCAACAAACGCGCCCTCAAGTCTGCATTCAACAACGTCTTCGATGAGACTACAGGTCGTTCCCGTCGTGACTATGGGACGGACCTTCGGATAGGCTTTCGTAAAGCTGGCGAGCACTGACGGGAGCCGAAGCGCCGCAGTCGTTTCCAAGGTGCCAATTTCCAGTATACCGCCCGGAACGCCGTCATCCCTTGCCGCGGCCTTAGCGTCGCTAAGCAGTTTGGATATGCGTGCCGAAAAGGGAAGCATGCGGCGTCCGGCAGGAGTGACCTTCACGCCGCGTGCATGCCGCTGGAATAGAAGGATGCCAAGCTCGATCTCCAACGCCCGCACTCGCGCAGTGACGTTGGATTGCACAGTGTTGAGCTCAGCTGCCGCTCGATTCATGCTGCCGTGCCGGGCAACTGCCTCAAAGACTTTCAGATCGGTTGCGTCCATAACAGGTCCTATCTTCAAAAGTGAGGGGTTCGGCGCTAACGCACTTGAACGAACGATTATCATGTGATCGCAGCGGCCCGTTTTTCAAGTCTAAATCCAACTCTCTTTCGAATTTCGAGCGGCGGGCAGGATCAGCTGTGACAAGATATCTCTAGAAATAATACCCATATCGCCAGGACAGATATCGGAGCGATGGTACGCGTGGCTGCTAGGGGTGACGAGAACCCTGCAGCTGAAGATTCCTAGATCCCGCCAGATAGCCGTTGGGGTCGATAACCCATAACGATGTCGTTAGTCCCGCAAGCCAGCGACGAAGTCGTTGCCAGCGAAACCAGCGCCGCATCATCTCCAACCGGGTTGACGTAGTCCAACCACGTAACGTCGCCAACACCCGCTAGTCGGAAGGCACCTTTTCGCGACACGGTTGAAAGCCGCGTTGCTGCCTCGCGGAATTGTTGGCAAGGCGAGAAAAATGCGCCTTGAGGCGAGGCACGGCGAAATCCACGAATGCGCGGACCTTCGGAACGGCAAGCCGACCTTGCGGGGAAATGAGGTGCACGGGCACCGCGGAGTGCTCGTCTTGCGCTAGAAGGATTTGCAGCGTGGCTTGCGAAACTTGCTCAGCAATATGATAAGAGAAAAGTCGGGTGATGCCGCGTCCTTCGACGGCTGAGGCAACGGCGCCACGAACACTATTCACCACGAAGCGTGGCGAGAATTGAACCGAGCGAGGGATCGATGATCCCCTCACCGGCGGGAAGCTCCAGGAATCGATTCCGAAGTGAGCCATCGCAATGATCTTGTGTTTTGCAAGATCAGCGGGCTCTTCGATTCTTGGATGCGTCGACAGATAGCGAGGCGATGCCGCCACGACACGCCGAACCTCGCCCAACCGGATCGCCACGTGTGTGGAATCCGTCAAATGGGCAATTCGCAAGGCAAGATCGACGCCTTCATCGATAAGGCTGACCGGTCTATCGAGCAGAAGCAATCTGACCGAAACGGTCGGATAGGCGTCCATGAAGGCGTCCAAAACCGAACGCAAGACATCTTCGCCTGCCGCAACTGGAGCCGTTATGGTCAGCGTGCCACGCGGAGCCGATCGTTCGCCCGCTGCAACAAGGTCAGCTTCTTCGAGATCTGAAATGACGCGGCGGCATACGACCGCATACCGCTCGCCCGCTTCGCTCAATTTGAACGAACGCGTCGTGCGATGAAGGAGGGTCACGCCAACATGAGCCTCAAGAAAGGCAAGCGCTCGGCTTATCGCAGCAGGAGATCGCCCCAACTTACGCCCGGCCTTCCTCAAGCCACCCTCGTCGAGGGCCGCGATGAAGACCTTCATGGCGTCGATTCGGTCCACTTCCCTACCGCTTCAAATCTGATATCAAACCAACGTAGGCGATCGTCCGGAACGCCGCAACGGATCGAAGGCATAATCGGTTTTGATAGGGGTATCTACACCAATTGTCGCTTCCGTGCGGCCTTTGGCTCGTTAGCTCCAAAGCCCGGATGAAGGCTTCCATTCGGGATGACGCGTCTCCTTGACAATCTCCCCGACAACAACATCAGGGCTTTGACGCTCTCAATGCCGTTAAGGCACAACGGACGCGCGAGTGCTCTGCAGCGTGCTACATTTTCTATAATCGCGAGCAGTAACGTGTTGCAGTCCCGCAGTGGGACGTTGGCTAACGACGGTGTTTCCGGGGCGCCATGATAAATATCTGCCGCTTCTACACAGCCAAGTGCAGCGAAGGATCTTCGCCCGGCGTTTGGCCAGGGATCGAGCAGCAAATCAGCGCTTCTCCTACCTGCACGGGGAACGATGGCTCCGACAGGTAGGCGACAGTACCCTTCAATATTTTAATGCTGCAGGTCCCGCAGGTTCCGCTCCGGCAGCCGTAGGATGGCGATAGCCCACGGTCCTCAGCGAGCTCTAGAAGCGTTCCAGTGCCAGGGTGCCAGCGTGCTTCCTTGCCAGACTCACTAAAAATAACGCGCGCCGACTCGGTGGCAGGAATATCAATAGAACGTGACGTCGGCTTGTCCGTACTTCGTCGCAGCGAGCTCGGTCCAAAAGCTTCGGCATGGATGCGCTCATCGGCGACCTTCAACCGACGCAGTCCATCATAGGTCTCCTGCATAAAAGACGACGGGCCGCACAAATAAAAATCGTAATCGTCGAATGGCAGCACGCGCTTTAGCAGAGCCAGGTCGATGCGCCCGACGTGATCGGCGTCCTTTCCGGCGACCGCGTCGCGATCACTTAGTACGCTGATGTATTTTGCGTAACCCTTTGATACCTCGATGATGCCTGCGATCTCTTCGCTGAAGACCAATTCGGCCTTTAGGCGTGCCGATTGGAAAAGCCATGTCTGTCGGACGTGCCGTGTCCTTGCGTTCTCATCCACGAGGTAGCGGAGCATTGCGCGCATGGGCGTGATGCCGATACCCGCCGCGAGCAAGACCGCGGGGCGATCCTGCGTCGCGTCAATCGTGAAGCCGCCGGCGGGAGAGCGCACCTCAATTGTGTCGTCGACATTTAGCTGATGAAGGCACCTCGAAACGATACCCTCCCGCTTAACGCTGATGCGATATTTGTTCTCCGACGGGGACACCGAGAGCGTGTAGGTCCGGATCAGCGGAGCTGCGCTGGCCGCAGGCTGGATACGGATAGGAATATGTTGGCCGGCCAGGTGGCGTATCAGACCGCCCCCGTCGGTCGGCTCCAGTTCCAGCGAACGGGTAAGAGCCGTTTCATCCTTGATATGACCGACCCGAAACACACGCCAGCTATTGGACAATTCACTGGCATGGAGTCGCTTTTTCGCCTCTTGCCAATCGCCCGTCATAAGTGAACTGGGTGACGCTCCGTCACCTTCGAGTGACCAGCGTAGCGGCAGTCCGTCCGGCCGGTAGATCGCCCGTCGAGCTCTGAACTGCCATATCCGCTCCGCGCCCTGAAATGCGGCGATCTCTGGAGAATCGAGAATGACTTTTGCCTCTCCCGTGATCTGCAATTCATCACCGGTTGAAAAATCGACGAACAGAAGTCCTGCCTTTGGATTGATCAGGAAATTCCCCAGCGTATTGAAAAAGAGGTTTCCGTTAAAATCCGGGATGGTGAGCGTATCGTCCTCGTCAAGTCTCACGAATCCCGGTTTGCCGCCGCGGTGCGATACATCTACTTGTCTGGACCCGTCCTTGGCGTCGATATAGGAAGCAACAAAGAAGGTGTCGGCCTGCGTGATAATCTCGCGAGCGCGGCCGGCAAGCGAAGGCAACATTTGAGGTGGAAACTTCCCCGGTGCGTCTATATGGCGGGTGAATATCGGATTGCGGTGTTGAATGTACCGCGGACAATTTCCGAAGCTCTGGATAACCTCAAGCGAAAAGCTTTCTGCATCAGAACGCCGGATTATGCCGTTGAGCCGATTACGCCGGCGTGTAGAAAGATCGATGCCCAAAACGCCGACGGAGTCGCCGTCGTTCATGCCGATATCCGCAGGATCGTCCACATCGCGGTTGAGACGAAATGAAAGGATCTTCGGATCGGGCGAGGTGAGGAAGCCTGGGGGACCAGCTCGCAGCGTCGCCCAGACCTCGCCATCAGGATTGACCGCGCCCAATACGATGAACGGCAAGAGAGGAAAGAATTCACGGTGCTGTTCGAGAAGGAATTTGCGCAACCGTATTCGGCCCTGAGCATCCATCTGCTCGGCAACGCCGACACTGCGTTGTATCGCAAGTTCCCCTTCATGCCATGGTGAACTAACGTCGTCTTTCATGACTTCGCCCCAACACCGAGGCCAACGGGAAGCCAGTTCGCCCGGAACAACTCACGCCGCTAATTCAGGTTTCGAAGCCGGCATCGGAATTGCCCTTCACACAAGCATTCCCAGCATTTTAACTGCTATGTCCGTTGTCCGACGAGCCGGAGTGCGGTCGCGATAGATTCACGACCGCATGAATCCGCCTTGGATAACCGCTATTCACGTCACTCCACACATCTTGAGGTGGGCCAGCAAGCTTGCGTGAAGCCTTCGCAGCCTTGAGGGCCTTCGATAGGGTAGCCAATCGCAAAAGTCACTTTTGATCGGCACTCCGGGGTGACGGGTCTACAATCGAAGCCTCGTTTGCAAACCGGCCCATTCGTCGACCCTTTGGTTCAGCCTTCGGAGGTCCGAGATAAGCGTTAATACCTTCCAGAGGTGAGCGCCGATGTACCGCACGGAGCAAACATTTGACTATTCCACGTATTGAGCGACGGAAGGTTGCGCCAGCCGCCAGTCCTTCTCGGGTTCAGCGTTGGCGATCGATACCAGCCAGCAGACAAGCAGCGTGAGGGGCACCGTGAAGAGTGCCGGGGAGTCATAGGGAAAGATCGCGGGACCAAGACCCAGCACCTTTGACCAGATAGTTGGCCCCATGGTCGTCAAGACAACCGACGAGACAAGGCCGAAGGTACCGCCGACGACCGCACCACGCGTCGTCAAGCCGTCCCAGTAAATTGCCAAGAACAGCAATGGAAAATTCGCGCTGGCTGCGATCGCCGTGGCAAGCGCAAGGAGGTAGGCGACATTCTGCCCCTCACACGCTAGTCCGAACACGATCCCAAGTACACCTAACGCGAACGCGGAGATGCGGGATATCCGGAGTCGCGTGCGCTCATCGAGATGTCGACCGGACAGGCCGACAACGAGATCGTTAGCTGCCGAGGAGGCACCTGCTATGATCAGTCCAGAGACGACGGCCAGGATCGTCGCGAACGCAACCGCGGAGATGAAGCCCGCCAAGACGCTTCCACCAACGGCCCTCGCCAAGTGAATGGGAGCCAAATTATTTCCGCCAAAAAGTGCTCCGCTGGCGTTAGCGTAGGTGGCATCGCCACGGAGGATTGCGATACTGCCATATCCAATGAAAAACAGCATCGTAAAGAACAGCGCAATGAGGCACGTCGCGTAGAAAACCGATACACGCGCTGCCCGCTCGTCGTTAACGGTGAAGAAGCGCATCAGGATATGAGGCAATCCGGCAGTACCAAACAGGATTCCGACGCCAAGGGACAAGGTCGTAATTGCGTCTAGAGCGAAGCCGTGGATATCCATGA
>Ga0207665_10002249_pt1 | contig 13034 bp, 12 predicted proteins | sample LARL112metaG_FD_184351 | JGI IMG/M metagenome (GOLD analysis project Ga0207665, IMG submission 184351) | Corn, switchgrass and miscanthus rhizosphere microbial communities from Kellogg Biological Station, Michigan, USA - LAR L11-2 metaG... | ecosystem: Host-associated > Plants > Roots >...
CTACACCGCGACAGTCGCGTCCTCGTCTTTGGCACCGAAGGAGCCACGGATCCGGAGGTTTACCGCACCATCGTCGGCCGTCGACCCGATGAGGTGGTTGCTCGGCGGGGCACATGATGAATAGCAGCCCCACCGATGCCGTTTGTCGCGACATAGATGCGGCGCGCGAGGAGCTGATCGAGCTGTGCGGTCAGCTGGTTGCGGCGGCGAGTGTTAATCCGCCCGGCCGTACGGTCGAGGTAGCCGAAGTGGTGCGCTCCTATCTGTCGGGTTACGGCATCGCGACCGAGATGGTGACGGCCGACGATGAGGCTCCCAACATTGTTGGCTGCGTCGAGGCCGGCGCCGGGGGACGTCACGTCGTCTTCAATGCGCATATGGACACCATGGAAGCCGGCGACGAGGCGGCGTGGACCGTCCCGATCACGCGGCTCTCGCGCCGCGATGGCCGTCTCTATGGACTCGGAATGGGTAACATGAAGGGCGCATTGGCGGCGATGTGCCTAGCGACGGCCATTCTCAAACGGCACAGCAATGCGTGGAAGGGTCGTTTGACCCTGACCGCGGTCTCCGATGAGGTCATGTTCGGAGAGCGCGGCGCTGTCTTCCTGCTACGGGAGCGGCCGGATGTTGCCGGCGATTTCCTGATCAGTGGCGAAGGTCCGGGGTTCATGCACTTCGCCGTCGCCGAGAAGGGTCTGCTCTGGCTCGATGCGGAGGCCCGCTCTGGCGGCGGACACGCGTCGCGGGCGCTGCGCGGGGACACCGCGGTAATGAAGCTCGCCGCCTTCTTGGCGCGCATCGATGCGATGAACGAGATGTATGCGACCTTGCCGCGCGAGCTTACGGGGGTGAGCGGTGGCGAGGGAAATCTCGGGCTTCGGCTCTCATTGAATGCAGGGACGCTGGCGGCTGGCACGGTTCGCAGCCAAGTGGCGCCACGGGCGCGGGCGCAGCTCGATATCCGGCTTCCACCCGGCATCAGCGCGCAGGCATGTGAGAGGATGATCCGCGAGCGGACGGACGGCGATGCCATCAGCATCGCCGTAGTCAAGTCCTGGGACGCCAATTGGACTGCGCTCGACAACCCGTTGGTGGTCGAGCTGGCGACCGCGGCGACCCTGGTGCGCGGCATCGCACCACCTTTCGTGGTACGCTTGCCGGGAAGCGACGCCCGGCGCTGGCGCGAGCTCGGCGTCCCTGCGGTCTGCTATGGTCCCCAGCCAACGCTGTCAGCCGGCGTCGACGATTACGCGAACGAGCAGGACGTCGTCGATTGCGCGAAGATCTATGCGCGGACGGTGCTGGCGCTGATGCGCCGCTGAGAGGCAGCCCGATTACATTGTCGCGTCTACCATGAGCGACAATGCGCGCACACCCGCCCGCGTCGTGTGGAAGATCGGCACGTCGGCCCCTTCGAGATCCGCGGTCCAGCGCCGCTGCGCCTCTCCACCGTAGATCACGAGCGCGACGGGTTTGTCATAGGCGCGGCGCAGGCGCCGCAGCACCTCGCCGAATTCCGGGAAATCGGCGTTGCCTGGCGCGAGCAAGGTGCAAAGCACCAGGTCCACATTCGGATCGGCAAACAGCGCCGTGAGTCCGATTTCGTGCGCTTCGCGTGGTCCCTTGATGTCAATACCGATCCAGAAGTCGAACGGATTGGCCGGTTCAAGCCAGTCGGGAAGGATCGTGCGCATGGCGGCGAGCGTTGCGGGCTCGAACGTGGCGAGTTCCAGACCGCTCTCGACGAGCAGGTCGGTGGAGATCACGCCGAGCGCGCCGCTCGTGGTACCAATGCCCACGCGCTTGCCGCGCGGCTTGGGTAGCATGACCAGCGCGCGCAGCGCGTTGAGGAAGTCGTCCTCATCCTCAGCGCGCGCGATGCCATATTGCCCCAGCGCCCCGTCGAGAATGTCGTCATCGGACGCGAGCGAGCCCGTGTGCGAGGCAGACGCCCTTGCGCCGTCTTTGGTGCGACCGGGCTTAAGCACGACGATCGGCTTCGATTTGCGCACCTCTCGCGCTTTATCGAGGAACGCACGCGGATTGCGAATGCTTTCGATATAAAGACCGATAACCTTGGTTGCCGGGTCGTCGGCCGCGAAATGCAGGAAATCGAGCTCATCGACGTCGATCTTATTGCCGACGTCGATGCTCTTGCCCACGGGCAGGCGCTGGGTCGCGCCGCTCATGACGTGCAGCATAACGGCCCCGGTGAAGATGCCGGTCTGAGTGAAGAACGAGACGCCGCCATCCTTCCAGCGGGGAAAATTGACGAAGCTCCCCATCATGCCGACCTCGGCATTCACCATCCCGATCGTGTTGGGGCCGGCAAGCAGCAATCCGGTTGCGCGCGCGATTTCGCGCAGGCGCTCTTCATCGCCCCGACCTTTTGGACCGGCTTCCGAGAAGCCAGCAGTGATAATGCAGGCGGCCCGCGCACCGGCAGCGACGCACTGCTTGACTGCGTCCTCCACATGCTGCTGTGGCAACACGATGTAAACGAGGTCGACGTTTTCCGGCACATCGGCGAGCGTGGGATAGGCGATGTTGCCCATAATCTGCGTTGCGGTGCGATTGATCGGGTAAAGCGGACCTTGGAAATTGCCCTTGACCAGGTTGTCGAACAGGACGCCCCCCGATTTGGTCGGATTGGTCGAGGCGCCGATCACGGCGATCGAGCGGGGCGCGACTAGCGGAGTGATGTTCCGCATCACATGCTCCTAGGAACGAAGAACGATCAGCGCATCGAGCGCCAGCGCGCCGGTTTCGGTCACCGCGAGAGGATTGATCTCGATCTCGGATATTTCGCGCATGATTGAGGGCTGCATCGAAAGCTCGGAGAGGCGGCGTAGCACATCGACGACCGCGCGCCGGTTGCTCGGTGCGGCTCCGCGCGCGCCAGAAAGCAGTCGCATGGCGGGCCGTTCGCTCAGCAGCGCCTCGATATCCTCGCTACGCAGCGGTGCGAGCCGGAATGAGACCTGCCGTAGTGTTTCGACGTAGATGCCGCCCAGGCCGAACATAACCACGGGACCAAAATGCGGATCGTTGCGCAGCGCCAGGATCCATTCCGGCTGCGCCGGCCGATAGGCTTCGACCAGGAACCCTTCAAGCATGATGTCCGGCCGATAGGCTGCGACGCGTGCGGTAATCGTCCGGCACGCCGCTTGAGCGGCGGCGGCGGAATCGATTGGGAACATCACCGCGCCGGCTTCGGTCTTATGCGATAATTCATGCGCGACCGCCTTCACGACAACAGGAGCGCCGATCACATCGACCGCCGCGGGTGCCTCATCGGCGCCGCGGACGACGCGACCTGGTGGCACGCAAATGCCTTGCGCCCGCAGGAACGCCTTTGCTTCAGGCTCGGTCAACACGCTCCGGCGCTGCGCACGGGCGGCGGCAATGAGCGCGGCAATGTCGACCGAGGGTTCCGTCGGCATCGAGCGCGGGTCCCGCGCGCCCACATCAATGGTCGACACGCAAGACCACCTTGCCGAATTGCTTCGCCGATTCGAGATAGCGATGGGCGGCCACCGCTTCCTGCAACGGAAACACCCGATCGATCACGGTCTTCAACTTCCCGCTGCCTAAGAGCGGCATCATCACTTCGAGATCATGTTTGGTGGCGCTGTTTGAACCGATGATTTGCAGCTCTTTGTGGAAGATGTAGTTCACCGGGACTTTACAATCGTAGGACTTCGTACCGCCGACGGTGACCACCCGGCCGCCGCGCGTGAGGCAGCGGATCGATTTTTCCAGGAAATCCCCGCCGACGTGCTCCACGACAAGATCAACGCCGCGTTTCTTGGTCCGCTTAAGAATTTCGTCGACGAAGTCGACGTTGTTGTAGTTGATGACCTCGTCGGCGCCGAGCTCCTTCGCCCGCTCGAGTTTCCAATCAGCGCTCGACGTGGTGTACACGTAGGCGCCCGCCAGCTTGCAAATCTGGATGGCCGCCATGCTCACGCCGGAACTCGCGGAATTTACCAGCACCGTCTCGCCGGCGCGCAGTTTGGCGCGATCCACCAGCATATGCCACGCCGTTCCGAAGGCGTTGGGAAACGCCGCTGCCTGCTCAAACGTCACGCTGTCGGGCAGCGGGATCAAGTGATCGGCGGGCAACTTGACATACTGCGCATAAGCGCCGTGTTCGTGTGCGCCGAGATAGCGATAATCGCTTGCACACCGGTTGTGATGGCCCGCCATGCACTGCTCGCAGCGCCCGCACGGAAGTATCCACCAGCTCGTCACGCGCGTGCCCATCGCAAGCTCGCACAGCGTCTCCGGGCCGAGCGCAACGAGTTCGCCGCCGAAGTCTCCGCCAAGGATATGCGGGAACTTTCCCTTGTTCGGCTTGTAACGTCCCGCGCGCGCCATCAGGTCATAGCCGTTGAGGCTCACTGCGTGGACTTTGACCAGCGCCTCACCACGTTCGAGCTTTGGTACGCGGAAGTCGGTGTATCGGAGAACGTCGGCCTCGCCATACTGCTCGAAAATGACCGCCTTCATCTGCGTTGGGAGCATTTCACCTCCACGGAGTGTCACATTCGACCTAGCCGGCTTTTTGGCTGATCTGCCGGGCGGCGAGAATCTTGCCGCGCCAATGGGCGCCGGCCGTCGTCGGCGGGTAACGTGCTGGATTGCTCGGGTCGATGCAGCTGTCGAGGCAGCGGACCTCGACGTCATGATCAGGGACGAAGAAATAGGCGACCGACATCCGGTCCACGCGGCGCCGGACCTCCTCGGGCGGATTGACCACGCGATGAATGGTCGAGACCCACTTGTCGTTGGTCCAACGCATCAGAAGATCCCCGATGTTGATGATGAAGCCCTCCTCGATCAACGGCACATCGGCCCACTCGCCGCCCCGGCAAAGGACCTGAAGTCCGCCGGGGGCGTTTTCGCCTTTGAGGATCGTGAACGCGCCATAGTCGGAGTGGGCGCCGGCACGCAGTTGCCCCTCTTCGGGAGGTCGCTCCTGAGCAGGATAGTAGTTGATGCGCATATTGGTGACGTGACGTTTGCTGCGCCGAACGAAGAAGTCCTCGTCAAGATCGAGCGCCAGCGCGAAGATGCGCATAAGCCAAGCCGACAGCGCTTCCATGCTGTGCCAATACTCGCTGACGGCGCGACGGAGTTCGGGGCCGTCCTCAGGCCACAGGTTCGGATGGGCGTGAACGGGCCCAAAGCTCTCGGTCCAGTAGGAATCGTCGTCGGTTTTTAGCGGTCCGAATCCCAAGCTCTCCATCAGATCAGGCGGCGCGCTGCGCCCCATAGTGAGGCCGAGGCTCTGTCCGGCCACACTGTTATAGCCGCGGCTGATGCCGGGCGCCGGCCGCTTGATGCGCATCTTCTCGTCCAGCGGACGGGCGAAGAAAGCACGACTATGGGCGAAAACCGCCGCGATCTTCTCGTCCGGCACGCCATGGCCGGTGATCACGAAAAAACCGATATGCTCGCAGGCGTGCCTCACCGCGGCGACGACCGAGCGCCGCGCGGCCGGATCGCCAAATACGAACGGCGCGATGTCGATGACCGGCACCACAGCGGCGGCGTCAGCTACGCGTTCGCGACCCGCCGCGAAATCGTCAGTCGGTTCGTGCGACATCTTGTGTCTCGCGTTCGCCCAGATGCTCCGTGAAATCGGGCGCGCCTTGTCAAGTCTCCGAATTTTGTATACTAAATTTGGCCCGGTTCAATAGCTGCGCCGCGCTACAAAGTTGTTCGAGCGCATAGGCTCGGCGGCACGTAATTTGCAACCGCGTGCGACGGCGACGATACTGGGGCCGAACCGAACGGGAGAAGACTAATGCGTTCTATCTGGGCGATTCGCGTTTCGGTTATGATTGCGGCGATCTGCGCATGCATTCTTGGCCAACGAGATGCTCGGGCCGCGGATAAAATAACCTTCGTCACCGATTTCGGCTACAACGGCCGGCACGCGTACTATTTTGTCGCGCTCGAAAAGGGCTACTACGCCCGGCAGAACCTCGATGTTCAGATCGTGCGCGGACAGGGATCGGCGGACGCGGTGAAGCAGGTTGCCGCCGGCACGGCGCAGATCGGATTCGCCGATACCGCAGCGGTCATTCTAGGCCGCGGCAACGACCAGATACCGGTCAAGCTCGTTGCCATTGTTTACGCCAAGCCGCCGCACGCGATCTACGTGCTCAAAGAGTCGGGCATTTCGAAACCGAAGGATCTCGAAGGAAAGAAGGTAGCCGACACGGCCTTCAGCGCGGTTCCGAAGCTGTTCGACGCCTACGCGAAAGCAGCCGATATCGATGCGAGCAAGGTGACCTGGCTTGTTGCGGCGGCGGATACGCTGCCGGGAATGTTGACGACTGGTCGCGCCGACGGCATCGGACAGTTCACTGTGGGCGAGCCGCTTCTGGCCAAAGCCGCCGCGCCCAAGCAGGTGCTCGCGCTCGCTTACGCAGACGTCGGCCTAGACCTCTACGGCAACGGCATCATTGCCAGCGACGGTCTCATTAAATCGAACCCGGATCTTGTTCGGCGATTTGTCACCGCGACAATGCAAGGCCTTAAGGACGCCATTGCCGATCCGCAGCAGGCCGGCGCAATCATGAACAAGCATCACCGCGAGGTCGACGCAGACGTTGCTGCGGCGGAGACGAAGATCGTCGGCACCCTCACGGGACAGCCCCTGGGAGTCCTGGATGCGGCCCGGGTGAAGAAAGCAGTCGAGATCGTCGGCCGCGCATATACTCTGAAGTCCGCGGTTGCACCGGAGGACATCTACGCGCCAGGCTTTGTCGCGAACTGACGCTCCATGACCGCCAGCCGGCAATCCCGTTGAGCAAAATCCATATCGAGGGTCTGCATAAGACCTACACCTCGAAACACGGGCCCGTGACGGCCCTCAAGGAGGTCAGTCTCTCGATCAAACAAAACGAATTCGTCACGTTGGTCGGCCCGTCCGGGTGTGGAAAATCGACATTGCTCAAGCTGATCGGCGCGCTCATCAGGCCGTCGCGCGGCACACTACTGTTTGACGGAGCCCCACTCCTGCACCCCACCCGCGACGTGGGCATCGTGTTTCAGGAAGCCGTGCTTCTGGAATGGCGCACCGTGATCGACAACGTCTTATTGCCGACGGAAATTCTCGGACTCGACAAGGTTAAATCGCGCAGTCGCGCTATGGACCTTATCAATCTCGTCGGTCTTGCCGGTTTCGAGCGGCGCTTTCCACGCGAGCTCTCCGGCGGCATGCAACAGCGAGTTTCGCTCTGCCGTGCGCTGATCCACAACCCCTCGGTTCTGCTCATGGATGAGCCTTTCGCTGCCCTCGATGCGATGACGCGTGAAGAGCTCGGCTTCGAGTTGATGCGCATCTGGGACACGGACAAGAAAACCGTCATCTTCGTGACGCACAACATCACCGAGGCCATTTTGCTCGCTGACCGCGTCGTGGCCATGACGCCGCGGCCCGGTCGTATCGCTCGGATCGTCGATATCGCACTTGCTCGCCCGCGAACCATCGAGATGGAGTTCACGCAAACGTTCAAGTCGTATTCAGACCAGATCCGCGAAGTGATCTATCACGGCACAGGAGCAAGCCGGTCATGACCGCCGAACGGAATCCTGCCGAGCTCTATCCGGAGGACGAAACGCTTGAGCCCTCCGATTCCACGCTCAAGGCGGTGCTGGGCGCCACGCTGACGCTGGTGGCACTCACGATCCTATGGGAAGTTCTGGTACGCCAGTTCCAAGTGCCGGCCTGGCTGCTGCCGTCCCCCACTTTGATCGTCGAATCCATGGTGGAATGGCGTTCCGAACTGGTCGGGCACTCCATGGTTACCCTCTACGAGACGCTCATGGGTTTTGCGCTTTCCATCGCGATCAGCGTTCCGCTCGCCGTTGCCATAGTCTATTCGCCGCTCCTTCAGAATACGATTTATCCCATTTTGCTGGCCCTGCAGTCGATGCCGAAGGTCGCGATTGCGCCGCTGCTCGCGCTATGGATCGGCTTCGGCACGCTGCCGAAGATCGTCGTGGTGTTTCTGGTCTGCTTTTTCCCGATCATCGTTGCGACTGCGACTGGTCTCGCCGCCGTACCCGCCCCGCTCATGGATCTCATCCGGTCGTTGTCAGCAAGCTCGCTGCAGACCTTTGTCAAGATTCGCTTCCCGACTGCCATGCCGCACATCTTCGTGGGCCTCAAGATAGCAATCACGTTCGCGGTAATCGGCGCAGTAATCGGTGAATTTGTCGGTTCCGAGAGCGGACTTGGCTACCTCATTCTGGTGTCAACCTCGCAGTCCCGTACTCCGCTCGCGTTCGGTGCGCTTGTCTTGTTGACGATCATGAGCATCGTGCTCTACTACGGCATCGCGCTCGTTGAGCACGTCGTGGTGCCCTGGGCGCCCCGCAACTAAAATCCGCTCGCCGGCGTCGTGCGATGAAATCGCCAATCCGCAAGACCGTCCCGGGAAAGTACGCGGAAGGCAAAAGCCGCGAGGTCAAACCTAAATCCGGCTCGGCCGCTCGCGATCAGCGCAGCTTGTACGCCGTGGGGCGCGCAGCGACGCATCAGCGGCGCGGAGAATCGCTTGGCGATTTTGCCTATCGCACCATGCGGGAGGCCATTCGGTCCGGCAAATTCAGGTCCGGCGAACACCTGCGCGAAGCCGATGTGGCCAAGTGGCTAAACATCAGCCGCACGCCGGTGCGCGAAGCGTTTCACCGCATCGTCTCCGAGGGCCTGCTGACCAACGGCCCATGGAATGGCGTGATGGTCGCCGATCTCGATGCGCAACAGCTCGTGCAACTCTATGCCGTGCGTGCGGCGCTGGAAGGCACAGCGGCCGCACTCGCCGCTCAACATGCGAGCGAAGCCGAGATACAGCGTTTGTTCCAGATCGCGGCATCCGAGGCGCGTGCTAGGAAGAATCCGGAAAAGCTCGTGATTCTCAACGGCGAGTTGCATCAGACGCTCTATGCCGCGGCGCACAACCGGTATCTGCTGCAATCCATCACAACGGTGGTCGACGCTTTGGGCTTGTTACGTCATTCGACCTTCGTTCTCCCCGGCAGCATCGAATTGGCTCACCGGGAACATCTCCAAATCATCACGGCCGTCCGCGATCGCAATTCCGCGGAAGCGGAGCGGCTAGCGCGCCAGCACGTGAATCATGCTTTGGCGATGCGGCTGGAACTCCAGCGGCTGCGTTCCGCAGGTCCCTAGGCGTAACCACGGACACCCGCGCTCTGGGCTCGGGCTCAATCGCGGCGGCCTAATGCAATCGATGGCGTCGCCCGATGTCCAATATCCCTGCAACAGCGTCCTAGTTGACCACAAACACGTCGGGCGGCGGTCCGAGGGCGGCCGCCCGAACATAGGCCGATGTGCACCTATTTCAGATTCGCGATAGCGGTGAGGTCGAACTTGCCGGTCACGACGAAGCTCGCGCCGCACCAGCTCGAGCCGAACCCAGCCGGATTGATCGCGGTGACGTCCCCGGTGAGCCGGGCCGTGTGGTCGCTCGTGAAGGCGTTGCAGTCGCCCTTGTTGAGATCCGTGTCGTAGTAACGGAAATCGAGCGTGAACACGCTCTTGGTGATGCCGATGCCGACGTTCCAGGTGGTGTAGCTGCGATAAGGAATGCCGTTCGGAAACGGCAAGGTACAGGCGGCAGCACCGACCTGGGTGCAGTAGAAGGCATCGCTCGAGCCCAGGAACCAGTGGCCCGCTTCGCCGGACAGGAACATTCCCCATCCCGTCGGCATGGCGCTGCTCGGAGCGGTGAACTTCGCCCCGCCAGACAAGTAAGTCCCGGGCGCGCCGGAATTGAGCACGGACGGCGAGTAGTAGACAGCGCCGCCGTATTGGACCTGGTCGTTCACCGTGTAGGTGCCCTTGGCGAAGCCCTCGTAGAAGCTCAGATCCTTTTTGATGACGTTGCCGTTGATCGGCAGATAGCCGTTCGCCAGACAGTCGAAGCCGAACACCGGCGCGACGCTGCCGTTGAAGCACTGCCCGCCCGGATACCAGTAGTACCAAGCGCCGAAATCGAGCGCGAGCGGACCGAAGGTCGGGCGGACGCCGCCGTAGATGTCGACCTCGGCGGCCGCGCGGTTCGGGAACGAGATGCTCTCGCCCGCAACGCCGGCATAGTACTGCAGGTCCTTGGTGACGTTGTAGCGCGGTTCGAAATAGGCCGCGACCGACGGCTTGTGGTTCGATTGGGTGATGCCGCGGAAGATGTAGTCCGACGTGATGCCGCCGCCGAAGGCGACGTCCCACGGATTCGGTGCCTCCGGCGGCGCGGCCGCCGCCACCTTCTTGTCGGCCGCCAGCGCCGGCGTCGCCAACGCGACGGCGGCGAGTGCAGATAAGATGATCTTTCTCATTTTGGTGCCCCTCTTTCTCACGCAATCCCGGCGCTTCTGCTGTTCGCCCGAACGCAACTTTTCCCCAAGTCGCGCCCGCTGCAGATGGGCTCCAGCTAAAATGCGAGTAGAGGCGAGGGCAAGGCGAAAAGGTCAGCCAACGTTTAAATGTTGCCCAATGCGTGTGCAGATCCGGGTTTTTTGGAAGACTGTTGCGATTCCGACACGGGAATCGGAGCGCCCGAGTTGACGGCAAAAAGGGCTTTGCCCTGTTCTCATTCCCCAGGAGCCCCCGTATCGTCGGGCGCGAACGAAGGAGCCTCCGTCAGATGCCGCGGATCCGCGTCGATCTCCGAGTCCCGGTTGGGCGACCGTTGCCTGACGTCGCCGAGTTCATCGTTCGCTGTGAGGCGGCAGGCTTCGACGGCGTCGGCATCCATGACCACCCTTCAAGCGGCCGGGATGCTTACCTGGCGCTCGCGCTGGCGTGCCGGGCGACGCGGCACCTGCGTCTCTTCCCGGCCACCTCAAGCCCGCTGGTTCGGCATCCGCTGGTTCTCGCTTCGCTCGCCCATAGCCTGGATGAGATTGCGCCGGGGCGAACCTGCCTCACCGTCGCTCCCGGTTTCATTTCGACGCGGAGCATAGGAAAGCCGCGCGCGCCGGTGGCCGTGATGCGTGAAGCGATCCGCGATATTCGAAAGCTGCTCGCCGGGGAGAGCGTCGAGTTCGGCCCGACGCCGACCCGCCTGAGGAACCGAACTGCGACCCCCACGCCGGTCTATCTGCTGGCGGCTGGGCCGCGCATGATTGAACTTGCCGGCGAGGTGGCCGACGGCGCCTTTCTCATGGTCGGTCTCCATTCGGCAGCCGTTCGCGCAGCGCTTCGTCACCTGGAGCAAGGGGCAGCGCGGGCCAGCCGCTCCCTGCGGGATTTTCCGGTGGTGTTCGTGATCACTCTCGGTCTCGGATCCGCCGAGGCGGGCGCGCGATGGGTGCAAAGCTCGTTCGCTCCGGGTCAACCCTTTCTCGCCTATCCGAGCGCCTCGAATCTTCATTGGTTGAAAGAGGCTGGATTCGAGCTTGAGCAAGACCACGACCCCACGGCAATCCCTGAGGATCGAGCCAAGCAAATTGCCGACGCATTTGGACTCTTTGGTCCTCCGGAACGTTGTGCCGAGCGCCTGCTGCAGGCTCGGGAAGAGGCAGGCGTTGAGCACGTGTTCTTTTTCCCGGCTCACAACCTGGAACGCGGCTACGACATGCCGGAGGCTGAGGTCGAGGCTTTTGAGCGAGTCATCCGGCCGCGGCTCGAAGGATAGCGAGCCATCTTGCTTAACCGGGGGCAAGTCGAGTGCTAGCCGCCTTGGTCACGCGCGCTGTGGCAACCCTCCCGCATTGAGCAAAAGTTATGCCAACAAGGAGTACCGGCGCCACGCGTTTGAGTGTTTAATGGTCGCAGATCACTTTTGACCAACGAGTGCTACACACGACTGGAGGATCTATTCGATGAGTGGCGCAAGCGCGGTATTGGAGCCCGGGAGCCCGGTCGTGATTGCGCCGGGTGGATTCATCAGCTTCGAGATCGAAACTGGTCAGCGGCTGCGCCTCACCCAGCCGGAGGGAGAACAGGTCGCCGATTTCATCTCATTCAATCGCGATGACGTGCGTGAGCTCCTCAGCATGCATTCGAGCCGCGCAGTGAACTTGAGCTGGAGGTTCACCGCGCCTGACACGCTCTATAGCAATCGCACCCGGGAGATGTGGACGATCGAGGAAGACCTCACGCGAGAGAACTATTGCGGCGGCGGATTTTGCAGCGAGCATCTCAACATCGCGCGTTACGGCGGGGCGGCAAAGGGTGCTTCGAACTGCCAGTCGAACTTGGAGGCAGCCGTTCGGGGCTACGGCATGGATCGCTGGAGCTTCAACACCGATGCCTGCTTCAATATCTTCATGACGGTCGCCTACGACGCGGACGGCAAATGGGAGATCCGCGCACCCAAGGGCAAGCCGGGCGATTATATCCTCATGTCCGCGCTGATGCCGCAGATCGTCGCCATCTCCAACTGTCCGGTCCTGTTCAACGCCTGCAACAACTTCCGTCTCAAACCGCTGACGCTCGAGATTCTGAAGTGACGCCATGACTGACATCACCGCAGCTTCACCGCCCTGGTATCGCTCCCTTAACCCGACCCAATGGAAGACGCTGATCGCAGCCAACCTGGGCTGGGTCTTCGACGGCTATGAGACCTATGCGCTGATCATCTCGGTCGGCGTCGCCTTGCGCCAGCTGCTTGATCCCGCGAGCTACGGCCAGATCCCGGTCTATGCGGGCACGGTGATCGCGCTCACCCTGCTCGGTTGGGCGATCGGCGGCTTGATCGGGGGCGTGGTTGCCGACTATATCGGGCGCAAGCGCGCGATGATACTCGCGATCCTGGCCTACTCGATCCTGACCGGGCTTAGCGCCTTCGCCTGGGACTGGCTCTCCTTCGCGGTATTGCGGTTTCTGGTGGGCCTCGCGATCGGTTCCGAATGGGTGACCGGCACCTCGATCGTTTCCGAGCTCTGGCCCGACAAGAATCGCGGCAAGGGCGTTGGGCTGATGCAATGCGGCTTCGGCATCGGTTTCTTCCTGGCCTCGCTCGCGTGGCTTTTCATCAGCCCGCTCG
>Ga0207665_10002251_pt1 | contig 13019 bp, 15 predicted proteins | sample LARL112metaG_FD_184351 | JGI IMG/M metagenome (GOLD analysis project Ga0207665, IMG submission 184351) | Corn, switchgrass and miscanthus rhizosphere microbial communities from Kellogg Biological Station, Michigan, USA - LAR L11-2 metaG... | ecosystem: Host-associated > Plants > Roots >...
TGGATTAAGACAAAACCAGTGCTTTGCTATCTAATACTCAAAAAACCAGTTTCCATTAGTCGATAAATTGTGTATCATCAGCCGCTGGTTAGAACTCAACCCCATCATATTGGTGGATTGTTGGGACTGAATCTAATACACAGCATCGCCAGCGACAACACGAATACGACTCGTTATGTATCTATAGCTAACCTACCTTATAGGTCTTTTTTTTCTATAAATGTAGTTAATTTAATTAAATCGAATTCAGTAAATCCATAATCCGAATTGGCTAGAGTTATTAAACTGCTGAAACCTTTTACATGTGATTAGACAGAACAAGACAATAACTACTTAAACTGGAGTTGTTTGCATAGGAAAGGCATGTGGACTGGAGGGGCCAGCTATGAATCCTACATAGGCCGGTGGAGCAGGCTAGTCGCTCTGCAGTTTGTGCCCTGGCTTAACATTTCAGCAGGTGCTCAGTGGTTAGATATTGGATGTGGGACAGGAACTCTTATTCACACTATTCTTAATACTATGTCACCTAGAGCTGTGCTGGGAATTGACTCTTCAGAAGGATATATTGAGTTTGCTCGCAAGCAGATCCAGGATCCGCGCCTAGCTTTTCGACTAGGTGATGCACATGCAATCCCAGTTAAGTCAGCTGCATATGATGCAGTTGTTTCAGGATTAGTGCTCAATTTTATTCCTAAACCAAGTAAAGCGCTAAGTGAGATGATCCAGGCTGTGCGTATAGGTGGAACTGTTGCAGCATATGTATGGGATTATGCAGACCAGATGCAACTTATTCGCTACTTTTGGAATGCTGCAGTGGCACTTGACGAGACAGCAGCATTAGTTTTAGATGAGGGACAACGCTTCCCTCTATGTCAGCCAGAACCTCTTAGACAATTGTTTCAGACCAAACAACTGGGAAAGGTAGAAATCCGCTCGATTGATGTTCCTACCATCTTCCGCGATTTCGACGATTACTGGTCTCCATTTCTTGGTGGCCAAGGTCCTGCCCCTAGCTACGCTATGTCTCTTTCTGAAGAACGAAGAGTTGCCCTGAGGGAACATATTAGACTAACCATTCCTATTTCTCCTAATGGGTCAATTCATCTCATTGCTCGTGCTTGGGCCGTTCGTGGAGTACGAAAGAACTAGACAATCTGCCCCCCACCATATATCATTACTATAGTATGAGGATTGCAAGGTCGTAGTGCTAGAGGAAACAGGAACATTTTATAACTCCCACACAGAATTAAGACCTGAACAGTAAACAATTTAATCTGCAGAATATTAGTTAGTTCAACTCACAGATACTAAGATTCATGAGGATAAAACTTTCAATACTACCGCAAAAAGCATCATCGATTAATTATCGTTGGGTCTTTCTTATTTCAAAAAATCTGATAGACTAGTTTGTTTTGCGTTACTAGGTGCGGTTTTTTCAGGTTGTAGTAGCATAATTGATCTGTGTTTCTCTATGATACTGCAGATCCCTGATTATCAGCATGTCTTCGATTCGATCTTTAACCAACCTCTATCCCCCTTATCCCATTCAGTCTATTATGGTCCTTAGGATAAATCCAAGCTTTCTTTTTATTATTGATAGTATATCTTCTATCTCCTAAAGAGTATTTTGAGGCTCCGAAGTCCGATAAGCAGAAAATAGGAAGAATGCAGCTCCAATCTCCCACAGAAGTTTCTCTGTATGATATTTCGGACTGTTACCTAAGTTAAGACTCCACATACCATTAAATATAAGATTACCCTGTCCTATTGGCAATACAATCGACCAATATGTAGTGAACATACCATAGAAAACGATATTATGTAATGCGTTGAGTGGTCACTCGATGTATTAATTGATAATATCGCTTCCATGATTATTCATTTCATCCAATAAACATCGCCTGACGATCCCGCCAATTTGTATGAGATCATTCCGCTCTGACCTTCTATTTTCTGATGAACATATATCACTAAATTCTTCATTAGACAAACCGAGAAATTCTGCAAATGTTGCAACGATCCCTGAGTTACCTGGACTTAATTTTATCCATTATGTTTTCCGAATTCTTGGAAGCATCCTGTAACAATATCTGTAAATAATTCTTGAACTCTGCTGTTAGTTTGCCGTTTGTCTGTAAGATATTTAACTCGACCATCTTGTCATACAGTTTATATTCACTTGCATAGATTGCATCCAAGTGCGCTTTATCAAACCCAGAAACAATCTTTGTCATATCGTTTATTTGCTCTTCTAATTCGGGCTGAAGACTTTTAACCCATTTTTCATATTCTGTAAAGTCAATCTTCTGCTGTTGCTGATGCTCCTGTTCCAATTGTCGTAAATAGATAAACACGCGATATCTGAAGCGCCGCTAGTTTGTCAACGTCAACTTTGCCTCCTTGAAGTTTATCCCTTAATTTTGGTCTTGGTTTAATTACTTGTCCATCGAAGAAGCCGCGTTTGAACTCCCAAAACTTATTTGTATATGTTGACCTTGTATCTTCTACTAGCTTAGGCGGTTCCATGATCTCATATCTGACTAGTAAATCGGCTATTCTCCTGGTTTCTGCACGTGTTCCATAACAGAGAGGATTCAATTACCTGTCGTAAATGTTCAACGACTGAGCTATATCAAGACAAATATACGCCATTATCCTTTAGTACTCTTGTGCCCAGCACAGAAGTGGATAGTAGTGCTATGGATAGTGATGAGATTTCATTTCTTGATAATTCAGAACACTATTGTGTCTGTTATATAGATATGGTAGATTCTACGAGAGTCATATCTCAAATTAATAAGAGCGACAAGATCGCTCAATATTATTCCATATTTCTTAACTCGATATCAATCATAGTTCACAAGTTTGCGGGAAAAATAATCAAAAATACTGGAGATGGCATAGTGTGCTACTTTCCAGAAACATCAGACTACAACAATAGATCTGCATTTCGAAATGTCATCGAATGTGGATTAACCATGATGGCTGCATTTCGATTTATCAACATTAGAATGCATGAAATGGATCTTCCAGACGTCAGCTATCGAATTAGCGCAGACTATGGAAGGTTTAGTATCGCAAAATCACTTACGTCACAAAGTTATGACTTGTTTGGTCCAACCATGAATCTTTGTGCAAAGATAAATTCAAAAGCTGCTCGGAATGGCATGGTTATAGGGAGTGATCTTTATCAAATGTTAAAATCTGTCTTTTCCTCATCTTTGTCTATTCTAGATAATTATTATTTTAAACACGTTGGAGAATATATTGTTGATGGATTAAAGAACGCGTATCCTGTGTATTCAGTCATTAGCAAATATCCTAATGAAGATTATTATCATGTTATAGAAATTGATAACAAAAGAATCATTCAAGAAAAACGAGGACGAAGAAAGCAATTAATGGAATTGCAGCAAAGGGAGGAAATAACCCCTAGCAAAGAAAAGCAATCTACTCATCGAAAAGAACAAGCAGAACTACAACAAGGACAAGTACCTGAAAAAAGATTGAAATACAATATTTTAATAGTAGAAGATGAACCGGACTTAATATATACATACAAGGTAATATTACAAGAGGAAGGCTACAACGTAGATACTTTTACTGATCCATATGCAGCATTAAGACGGTTCGCTGAAATAGACCCTTCATACTATCAACTAGTTCTTCTAGATATAAGAATGCCACGGCTTAATGGATTGCAATTATATTATAGGATAAAAGCTATAAATCATGATGTCAAAATAATATTTGTGACAGCCCTTGATGCAGCAGACGAATTGGTAAGTATATTACCTGATGTGACATTAGATTTTATAATTAAAAAGCCGGCTGATCGTGCACTTGTAGCTAATATGGTGAAACGTGCTATTGAACCAAGCTAAATAGCATATCTGAAATCAAGATGTTTGATTGTCGATCACATGACTTTTTTTAGCTAACTAATAATTATACAAGTTACCTTCTTTATTGCTGACCATAGATTGTTACCATAACTCGCCTATTCACTTTCATTGATTTCAAGTTCTTTTGTTTAATCCTATCTCAAGGTTCATAGATTTCAAAAGAAGCGATTTTCCTGTCATGCACTATTCCAATAATGTCTACATGAGTATTTCAAAGATTGTGACCCAAATCGACTACCGTATAAGATAGTATAGTAGGAATTCAATGGAAATGGCAAATCACTTGATAGTGTATCTGTAAAGGCGCGCCTAGGCGGAAATGACTGGTCATAATCCTACATGTAGGTAAGTTGGGAACAGAACTTCATGTATTAATAACTGATGGACAAGGTATTCCATATCTGTTAATATTAACTGGGGCTATTACATATAATATCAAGCCTACTATAAAAAATATACACTGTATCAAATCATAGTCAAAGGATCGTCTTATAATATCAATAAAGAGAAACAGAACCTCTATCTTGATATAGGATGTGACTTCCAGGATATTGAGAATGATGTTATCAAGAAAGGATACTTATCACACATTCGACATAGAAGCGAGCGATTAATAATAAAGGGCGGTAATCGTCATACTACGAAAAGAAGATGTATAGTTAGAAGAATTAGTTCCAAGCACAACAGGCTCAGAAAAACTTTTGGTTAGATATTAGAAGATAAAATACTATTTTGTGTTAGTATGTGTAGGCCGTTGTATTCTTATTTACATGAGGATAATTTCGGGACAGGTTGTAAAACCTAAGTAATCAAATAATTTGAGATCTAGTATAACAGATTAATCTCTGATTGTTACTTTTGTCATCTTCGCTTCTTCTGGATCTACCGGTGCGTCAGCGGAATCAGTGTTTAATGCCTCTATTTTATCTACAATCTCCATTCCTGAAGCAACCTTTCCGAATACTGTATATTGACCATCTAGAAAACTAGAGTCTTTTAGAACTATGAAAAATTGAGATCCGGCACTATCTGGATCTTGTGATCTTGCCATTGATAATGCACCACGAGAATGTTTGTTTTTATTGAATTCTGCTTTTACATTCCATCCTGGCCCGCCTGTACCCCAAGTACCTCGATTGGATAGGTTTCTCGTGTTAGGGTCACCACCCTGTATTACAAATTTAGGAACTATTCTATGGAAGATCAAACCATCATAGAATCCTTTTTTTGCCAATTCCTTAAAGTTATCTACGGTTTTTGGTGCGTGTTCAGGATAAAATTCTAACTTGATATCGCCAAACTTTGTAGTTATTATTCCAGTACTTGTCATTACTACCTCTTTTTTTATATGATTATATTAACTGATCATTAACGGGAAATGTATCATGCAAATAATTTTTCGATTTTGACATTAGGTGACCTTTCTTATACCTCGAATACCAACTGACGCTATAATTGCCTTGACCTTAGTTGCTAGTGTTATATTAATTAGTGACTCCAAAATCTTGGATTGAAAGTCTGTTGAACTTCATAATGGGAATCCTAGTATACTATCATTATCAGCTGTTTCTCTAATTTTCAAATCACCACCACTATCATGCTCTATCTTCGTTACAGTGACATGTCTGTTCAGCCCTAATTTCAACAATTGATCTCCTGACCGCAACAATTACAAATTATTTCTCCGTATCTTGCTTTTGTCTAAATCTCTTTGATATAGTTTTAGAGATCGCTTCAGTTTAGAATCTTGTTTTGCCAGAAAATTCATCATTATATCTAGATTTATCGCATCCCTTGCAGTCTCATCATAAGTATGAATCAACATTACTGATCAAATATAATGCTGCTAAATTTCTGAGCCCGATAATTGCTAATATTATTGCGCATTATTTACTCGTCTTCATCATGGGCAATAACTCCAATGGATTCTAGATAATCTAACATGCTTTCCATGAATGCTTTCTTCTGTTCGTATGTCATGCCTGGAAGGAAATAATCACCACGTTTTTCAGAGGCAGCAATTAGTTCATCCACGGAAATGTTCTTTCTAGTCATGCCCTACGAGATCTTTCATTTGACTAGGGGTGTTCGGTTATACATTCTTATCATTGCCTTATGATATGGCACATCTCACCAATGAATCTGTATTCAGTTAAAGAAATTAGCATAATCTCTGACAAATTGTTCAAGCGATATAGGCCTCCGTCCCGTAATCTGTTCAACTACAGGAGTAGTTTGTGATGAGTAACCAAATCTAATCACACTATAGAGCTCCATCAATGCATCAATAAGCCAGTCCTCCATCCCAATCTTCTTCATTGCTTTGCGAGCGTCTTCTTCTGTTATGTTTACATAAGATATTCTTCTACCTAGAGAATTAGAAAGAATTTCTGCTGCTTGACTATATGATAATGCCTCGTTACCAGTAATACCATATTTTTTGTATTCATGTTCTTGATTGCTTTTGTTCCCATTATTTTTAGCCAATAGTATTTTTGTAGCTACGGCTGCAATATCTCTGACATCTACAAAACCAACTTTTCCGTCTCCTGCAGGATGATAAATTGCATTTTGATTTTTAATTGTCTGGCCAAAAAAGTTTATAAAGTTTTGCATAAATGCACCTGAGCGTAAGAAGGTGTATGGTATTCCAGATTCTTCTATATTCTTTTCCTCCTGTTTATGCCACCGTCCGATCATAATTCCAGGCTCAGCATCAGCATCTAAGACAGACAACTTCACTATATGTTTAAGATCAATTTTCTTTGCTTCTTTTATCAAACTGGAAGTAAGTTCATTCATGTTAGGTGCAGGTGGCGTTACTAGAAAGAGTTTGTCTACTCCGTTTAATGCATCAACAACAGATTCTGGTTTATTATAATCCAAATCAGCGATCTCAATTGTTTTATTTTCATCTCTAAGTCTATCAGCTTTATCTTTCGAATGAACAGCCGCTCTAACTCGGATACCTGAAGAAAGTGATGATGGTGATGTAAGTTGCTTAACTACTTCACTTCCAACGGTTCCAGTTGCACCAGTAACCAAAAAGACAGTTTCATTAGTTTTGATAGTAGAAGTCATCAGTATTTTAATACAACAATATTACTTAAGTCTAGTAGTAACGCTTTGTTAAGTAGATAACCGATCCACAAGATAAGGAGGATATAGATGATTTTTTGGATTGATGGTTTTCAATTTTAATCTCTATCATCTTGCGAACCTTTTCATCCAAGTAATTGAGAACACTAGTTTGTTGATGACTTGATAGACTCTGTATGTGTCTTTTTGAGAAAATTAGTGTTAATACCACAGTTCCTACTATTCCAATTGTTTGTGGTATACTCAGCATGTCAGAAAATCCTATTATTCCTTCAACCATTAGGCAAATGGAATAATTCTTTAATAAGCATTATCTACAAAATAAAAAGACGATACATAATCAAATTCTCTTAAGAAAACTTCATTAGCCGTTGTTGTATCTGTTTTTTCCAGTTGCTGCTTCTTGTTCTTCTTCTTTTAGCTGACGCCTTACAATTTTACGTTATATGATTTTTGTAAGTATGTTGTAATATAGGCTATGCCACCTGATATTACTCCTACACTTAGTAAGCCTGCAAATGCAGATATAGGTGGAATAAATTGAACCATAATTCCAACATTTGGTTGTAATTGAGAAACAGAAGAAGTACCGCCTGTAATAACTGAAAGTATCCCAGAACCTACAACCCAGCAAATATCATAGTTAGTGTTGTGGCAGCACCTCCTACATTCATTCCGATAAGATGAATCCAAGCAAGTACAGATTTGATCCCACGAATGCTTTTTCTCATATCGATCTCAAGGTGATGATAAAAAGTTGCTGTAACTGCAATTGCCACTACCAATATCATATAGAAAATATACCCAAGAAAGAACCATTTAGCTGGACCTTCAAATGACAAAGAGAGGAACTGAATAACATTGATTTTAGAAGAGAATAGTAATTGAATAGAAACAATGGATATAGTGAGTCCTGTAATTATTGCACCCTGAATTATTGCAGATATTATAAACCTGTTACTCCAGACTCCATTAATAGACATGTGATGATAATTAGTGTAATTACAGCATACAAATAACAGTTTGTATGAGATGTTGACAATAGAATAATAATAATAATAAAAAGAATGATAGAGTATAATTCAGTAGTTAAAGCTATAAACATAGGGGATCTTGATTTCCGCATGACGCTTTATGAGGCGGATGCAAGTTTTGAGTCGCAACCAGGACAACTTACAAAAAGTTCTGAATCTGTACAACAAAGTATACGTAGTTTCATTGATTTCAAGGGCAGCATGAACCAGTAATCCACAATGATAGATTTCATATCAGTACTTTGGAACTTTCAGTAGAATTAACAATAAATTAAGATGACCCTCTTGATCAAAAATTCAAATATCTTAAGTCTGGGTGCTCAATGTAGAGCAACACTTAACAGTAAGGTTTTAAATATCATTGTCCAATGGCAAACGAATTCGAGAATTCAGATGTAATAATTATTGGAGGAGGGCTTGCAGGTCTTACCACTGCTGCGCTGCTTGCTCGTTCTGGAAAGGTAGTAACGTTATTTGAACATTCATCTAGAGAAATTGGAGGTCGTGCAAGGACTGCAGAAATAGACAGTTTTTGCTTTAATCAAGGACCGCATGCACTATATCTCACTGACGCAACTGACACAACTTTAAAGGAGCTAGGCATCACTTATACTGGAGGCATTCCTGCAGGTAAAGGTTATTTAATAAGCGGCGGCAAGAAACGAGAAATTGCTGGTGATTATAGTAGTTGGTTAACTGGGAAGAGTGATGATGGGCGTCAGTTCTTTATTTCACCTACCAAAATTGATTTCTCGCAATTAGAAAGTGTTACAGAACAGGAATGGCTAGACAAAAATATTCACGACATAAATGATGCTGAAATAATCAAGACGATTATTAGACTAAATACTTATGCAAACGATCCAGACATTCAGAGCATAGGACCGGTACTTCACCAAATCTATGTGGCTAGTCAAGCAGGAGGAGTTATGTATTTAGATGGAGGCTGGCAGACACTCGTCGATGGACTACTAACAGTGGCCAAAAACGCAAATGCAAGAATTGTCATGGGAAAAAAGGCAATTAAGGTGAAAAGAACAGATTCCTCTGGATGGCAAGTTTTGTTGGATAACAAAACTGAAGTGTCCGCAAAAGCAGTTGTAATAGCAGCAGGTCCAAATGATGCCTACAGTCTTTTCGATGACAACGAGAGACCAGATGTACTGTCCAAGGCTGCAAAAGAAGCAAAACCCATACGTTTGGTATGTTTGGATGTTGCTCTTAGCAGTCTTCCGGACAAAGACACATTGTTTGCTTTGGGGGTAGATCGTCCACTATATTTTTCGGTTCATTCTGCATATGCAAAGCTTGCTCCCAAGGATGGGGCATTAATCCACGTCGCAAAATATCTTGGTACTTCAATTCAACCCAAACCAAGAGAGGATCAACCAGAGTTAGAAGAGTTCCTTGATTTACTGCAGCCAGGATGGAGACAGGTACTTGTTAAGAAGAGACCACTGCCCAACATGGTGGTATCTAATGCTCTTGTTACTGCTGCAGAAGGCGGACTAGGTGGAAGACCGGATACAAAAATTGCAGAGAATTTGTACATAGTAGGAGACTGGGTAGGAAAGGAAGGAATAGTGTCTAATGCGTCTGTCGCAAGCGCAAAGCGCGCATCGCAGCAAATCTTGAATGGGTGATCTATTTTATCTTGATTAGGATAATCATCACCAAAACAATAATGCTTACGGCGTGATAGCAAATTTTTTCATACAATAAATATTTTCTTCTTCAAGACAGATAATACCATGTTTTTATCAGGAAAATACGTTTTCGCAATGTTCATACTTGTATACGAGATATTGTCAATGTCGCCATAAGAATGAAAAATATAAAGTTTCTTGGTTTACTGTGTCTGAGTATAGTTCTACTTTTGGGCTTTGCGTTGCCTACACATTCTGGCTCCGTTACCGCTGCCTCAGAGAATAAAACATTAATGCAACCTCAAGGAAAACAAGGTATGGCAACAAACGCTACGAATATCGTTCTAGTTCATGGTTTATGGGCTGATGGATCTTCATGGAGTAAAGTGATTCCAATTCTACAGAAGGCTGGACATAAAGTTATTGCTGTGCAACTTGCTGCGCACTCTCTTGCAGACGATGTAGCTACTGTAAAGCGCGCAATTGACCTGGTTGGTGGACCAGTTACTCTTGTTGGACACTCATACGGTGGATTCGTAATCACAAATGCTGCTTATAATAATAAGAACGTAACAGGGCTTGTATATGTTGCTGCATTTGCTCCTGATGAAGGTGAATCTACCGGGAATTTCGTCGATGTTGCAAAACTACCTCCAGGATTATTGGTTCCAGATAGCGGAGGATTTGTGTACTTGAACCCAAAGATGTTCCACGGAGCGTTTGTTCAGGATGCAAATGCGACTGAAGCTGAAACCATGGCCGTTGTACAAAAGCCAGCTCATCAATCACTTTTAACTGAAAAATCTGGTCCTCCAGCTTGGAAGCAACTTCCCACATGGTTTGAGGTGTCTGAGGGTGACCACATTATCCCTCCTGACGCAGAACGTATGTTTGCAAAACGAATGAATGCTACTACTATATCCCTTAACTCTAGCCACGCATCACTTGTAACACACCCAGCTGAGGTCGCCGAATTAATCCTAAATGCAACAAAAGGAGGAGCGACAAAGTAGTATGACTTCAAGCACAATCATCACCAAGGACGGGACTGAAATCTACTATAAGGACTGGGGCAAAGGTCCTGTCGTAACCTTTTCACATGGCTGGCCCCTTAGCGCAGACGCTTGGGACGGCCAAATGCTGTTCCTTGTACAAAAAGGCTTTCGCGTAGTTGCTCACGACCGTCGCGGTCATGGCCGGTCAAGTCAGGCTTCTTCGGGGAACGACATGGATGGTTATGCCGACGACCTTGCAGCCGTAATTGAGACGCTTGATCTCAATGATGCCACGCTTGTGGGCCATTCCACTGGCGGAGGTGAAGTTGCCCGTTATATCGGTCGCCATGGAACGAAACGAGTTGCCAAGGCTGTTCTGATCGCGGCTGTGCCGCCCATCATGGTAAAGTCCGCCTCCAATCCGGAGGGTCTACCTATAGAAGTGTTTGATGACATGCGTTCGGGTCTGACCAAGGATCGCTCGCAATTCTACAAGGATCTAGCCATCGCGTTCTATGGTGCCAACAGGGAAGGGGCAAAGGTCTCCAAGGGAATTCTGGATCAGTTCTGGCTTTGGAGCATGCAGGCTGGCCTCAAAAATGCATATGAAAGCATCAAGGCGTTCTCCGAGACCGATTTCACCGAAGACCTCAAGAAGTTCGATATCCCAACATTGGTTATGCATGGTGAAGACGACCAGATTGTTCCCGTCAAGGACGCAGCTAAGAAGTCGGCTAGGCTCATCAAAGGCGCGAAAGAAATCTACTATCCTGGAGCACCGCACGGTCTCACAGCTACGCTTCAGGATCAGATCAACTCTGACCTACTGGCCTTTCTAAAGTCCTAGACGTCTCGTTCCTTCGTACGAAGGGGACTTTGGGTTTTAGAGAGATTGATCTGGATTGAAGCCTTCAGGATTTCCAAGGGGTGCCCTGGCAGTATTATACCCTATGTATATTTCCGGTGTTATATTCTGTCTTAGATCTACATAATACAAACTCCCTGACTTTATTGGTGCTGGTGGATTTGCATCGAAGCTTATTTCTTTGCACCCATTAGAGCAGCGCGTTCAGCCACTAGCGACTTTATCGATTTTTCTATTTGATTATAGTCACCTTCACCTATGTGATCATATCATAAATATCCTTGAGAATCAATCAAGTAAAATCTAGGCCAATGATTATTTCCATATCCATTTCAAGTTCCATGGTCACTATCAAGTATTACAGGATAAGTTATTCCAAATCTTTTGACAGCATTCTTCACATTGGTATAATTTTTCTCAAATTGAAATTCAGATGAATGAACATCACCACCAACTACTACTACCACCACCAACTACCTTTTTTTGATGTTGTTGCTGCTGTACCGACCAAGCTTGATTAAGGCTTGGATTGTTGAAACATATTATAGAACTAGTGATTACAGAAACTAATACTACTGTAATTGCCATTGCTAAGGTACTAATATTATCTCGATTCATAGTAAGTTCCTTCTCTTTTGGTAATCATATTCTTGTTGCTCTCTTGCTTTATTATTTTTATTATTTTTATTATTGGTTTATGAAATAAAGTCTGACACCAAAAAAGTGTCAAGTTATTTGAGATTTTCATCTCTATTACGCAGGTAATAAGCCAAGCAGTTTCTTGGTGGTCAAAATAGAATGTGCAAACGCTGGTCCATTGACTTCATTCACAGAATGCATGCCTTCTTGATTGAACGCAGCGATAGCATCTTTAATGATAGTAACATGGTAGCCAAGCTCTATACCAAAGCGACCTGTGGCTTCAATACAAGTATTTGCTATCATGCCTACCAAAATTATTTTCTGAATCCCATGCTGTTTTAATTGTGAGTCAAGATCTGTATTGGCAAAACCGCTTTGTGCCCAGTGCTCAAGTACTATAACATCTCCCTCGTGAGGACCAAATTCAGGATGGAACTCGCCACCCCAAGTTCCAGCAGCAAAGTCCTGGTCTTCGTTTGCCCGGATTTGTGATGGATTCATATGTTTCCATCCTTTATAGGCTCCTTCTCGCCAGCGGTGATGAGGTACAATGAAGACTTGGATATGCGCTGCTCGCACAGCAGGGATCAGCTTGCGCATATTGTCATAAAAACCAACTGCATAAGCTGTCTCTTTAGTACGCTCATAGAGCTTGCCTCCTTCACTCATAAAATCATTGTAAGGATCGACTATCAGCAGAGCAGTGTCATCTGCAGAGTAGATGGTAGTCGCCATGTATTATCCCTATTGCCTCCCATGAACTGCATCATTTACTAGCTTTAGTTGGATTACCACTAAAGAAATTGTTGAGTATTTTTACTACAAAATCTGGC
>Ga0207665_10002252_pt1 | contig 13016 bp, 11 predicted proteins | sample LARL112metaG_FD_184351 | JGI IMG/M metagenome (GOLD analysis project Ga0207665, IMG submission 184351) | Corn, switchgrass and miscanthus rhizosphere microbial communities from Kellogg Biological Station, Michigan, USA - LAR L11-2 metaG... | ecosystem: Host-associated > Plants > Roots >...
CGGCCCCGTGGAACGCCACGGCTGAGCGGCCGCCCCCCTGGAACGCCACGGCTGAGCCGGCCGCTCCGTGGAACACCCCCGCGGAGCGGCCGGCCGCGTGGGCCCCGCCGCCGCAGGCCCCGTCGGCGCCGTCGGCGCCGTCCGCCTCGCCGGCCGAGTCCCGGTCCCCGGCGCAGCCCGCCTCGTCGGGCGATACCGGAGCCGGCAACCTGCTGGAATCGCTGTTCTCACCGGAGCCGCCCGCCGCCCCGATCGCCGGCCCGGCTGTCCCGCCCGCTAGGCACGCTGTCCCGCCCGCCAGCCCAGCCTCGCAGCCCGCCACTATGGCCCCGCCCACCGCGCCGGCCCAGGTGGCCCCGTCAGCCTCCATGGCCCCGCCGGCCGCACCTCCGCGGGCCGGGCCCCTGGCGATGCCCGCCGCGGCCGCGCCTCCAGCGCCGGCACCAGCCCCAGCGCCTCCGGTCGTGTCCGCGGCTCCGCCGACGAGGCCCATACCGGCGCTCGCGGTCAGCTGGACCGTCCTGGTCGCCTCGGACCGCGCCTACTACGACATGATGAAGTCAGTACGCGACCAGCGCGGCCCGGACGTTGCCTTCCCTGCGCTTCCCGGGCAACGGCGGATCCGGCTCACCGGCGACAAGATGCGCATCGGCCGCCGGAGCGCCACCCGCGAGCTCAAGCCCGAGATCGACCTGGCCGAGCATCCCGTTGACCCGGGTGTCAGCCGCCTGCACGCGGTCCTGATCGCCACGTCCGACGGCAACTGGTCGATCCTCGATCCCGGATCGGCCAACGGCACCTTGCTGAACGGCCGCGAGATCCCGGCGGGGGAGCAGATTCCCCTGCAAGAAGGGGACCGGATCAACCTGGGGGCGTGGACCGTCATCAGCATGCACCGGTCCTAGGGATCTGTAACGGCGGAGCCCAGCACGCGGCCAGACGCGGCCCTGCCGTCGTGCCCGGCTCGCCAGTTCCAGGATCCCTGTGCTGGGGCTACCGGGACCGGTGCGGCCGCTGGGACCTGCGAGGATCACGACCTTCACCACGGGAAACTCCCAGGCGATGTCTCACATGAGGCGCGCCTCGCCTGCCAGCCCCGATCCCGCCGACCGCGCTTCCTCTGGTATTAACTAACCAGACGCACTGATTGTCAGTGCGACGGGAGCGGGGTTTGGCGGTCGGTTCATGACAGCGAGCGTCGGCGTAAAGCCCAGCCAGCAGGCTCCCGCGCCAATCGCGCGCGGTGCCTGGTGGCGCTCTCGCCTGGACGGGGCGGCCACGCCCACGCGGCTCGGCCTGCTGCTCGCCGTGCTGATCGTGTTCAGCCTGGCCTGGGGGGTGCTGGCCGGCCTGACCGCCAGCCAGCACGCGTCGGCGGCCGCCGACGTGGTCGCGGTGAGCGAGCCGCTGAGCCTGGACGCGGAGCAGATCTACACCAGCCTGTCCGACGCCGGCGCCACCGCGGCCAGCGCGTTCCTGGCCGGCGGCCTGGAGCCCGCCCAGGCCAGGCAGCGCTACCAGGCGGACATCACCCAGGCGGCGATCAAGATCGAGGCGGCCAGCGCGCTGGTCGGCTCGTCCGCCGCCCGGACCCAGCTGCCCGGTCAGCTGGCCAGGAAGACGGCCGCGGCCGACGCGGCCATCGGGGACGACCTGGCCATCTTGTCCGGCCAGCTGCCGGCCTACGCCGACGAGGTGGGCACGGCCCGGGCCGATAACCGGCTCGGCCTGCCGCTCGGCGCGGCCTACCTGCGCGAGGCCTCCGACCTGCTGCGAACCAAGCTGCTGCCGGCGGCCGGCGACATCTACACCCGGGAGAGCGCGCTGCTCACCTCGTCCAGCGCGCAGGCGACCGGGCTGCCGCTGGTCGTAGTCGCGGTCCTGGTCGGCCTGGGCATCGGGTACGTGCTGGTCCGCTCGTCCCGGTGGCTGGCCCGGCACACCCACCGGATGGTCAACTACGGGCTGCTGCTGACCGCCCTGGCCGGGCTGGTCTCACTGGTCTGGCTGGCCGGCGCCTTCGCGCTGGGCCGGGCCGACCTGCTGCACGCCCAGCAGCAGGGCTCCGTCCCGGCTCAGGCCTTCGCCCGGGCGGAGGTGGCGGCGCTCCAGGCCCACGCGGACGAGAGCCTCACCCTGATCGACAACAGCGGCGAGGACTCCTACCAGCAGGATTTCGAGGCCCAGGCGAAGGCCCTCGGGCCCGGGCCTGGCTCGCTGCTGACCGCGACCGGAAGCAGCGAGGCCGTGGCGCAGGCCCAGGCCTGGTACCAGGCACACAAGGCGCTGCGGGCGCAGGACGACGCGGGGAACCACGCCACCGCCGTGACGTCGGCCCAGACCGGTGCGGCGGCCCAGGCGTTCGGGAAGCTGTCCGCGACCCTCAGCGAGGGGATCACCACCCACCAGGCCACCTTCGACTCCAGTGCCCGTAGCGGCCGGGACGCGTTCACCGGGCTGGCCATCGGCATGATCGTGGCGGCACTGGTGATGGTGGGCGGCTGTGTCTGGGGCCTGACCCGCCGGCTCGCGGAGTACCGGTGAACGCGGGCCGGCGCCCCTGGCGGCGCGCCCTGGTGGCGATGCTCGCCGCGTCCGGCCTGGCGCTCGGCGCCGCGGCGGCGGCGGCCGCGCCCGGTCAGCCGGACACGAGCCAGCCGGCCGCCGCCCAGGCGGTCCGCGCGCCCGCCGCGGGCCAGGCCGCGGCCACGTGCGACCCGAACGCGAGCAGCCTGCGGCCGTCCGGACCGCCGCAGGTGACGTCCGGCTCGTTCATGGCGAAGATCCGTGCCCGCGGTTACCTCATCGCGGGAGTGGACCAGAGCACCTATCACTTCGGCTTCCTCAACCCGCTCACCAACCAGATCGAGGGCTTCGACATCGACGTGATCCAGGCGGTGGCCAAGGCCATCTTCGGTCACGCGGACGCCTCCACGATCCACTACAAGGCGATCTCCGACGCACAGCGGATACCGGACATCCTCTCGGGCGCCGTGGACATCGTGGCGCACACGATGACTATCACCTGCGACCGGCTCCAGTCGGTCGACTTCTCCGCCGTCTACTTCGAAGCCCACCAGAAGGTCCTGGTGCTGAAGAACTCGGCCGCGACCAGCCTGGCCAGCCTGCACGGCCAGAAGGTGTGCGCCACCAGCGGGTCCGATTCGCTGGAGAAGATCGCGGCGGTCAAGGCCACCGGGGTCGCCGTGCCGTACTGGACCGACTGCCTGGTGCTGCTCCAGCAGGGCGACGTGGCCGCGATCTCCACCGACGACTCCATCCTGGACGGCCTGGCCGCGCAGGACCCGTACACCAAGCTGATCGGCGGCAAGCTCACCGACGAGCCCTACGGCCTGGCCATCTCCAAGCAGCACCCGGAGTTCGTCCGCTTCGTGAACGCGGTCCTCACACAGTACGAATCTGACGGCCAGTGGAAGGCCAGCTACCAGCACTGGCTCGGCCCGCCGTCAGCTCCGCCGGCGCTCCAGTACGCGAGCTGACGCGATGACGGGCCAGACGGGGGCGCTGACGAGGGGAGCGCGGTGGCGATGAGTACCTGCGGGAGCTGCGGCGGGACGATCGAGGACGGGTACTGCATCGTCTGCGGCCTGGCCGCCGCCTCGGCTACGGCCGCACCCGCTGGCCAGGCCGCTTCGCCCGGTCAGGGACGGTCGGCTTCCGGGCCTTCCGGGCCGTCGGGTCCCTCCGGCCCCTCCGGGTCGAGGCTGTCGTCGTCCGCCGCGGGGTCAGGATCCGCCGGATCGGGCACGGCGGGCAGCCGGCGGACCTCGGGAACCAGGGGATCCAGGCGGACGAGCAGCCGGTCGGCACGGGGCCGTCTCGGCGCGGGCCTGGTCGACATACCGCCGGTGCCCTCGCGGGATCCGGCCAGCGCGGTGCTCGCCGACCCGCGGGTGCCGGAGAACCGGCGGTACTGCTCCAACTGCGAGCAGCCCGTCGGGCGCGGCCGGGACGGCCGGGCCGGGCTGACCGAGGGCTTCTGCCGGAACTGCGGCACCCGGTTCTCGTTCAGCCCCAAGCTGGAGCCTGGCGACCTGGTGGCCGGGCAGTACGAGGTACTCGGCTGTCTCGCCTTCGGCGGCCTCGGCTGGATCTACCTGGCCCGCGACCACAACGTCAGCGACCGCTGGGTGGTGCTCAAGGGGCTGCTGAACACGGGAGACGCCGACGCGATGGCGGCCGCGGTCGCCGAGCGGCAGTTCCTGGCCCAGGTCGAGCACCCGAACATCGTGCGGATCTACAACTTCGTCCAGCACGCGGACCGGCAGACCGGCGAGTCCGCGGGGTACATCGTGATGGAGTACGTGGGCGGCAAGTCGCTCAAGCAGATCCTGGCTGACGCGCGGGCCTCCGGCGGCTCGGTGCCGGTGGCGCATGCGATCGCGTACGCGATCGAGGTGCTGCCGGCGCTGGGTTACCTGCATGACCGGGGGCTGGTGTACTGCGACTTCAAGCCGGACAACGTCATCCAGACCGAGGAGCAGCTCAAGCTCATCGACATGGGCGCCGTGCGGCGCATCGACAGCGACGAGCCGATCTACGGCACGGTCGGCTACCAGGCGCCCGAGATCGAGACCGACGGCCCCACGGTCAGCTCCGACCTGTACACGGTAGGCCGGGCGCTGGCCGTGCTCAGCTTCGAGTTCAGGGGCTTCCAGGGGCGGTTCTCCAGCAGCCTGCCCGACGGGGTGCCGCTGCTCGAGCAGCAGGAGTCGTTCGCCCGGCTGCTGCGCCGGGCCACGCACCGCGACCCGGGGCGCCGGTTCGCCTCCGCCGGGGAGATGGCCGAGCAGCTCACCGGGGTGCTGCGCGAGGTGCTCGCGACCGCCGACGGCACCCCGCGGCCGGTTTTCTCCGCCGAGTTCAGCCCCGAGGTCCAGGGGGTCGGCACGAGCACAAGCGGCACCGCCCAGGCGCTCGCCGTGCCCCCGCCTGCCGAGATCGTGGCGGGGCTGCCGCTGCCGCTGGTGGACCGGGCCGACCCGGCCGCGGGCTACCTGGCCACCTTCGCCGGGCTCGGCCCCGACCAGCGGATCGCCGCGCTGACCCTGGCCGCCGCCGGTGACCCTTCCGTTCCTCAGCCGGTCACCGAGTCGGCCGAGACCCGGCTGGCCCTGGTCAGGGCCAGGATCGACGTGGCCGACTACGACGGGGCGGCCAGCCTCCTCGCCGAACTGGCCGCCGAGGATCCGTCCGACTGGCGGGTCGCCTGGTACCACGGCCTGCGCAGCCTGGCCGTCGCCGCCCTGCCGCCCCCGGGCGGGACGACTTCCCCGAACGGCCCCGCGGCCGCCGCCGATGCCCGCGCCGCCTTCGACGCCGTGTTCAGCGCGCTGCCCGGTGAGGTCGCGCCCAAGCTGGCGCTGGCGTTCGCGGCCGAGGCAGCCGGTGACCCGGCCGCCGCCGGGCACTACTTCCGCCTGGTCTGGACGGTCGACCGGTCCTGCATCAGCGCCGCGTTCGGGCTTGCCCGGGCCTGCCTGGCGGCGGGCGACCGGCCCGGCGCCATCGCGTCCCTGGCGGCCGTGCCCGGCGCGTCCAGCCACTACGCGGCCGCGCAGATCGCCGCGGTCCGGATCCTGGTCTCGGGCGGCCCGGGTCAGGGGGCCACGATCTCGGGTGATGACCTGCGGCAGGCGGACGGGCGCCTCGGCCAGCTGATCATGGACGACATACGCCGGGAGCAGCTCACGGTCGAGATCCTGCGGGCCGCACTCGACTGGTGCGGCACCGGCCAGCCGACAGGGAAGGGACCTATCATGGGGTGCGAGCCGAACGCCCGGGCCCTGCGGTTCGGCCTCGAGCGGAGCTATCGGGCCCTGGCCCGGTTGACTCCGGACGAGGACCGCAGGATAGAACTTGTCGACATGGCGAACGCAATCCGGCCCCGGACGCTGACATGACGGCCTCTCCCCTGGATGATGGCCTGATGCACGATGGCAACCCGGGAGTTACCTGCCCCTCCTGCGGCAGCACGACCAGTACCGCGGACAGCTTCTGCGAGTCTTGCGGGACCGAACTCGCGCCGCCGGTCAGCAGCGCCGACCCGCCCGGGTACACCGCCCAGTGCCCGGTGTGCTCGCTCGACGAGTCGGCGCCGTCCGGCCCGATCAGCGCCGAGGGCTACTGCGAGTCGTGCGGCCGCAAGGTGCCGTCGGGCCGCGATCACGTCGAGCTCAACCTGGAACTGCTGGCCGGGGTGACCGACCGGGGGCTGCGGCATCCGCGCAACGAGGACGCCATGGCCCTGGCGACCACGGAGACCCCGGACGGCCCGGTCGCGGTCGCCGTGGTCTGCGACGGCGTGTCCTCCTCGCCGAACCCGGAAGACGCCTCGCTGACCGGGGCGCAGGCAGCGGTGCGGATGCTGCTCAGCTCGATCAGGCGCGGTGACGACCCGGACGAGGCGTCCCTGGCGGCTGTGCGCCAGGCGCACGAGGCCATGGCCATCCTGGGCTCGCCGTCCCGTGCGCCGTCGGCGACCTATGTCTCGGTGATCGTCGGCGCGGACGGGGTCACGATCTGCTGGCTCGGTGACAGCCGCGCCTACTGGCTGGCCACCGAGTCGGATTCCGCCAGGCTGACCAGGGATGACTCGCTCGCCGAGGAACTGGTCACCCAGGGGGAGATGACCGAGGCCGAGGCCATGGCCTCACCTCAGGCTCACGTGATCACGCGCTGGCTCGGCGCGGACGTGGCCGCGCCGCAGCCGCACGTCGCGCGGTTCGAGCCACCCGGCCGCGGGGTCGTGCTGGTCTGCTCGGACGGCCTGTGGAATTACCAGCCCGACGCGGCGGCCCTGGCGGAACTCGCGCTCCCGGAAGCGTTCAACGACCCGACCAGCGCCGCCGACGCGCTGCTGAAGTTCGCCCTGGACGCGGGCGGCATGGACAACATCACCATCGTGCTGGTCCCGGTCCCGCTCGTGCGGCCGGCGCCGTTACCAAGGAGAACCCCGCCATGACCGATTCCGGCTTCACCGTCGACGTCGACCAGAACCAGTACCTGCCCGAAGGCGGCCGCGACGTGAGTGCCGTGGTCACCGTGACGTCTGGGCCGGATGTCGCCATCACGGCGCCTGGCGCCGGCGCGGGCAGCGCCGAGATCATCATCATCGACTGCTCGGGGTCGATGGACTACCCGCCGACCAAGATGTCCCAAGCGCGGGCGGCCACCGCCGCCGCGATCGACGTGGTCCGCGACGGGGTGGGGTTCGCGGTCGTCGCGGGTACCAGCACCGCCTGGCCGGTCTTCCCGCCGGACGGGAGCATGGCGGTCGCCAGCCCGGCGTCGCGGGCCGCGGCCAAGCAGGCGGTGGGCGCGCTGCGCGCCAACGGCGGCACGGCGATCGGCAAGTGGCTCGGCCTGGCCCGGGAGATCTTCGCGGGTTACCCGGCGCAGCTGCGGCACGCCATCCTGCTCACCGACGGCAAGAACCAGCATGAGACGCCCGAGCAGCTGGTCGCCGAGCTGGGCCAGTGCGAGGGCGTGTTCAGCTGCGACTGCCGCGGCGTGGGAACCGACTGGGAGGTCAGCGAGCTGCGCACGGTCTCCAGCGCGCTGCTCGGCACGGTCGACATCGTGCCCGACCCGGCGGGACTGGCCGCCGACTTCGCGGCCATGATGGAAAACGCCATGGGCAAGCAGGTCGCCGACGTGTCCCTGCGGGTGTGGACGCCGCAGACCGCCACGCTCAAGTTCGTCAAGCAGGTGGCGCCGGCGGTCGAGGACCTGACCGGCCGGCGCACCCAGCTCAGCCCGCAGGCGGGTGACTTCCCGACCGGGGCCTGGGGACCGGGGGAGAGCCGGGACTACCACGTCGGCGTCGAGGTCGCCGCGGCCGGGCTCGGCCAGGAGATGCTGGCCGCGCGGATCAGCCTGGTAGCCGGGACCGAGGTCCTCGGGCAGGGGCTTGTCCGCGCGATCTGGACCGACGACGAGGCGCTCTCCACCAAGATCAACGCGCGCGTGGCGCACTACACTGGCCAGGCCGAGCTCGCCGACGCCATCCAGGAGGGCCTGGAGGCGCGCAAGCAGGGCGACGAGGAGACCGCGACGGCCAAGCTCGGCCGGGCGGTCGCGCTGGCGCACCAGTCAGGCAACGAGGACACGGCCAAGCTGCTCGCCAAGGTGGTAGACGTGGTCGACGTGGAGGCCGGGACGGTCCGGCTGAAGAAGAAGGTCGAGGACGCGGACGAGATGGCCCTGGACACCCGGTCGACGAAGACGGTCCGGGTGAAGAAGTAACAGCGACCGGGGGAGGAGGCGGCGATGGCGGTATGTCCGAACGGGCACGACTCGGCCAGCGACGATTTCTGCGATACCTGCGGCATGCGCATCGGCAGCCCGCCGGCCGGCTCGTCCTCCGCGGCCAGCGGTCACGGGGCCCCCGGGGGCGCCCCGGGCAGCTGGCCCGCTCCCGGCCCTGCCTCCGCCGATGAGCCCTGCCCCAACTGCGCCACCCCCAGGACCGGCCAGTTCTGCGAGGCCTGCGGGTACAACTTCGCCGGTCCCCGCTTCTCTCCCGGACCGCCGCCACCTGGCCGCGGGCCGGCTGGCCCCGCCCCGGGTGGCGGCTACAGCCAGCCGGTCCCGTCGTCCCGGCCCCAGCCCCCGCCGCCGGGCCCGGGGACCGGGGGCTACAGCTGGAGCCAGCCCGTTCCCTCGGCTCCGTCCAGCCCGGCTCCTTCCGCGGCCACTCTCCCGCCGCCCGCGCGGCAGGCCGCCGACGGCGCGCCGTCGATGTCCTCGTTCCCGTACCCGCAGGCCACCTGGACCGCGGTGGTGGGCGCCGACCGCGCTTACTACGAGCGTGTGCAGGCGGTGACCGGGCCGGAAGGGGCGGCCGTCACGTTCCCGTCCTACTACGCCGAACGCCGTTTCCAGCTCGTCGGGAACCAGATGCGGATCGGGCGGCGCAGCGTGTCGCGCGGCCTGGCGCCGGAGATCGACCTGACCGGGCCGCCCGCCGATCCGGGCATCAGCCGGCTGCACGCGGTGCTGATCGCGACGCAGGACGGGAACTGGGCCGTGCTCGATCCCGGTTCGGCCAACGGGACCCTGGTCAACGGCGCGGAAATAGGCGTCGGAGACCAGATTTCCCTCCATGACGGCGACCGCATCAACCTCGGTGCCTGGACGGCGATCACCGTGCACCGCGGGTTAGGAAATTCTCATCCCGCAGGAGGGCGCCGGCATGTCACGACGGACGATCCCAGGCACTAACGTATGCACATGATCACCAATCCGTCGTCGCGAGACCATGCCGAGGTCGACCTCGGTCCCGCGGCTGGCGTCAGCGACCGGGGCCTCCGGCATCACCGCAATGAGGACGCGATGGCCCTGGCCGCCGAGCAGGCGCCAGACGGTCCGGCGGTGGTGGCCGTGGTCTGCGATGGCGTCTCGTCCTCAGCCCGCCCCGACCAGGCGTCCCTGGTCGCCGCCGAGGCCTCGCTGCCGGTGCTGGTGGCCGCCGTCCGGGCGGGCGGCGATCTCGGCGAAGCTTCGCTGGCCGCGGTGGCGGCCGCGCGCCAGGCAGTGGCGGACCTCCAGGGGCCGGGGGGCGACACCTCGGCGACCACGTTCGTGTCCGCGGTGGCGCGCGGCTACGAGGTGACCCTGTGCTGGCTGGGTGACAGCCGCGCGTACTGGCTGGCTGAGTCGGCGCCGGAGTCGCGGCCGCTCACCCGCGACGACTCGGTGGCCGGCGGCATGGTGGCGGCCGGGCTGGTGGACGAGGCCGCCGCGATGGCCTCGCCGCACGCGCACGTGCTGACCCGCTGGCTGGGCGGCGAGGAAGCGGACCTGGCCGACGACCCGGAGCGGGCACCGCACATCGAGCGGTTCGCCCCGCCGGGAGCCGGCTCCCTGCTGATCTGCTCCGACGGCCTGTGGAACTACCGCCCCGAGGCGGCGGACCTCGCCGGGCTCGCGCTGCCGAAGGCGCTGACCGACCCGCTCGGCGCCGCCGCCGACATGGTGAAGTTCGCGATCGAGGCCGGCGGTGCCGACAACATCACCGTCGTCCTGATCCCCTATCTCGGCCCCGAACCCACCTAACCGGTCATATCGGAACATTCTCCCGTAATCCCGGCATCCTGCCCGGGGTGCCGGGCAAATCCGTGTTAACTTTCACAAAACGCATGGCAATTCGACGTCCGCCTTCCCGTCAAGCGATATCTAGGTGAACTTTTCCGGAATCTCGGATGGCCATTGCTTGACTCTTCTTTTTGGAGTCTCGACAGCAACTTCCCTGGTAGAGACGCTATTCGCGTGGGAAACGACGTAATCCTCGTGCTGGTGGTCATCACGGCTCTCGCCTTTGACTTCACCAACGGCTTCCATGACACAGGCAATGCCATGGCAACCTCAATCGCGACCGGGGCGCTATCACCCAGGCTCGCCGTCGCCCTCTCGGGCGTACTCAACCTGGTCGGGGCGTTCCTCTCGCTGGCCGTAGCGGCCACGATCGCCAGCGGCCTGGTGGACACGAAAGTGGTCACGCTGACCGTGGTCGCAGCCGGCCTGACCGGAGGGATCATCTGGAACCTGCTGACCTGGCTGCTCGGTATCCCGTCGAGTTCCTCCCACGCCCTCATCGGCGGCGTGATCGGCGCGACGCTGGCCGCGGCGGGCGGCACCGCCGTGCTGTGGCACGGCCTGGTATCCAAGGTGATCCTGCCGGCCGCCCTGTCCCCGGTCATTGCCGGGCTCGTGGCCGCGCTCGGTACCTGGCTGCTCTACCGGATCAGCCGCAGTCTTACCCAGGCGAGCAGGCTGCACGGTTTCCGCACCGGGCAGGTTGGGTCGGCGTGCATGGTCTCCCTGGCCCACGGCACCAACGACGCGCAGAAGACGATGGGCGTCATCACGCTGGCCCTGATCGCGAACGGGACGCTGGCCGCCGGGGCGACCGCGCCGTTCTGGGTCATCCTGTCCTGCGCGATCGCCATCAGCCTCGGTACCTACATCGGCGGCTGGCGGGTCATCCGCACCCTGGGCAAGGGCCTGGTAGAGATCGAATCGCCGCAGGGCATGGCGGCCGAGTCCTCCTCGGCCGCGATCATCCTGCTGTCGGCCAGCTTCGGGTACTCGCTGTCCACCACCCACGTCGCCACCGGGTCGATCATCGGCACCGGGGTCGGCAAGAAGGGCGCCGATGTCCGCTGGGGCGTGGCCGGCCGGATGGCCAGTGCGTGGCTGCTCACGCTGCCCTGTTCGGCCCTGGTCGGAGCAGGCGCCTATGCGCTGGCCAACGCCATCGGCGGCAGCGCGGGCGTCATCGTCGACCTGCTGGTCCTGGTCGCGTTGTCAGGGCTCATCTACTGGCGGTCCCGCTCCAGCAAGGTCGATCACAGCAACGTCAACGCCGAGTGGGAGGGAACGGTCGTTCCGGCCGAACCCGACCACGCGGCAGCGGCCTGAGCGACGGGAAGCAAACCATGAATTCCTGGATTAACCTTTCGGCCCTATGGAAGATCGTCGTCTTCGGAGTCCTCGCCGGAGCCGGGCTGCCCGCGCTGTTCGCCATCGGACTACGGGCCCTGGCGCTGCCGGGCAGTCGCGTGCAGACTGCGGGCGCCGATTCCGATCACGTCTACGGCGGCAATGTCCTGGGCCTGGTCATCGCCGCGCTCTGCTTCCTGATTATCCTGGCCGCCATCGGCTGGGGTATCTACGAGGTCTACCAGATCGGCCACCCGCCGGCGAAGCACTGACGACCACCGGATCATCGAGAGGGTTAACGACATGCCGTTGCCACCTTTCCTCGCCTCGGTCATCAACTGGGTGCGGGCGGGCTATCCCGAAGGCGTGCCAGACGTCGACTACATTCCGCTCTTCGCCCTGCTCGGCAGCCAGCTGAGCGAGGACGACGTGAAGGCGGTCGCTCAGGAACTGGAAAACGAGAGCAATCCAGAATCGGCCGCCGCGATCATGAAGGCCATTGCCACGGTCACTGATCATCAGGCCAGTGACGCGGACGTGGCCCGGGTCCGCTCCCGCCTGGCCGCTGGCGGCTGGCCGCTGGCCAAGCCCGAGCACTTCGACGCGGCCAACTGGCCCTGACCCGCCAGTCACCAGCCGAAGGCCGATCGAGCCGGTCGAGTCGGCCGCGCCCAGCCACCCGCTGGGCCGCGGTCGGCCCGGCGTTCCGAGAGCATTCCCGCGAGCCGTCAGTACTTGGGCCCGACGAACTCGTCCAGCCGCGCTACCGCCTCCCGCCGCGCCACCGATATCGAGTTCCGCCGCGAGAACCGCCACTCCACCCCCAGCCGGTCCAGCGCCTCCCCGCACAACCGCAAGATATCCCCAGACTCGTTCGTGAACAGATAGCGCGGATACTCATACCAGTGATCGCCATCGGCAAGCCGAGCCCGGACCCGGTTCACACCCCGCCAGCCGTCAGAGTGAAACAAGCCCTTCGCGAATTCGCCTGGAAATTCACTGACGATTACGTCCTGCCAGCTTTCCAGCTCGATCTTCCGATGGTGTTTGCGTCCCGGTCCGAATTGCGGGAACAGGCATGGCCAGTGCTTCGAATAGCTCTTGACCATCGTGCACCCCTGCTGCCGGACACGGCACACTCGCGACATGGGCATGATGATCGACACCGCATGCCCGGCAGCCTCGATGAGGCCCGGCCAGTTGTCGGCGCAGGCGATCGAGAGCGCGTACACATCCTTTCGCCCGCGGACGATGTACCCATCGCCGAGGTAGAGGCCTAGCAGGTATGCATAGGCCGACTCGTCTATGGCCTTCGGATAGCACCGTGGACAGGCAGTCGCTCGGAGCCCGGCAATCCCGGACGCCGCCCGGCGCCGGCCAGCTCGCCAGCGCTGGATGACGGCGACCGGCACGCCAAAAATCTGGGCGATTTTATTAACATCCACCTTTGGACTCTTTGAACGAAAGCTGATGCGGGTAAGCTCCGGTTCTACTTCCTCGAAAACGCACGCGATGACCACCGGTTCGATGGCGCGGATATGATCGATCAG
>Ga0207665_10002253_pt1 | contig 13016 bp, 16 predicted proteins | sample LARL112metaG_FD_184351 | JGI IMG/M metagenome (GOLD analysis project Ga0207665, IMG submission 184351) | Corn, switchgrass and miscanthus rhizosphere microbial communities from Kellogg Biological Station, Michigan, USA - LAR L11-2 metaG... | ecosystem: Host-associated > Plants > Roots >...
AACCCGTTCATCACCTTCCGGCTGCAGCCGCGCCGCGCGGGGCTGCTGCGCGTGGCGTTCCGGAACAATCGAGGGGCCCGGCTCGAGGCCGAGCACCCGATTCGATTCGCCTGAGGGCCATGGCTACCGACGTCACGATCCAGAGCGCGGCGACCCGGAACGACGAGCTGATCGACGTCGACCTGATCCGCCAGTGGCTCGCGTGGGGCTTCGTCTGGCTGCTGATCTTCCCCACCGTGGGCGCGCTGATCTCCACGAAGTTCAACTACCCGGAGTTCCTGGGCGGGGCCGCCGCGCTCACCTTCGGGCGCCTCCGGCCCATCCACGTCAACGGGGTCATCTGGGGCGCGTTCTCCACGCTCTTCATCGGGCTGTGCCACTACATCGTCCCGCGCCTCTGCGGGGTACGCCTGTGGGGCGAGCGCTGGAGCTACCCGCTGCTCTGGGTGTGGAACCTGAACCTGGCCGCCGCGGTGATCCTGCTCGCCCTCGGCTACAACCGCGGCTGGGAGGCGGGCGAGCTGCCCCTGATCAACGTGGCGATCACCTTCGTCGGGCTGCTCCAGCTCACCGTGCAGTTCCTGATGACGATCAAGCACCGCACCGAGAAGCCGCTCTACGTCTCGCTCTGGTACCTCATCGCGGCTTTCGTGTGGACCGACGTGAACCTGGTGCTGCTGATGCTGGGGCCGTACCACATCCCGGGCATCAACAACGCGGCCTGGCACGGGCTGTTCATCCATTATGTCGTCGGGCTCTGGATCACCCCCGCGGGCTACGTGCTGATCTACTACTTCCTGCCCGCGAGCGTGCGCAATCCGATCTACAGCCACAAGCTCTCCCTGATCGGCTTCTGGTCGCTCGCCTTCTTCTACCCGTTCGTGGGCATCCACCACTACCTCTACTCGCCCATCGCGGACTGGGCCGAGACCATCGCGATCATCTCGTCCATGATGCTGATCATCCCGGTGTGGACGGTGCTGCAGAACTTCTTCGGCACCATGATCGGGCGCTGGACGCACTTCGGGCCGAACCTGCCCGCCAAGTTCCTGATCGTGGGCTCGCTCATGTACCTGGTGGGCTGCTTCCAGGGCTCGCTCGAGGCGCTGCGATCGCTCCAGCAGCCCACCCACTTCACCGACTTCGTGATCTCCCACTCGCACCTCACCGTGTTCGGCACCTTCGTGATCTGGGCCATCGGGGGCAGCATCTACACCTGGCCGCGGCTGCACGGGGCGCCCGCGCTGTGGAGCTTCCGCCTCGGCAACTGGGGCTTCTGGCTGATCACCCTCGGCATCTCGGCGATGGGCCTGGTCCTCACCGCCCAGGGCCTCCAGCAGGGCTTCATGCTGATCGCGGGGGCGGAGTGGCTGCACTCGATGGCCACCATCCGCCCCTACTGGTGGGTGCGCACCTTCACCGGCATCTCGATGGACGTGGGTATGTCCCTTCTGATCGTCAACCTGATGCGCACCGCGCTGGCGCGACGGGCGGTGGCGGCATGAAGTCCATCGGCTCGCTCGCGGTCGGGGCCGGCTTCGCCCTGGTGACGCTCGCCATGTTCGTGCAGGGCTTCCTGCCCGCGATGCTGCCCGAGTCACAGTCGAAGCAGGTGAGCCGGGCGGTGCGCACCGATCTGGGCGACGTGAAGTGGGTGCGTTACGACTCGAGCGACTACACCCCGCTCGAGCAGGTGGGCCGCGCGGTCTACATCCGCGAGGGCTGCTGGTACTGCCACAGCCAGTACGTGCGGCCGGTGACCGGCGAGGACCTGCGCTGGGGGCCGGTCTCGGAGGCGGGCGAGTACGCCTACGACCGGCCGCACCTGTTCTCGACCCGCCGGATCGGCCCCGACCTCACCCGCGTCGGCCTCAAGTACGGCGACGACTGGCACTACGCGCACCACTGGGACCCGCGGCTGGTGGTGCCCGAGTCGATCATGCCGAGCTTCCGGTGGCTCTACACCCAGCTCCGCGTCCCGCTCAAGAAGGAAGGCGACGGGCTCGTGCTCGAGGCCTCGCCGGCGCTCGGCCAGTGGTTCACCGTGAAGGCCGAGCGGCCGATCCGCCTCTACCCGAACGAAACCGGCCTCACCTTCGTTCCCCCTGGCCCCGAGGGCGCCGGGCCCCTCGACGGCAACCCGGTGATCGACCTGACCGGCTTCAAGGAGAAGCCGCCCGCCCTGACCGCGGTGACCCTCGTGCGGCCCACCCAGGAGATGGTCGGGCTGGTCCGCTACATCCAGAAGCTCGGCACAAACCGCGGAGCCTGGCGCGAGGTCTTCGAGCCGCAGAACGTCGGGATCTCCGGCATGACCATCCCGAGCGGGCCCGACCTGGTCGCCCTCGGCCGCGAGGTCTACCAGAGCCGCTGCGTGGGCTGTCACGGCGTCAAGGGCGACGGCAACGGGGTGGCCGCCACGTTCCTCCAGCCGCGGCCGCGCGACTTCACGGTCGGCGTCTTCAAGTTCCGCACGACCCCGTCCGGGTCGCTGCCCACCGACGGCGACCTCTACCGGACCGTCACCCGCGGAGTGCGCTGGACCGCGATGCCCACCTGGCACGAGCTGCCGGACAAGGAGCGGCTCGCGGCGGTGGCCTTCATCAAGACCTTCTCCACGCGGTGGAAGGACGAGACGCCCGAGCCCACGCTCCAGATCGGCGACCCGCCAAAGCCCACCCCGGAGCTCCTGGCCCGCGGTAAAGACCTCTACGTGAAGGCCAAGTGCTTCCAGTGTCACGGTCCCGGCGGCAAGGGCGACGGGCCGTCGGCCGATGAGATGAAGGACCTGGCCGGCTTCCCGATCCGCCCGGCCGACTTCACCCGCGGCCAGTTCAAGGGCGGCTCGAGCGTGCGCGACATCTTCCGCACCATGTCGCTCGGGCTCGACGGCACCCCGATGCCGTCGTTCGCCGACTCGATGAGCGAGCCGGAGCGCTGGGCGATCTCCTACTACGTGCTCTCGCTCTCCGCGTGGATGGACCCGCTCACCGGCCAGCGCCTGGAGCTGCCCGCGGGCGCGCGCGCCACCCTCAACTCGCGCGAGACCGACGCCGGCCACCCGCGGCTGGCCGTCGATCCCAACGAGCCCACCCGGACGGCGCAGCCAGGCCGCCGTCTCTACCCCGGCATCCGCGAGTGACCCCATGCTCGAATACCTGACCTTCGGTGCCGTCCTGGTCGCGCTGCTGATGAGCCTGGCCGCGCTCATGGCCTTCGTCTGGGGCGCCACGAGCGGCGCGTTCACCGACATCGAGGCGGTGAAGCACCGCGTGCTGGCGCTGGAGGGGATCGATCATGACCGATGAGCCCGAGCACCACCCGCGCTACGGCCTAGTGGAGCAGTACGCGCGCGGGGAGATCCGCGCCTACCACGGCATCGTGAACGTCTGGCTCCTCTTCGTCTACGCCGCGCTCGCGGTCTGGGGCGTCTACTACCTCTTCAAGTACTGGGGCGGGCTCGGCCCGGGCCTGGGCGCGGGCCAGTAGGAGGCGGAGATCCCATGCTCGCCGAACGCATCGTGCTCGCGCTCGCGGTTCTGAACCTGCTCGTGCTCGGGCTCGACATCCTGGTCAACGCGCTGTCCGGCCTCGTGTCGCTCTTCTGAAGGAGGCCTCCCGCCCATGAGCACCAACGAGACCATCGCCTTCGGCCTCTTCCTCGCCGGGACGGTTCTCTTCTTCGTCTGGGTCATCGTCCTGGTCCTCCGGAAGTAGGCGGTGGCGCATCCGCAGGCCGGCGGCCCCGCCGCATGGGGCCCATCGGTTGCGGGCTCGCCCGATCCGGCCGGCTTCGCCTGGACGCTCACGCCCGAGCTGGTCCTGCCGCTGATCGCGCTGGCCGCGCTCTACGCGCTCGGGGGGTGGCGGCTCGCGCGGCGCCGCCCGCGCGAGCGGCCGCCGTGGCGGCTGGCTGCCGGCGTCGCAGGCTGGCTCGCGCTGACCGCCGCGTTGCTTTCGCCGGTGGCGGCGCTGGGCCACGTGCTCTTCGCCGCGCACATGACCCAGCACCTGCTCCTGATGGCGGTGGCCGCGCCGCTCCTGCTGCTGGCGAATCCGCTGCCGGCGGTGCTCTGGGGGCTGCCGCGGCCGCTTCGCCACTGGCTGGGGCGGCGGCTCGTCGGCGGCAGTCGCCTGCGCGTGACGTGGGCACGGCTCACCGGGGTGCCGGTGGCCGCCGTCGTCTACGCGGCGGTGCTCTGGGGGTGGCACCATCCGCGCGCGTACGAGGCCGCGCTCGCCGGCGAGTGGGTCCATCACCTCGAGCATCTCGTCTTCTTCGGCGCCGCGGTGGTGTTCTGGTGGCCGGTGATCGGCCCCGCGCCCCGCGCCCGGCGGCCCCCCTCGTACGGCCTACGAATTGCGCACGTGGTGGCGGCCGCCCTCCACGGCTCGTTCCTGGCGATGCTGCTCGCGTGGAGCCCGCGCGTGCTCTACGCCACGTACGCGGCCGCGCCCCGGGTGACCTCGCTCTCGCCGCTCGAGGACCAGGCGATGGGAGGGGTCATCATGTGGGCCGGGGCGTCCACCGTAGACATGCTCGCGGTGCTGGCCCTGGTGTGGCGGTTCCTCGCCGCGCTCGAGCGACCGGGCCGGGCCCCGGTAGAATTAGGAGCGAAATACCCCCCTGTGTAGAATGGTCGTGAGGCTCGAGCCCGGTTCGGAGCTCCGGACAGGAGGTTGCCATCGCTCGACACTCGCGAGGAAGTCCCGCAGTTTCCCACCGTGGTGCCCTGCCTTGAGTGACATACCGGCCGAAACCCCCCGTATTGCGCGCGCATACTGCCCCGCCTGCGAGCCCGACGCCGACACCCTGCTCGAAATTCTCGAGGTGCAGTGGTGCGCGATCCACATGCCGCTGCGCGAAGGGGTGGACGACGCCCGGGTCATGTCGGACGCGATGCTGACCGGGAGCGCGGAGGCGGGGGGCGACGAGAATCGCCGCTGGTGCGACGTGATCCACGGCGCGTCGACGCGCCGCGGCCGGCACGGCTAGACCAGCGGCCAGGGGTAGCGCAGGCCGCTCTCGTCGACCGGGAAGTGCCCCGACCGGAGCACGCCGCGCGCGCGGCGCTTGAGCGCGCGCCGCTCCTCGGGGTCGAGCAGCTCGGCCAGCGTGGCGGGCAGGCCCGCGTCGACCAGGCGGCGGAGGTCCTCCAGCAGCGCCGCCGCGATCGGCTCCTCCCCGAAGTCCCAGATCACGGTGCGTAGCTTCGACTCGGCGTGGAAGGTGAGGCCGTTGTCGATCGCGTAGACTCGATCGTCCGGCACCCAGAGGCAGTGCCCGCTCTTGCGGTCCGCGTTGTTGGCGATCAGGTCGAAGACGCAGATCCGCTGGAGCGTCTCCCGGTGCTCCCCCTGCTCGAGCAGCGTGAAGTAGTGCTGGCGGAAGTCGGCCGGCACGAAGAGCTGGAGCGAGCCGTCTCCCAGGGGGCCTTCTCGTCGAGTGGTGAGAGGGACCAGGCCCCAGCCGAGCGTCTCCGAGAGGAGGTAGGCCGCGATCTCGCGGCGGAAGAGCCCGGGCGGGAAGTCCCACAGGGGGCGCTCCCCGCGCTCCGGCTTGTAGACCGCCAGCGTGGTCTGGCCGTCCAGGCAGCACTCGACCAGGAACGTCGCGTTGCTGCTGCGGGGCAGGCGCCCCTTCACGGTGACCTCGCCGCGCGTCAGCAGGTCGAGCGCGGGAGTCGGGTCTGCCCGCCCCGGCATCCCTAGTGGGTCACGTGCCCGTTGGACCGGGGGCACACGTGGCCCTCCGGATCCATGGGCCGGCTGCAGATCGGGCAGCTCGGCCGCCCGCCTTTCATGAGCTCATTGGCGCGCTCCACGAAGGCGGCGGCCTGAGCGCGGGTGATGCGGAAGCGGGCCATCGCCGGCTGCGAGCCGCTCTCCTCCGCGCCCTCCTCGGGCGCCTCCTCCAGGAGCTCGCTCGCCTCGACCACCACGCGGTCCTTGCGCTCGTCGTAGCCCACCGCGATCGCCCCCACGTCCCACGCCGGCTGGAGCGGCTCGAGCAGCTCGACGCCGCCGCGGGTGGGAGCGGGCGCTCCCTTCACGCGGGCGAGCAGACCGGCCAGGTACTCGCCGAGGGCGCGCACGTGCTCCTTCTCCACCTTCAGGGTGAGGACGCGCCCCGCCTCGCGCGACTGGAGGTAGAACACGCGCTGGCCGGGCGGGCCGACGGCGCCGGCGGTGAAGTGGTCCGGCGCGTCGACGTCGAAGGACGGGTTGTCGCTCACGCCTTGCCGCCCGCGAGCCAGGCCAGGTCGCCGGAGAGCGAGTTGACGGTCAGCACGCTCGGCCCCCCGCGCCGGTAGGCCACCACCGTGATCGACGAGGGCGCGATCATGATGCGCTGGAAGAGGTCGAGCGGGGTGCCGAGGGCCTGGGCCACCGCGGCCTTGATGGGGTCCGCGTGCGAGACCGCCACCACGATCTGCCCGGGGTGGCGGGCCACGATGCGGCCGAGCGCGGAGGTCATGCGGGTCTGCATCTCCGGGAACGACTCGCCGCCCGGGAAGCGGAAGCTGCTCGGGTTGCGCTGCACGGTCTCCCACTCCGGCCGGCGGGCCGCCTGCTTGAGGCTCATCCCGGTCCAGTCCCCGATGTCGAGGTCGGCGAGGTCCCGCTCGATGCGGAGCGCTCGCTTCACCGCCGCCCCGATCGGGCGGGCGGTCTCGCGGGCGCGGGTGATCGGCGAGCAGTACACCGCGCCGATCCGGGGAATCTTGCCGATGCGCTCGGCGGCCGCGTCCGCCTGGCGACGCCCCTCCTCGGAGAGGTGGAGACCCGGCGCGCGGCCGGGCAGCTTGATCCCGGTGGTGGGCGTCAGCCCGTGGCGCACGAGCAGCACGACCGACGCGGCGTCCGGCATCCCGGCGGGTGGCTAGGAGACGGCCCGCCGCTTGGAGCGGACGAAGTCGACGAGCACGTACTCGCCGAGGCGGTCGGACGTCGCGAAGAAGGCGCGTCCGCGGTTGATGCGCGTCATCTGCTCGACGAAGGCGGTCAGGGCGTGGCTCTGCTCCAGCATGAAGGTGTTGATGGTGATGTCTTCCCGCGTGCAGCGCTGCACTTCCTTGAGCGTCTCCTGCAGGGTCCGCCGGGTGGGCGGATAGGCGAACTCGGGCTCGCTGCCCTCCATGTGGGCGGTGGGCTCGCCGTCGGTGATCATGATCACCTGCTTGTTGCCGCCCTTGTGGCGGGCCAGGAGCTGGCGGGCGAGCTGGAAGCCCGCGTGCATGTTGGTGCCCACGCTCCACTCGCCGGGGGCCAGGTGGGGGAGCTGGGCCGCGCTGAACTCGCGCGCGTAGAGCGAGAAGCCCACGATGTAGAGGCTGTCGCGCGGGAACTGGCCGCGGATCAGGGCGTTCAGGGCGAGCGCGACCTTCTTGGCGGGCAGGAAGCAGCCGTTGAAGATCATCGAGCGGCTCATGTCGAGCATGAGCACGGTGGCCGCGTGGGTCTGGGTCTCGGTGCGGGCTACCTCGAAGTCGGCGGGGGCGAGGCGCACCGGCACCCCCGCCCCGTTGCGCTCGACCGCGTTCATGAGGGTCTCGCGCAGCTCGAGCAGGAACGGGTCGCCGAACTCGTAGGGCTTCGACTGGTCGGTGCGGTCGCCGCCCGCGCCGCGCCGCTCCAGCGCGTGGCCGCCGAAGCGGTCGCGCTTGAGATGGCCGAAGATGTCGCGCAGGGCCTTGTCGCCGATCTTGCGGATGGCCCGCGCGGTCAGCTCGAGCCGATCGCCCTTGCGCTCGAGGTAGCCGGCCTCTTCCAGCTTCTTGGTCATCTCGCGGAGGCGCTCGAGGTCGCGCTTGGCCTCCTCGCCCAGGAGCTCCTCGATCTGCTGGGGGTCGATCTTCTCGAGGTCGTTGGGATCGCGCACCTTCTGGATCTGCCGCTCCAGCTCGTCGAGCTGCCGCAGCTCGTCCATCAGCTCCATCGCCTGCTTCATGGTGAGGTCGTCGTCGCCGCGGAAGTTGTAGCGGCGCCCGTCGGGCGGCGGCATGAGCTGGGAGAGGTTCATGCCGAGCTGACGTAGCTCGGCCTCGAGCCGCTCGTCCTGCATGAAGAGCGACTGCATCATGTCCTGGAGCTGGCGGCGCTGGCCGGGCGACATGCTCGAGAGCAGCGACTGCATCTGACCGCTCTGCTGGGCGATCTGCTCCATGAGCTGGTCCAGGTTCTCCGCCCCCGGGAAGTGGTCGCCCCACTTCTGCTTGAAGGCGTCGAAGTCCGGCTCGCGGCCCTCCGCGCGGTCCTGGAGCATGCGGTTGAGATCGCGCAGCATCTCCCGCATCCGCTCGAGATCCTGGGGGCTCATGTTGCCGAGCGCCTTCTGCATGTTCGACAGGAAAGGCTGGAGCATCTGCTGCTGCAGCCCCTTCATCAGCTCCCAGAAGAGGCGGTGGGCGTCGGGATCCATGAACTCGTAGTTCTGCAGCCCCTGGATGCGGCCGGCGGGCGACTCCGGCATCTCGTCGAGGGTCTTCCGGTGCTCGGCGGCGGCCCGCTCCATCGCCTGCTTGAACGACTCGGGAGCCTCACCCTTCTGGGCGCGCTCCTTGGCGTCGGCCACCCGCCGCTCGATGCCCTCGCGCTCGGTCTTCATGATGGTGTCGAGCTTCTGCTTGATGTCGTCGAGCACCGAGGAGAGATCGTAGCGGTCGAGCTGCTGCTGGCGCTGCCGGCGCAGCCGGTTCAGCAGATCCTGAAGCCCGGGCAGGTTGGCCCCGTCCGGATTCTTCGCCCCGCGCTGGAAGAGCCGGCGGAGCGCGCTCCACGGATCGCCGTCCGACAGGAGGTCGTCGGACATCGCGTCGAGGAGCTGATCCGCGTCGAGGTCGTCGAGGCGCTGGCTGCCGTCCCAGCGCGAGTACCAGCTCAGCGGGGACATCCGCGCCTCACGCTCCCCGGTACCGCGACTGGCCGGCCTGCACGTCCTTGTTGAGCTTCTTGCTCAGGTGCAGGCCCTCCAGCACGAACTCCACCGCGGCGGCCACGCTGGCCGGATCCTGGGCCCCGAGCTTGCGCACCGCGGCCTGCAGCGGGCGCACTTGGCCGAGGTGGCGCAGGTAGAGCTCGGCGGGCATCGCGTCCGAGACCTCGATCTTGAGGCCGTCCTGGAAGGCGCCCACCACGTCGTCGAGCTCACCGGAGGTGAAGGTGCGGTTGAACACGTTGAGGACCGCGCGCTGCATGATCTTGCTCAGCACCTTGTCCTCGCTCGTGTCGCCCAGGCTCTCCATCTCGATCTTGCCCCCGGTGGACGCGGCGATCGCGCCGAGGTCGCTCACCCGCGGAGCGGCCACCGCCTCCCCGAGCCGGATCGCCCGCTTGAGCGCGTTCGAGAGCAGGTTCTCGTAGTTGCAGATGGTGACGCGCACCGAGACCCCGGAGCGCTGGCTGATCTCGGGCGAGCGCCGGGCCAGGTGGGTGACCTCGGCCACCAGCTGCTTCATGAACTCCGGGCTCCTCGTCTCGAGGCCCGCATCGGTGTAGGCGGTGCGCTCGGACTCCATGATCGTGATCTCGTCCTCGACCCGTCGGGGATAGTGGGTGCGGATCTGGGAGCCGAAGCGGTCCTTGAGCGGGGTGATGATGCGGCCGCGGTTGGTGTAGTCCTCCGGGTTGGCGCTCGCCACCACGTAGAGGTCGATCGGCAGCCGCACCTTGTAGCCGCGGATCTGCACGTCGCGCTCTTCCATGATGTTGAGCAGGCCCACCTGGATCCGCTCGGCCAAATCCGGTAGCTCGTTCAGCGCAAAGATGCCGCGGTTGGTGCGGGGCAGCAGCCCGTAGTGGATCGTCAGCTCGTCGGAGAGGTAGCGGCCCTCCGCCACCTTGATCGGATCCACCTCGCCGATGAGGTCGGCGATGGTGATGTCGGGGGTCGCGAGCTTCTCGCCGTAGCGGCGGTCGCGCGGGATCCACGCGATCGGCGTCTTGTCGCCCTGCTCGGCCACCCGCTGCCGGCACGCGGAGCAGATCGGGGCGAACGGGTCGTCGCTGATCTCGCAGCCGGCGAGCGCGGGCATCTCCTCGTCGAGGAGGCCGACGAGCAGGCGCGCCATCCGGGTCTTGGCCTGACCGCGCTCGCCGAGGAACACGATGTCCTGTCCGCTCAGGACCGCGTTCTCGATCTGGGGTACCACCGTCTGCTCGTAGCCGACGATGCCCGAGAAGAGCCCCTCGCCCTTCCGCAGGCGCGCGATGAGGTTCTCGCGCAGCTCCTGCTTGACGGACCTGGAGGTGTACCCGCTGTCGCGCAGCTCCCGGATCGAGGTCGGTTTCGCCATGAGGGCTCCCTTCGCTGTCGTGGGCTCACTATGCGGCGACCGGTGGCCGCTGTCAATCGCGCGGGGCGCGCCCGCGGCGACGACTAGTGACTCGCGGCCCGGGGCGGCAGCAGGTAGCCGATCATGAGCACGTTCAGATGCAGGAGCAGCAGCTTGTTCCACGCCACCGCGGCCGCGAGGGCCCGCTCCGCGTCGCCCAGCTCGTCGCGGAAGATGCCGGCCAGCGCGGTCTGGGTGAGGCTCATCGCCGCGATCATGAACTGGGGCGGGATCTTGCCGCCCGGACCGTGATCGCGGTGGCTGTGCGAGAGCCCGACCGCGAGCAGGTAGTAGGCGAAGTCGTGGGTGAGCGCGGCCTCCGCGGTCTGCTTGAGCCAGCGGGCGAGGCTGTGCTTGCGGCGCTCGATGCGCGTCCGGTCCGGCGTGCCGTCGGGGGCCAGGAAGAAGCGTGCGGTGGCCGGGAAGCGGAGGAAGTGCTCGTAGAGCGCGCTGGTCAGCGCCGCCTCGTGCTTGAGCACCGCCGGCGCGCTCGCCCGGATCGCCGCCGCGTCGGCGTCGCTGAGCCCGACGAACTCCGCGAGCTCCCGCACGTATCGCTCGAGATCCGCCCCCGGGGGAACCCGGGCCTCGTCGCCATCCACGCTCATGTACGGCCTCCTGTGCCGCGTGCGATAATACCGGATCATGCGGGCTCGGGTCGCGGCCGTGATCCTCGCATTCACCCTCGGCGCCTGCGCCTCCTCCTCGCTGAACCTGCCCTACAAGCCCGAGATCCAGCCGAGCGGCGCCACCCTCTCGGCGGCCTACACCATCATCGCCGATCGGGTGCGGGTCGAGATCGCCACCGACGGCCGGCGGCTCGAGCGGGCCCAGATCGTGCGGCCCGACGGCTCGCTGCTCGAGGCCCAGACCATCGAGTACACGCCGCCGGTGGGCGGCGGGGGGAGCCCGGTCGGCATAGGGTTCGGCATTGGCAGCTTCGGCAGCATGGGCGGCGGGGTCAGCACCGGAGTCGGCGTCTCCACCGGGACCATGGTGGGGGGCGGGAGCTCCGCCTCCGCGGTGGGGCCGACCACCATCGCCTCGTTCCCGCTCGCCCATGCCGGCTCGAGCCCGTGGCGGGTGCGGGTGAAGCTGCAGGGTATCGACTCCGCCGACATCCTGGTGGGCGAGCCCGCGGGGAGCCCGCCGGCCCGCTGAGCCCGCTGAGTCAAGTCCGCCGCGCTCAGCGGCGGCGTCGAGCGGGGCGCGGCGCCTCGACCGGGGCGGTGGGCCGCCGCTCCTCCATCTCCTCGAGCGTGCGCGGCCAGTCCTGTCGCAGGAGCCGCGAGAGCGCGCGGTCGGCCAGCAGCCGTCCCGCGGTCTGGCAGCGCGCGCAGTAGTTGGTCTCGTTGTCCGCGTGGACGATGCGCTGCACCGGCGCGCCGCAGTCGGGGCAGGGCTTGCCGTAGCGGCCGTGGACCGCCATGTCGGGCCGGAACGCGGTCACGCCCTCCGGGAATCCGCCCGCCGCGTCGTGCCGCAGGCGCCCGACCCAGTCCGCCAGCGTCGCGCGGGCGGCCTCGAAGAGCCGCGCGGTCTCCTCGTCGGAGAGCTGCCGCGTCATGCGGACCGGCGAGAGCCGGGCCCGGTGCAGGATCTCGTCCGAGTAGGCGTTGCCCACCCCGCTCAGGATGCGCGGATCGGTGAGCGAGCGCTTCAGGGTGTGCGACTCCCGGGTAAGCGCGGCCCGGAAGGTGGCGAGGTCCGCCTCGAACAGCTCGAGCCCGCCCGGGTCGTGCGCGGCGAGCGCGGCCTCGCCCCGCACCAGGTGGATGGCGGCGCGGCGCTTCGAGCCCGCCTCGGTCAGGGTCACGGTGCCGGTCGAGAAGTCGAGCGCGGCGAGCCCGATCTTGCCGGGCAGCTTCGCGCCGGCCTCCTTCCAGTGCAGGCGGCCCGCGATCATGAGGTGGATCAGCACGAAGCGCTCGCCCTCGAGCTCGATCACGATGCGCTTGCCGAGCCGGCGGAATCCGGTGACCACGCGCCCGACGATCTCGGCGGGCGCCGGGTCGACCGAGCGCAGCACGAACGGGTTGGCGAAGCGCAGACCGTCCAGGCGGGCGCCCCGGATGCGCGCGTCGAGGGCCTCCAGGTACACGGTCACGTCGGGCAGCTCGGGCATGGGGAAGCCAGTGTAGGGACCGAGCCGCCGGCCGCGCAAGCGTCGCCCCTGTGGTACGGTGCGGGGCATGTCCGCGACTCCCCCGGTGGCCAAGCGCGTGCCCAAGACCGACGTCGTCCACGGCGACGTGCGCGTCGACGACTACTTCTGGATGCGGGACCGGGACGACCCCGACGTCACCGCCTACCTCACCGCGGAAAACGCCTACACCGACGCGGTGATGAAGCCCACCGAGCCCTTCCAGAAAAAGCTCTACGACGAGATGCTCAGCCATGTGAAAGAAACCGACGTCGAGGTCCCCTACAGGGAAGGCGACTACTTCTATTACATCCGCACCGAAGCCGGCAAACAGTACCCGATCCGCTGCCGCAGAAAGATCAGCGCCGACGCCAACGAAGAAGTGCTCCTCGACGTCAACGAATTGGCGAAGGGCCAGGCCTTCATGACCGTGCAAGCCTTCGCCGTCAGCGCCGACAGCAACCTGCTCGCCTACAGCTACGACAACAGCGGATTCCGCAAGTTCAATCTCGCGGTCAAAGATCTCCGCACCGGCAAGA
>Ga0207665_10002255_pt1 | contig 13013 bp, 13 predicted proteins | sample LARL112metaG_FD_184351 | JGI IMG/M metagenome (GOLD analysis project Ga0207665, IMG submission 184351) | Corn, switchgrass and miscanthus rhizosphere microbial communities from Kellogg Biological Station, Michigan, USA - LAR L11-2 metaG... | ecosystem: Host-associated > Plants > Roots >...
CGCTCGGCAAGGGCATCACCGCCGCCTCACTCGGGCGCCTGCTGAAGGCGCGCGGGTTGAAGGTGCAGGTGCAGAAGTTCGACCCCTACATCAACGTCGATCCCGGGACGATGAGCCCGTTCCAGCATGGCGAGGTGTTCGTCACCGAGGACGGCGCCGAGACCGACCTCGACATCGGCCACTACGAGCGTTTCATCGACGAGAACCTCTCGCGAACCTCGAACCACACCGCCGGCGCGGTCTGGGACCGGGTGATCCGCAAGGAGCGCAAGGGCGAGTACCTCGGCTCGACCGTGCAGGTGATCCCGCACATCACGAACGAGATCAAGGAGCGCATTCGCAGCGCCAGCGATGCGAGCGACTGCGACGTCGTCATCACCGAGATCGGCGGCACGGTCGGCGACATCGAGTCGCTGCCGTTCATGGAGGCGATCCGCCAGTTCCGCCGCGAGGCCGGCCCGGAGAACGTCTGCTACGTCCACGTCACGCTCGTGCCCTTCATCGACACGGCCGGCGAGCTGAAGACGAAGCCGACGCAGCACTCGGTCAACGAGCTGCGCCGCATCGGCGTGCACCCGGACATCATCGTCGCGCGCTCGCGCGACCCGATCTCCGCGGACATCCGCGAGAAGATCGCGCTCTTCGCCGACCTCGAGCCGAGCGCCGTGATCGCGAACCACGACGTCGACGACCTCTACCTCGTCCCGTCGGCGTTGCAGGCGGAGGGCTTCGACCACCTGGTCTGCGAGAGGCTCGGGCTGCCGCAGGGCGAAGCGCAGCTCGGTGAGTGGCTCGAGCTGACCGAGCGCATCCTCGCGCCGCGGGCCGGCGACGTCGAGATCGCGCTCGTCGGCAAGTACGTGAAGCTTCAAGACGCGTACCTCTCAGTGCACGAGGCGCTCAAGCACTCGGGCGTCCACCACGGCTGCTCCGTGCGGGTGCGCTGGTTCGACGCGGAGGGGATGTCGCTCGAGGAGGCGCAGGCGGAGCTCGAGTCGGTCGACGGCGTGCTCGTCCCCGGCGGCTTCGGCTCGCGTGGCTGGGAGGGGAAGATCCTCGCCTGTCGCGTGGCCCGCGAGCGCGGGATCCCGTACCTCGGCATCTGCCTCGGCATGCACGTCGCCGTCAGCGAGTACGCGCGCCACGTCGTCGGACTGGAGGGAGCGAACTCGACCGAGATGGACCCGGAGACGCCGTTCCCGGTGATCGACCTGCTTCCCGAGCAGAAGGAGATCGAGGACCTCGGCGGGACGATGCGGCTCGGCGCGCAGGCCGTCGAGCTGGCGGAGGGCACGCGCGCCCTCGAGGCCTACAACGAGCTCACAATCCACGAGCGGCACCGTCACCGGTACGAGGTGAACAACCATTTCCGCCCGCAGCTCGTGGAGGCGGGGCTCGTGATCTCGGGGACGTTCCAGGAAGGGCGGCTCGTCGAGATCGTCGAGCTGGAGGACCATCCGTGGTTCGTGGCCAGCCAGTTCCACCCCGAGTTCAAGTCGCGGCCGACGCGGCCCGCGCCGCTCTTCCGCGACTTCGTCGGCGCGGCCTTTGCACGCTCACGCGAGCGCGCCGGCGCCGCGGTCGCCGCGTCCTAGCCGTCAGGCCAGAGCACGGCCACGTAGTACTCGAGGCCGGCGATGCTGACCTCGGAGGAGCGGTGGCGGAGGCTGAGGCGCGAGCCGTCCTTCAGCGTCACGACGGTGCGGCCGATCAGCTCGCCCGACTCGATCATCGCCTCGAACTCGCCCTCGGCCTCCGGATAGGCCGCGATGTCGGTGACACGTAGCCCCAAGAGCTCCTCGCGGGTGTAGCCGAGCAGCTCGCACGCGGTCACGTTCGCCGCGACGTAGCGCATCTCGTCGTCGGCGACGAGGATCGCAACCGGAGCGTTCTCGACCGCCTCGCCGAGGAGAACGGTCTGTACGAGGCGATCCGACGTGCTCACACACCGAATGTACCGCGCGGGTTTCTGGTGCTCAATGGGCCGAACGGCCCACCGTTACGACCACTACGATCGGGCCGTGCCCAGGCCCGAATGGGGATCCGATGCCCTCGCGTGCTTCCTGGAGCTCGCTGCGCTGCCGAGCCCGCCGGGCGAGGAGCGGGCGGTCGCCGACCGGGTGCTCGACTACCTCGGAGCGCTCGGGCTCGAGGCCGACGAGGACGACGCGGGCGTCACGGTCGGCTCGTCGATCGGGAACATCTACGCGCGCCTGGATGCGAGCGACGGCCCCGGCGAACCGCTCTTCTTCTGCGCACACCTCGACACCGTGCTGCCGGAGGGGCCGATCGAGCCCGAAGTCGGCGAGGATGAGGTCGTCCGAAACGCCGCCGGGACGATCCTCGGCGCCGACGACAAGTCGGCGGTCGCCGCGATGCTCGAGGCGGCGGCGCGCCTGGTCGAGGACGGCCGACCGCACGCCGGCGTCGAGCTGCTCTTCACGCCGAAGGAAGAGGTCGGCCTGCTCGGGGCGGCGGCCTTCGACCAGACGCGCTTCGCCGCCCGTGTCGGGTACGTCTACGACCACGCCGGGCCGATCGGCGAGATCATCCTCGGCGCGCCGTTCCAGCAGAAGCTCGACGTGCGGTTCCACGGTCGCGCGGCGCACGCCGGCATGTATCCCGAAGAGGGACGCTCCGCCATCGCCGCGGCGGCTCGCGCGATAGCCGACCTGCGCCTCGGGCGGCTCGACGACGTGACCACGGCGAGCGTGGGCCGGATCCAGGGCGGCACCGCGCGGAATGTGATCCCCGAGTGGTGCACATTCGCGGCCGAGGCCCGCAGCCACGACGAGCGCAAGCTCGCCGACCTCGTCCGCGAGATGGTCGACGCCGTCACTTTCGCCGCCAGCCTCGAGGAGTGCGAGGTCGAGGCGCAGGTCTCCGGCCTCTCGCGCGGCTACCGCTTCCGGCGCGACGACCTGCCGGTGCAGATCGCGGCCGCGGCCCTGGAGCGGGTCGGGCGCGAGCCGTCGTACATCCTCTCCGGCGGCGGCGCCGACGCGAACGTGTTCAACGAGCGCGGCCTGCAGTGCCTGAACCTGGCGAACGGGATGACCGACATCCACACGCCCGACGAGCGGATCGCCGTCGCCGACCTGCACGAGATGGTCGAGGTGACGCTCGCGCTCGTGGACGCCGCCGGCGATGCCGCTTAGCCTCCGGCGCGGGCGCGTCTCGGCGGTCCGGGAGCGCGTCGACGGGCTCGTCCGCCTGGAGGTCGACGGCGACGCCTGCGTGGCGTACCCGTCGCTGACGGGGCCGGTCGCGCTCGGCGACGAGGTGCTGGTCAACGTCCAGGCGCGCGAGCTCGAGCTCGGCTCGGGCGGCTTCGACGTCCTCTATGCGAACCTGACCCGCGGTCTCGAGCTCGGCGTCGAGGAGGGCGCGCACGTGATGGTGCTCCCGTACACGCCGCTCCAACACGCGCGGTACTTCGAGGAGGAGCGCGGTGAGCCGCCCTCCCACTTGGACGGCATGCCGGTCGTCTGCTGCTCGCTGCACAGCCAGGTCGCGCCGGTGTGCGCTGCGCTCGCCGGGTTGCGGGTCGCGTACGTGCAGCTCCCGGGCGGCGCGCTCCCGGTCTCGCTCTCGGACACGGTGCGCGTCCTGCGCAGGCGCGGGCTCATCTCGGCGACCGCGGCGGTCGCACCCTGCTTCGACGGTGACGCGCAATGCGTCTCGGTCGCGTCGGCGCTCGGGTGGGCGCGCGGTGGCCACGACGTCGCAGTGTGCGCCATCGGTCCGGGAATCGTCGGCACCGGGACGCGCTTCGGCCACGGTGGGCTTGCGGCAGCGGAGGTGGCGAACGCCGCGCTGGCGCTCGGCGGGCGGCCGGTCGTCGCGGCGCGGGTGTCGGGCGCCGACGAGCGGGAACGGCACCGGGGCGTGTCGCATCACACCGAGGCCGTGCTGGCGCTGGTGCTCGGCGACGTCGTCGTCGGCGAGGACGGCACGGGCTGGCGCAAGGCATGCGAAGGGTTGCCGCTCTCGCACATGGGCCGCGGGCCGGACGAGGACCCAGGGTTCTTCGAGGCCGCCTTTGCGGCCGGAGTCGCGGCGCGGAAGCTGCTCGGCTGATGGAGGAGCGCCGGCTCGGGCCGGTCGTCGGCCTCGGCACGTGGAGCACGTTCGATCACGATGCGTCGCTGGCGCGGGAGGTCGTCGACGCGGCCTTCGGAGCGGGAATGCGGCTGGTCGACTCGTCGCCGATGTACGGCGGCGCCGAGGCGTCGCTGTCGTCGGCGCTGGAGGAACGCCGGGGAGAGGCCGTCGTCGCGACGAAGATCTGGTCGCGCGGCGTGGAGGAGGGGCGGGCGCACTTCGCCCGGCAGCTGGAGTGGTTCGGGCGAGTGGACGTCGAGCAGGTGCACAACCTCGTGTCGTGGCAGGGGCACCTACCGTGGCTGGAGGCGGAACGCGCGGCGGGCACCATCGGCCGGATCGGCGTCACCCATTACTCGCCGTCGGCGTTCGCCGAGCTGGAGCAGGCGCTGCGGACGCGGCGGTTCGAGACGCTGCAGGTGCCGCTCAACCCGCATGAGCGGGAGTGCGAGGAGCGCCTGCTGCCGCTGACCGAGGAGCTCGGCGTCGCGGTGATCGTGATGCGGCCGCTCGGCGAGGGCTCGCTGATGCGGCGACCGCCCACCCCGGAGGAGCTGGCGCCGCTCGAACCTTTCGGCGTGCGGACCTGGGCGCAGGCGCTGCTGAAGTGGGCGCTCTCGGACCCGCGCGTCGACGTGGTCATCCCGGCGACCACGAACCCCGAGCACGCCCGCACGAACGCCGCCGCTGGTCGGCCTCCTTGGTTCGGCCCGGAGGAGCGGCGCCTCGTCGAGCGCCTCGCCGGGCCCTGACGCCGCGCCCGACCGCTCGGCTCCCGACGGTCCCGTAGTTCGGTTCGCCCGGCCTCCTCCCCGAGGCGAGCATATTCGGAGCCGGCACACGTGTCTGTGACGCTTCGCGCCGGAAGCGTTACGACCCCTCCACAGCCGCGTCCGCACATCGACGAAGCGCCGAGAAGCTAGGGTTTCTCGCCCCGATGAAGGTCGGCGTCGTCAAAGAGATCAAGCCCGACGAGTACCGCGTCGCGCTCACGCCTGCCGGTGCGCGCGAGCTCGTCCAGGGCGGGCACGACGTGCTCGTCGAGACCGGGGCCGGCGACGGCAGCTCGTTCCCCGACGACGCATATCGCGGCGTCGGCGCGACGATTCACGCGATCGACGACGTCTGGAGCGACTCCGAGCTCCTGCTCAAGGTCAAGGAGCCGCTGCCCGAGGAGTACCCGCGGCTGCACGAGGGGCTCGTCCTCTTCACGTACCTCCACCTCGCCGCCAGCGAAGAGCTCACCCTCGCGCTTGCCGAGAGCGGCGCCGCCTGCGTCGCGTACGAGACCGTCGAGACCGACAATCGCCAGCTGCCGCTGCTCGCGCCGATGAGCGAGATCGCGGGCCGGCTCGCCGCGCAGGCAGGCGCGTACTTCCTCGAGAAGCCGCTCGGCGGCCGCGGGCTGCTGCTCGGCGGCGTGCCGGGCGTCGCTCCAGGTCGGGTACTCGTGATCGGCGGCGGAATCGTCGGCTACAACGCGGCCGTGATCGCGCTCGGGCTGGGCGCAAACGTGACCATCCTCGAGCGTTCGGTCGACCGCATGCGGCATCTCGACGAAGTACTCTCCGGCCGCGTCAGCCTCGTCATGTCCTCGACGCTGCAGATCGAGGAGTCGATCGTCGAGGCGGACGTGGTCATCGGCGCGGTGCTGATCCCGGGCGCCGTCGCCCCGAAGCTCGTCACCCGCGAGATGCTCGGGAAGATGAAGGACGGCGCGGTGCTGTGCGACGTGGCGATCGACCAGGGCGGCATGGCGGAGACGTCGCGGCCGACGACGCACACCGACCCGGTCTACGTCGTCGACGGCGTCACGCACTACTGCGTCGCGAACATGCCCGGCGCGGTGCCCATCACCTCGACCAAGGCGCTGACCAACGTGACGCTCCCGTACGTCGAAGCGATCGCCGACCACGGGCTGGCCGAGGCGGTCGCGCGCGATCCGGCGCTCGCACGCGGCGTAAACGTGCTGGACGGCAAGATCACGTACGAAGCGGTCGCCGAGGCGCACGGCCTCGAGTTCCACCCGCTCGAGGACGTCCTGCCGCTCTCGCCGGTCTAGCGCTTGGAGGGACTGACCTTCACGACGAGCCAGGTCGTCGCAGCTGCGAGCAGGATCACGCAGACGATGAAGACGATCAGTCCGAGCAGACCGAGGACGGTAGTCACGACCGACCTAGAATAGCCGGGTGCCGCGCGCTTGCGTGATCGTGTTGGACGCCGTGGGCGCGGGAGCGCTCCCGGATGCCGACGCGTACGGCGACGAGGGCTCGGACACGCTCGGCAACGTGGCGAAGGCGGTCGGCGGCCTCGACTTGCCGAATCTCGAGGCGCTCGGCCTCGGCAACATCGAGCCGCTCGAGGGGTGCCCGCCGCAGCCGGGGGCGCCCGCCGTGGCCGGCCGGCTGCTCGAGCGCTCGAAGGGCAAGGACACGACCACGGGGCACTGGGAGATGATGGGCATCGTCACCGCGCAGCCGTTTCCGACGTACCCGCACGGCTTCCCACACGACGTGATCGACCCGTTCATGCACCGCACGGGGCGCGGGGTGCTCGGGAACAAGGCCGCCTCCGGCACCGAGATCATCCAGGAGCTCGGCGAGGAGCACCAGCGCACGGGCAAGTGGATCGTCTACACGTCGGCCGACTCGGTCTTCCAGATCGCGGCGCACGAGGAGACGATTCCGCTCGAGGAGCTGTACGAGGGCTGCCGGATCGCCCGCGAGATTCTGACCGGCAAGCACGCGGTCGGACGCGTGATCGCGAGGCCGTTCATCGGCGAGCCCGGCAACTACGAGCGGACCGCCAGTCGGCACGACTTCTCGCTCGAGCCGAGGCGGCCGAACTACCTCACGCTCGTGCGGGAGGGAGGCAAGGAGGTGCACGGCGTCGGGAAGATCGGCGACATCTTCGCCGGTCAGGACATCGACACCTCGCGCCCGACGCAGTCGAACATCGACGGGATCGTGCAGACCGAGGCGCTGCTGCGCGAGGTCGACGACGGCCTGGTCTTCGTGAACCTCGTCGAGACGGACATGCTCTGGGGCCACCGCAACGACCCGCTCAACTTCCATCGCTGCCTGCAGGACTTCGACCGGCGCCTGCCGGATCTGCTCGACGCCTTGCGCGACGAGGACCTGCTGATCATCACGTCCGACCACGGCTGCGACCCGACGACGCCGTCGACCGACCACTCGCGTGAGTACGCGATGCTGCTCGCCTACGTGCCGGGACGAAACGCAGCGGGGCGGATCCACGAGGACGGCGAGTTCTCGGACGTCGGCGCGACCGTCAACGTGTGGCTCGGCGGCAAGGCGCCCGGCCGCGGCATCCCCGGCAGTCCGATCGTGGAGCCCTGATGGCGATCGCGCGCTACCTCGTCGACGACGTCGATGCCGCCGTCCGCTTCTACACGGAGCGGCTCGGCTTCGCGGAAGACCGTTCGTTCGGGCCCGTCAAGCTCGTCCGGCGCGGCGACCTGGAGCTGTGGCTGAGCGGCCCGGGCAGCTCCGGGCGCGACCAGGACGGCGCCGAGCCCGGCGGCTGGAGCCGGATCGTGCTGCCGGTCGACGACCTCGAGCAGGCCGGCGAAGGCTTGGAGCGCGAAGGCGAGCGGGTCGACGGGCCCGCCGGCAGCTGGTGCCTGGTGCGCGATCCCTGGCGAAACCCGATCGAGCTGTTCCAGCCGCGATGATCAGGCCGGCGGAGCTGATCGAGCGCAAGCGCGACGGCGGCGAGCTCACGCCCGAGGAGTGGAACGAGCTGATGGCCGGCTACGCCCTGGGCGAGGTGCCTGACTACCAGCTCGCCGCGCTGTGCATGGCGATCTTCTTCCGCGGCCTGACGAGCGCCGAGACCTACGCGTTCACCCAGGCGATGATCGCGACCGGCGAGACCGTCGACCTGCACTCGGCGCTCGGCCGCAAGGTGGTCGACAAGCACTCGACCGGCGGCGTGGGCGACAAGACGTCGATCGCGGTCGGGCCGATCGTGACTGCCTGCGGCGTGCCGTTCGCGAAGATGAGCGGCCGCGGCCTCGGCCACACAGGAGGCACGCTCGACAAGCTCGAGTCGATCCCGGGCTTCCGGGTCGAGCTCTCGACGGACGAGTTCGTCGCCCAGGTCCGCGACGCGGGCATGGCGATCATCGGCGCGAGCGCGAACCTCGTGCCGGCCGACAAGAAGCTCTACGCGCTGCGAGACGTGACGGCGACCGTCGACAACTACTCGCTGATCGCCGCAAGCATCATGTCCAAGAAGATCGCCGCCGGCGCCGACGCGATCGTGATCGACGCGAAGGTCGGCGACGGCGCGTTCATGAAGTCGATCGAGGACGCGCGCGCGCTGGCCGAGGCGATGATCGACCTCGGTGCGCGCGCCGACCGCGAGGTCGTCTGCCTCCTGACCGACATGGACCAGCCGCTCGGACGCGCGGTCGGGAATGCGCTCGAGATCCGCGAGGCGATCGCCACGGTGAAGGGCGAAGGGCCGGCCGACTTCGTCGAGCTCGTCAACGCCGCGTGCGCACGGTTGCTGGCGGTTTCCGACCTCGGCGTCGACCAGGACGAGGCGCGTGTCCGCATCACCGAGGCAGTCGCGAACGGCTCGGCGTTCGACGCGTACGAGCGGTGGATCCGTGCTCAGGGAGGCGATCCCGACGAGTCGGCGCTGCCGGTGGCGCCCGTCGTGCTCGAGGTGCCGTCGCCGCAGGCCGGCTACGTCTCGAACCTCGGCGCGGTCGCGGTGGGTCAGGCAGCGCTCCATCTGGGCGCCGGTCGCCGCACCAAGGAGGACGAGATCGACCACTCGGTCGGCATCATCTGCCTGCGGAAGCGCGGCGATCGCGTGGCCGAAGGCGAGCCGCTCGCCGAGATCCACGCCGCCAGCGACGAGGCAGCCAGAGAGGCGGCACGGGAACTGCTGACCGCCTACACGTTCGCCGACGAGCCGCCGGCGACCCGGTCGGTCGTGCTCGACGTGCTCGGCTAGCACGCGGCCACGCTCTCAGGCCGGACTACCCTGGCGCCGTGCCCGAGCTGCCCGAGGTCGAGACCGTCCGCCGCCGGCTCGAGCCATCGTTCGTAGGCCGCCGTCTCGAACGCGTCGAGATCCTCGACGCGCGGCTCACGCGTCCACACGACCCGCTCGAAGTCGCCGCCGAGCTGACCGGGGAGCGTGTCAGCGCGCTCGACCGTCGCGGCAAGTACCTGGTTGTCCGGTTCGAATCGGGGCGTGCGCTGCTGATTCACCTCCGGATGACGGGAAGCCTGCTGCACGTCCCCGCCGGCGCCGGTGCGGAGGCGGATCCGCACCGGCGCGCCATCGTCACCCTCGACGACGGATCGGCCGTGGTCTACCGGGACGTCCGCCGATTCGGCACGTGGCTGCTGACGGAGCCCGACGAGGTCGAGCCGTACCTGAACGCGCGGCTGGGCGGCGAGCCGTTGGCGCCGGCCTTCACGACGAAGCGCCTTGGAGAAGCCCTCGCGAACCGCAGGGCACCGGTGAAGGCCGTGATCCTCGACCAGCGCCGCCTCGCCGGTGTCGGGAACATCTATGCCGACGAGGCGCTCTGGCGCGCGCACGTCCATCCGCTGCGGCCGGCGGGCGAGCTCGGCGAGGACGAGCTGCGCGCGCTTCATCGCGGCATTCGAGCCGCGCTCAAAGCGGGCATCGCCCGCCAGGGCGCGACGCTCCGCGACTACCGAACGCCGGACGGGAGTTCGGGCCGGATGCAGCACGAGTTCAAGGTCTACGGACGGGAGGGCGAGCCGTGTGAGCGCTGCGGCCGTCCGATCGAGAAGATCCGCGCCGGCGGCCGCGGCACCTGGTTTTGTCCAAGCTGCCAGCCGTTCGACGGTACGACGAGCACCTGAGGCGCCGACGGGCTAGGCGGCGAGACGTTCGAGCTCGCCGCTCCGATCCAGTTTCCAGAGCTCGGTGTAGCCGCCGATCGGGCGGCCGTCGATCAGGATCTGGGGCACCGTCCAGCCGCCGGTGAGCTCCAGCAGCCGGCGGCGAAAGCCGGGGTCGTCGTCCAGCGAGATCTCCTCGAACGGGATCCCTCGGGACTCGAGCAGCGTCTTGGCGCGGACGCAGTAGCCGCACCAGCGCGTCGTGTACATCTGAACGTCGGCCATTGCGAGTGAAACGACGAAGCAGCGGCGGGATTCCCGGCCAGCGCCCGCTCTACACTTGACTGCGATGGCCGGCCGCTCGTACACGACCGAGGCGGTCGTGCTCCGCTCGTTCCGCCTCGGCGAGGCCGACCGCGTCTTGCACGTCTACACGCTCGACCGCGGGCGCGTCGGAGCCGTGGCCAAGGGCGTGCGCAAGACGAAGTCGCGCTTCGGAGCGCGCCTCGAGCCGCTCAGCCACGTCGAGCTCGTGCTGCACCAGGGCAGCGGCGAGCTGCAGACGGTGACCGGCGTCGAGCTGCTGCGCTCGCACCGCGCCGCCCGGGAGCAGCAGTACCGGCTCGGGGTCGGGCTCGTGGCCGCCGAGGCGATGCTGCGCCTCTTCCCCGAGCAGGAGGCGAACGACCGCGCGTTCCTTGCCCTCGCGCGTTTCCTCGACCTGCTCGACGAGCTCGAGCCGCGCGACGGCGAACGTCCGCAGGCCGACCCGCTCGTCCTGTCCTTTCAGCTCAAGCTGCTCTGGCTCTCCGGCTACCTGCCGCACGTGACGAGCTGCGCGGAGTGCGGAGCCGAAACCGGTCTCGCCGGCTACTCGCCGCGCGCGGGCGGCGCCGTCTGCGCGAACTGCGCGAACGGCGCGCTGCCGCTGTCGCGCGAAGGCCTGCTCGGGATCGAAGGGCTGCTGGGCCGGCCGCTGTCCGAGGCCCACGAGGCCGGGCTCACGCCGCGCGGCGCCGGCGAGGCGCTCGGCGTGATCACCGCTTCGTACGAGTACCACGGCGGCTTCCGCCTGCGGACGCTCGCCTCCTGACCGTCCCGGAAAAGCAAGAGCGGGCCCGGCCAGAGGCCCGCTCTTGTCGCGGTAAGCCGCGTCCACGGAACGGATTGCCTACAGGACGGTGGGAGCGCCGAACTTCTTCCCTAGGATGAGCGCCTTGGCCGTTCCGACCTTCCAGGACACGATCCGCGCGCTCGAGAGCTACTGGGCCGATTACGGCTGTGTGCTCATGCAGCCGTACCACACGGAGGTGGCGGCGGGAACGATGAATCCCGCCACGTTCCTGCGGAGCCTCGGGCCGCGACCGTGGAAGACGGCGTACGTGGAGCCGGTGATCCGCCCGCTCGACGGCCGGTACGGCGAGAACCCGTACCGCTTCCAGCACTACTTCCAGTACCAGGTCGTGATCAAGCCGGCTCCGGCCGACGTGCTCGACCTCTACTTCGGGTCGCTCGAGGCAATCGGGATCGACCTGCAGCGCCACGACGTTCGCCTCGTCGAGGACGACTGGGAACAGGCGACGCTCGGCGCGTGGGGCCTCGGCTGGGAGGTCTGGTGCGACGGGATGGAGGTCACCCAGTGGACCTACTTCCAGCAGCTCGGCGGCTTCGACGTCGAGCTCGTCCCGGCGGAGATCACCTACGGCCTCGAGCGCCTGGCGATGTTCCTGCAGGGCAAGCGGAGCGCGTTCGAGCTGGAGTGGGCGCCGGGCGTGACGTGGGGCGACGTCTACCGCGAGAACGAGCGGCAGTGGTCGGCGTACAACTTCGAGCTCGCTCCGGTGGACGTGCTGACGCGGCAGTTCGCCGACTTCGAGGAGGAGTGCCGGCTGCTGCTCGAGCGCCGGCTGCCGTTGCCGGCGTACGACCAGGTGCTGAAGTGCTCGCACACGCTCAACCTGTTGGACGCACGCGGCGCCGTCTCGGCAACCGAGCGCGCCGCCTACATCGGGCGCGTCCGCAACCTCGCCCGGGCTGTCGCACAGGTCTACCTCGAGCTGGAGGGCGATGCCGTCGCTGCTACTTGAGATCGGCTGCGAGGAGCTGCCGGCGTCTGCTTGCCGCGAGGCCGGGGCACAGCTGCCGGTACTCGCCGAGCGCGAGGTGGGCGCGGCGCCGACACACGTCTTCGTCGGGCCGCGGCGGCTCGCCGTCTTCTTCGAGGACGTGCCGGCTCGGACTCCCGACGAATGGGTGAAGGGCCCGCCGGTGGCGCTGCGGGACAAGGCGGCGCCGGGGTTCGCGAAGAAGCAGGGCGTCGCGGTCGAGGAGCTCGTCGAGCGCGACGGCTTCCTCGGCGTCGAGCGGCCCGGCCGCGAGCTGCGTGAAGTGCTGCCGGAACGCCTCGACGCGATCGTGCGGGGTCTCTCGTTCTCCAAGTCGATGCGCTGGGACGACAGCGGGATTCGCTTCTCCCGGCCCGTGCGCTGGACGCTCGCGAAGCTCGATTCGGAGACGGTTGTGGGTGAGACGACGTTCGGGCACCGGTTCACGGCCGGGCCGGTCGAGATCCCGGATGCGAGCGAGTACGCGGAACGACTGCGGGCGGCGGGGGTCGAGCCCGACGCCGAGACGCGACGGCGCGCGATCGTCGCCGGCCTCGACGCGGTCGGCAGCTGGAGCGACCCGGGCGGCGTGCTCGAGGAGGTCGTGTACCTCGTCGAGAGCGTCCAGGTGCTCGAGGGCAGCTTCGACGAGCGGTTCCTTCAGCTGCCCCAGCGCGTCGTCGTCACGGCGATGCAGTCGCACCAGCGCTACTTCCCGCTCGGCGCGAACCGCTTTGCGTTCGCCGCGAACGGCGGCAAGGCGGACGTCGTGCGCGCCGGGAACGAGAACGTGCTCGAGGGCCGGCTCGACGACGCCAGCTTCACGTTCGAGCGCGACGTGGCGATCGGAATCGACGCGCTCTCAGAGCGGCTCGGGGCGATCACCTACTTCAAGGGCGCCGGCTCGTTCGCGGACAAGACCGAGCGCCTGCGGAAGCTGGTTGCGGAG
>Ga0207665_10002256_pt1 | contig 13012 bp, 14 predicted proteins | sample LARL112metaG_FD_184351 | JGI IMG/M metagenome (GOLD analysis project Ga0207665, IMG submission 184351) | Corn, switchgrass and miscanthus rhizosphere microbial communities from Kellogg Biological Station, Michigan, USA - LAR L11-2 metaG... | ecosystem: Host-associated > Plants > Roots >...
CAGCCGGCCCACGGCTTGCACCTTCGGCGGCTCCGACCTTGCGACGCTTTACGTGACGACGGCCCGGTTCCGCCTTGCGCCCGACAAGCTCGCCACCGAAGTCCATGCCGGTGGATTGCTGGCTCTGGATGTCGGGGTAAAGGGTTTGCCGGAGCCGCTTTATTCCGACTGAGGTCTCATGGCTCGACGATGCGAAAGCCGTGCAAAGTCAGTTCCTCGTCGATATCATCGAACACGACTTCGACACGGTGGCCAATCTGGATCTTTTGATCGCCGCCACCAATGATGCGCGACGTGAGCCGTGGCCCCTCGTCCAACTCGACCTGCACGACGTTGTACGGCGTTTCATCCTTGAACGCCGGGAACCATGCTTTGTGAACCATCGTCCAGGTACAGATGCGCCCGCGACCAGAAGCTGCTTGCCAATTGATGTCGTCGGAGAAGCAGAACGGGCAGACCGGCCCGGGCGGGAGATGCGGTTTGCCGCACGCACGGCAGGTCGGCAGCATCAGGCGATGCGCGCGACAGCCGTGCCAGAACGGCTCGTTGTCCGGTCCGATACGTGGGCGCGGCTTTTCGTAGGCGGTCATGGGTACAGTCCCATTATGCCGCCAAGATGAACGAATCGCCCCATGCGGTACCCCATTGCAGGACCGCGGCATTGGCAATCTGGCTCGCTCCGGCGGTACCGCGCAATTGCCTGACCATTTCGCAAATGGAGTTCCATCCTGCGACATGGGCTTCCGACAGGAGGCCGCCCGACGTGTTGACGGGCAGCACTCCGCTTAGCTCTATGCGTCCGCCCTGGACCCACGCCGCAGCCTCACCCGCTCCGCAATAACCGAACCGCTCGAGGGCAAACAGCACCAGCGGCGAGAACGCATCATAGGTGTAGAAGCCCTGCACGTCCCCGGGCGCCACGCCGGCTTGTGCGAACACTTCGAAGTCGATCGGCCGATTGGCCGAACGACGTGCGCACTGCTGATTGATGCCCAGACTGCGCGGGGCGAAGATGAACTCTTCGCGGCCGGAACGGGTTCCTTGCATGCCGATTACGCGAACAGGTTTCTGGCGCAAATCTCGCGCGCGGTCGCCGCGTGCGATGAGAACCACGGTCGCGCCGTCGCTGATCAGGCAGCAATCGAACAGTCGCAATGGATCGACCACCATCCGTGCAGACTGATGAGCCGCAAGGGTGAGCGGCTGTTTCATGATCGCACGCGGATTCGTCAGTGCATGGTTACGCATCGCAATCGGCACCGCGGCAAGCTGGTCGCTCGTTGCGCCATAGAGATGCATGTAGCGCTGCATGGCGATTGCGGCGCCGCCCGCCGGCGCAGTGAGACCATAAGGCGGGGCCTCGCCATGGGTGCCCCCCTCTTCGCGGTTTCCTTCGATATCGCCTGGGCCGCCGAGAAAGCCGCGCTCGCGCGTGAAGCTCACTGCGGTCACGCACGCGACCACGTCGGCGAGGCCGGCAGAAACCGCAAGCGCCGCGTGCTGAAGGGCGTTGGTGACGAAGCGCCCGTGGAGCCATGATTGGTTGACGTAGCGGATATCCAGCCCGAAACCTTCGGCGACGCGGTCGTAGTCGACCCCGAGCGGCCAGCCCAGATGGATTGAAAGGCCATCTACGTCGCTGCGTTGGAGTCCGGCGTCGGCAAGAGCCTCCTTGAACGCCATCGCGGCAAGGCGAAGCTGGCTGTCAGGGAGGCTGCGCCCGAACGCACTGCAGCCGATGCCGACGATGGCCGCGTCGATGTTCATTTCGTCATCCGTTCGGGCGCAATACAATGCGTCCGGCGCTCTTGCCAGCCTCGACCAGTGCATGCGCCTTGGCCGCCTGCTCGAGTGAAAGCGCCATTGAGATTATCGGCTTGATCGCGCCGCGCGCGACCAGCGCAAGGCAGTCTTCGAGCTGCTTCCGCGTGGTGCTGGTCGCGCTCAGCATCGATACGTTCTTGAGGAATAACTGCGCTGGATTGAACGGCACGAACTGGCCGGTCAACTGACCGATCATGATCCAACGGCCGCCAATCCCCAAGCTGCGTCGGATCGGCTCGAACAGCTGGCTGCCGACATTGTCGACCGCGACATCGACGCCCTGGCCGCCGGTCGCCTTTCTCACAGCGCCGGAGAAATCCTCGCCGCGCCCGTGCACGATCACCTCGTGTGCGCCGAGCGCGCGGATCCGATCCGCCTTGTCCGGAGAGGTGGTCAGCGCCACAACGTAAGCCCCGGCAAGGCGGGCGAGCTGCACCGCGTGCACGCCGAGTCCCCCGCCAGCGCCCGTCACTAGAGTGCTCTCGCCAGCGGCTAGCCGGCCGACCTCGCGGATAGCATTGAGGATGGTACCGACAGCGCATGCGACGATCGAGGCGTCCTGCAGCGGCACCCCCTCCGGTACGAGCGCTACGTTGTCGTCCTCGATCGCCACATATTCGGCATAGCCGCCGACCAACCCCCAGTCGCCAGTGAACTTGCGGTCTGGACACAACGGCTCGCGCCCGCTCCGACAGTAACGGCAGGCACCGCAGATGTGATAGCGCTGGACGGTCGCGACGCGATCGCCCTTCCGGAAGCCGCGCACGTCACGGCCAACCTCGACCACGGTTCCCGAGATTTCGTGTCCTAGTATGCACGGCATCTGCACGCCAAATTTCAGCGTGCCGTTGCGCGTAACTACGTCATGAAAGCACACGCCACACGCATCGATCTTGATTATTACATCCTTTGGCCCAGGCGTCGGATCGGGAATTTGTTCGATCTTGAGGACATCAATGCCACCTGGCGCGCGCACCACCATCGCTCTCATTGGTGCTCCTTCCGCGGCTTGAACTTCAACAGAGTCACGTCCGGCGTGACGTCCTCGAACACGGCCTCAACCGGCATCCCGATGCGGAGCGAGCCGGCCTCGACTCCGACTGGATTGGAGAACAGCCGAACGCCGCAATCGAGCCGCACCTGGATCACCGTATATGGCACGCTAAGACCGTCGAAGTAGGATCGATGGAAAATGCACCACGTCTCAACGATGCCAGTCGGCATGACCGCCTGCCATTCGGATGTCTCCGACCGGCACTGCGGGCAGAACCGCGTGGCGGGAAATCGGCACATGCCACAATTTCCGCAGCGCTGGACGTGCACCTCGCCACGGCGCAGTGCCCGCCAGAACGGCTGATCCGGTCCATCGACGTTCGGCAGCGGCCTCACGACGGGTACCTGGCATAGATGATTGACGTCACGACGGGTGCCACTGCCATATAATGGACCAATGCGCAGTCCTTCACCTGGCGCGCGCCGCACGTGCCCCGAATTTGCAGCACAGCCTCCAGGTTGAGCCCCCAGCCTTGCATATAGGACTCGGACAAATGGCCCCCCGATGTGTTTGCAGGATATTGCGCGCCAAGCGCGAGATGACCTTCCGCCGCGAATGACCCCCCCTCGCCTTCGCCGCAATAACCGAAGCCCTCGAGCGAGAAGAGCACTGTCGGCGTGAAGTTGTCGTAGATCATGAGGGCCGATATGTCGTCGCGGGTCGCTCCGGCCGCGCGGAAGCTTGTGGCCGCCGCCTTGCGCATGGGCTCGCGCCAGAAATCGTCGGGTGGAAAAGTCGAGGGCGCAAGAGCCGTCGCCATGCCGCAACCGAGCACGTGGACAGGCGGTTGGGCGAGGTCGAGCGCGCGCTCGCCGGAAGTGAGGATCAGCGCTACGCCGCCGTCGTTGATGGGGCAATAGTCGAGCAGATGCAGCGGCTCGCAGATGTAGCGCGACGCATGATAGTCGGCGAGGGTGAAGGGAGTGCGCATCACGGCCGACGGATTGAGCGCCGCGTGGTCACGAAACGTCTTCGCGACAGCGCCGAGTTGATCCGAGGTCGTCCCGTAAAGCTCCATATGGCGGCGGGCCATCAGCGCATGGAATGCGCCGGGGGAGGTCATGCCGTAGGCAAACCATTGCCCGCCGCCGCCGCTGCCGTAGGTGTCGCCCGCCCCACCGTAACGATCTCCGCCCGAGCGGCCGTTGTTGCCGTAGACGAGGGCTACGATCGTCGCGAGCCCTTCGCGGATGAGCGCGGCGGCGGTCTCGATGCAAATGCCGGAGAAACGGCCTTGACCGGGAGTTGTGCTCACGTAAGACGGGTTCAATCCTGCGATCTCGCAGAAGCGTTGATAGTCGGGAATGCGGTTGACAATTAGTCCGTCGATATCCTCGAAACGAAGGCCGGAATCGGCCAGCGCCTCCTTCAGTGCCCACAAGCCGAGTTCATAGGGATCGTATTCCGGTAACTTGCCGTAGCGTGTGTGCCCCACGCCAACCACGGCCACAGATCCTGGGTGGGCCATTGTTTTGCTTCCCTTGAGGGTCGGTATCTCGCTGAGCATCGATCATGTCCGCCCCGCTTGCCAAGGGAGAGGATGGCGACTTGTTATCATTGTTGTCGAGCCCGCATAGTCATGCTCTCATGGGTTTCACCCTTGCTGATGCCGTGTCGAAGGCGCGCTTCCCGGCGCCAGCAGCAACGCTCCGATGGAATACTCGCGCACCGTTTCGTCTTCGTTTTGGATTCTCCCGATTGGCTGACCGTGAGCGTATGAAATGACATCGCTCGGAACTTTCATCGAAATTTTTCTCCAGGCGCTTATCGCTGGCGTACTGATCGGAGCGATTTACGGCCTGATGTGCGTCGGACTTGGGATCATCTTCGGCGTGATGCGCGTCATCAATTTCGCTCAGGGCGAATTCCTGATGCTCGGCATGTACTTCACCTTCTACCTCGTCGTCGGCTTCAACATGCTTTGGTTCTTGGGGCCGATCGTCGGTCCCTATACTGGCGCGTTGCTTGCGGGCCCGGCGCTGTTCGCTGTCGCGTACGTGCTTCACCGCTTCCTGATTTCGCGCGTAACCGGCATCAGCGTCGCCGGAACCGAAGGCGAAGGCCATTACGTGCAGCTCATTCTCACCCTCGGCGTCGCGCTCGTCCTGCAGAACGGCGGCCTCATCCTGTTTGGCTCCACTCCTCAATCGGTGCGCACCCCGTTGTCCGCGCGCGCCTGGGAAATCCCGCTGCTTTATGATGCGAACGCGTCGCTGTTCCTCAATAAGGCAAGGGCCGTCGCTGGCGTCGTGTCGGTCGTGGTCGCGGCCGCGCTGTATTGGCTCATCAATCGCTCGCGGCTCGGGAAGACGCTGCGCGCGGCGGCCGACAATGCTTCGGCCGCAATCTACATGGGCATCGACGTCGATCGCGCCTACCGCATCGCATTTGGCATCGGCATCGGCATCACCGCTATCGCAGGTGGCCTGGTCGCCACCTACAATCCGTTTCAGCCCTATATCGGTCTCGACTTCGTCATCATCATGTACGCGGGCGTGGTGCTCGGCGGCATGGGCAGCATTCTCGGCGCGTTCTGGGGCGGCATGACGATCGGGCTCGTCCAACAGCTCTCAACGCTCGTGCTGCCCACTCAGCTGCAGAACGCCGCCATTTTCGTGGTCTTTCTGTTGATCGTGATGGTTCGCCCGCAAGGCCTGTTCGGCCGTGCCACGGAGCGCGTCTGAACATGCAGGTTCGCCGAAAGCTGATCGCGCCCCTCCTAGTGATCGCGATCGTGGCAATAGCGTGGATCAGCCTCGGCATGGTCGTGACCAATTCCTATTACCAGCTGATGCTCACCCTGGTCCCAATCTGGGCGGTGATGGGCCTCTCGTGGAACCTGCTCAGTGGCTATACCGGCCTCATCTCGTTCGGGCACGCCGCGTTCTTCGGGCTCGGCGCGTATACGGTGACGATCGCGCTAGTGAAGTTCGACATCACGCCGTGGCTCGGAATTCCGCTGGGCATGATCGTCGGGGCGGTCGCCGGCATCGTGATCGGCTATCCGACCTTCCGCCTGCGCGGCGTTTATTTCGCGCTTGCCATGCTCGCCTATCCGATGGCCCTTCTCTACGTGTTCGTGTGGCTCGGGTACCAGGAAGTCCCGCTGCCCATGAAGCGCGAGGAGCCGGCCCTCTACATGCAGTTCTCGGACTATCGGGTGTACATCGCGCTGGCCGTCGGTCTTCTCGTCGTGTCGCTTTTAATCTCGCTTGCAGTCGAGCGGTCGCGCTTCGGCATGTCGCTTACCGCCATCAAGCAGAACGAGCCGGCCGCGGAAGCCGCCGGCATCGACACGCTCGCCTGGAAGATGCGTGCGATCATGCTCAGCGGTGCGGTCGCGGCTGCGGCGGGCGGGCTATACGCGGTGGTTCTCCTCGTAGTGACACCAGACAGCGTGTTCGGGGTGCTTACGTCGGCGCAGGCGCTGACCATTGCCCTGGTCGGCGGCATCGGCATCCTGTGGGGTCCGCTGATCGGGGCCGCCATCCTGATCCCCTTGAGTGAGACACTCCAAGCGCACCTTGGCGACGTAATCCCGGGGATTCAGGGTGTCGTCTACGGCATCGCCATCATCCTCGTGGTGCTGCTCGCGCCGGAAGGCGTTTTCTGGCGCGTGCGCGACCAGTTCCAGCGTCGATGGGCAACGCGCGCGGTGCAAGCGACGCCGCTGGCACCGCACATTGTCACGGCCGCGCCTGCGCCGGCGACGCCGCGCAAACCGATACTGGCGCTAAGCGGGATTTCGAAATCGTTCGGTGGTTTGCGGGCGGTCACGAACGTAAGCTTCGAGATTGGTGACAGCGAGATCGTGGGCATCATCGGGCCGAATGGTGCAGGCAAGACAACGCTGTTCAATCTCCTAAATGGGTTCCTGCAGGCGGACAGCGGAAAGGTGGTGTTTGCCGGCCGCGAACTTATCGGTCTCAAGCCAAACCGCATCTGCCGGCTCGGGGTCGGTCGCACCTTCCAGGTTGCGCGCGCCTTTCCACGGCTGTCGGTGCTCAACAACGTCGTGGTCGGCGCTTACGCGACGACGACAAACGACGCGGATGCATTCGGGGCGGCAAGCGCAGCGCTGACGCAGGTCGGGCTGTTCCGACGCGCCGACGCCATCGCAAGCCAGCTCACCAACAAAGAGTTGCGGCTGATGGAGCTCGCCAGGGCGCTGGCGGGACGGCCACGCCTTCTTCTGATGGACGAGCCGCTCGCCGGTCTCGCCAGCCAGGAGATCGAGGATATGCTCGCGGTGATCCGTTCGCTGGCGGCGCGGGGTATGACCATCGTGATCATCGAGCATACGATGCGCGCCATGGTTCGGCTTGCCGAGCGCTTCGTGGTACTCGACCACGGCGCCATCCTGGCAATCGGCCAACCGAGCGAGATCACCAACAACGGGAGCGTCATCGAGGCTTACCTCGGCAAGAAATGGGCGGCAATCCGTGCTCGCAGTTGAATCCCTCTCCGTCACGTATGGCGGCTTGACGGCGCTTTACGAAATTTCGCTCGTCGTGGGCTCGGGTCAGTTCGTGTCCATTGTCGGTCCCAATGGAGCCGGGAAGACGACGCTGTTCAAAGCCATTTCCGGCACCCTGCGGCCGAGCGGCGGCAGCATCCGTTTCGAGGATCGGGATCTGTTCGCCATTGCTCCCTCCCAGCGTGCCCACTTGGGTATCGCGCACGTTCCCGAAGGCCGCCAAGTCTTCGGCTCGATGACGGTAATGGAGAATCTTGAGATGGGCGCCTATCCCCAAACCGGCCGGCGCGACTGGGGACGCAATCTCGACCGCATCTTCGGCTTGTTTCCGATCCTCGCCGAGCGTCGCGGTCAGGCCGCCGGTACCCTCTCAGGCGGCGAACAGCAGATGCTGGCGATCGGACGCGGCATCGCCTCCTCGCCGCGGCTGCTGATGCTGGACGAGCCGTCGATGGGCCTTGCCCCGGTGGTCGCCGACCTGATCTTCGAACGGATCGTAGAGCTGCATCGCGACGGACTCGCCATCCTTCTGGTAGAGCAACGCGTCGCTGAGGCGGTGCAATCGTGCGATTTCGGCTATGTTCTAGAAACCGGCCGCGTGGTGCTCGAGGGAACCCACCAGGCCCTTCTGGCAGATGACCGGATCAAGAGCTTCTATCTCGGGATGTGAAGAAACGTAACTTGGAGGAAAGCGATGCCGCTAGGACATAAATGGCTCACTCTATCCATGCTGACAGTGGCGCTTGGCGTTGCCGCAACCGCGGCGCCGGCCCCCGTTGTGGCGCAGCAACCCAACGAGGTCGAAGTTGCACTGATCGTTCCGCTCTCCGGGCCATGGGCGCGACAAGGCGTGCTCGAGCGCATGGGCGCCGAAATGGCGATCGATGACATCAACAAGTCGGGCGGCATCAAGTCGCTCGGCGGGGCGAAGATGAAGCTCATCGTCTCCGACACCGGTGATTCCGCCGAGAAGGCCAAGAACGCGGCGCAACGCCTTGTCGCCCAAAATCCGCGTGTCGTCGGCGGCATCGGCGCTTGGCTGAGCTCGTTCACGCTGGCGGTGACCGAGGTCACTGAGCGTGCAGAACTACCATGGCTGACACTTTCCTATTCTGACGTGATCACCGGACGGGGCTTCCACTACGTGTTCCAGACCTCGGCGACCGGGGACCGCCAGTCCGAGCTTGCCTTGCCGACGATCATGGAGCTCGCCGAGAAGGTGGCCGGAAAGAAGCCAACCACGACCGGGGTCATCCAGGACAATACGGCCGCGCCCGTGAGCTTCATGAAGCCGATGCGCGCCGGCGGATTCGAAAAGGCCGGGCTCAAAGTCTTGGTCGACGAGATCTACACGCCGCCGCTCTCCGACGCGACGCCACTCGTCTCCAAGGTGCGCACGTCGCGTCCCGACTTCGTGTGGGTGATCTCGACAAGCATTCCAGACGATTCGTTACTCGTGCAGAAGTTCGCTGAGATGGGTATCGGTCCCAGCACGCTGCCGATCGTCGGCAACGGCGCGCATTTTGGCGCTCCCGAGCTGCTCAAGGTCGCGGGCGCCGATGTGCTCGAAGGCACCTTGATTACCGTCGCCAACTGGAGCAACGAGGGTCAGCGTCAGCTCATCGACGAGTTCAAGAAGCGCACCGGCGAGCCGTGGCTCACCCAAGACAGCCTAAGCGCGTATGGTCACGTGTGGATCCTGAAAGAGGCGGTCGAAAAGGCGGGCCTTACCGATCGCCGCAAGGTTGCCGAGGCAATCCGGGCTATGGACACGAGCGAGGGCGCGGCCAAGTACTTCGCCGGGAACCACATCAAGTTCGATGAAAAGGGCCGCCGTGTCGACGCGCCGCTGGTGATCTTCCAATGGCAGCAGGGCGTGCCCGTTACGGTCTACCCACAGGGGCCGGGCAGCGCCAAGCCGCGCTGGACAATGAAGTAACGCGGCCCGCGATTGCGTGCCTGCTACTGGCCGCGGCCGCAAGGCCGGCCGTGCCGCTTTCATTTTTGCGCGAGCATCCGCTCGAGCTCGGGCAGCAGGTATCGCCGAAACTCGGGATAATTCTCGACCATCGGGAAATGGCCTATGCCGGACATGACCGTAAAGCGGGCGCCGGGAATTTCCTTGGCAACCGCTTCCGTCATCGTCGGCGTGCAGGAATAGTCGTATTCGCCAGTGAGCAACGCGATTTGGCATCGGCCGGTGTCGATCTGGCGCAGGTCCTCACGGGCATCCCAATCGTTGCTGTAAAAATGGACGTCGCCCTGATAGATACCCGGTCCCGACTGGCTGTAGTACCACCAGTTCTCGCGCCGGTTTTCTTCCGGACTCAACGGCGAGCTCAGTCCGTATGTATAGCTTGCGCAAAGCTCGCCACCGTGAATCGCTGGGTGATGCAGGAACTCGTTGTAGCGGCCGGGCGCATAGGCGGCACTCTCCAGACCGATGACGCCGCGCAGCTCGTCCTGATGCTCGGCGGCGAGCTTGAGCACGATAGCGCCGCCCATCGAACATCCCAGGACCACGGGCTTCTCGATCTCGAGCGCCTGCCAGACCGCGCGGACGATACCGAGATAGGTTTTGGTCGTGAGCCGATACCGAATTAGCCACCAGTTGGCGGGTGGGTTCGACCGGCCGTGCCAGGGAAAATCGAACGCGATGACCCGGAATTGGCGCGTCACGTCGGCGTCGTTAAGCACGTGGCGGAATTGGCGGCTGTCGGCGCCGGCGGTGTGCAGGCACAGGAGCGGAACGCCGCCGCCCGCCTCTTCGACGAAAATCCTATAGTCGACGCCGTCGAACCTGACGGGCAGATAGCGGCCGACAATCGGCTCGAATTCAGCCACCGTCGGCCTCCGTGCCGCGCATAAGATTCATCATGCGATGGAGCGCGCGCGCATTCTGCATGGCGAGGAAGCTGTCACCCTCGATCACAAATTCGGGAACCCGCATCAGCATGGCGAAGAAGTCATGATAGAGCGGCGGTGGCGCGGCGCTCAGGAATTTGCGCCAGACCTCGACAGGAGCGCGGAACCCGAAAGCCGCTCGCGCATCAATCCGCGGGTTCGCCACGATATCGCCAATGCATCCCTGGTCGACGCGCAGTACGTAACGCGTATCTCCGAAGCTTAGCGAGATCGACGTGCTGAACCAACGCCCGATGAGCTTCATCTCCGGATCGGCGTTGACGCGATTCCGGAACGCTTCGAGCCAGGCGAGTTGGGGAAATGCGGACATGCTATTCGGTGTTTGCGACGGGCTCTTATGTCAAAAACATTCCAGGATTCGTTTTGGGGGCGCTCTCTGCCAGTGCACCATCACGGAACAAGAATGCTGAGGCCAGTGGTGCGTCGCGCCTGCAAATCTTCATGCGCCTGTGCAGCGTCCGCGAGAGGGTAGGTACGGCCGACCTTGATCTTCACAACCCCGGCCGCGATGGCGCCGAACAACGCGTCCGCGCGCCGCAGCAATTCGCTTCGGTCTCGGGTGTGGGTCACGAAGGCTGGACTTGTGACGTAAAGCGAGTCGAGCCGGTTGAGTTCGAATAAGTCGAAGGGGGCAATCGGTCCCGAGGCGGTGCCAAATGAGACCAGTAATCCGCGCGGTGCCAGGCAGCGCAGCGACTTTTCGAACGTATCCTTGCCGACCGAATCGAACACCGCCGCGACGCCATTTCCCTGCGTCAATCGCCGGACCGCGCCGACGAAATCCTCCGTTCTGTACACGATTGTCGCGTCGCAGCCGTGCGCGCGGGCAACCTCGGCTTTTTGCTCGGTCCCGACCGTGCCGATGACCATTGCGCCAAGGTGCTTGGCCCATTGGCAAAGAATGAGGCCGACGCCGCCCGCCGCGGCATGAACCAGGATAGCGTCACCGGGCTTGACGGCGAAGGTGGTGAATATCAGGTAGTGGGCCGTGATCCCCTTCGTGAAGATCCCTGCCGCAAATGAATCCGGGATTGTCGCTGGCAGCGGCACCAGACGATCCGCTGGCATTAAGCGTAGGTCGGCATAGGCGCCGATCGGCATTGAGGAATAGACAACCCGATCGCCGGGCCTGAACCCGTGGACCTCATCGCCGATCGCGTCGATGATGCCGGCACCCTCCATGCCGATGGGTGAGGGATAGCGCGGGAGCGGGTAGCGGCCGGTGCGGTGCTGGATGTCGATGTAATTGAGCCCGATCGCGGTCTGCCTGATTAGGACCTCGTGCGCCGCCGGCGCGGCGATGTCATGCTGCTCGTAACGCAGGACTGACGCTGGCCCCGGACTGCTAATGACGATCCGATTGGCGCGCACGCTCGAGCCCTTGCATAATCAGCCAATGCTATCGGCGTCGTCTGCCCGTTGCAATGCGCACAGCTCCAACGCTCTTATGAAATCACGAGCATTGGCGTCCTGCTGGCCCGAAACGGTCGCCGATGTGGCACAATTGAACGGCTGTCCGTAGACACGATCCAAAGGAAGTGGAACAGCGCGTTCAATCGTAAGGGGAAAGAAAAATTCTCAAATGCCCATCAACTCGAAATATCTCTTCGTAGCAAGCATGGACGTGGATCCGGAGAAGGAAGCTCTCTTCAATGAGATCTATGACGATGAGCACGTGCCAAATCTTCTCAAAGTGCCCGGGGTGCACGCCGCTACGCGCATCAAAGGAGAGCACTTCGCGTTGAACATCGGAGGCGGCACAAAGACTATCATCCACGAGGGCGCGCGTTACAGTACCGTATATGAAATAGATGGTCCGCACGTCCTTGTCAGTCCCGAATGGGCAAAGGCGGGGGAGGCCGGTCGCTGGCCAAACCAAGTGCGCCCATATACTCGCAATCGAACGCACGCCCTGTACAAGGTCCTTTAGGATCCGCAAGTTCGGCAACGGCGGTAGTACATCGGCCCCCGACCGAAAGGATAGCACACCTCGGTACGGCAGGAGTTAACAGTTCGAGGCGAAGCGACTGTGCGTCGGACGTAATTAAACAGTCTCTGAAATGCCTTTGTCATCGTCTCGTTCGCATCTTACAAATAGGCCATGCAGCTTCAGGACCTCGCGCAAGTAGTGCGCAGCAAAAACGCCGGCCCGCGTCGCATTACCTTGGATATCATCTTCCGCAGCGACGCTGATTATCAACGGGCGACGCAGTCGGAAGCGCTCACTGCTGAAAAGATCGCGCCACTTTATGGCGTGGCACTCGACGCGGTCACGGTGATCAACTACCCGCTCGGCCGTGCGATCAAAATCGTGGTGGCCCGCCGAATCATGTCGGGTGACCCTAGCGACCGCGACGTCTATGGTGCGCAACAGCACACGCCGCTCCTGAGGCTTGAAATATGACCGCGTCCGCGCGGATATTGGACCGTTTTTCCAAAGCGAACGGTTCGGAGCCGATCCGAATTCTTGGCGCCTCTGGGCAGCTCGGATACGGCGTGCCGGCGCCGGCGTTTTCGGTGGGACTTGAACGAAAGCCGCATCTGATCGGTTGCGACATGGGATCGATCGATATCGGTCCCTATTATCTTGGCAGCGGCGAGCTCGCGACCGCGCTGGCTGCCACTCGGCGGGACCTGCGCAAGGTGCTGCTCGGCGCGCTGAAGCTGAAAATTCCCCTCATCATCGGCTCCGCCGGATCGGCCGGTGCCAAGCCGCATCTCGAGCAGACGCT
>Ga0207665_10002259_pt1 | contig 13001 bp, 11 predicted proteins | sample LARL112metaG_FD_184351 | JGI IMG/M metagenome (GOLD analysis project Ga0207665, IMG submission 184351) | Corn, switchgrass and miscanthus rhizosphere microbial communities from Kellogg Biological Station, Michigan, USA - LAR L11-2 metaG... | ecosystem: Host-associated > Plants > Roots >...
GGCCGCGCCGAATCGGTTCCGGATCGGCGCGAGCGGCCTTCCTCGTCGAGCTGCACCGGCCGCCCCGCGCCTGCGTCTCGATCGCTGCGCTCGGTGCGGTCCGGCTCGCGGTCCACGCCGCCTTCGCGCGGCGTGCGGACGTCGCGATCGGGATCCTGGAGATCCTTGCGTCCGATGCGCGGCGCCGGCTTCTGTCGTGGCTGTTTCATGGTTGCCTCCCCGGTCGCGTCGTGAAACTGCGATTCAGCGCGACGCCGATGTGAGGGAGCAAGCGATGTGCCACCGCCGAAGTACACGGGGAACAAGGGCGATCCGGCGCGCCGCGGACCGCGGTCCGTAAAGACGCCCGCGTAGTTCTTTCCGGCGAGAGGGAGGTGCGACGCGGGGCGTGAGTGGTGTGGAACGTGCACCTTCCGGTGGTGAGCGCGACCGCGCAATCAGAGCGCGCGGCCGCGCAATCCGAAGGGGAAACGGAGGGGTGAACATGGCGAGCACGACCGAAGCGATCGCGTATCGATCGGCGCGGCAAGTCCCGCGGCGCCGCGCGGAGCACGTGATGCGGCAGGGCGTCGTGGTGGGGCTCATCGGGGCGGCGGTCGCGATGCTGCTCTTCCTGCTGGTAGATCTGGCCGCCGGGGTGCCGCTTCGGACTCCCGCGCTGCTCGGCAACGCGCTCTTTTATGGTCTGAGCGGGGGGGCGAGCGACGCGCGCGAGGCGGCCATCACCACGAAGGTGGTCCTCGGCTACACCGCGGTTCACGTGGCCGGCTTCGTACTGTTCGGGCTCGCGGTCTCCGGTCTCTTTGCCATCGCCGAGCGCGAGAAGCGGGTGCTCGCGCTGATCTTCATGCTGGGCTGCTGCCTGGCGGCCGCCTTCGTGATGATGGTCTACGGGCTCTCGCAGTGGGTGCGGGACGCGATGACCCCGTGGGTCTTCCTGGCCGGACACGCGCTGGCGGGGGCCGCGGTGGTGATCGCGCTCTTCTACTTCCACCGCCGCCTGCTCGGCGAGTTCCCGACCTCGGCCGAGTAGACGCGGAGCGGCGGGGGCCGGTTCGAGGCCCCCGCCGCGTAATCGCTACCGGGTAGATCCGACCCGCGGGGCGCTCAGGCGATCCAGACCGATTTCACGTTGACGAACTCACGGATCCCGTACTCGGACAGCTCGCGCCCGTAGCCGGATCGCTTGATCCCGCCGAAGGGCAGGCGCGGGTCGGACTTCACCACCCCGTTCACGAACACCGCGCCCGCCTCCACCTGCGCGGCCAGCCGCTCCGCGCGGGCGCGATCCTTCGTCCAGATGGCCGCGCCCAGCCCGAAGGACGAGTCGTTGGCGAGGCGTACCGCGTCGGCCTCGTCCTTGGCCCGGATCACCGCCGCGACCGGGCCGAAGGTCTCCTCGTCGAAGGCGGGCATGCCGCGATCGACCGCGGCGAGCAGGGTGGGCGGGTAGAAGGCTCCCTTGCCGGGCGGGATCTCGCCGCCGAGCAGCCGGCGCGCGCCGCGCTTCACCGACTCCTCGACCTGGTGGTGCAGCTCGTCGCGGAGATCCACCCGGGCCTGCGGGCCGACCTGGGTCTCGCGCGCGGTGGGATCGCCCATGCGCCGCGCGGCCAGCTCGTTCTTGAACCGCTCGAGGAAGCGATCGGCCACCGGCTCCACCACGATGAACCGCTTGGCCGCGATGCAGCTCTGCCCGCTGTTGATCAGCCGGCCCTCCGCGGCGGCGTGGGCCGCCACGTCGAGATCCGCGTCGGCGAGCACGATGAACGGATCGCTGCCGCCCAGCTCGAGCACCGTCTTCTTGATCTCGTGCCCGGCCTGCTCCGCGACCGCGCGGCCGGCGCGCTCGCTGCCGGTCAGGGTGACCGCCACGATCCGCGGGTCGGCGATGAGCCCCTTCACCGCGCCGGAGTCGACCAGCACCGTCCGGAAGAGCCCCTCCGGGAAGCCGGCGCGCCGGAACACCTCCTCGATGGCGAGCGCGCAGCGCGGCACGTTGGAGGCGTGCTTGAGCACGCCCGCGTTGCCGGCCATCAGGCCGGGGGCCGCGAAGCGGAAGACCTGCCAGAAGGGAAAGTTCCACGGCATCACCGCCAGCACCACCCCGAGCGGGTCGAAGCGCACGTAGCTGCGGGAGGCGTCGGTCTCGCGCGCCTGCTCGGCGAGGAACGCCTCCGCGTGCTCTGCGTAGTAGTCGCAGGTGCCCGCGCACTTCTCCACCTCGGCCTCGGACTGCACGATGGGCTTGCCCATCTCCCGGGTCATGGTGAGCGCGTACTCGTCCTTGCGCGCGCGCAGCTCGCGCGCCGCCGCGCGCATGAGGGCCGACCGCCGGGCGAAGGGCTCGCCGCGCCACTCGGTGAAGGCGGCGTGCGCGCGGGCCAGGATGGTGTCGATCTGGGCGCGGGTGGTGGGCTCGAGGGTCTCGAGGATTTCCCCGGTCGCCGGATTCACGGATTGGATGCTCATGGTGGCGTGGCCTCCTCGGAGGCAGCATGGACTCGGAGCGGGCGCGCGGCAACCGGCCTTCGGCTGGCCGCGTCAGCGGCGTGAGCGTAGAGTGGGTGGCCGGGGGAACGCCATGAAGACGTCGGATCTGATCGCGCGCTGTCTCGAGAACGAAGGGGTCCGCTACGTCTTCGGGGTGCCGGGCGAGGAGATCCTCGACATCGTGGACTCCCTCGCCGACTCGAGCGTGCGCTTCGTGCCGACCCGGCACGAGCAGGGCGCCGCCTTCATGGCCGACGCCTACGGCCGGCTCACCGGCCGGGCGGGAGTCTGCCTCTCCACCCTCGGGCCCGGAGCCACCAACCTGGTCACCGGGGTGGCCGACGCCAACCTCGACCACGCGCCGCTGGTGGCCATCACCGGGCAGGCCGGGCGCGACCGCATCCACAAGGAATCGCACCAGTATCTCGACATCGTCGAGCACATGCGCCCGCTCACCAAGTGGAACACCCGGGCCGAGATGCCGGTGGTGATCCCCGAGGTCATCCGCAAGGCCTTCAAGATCGCGGAGGCCGAGAAGCCGGGCGCCTGCCACGTCGAGGTGCCGGAGGACGTGGCGGAGGAGCCCGCCGAGGGCGAGCCCCTGTCGACCGAGCGCCCGCGGCGGCCCTCACCGGACCGCCAGGCCCTGCAGGCAGCCGCCCGCCTGATCGAGGCCGCGTCGTTCCCCCTCATCTTCGCGGGCAACGGGGTCATCCGCGGCAACGCGGCCAAGGAGCTGCGCGAGCTGGCGCGCACCCACGGCATCCCGGTGGTCAACACCTTCATGGCCAAGGGCGCGATGCCCTACGACGATCCGCTCGCCCTGCTCACCGCGGGGTTGCAGTCGCGGGACTACGTCTCGTGCGGCTTCGAGAAGGCGGACCTGATCATCGCGGTGGGCTACGACCTGGTCGAGTACGCGCCCAAGTTCTGGAACCCGGAGCGCAAGAAGCACGTCATCCACATCGACTTCACCCCCGCCGAGGTGGACGGCTACTACCAGCCGGTGGTCGAGGTGGTGGCCGACGTGCGCGAGGCCCTCGAGCTGCTGAACGGCCTGGTGAAGGGCCAGAAGGATCCCGCTCCCTACCGCGCCCTGCGCGGGTACATTCTCGAGCAGCTCGCGGAGGGCGCGGACGACGACGCGTTCCCGATCAAGCCGCAGCGCATCCTGCGCGACCTGCGCGCGGTGATGGGCCGCGAGGACATCCTGGTCTCCGACGTGGGCAGCCACAAGCTCTGGATCGCCCGCACCTTCCCGGCCTACGAGCCGAACCGCGTCCTGATCTCGAACGGCCTCGCCGCGATGGGCTTCGCCCTGCCCGCCGCGGTGGCGGCCAAGCTCGTGCACCCGGAGCTCCGGGTGGTGGCGGTGAGCGGCGACGGCGGGTTCCTCATGAACGTCCAGGAGCTCGAGACCGCCAAGCGGCTCGGCCTCGCCGTCGTCAACGTGATCTTCCGCGACGGCGGCTACAACCTCATCCAGTGGAAGCAGCAGGCCCGTCTCGGCCGCGAGTCGGGAGTGGCCTTCACCAATCCGGACTTCGTGGCGCTCGCCCAGGCCTTCGGGGCCCGCGGCTTCCGGGTGGACTCGGCGCGCGACCTGCGGCCGGTACTGACCGAGGCCCTCGCGTGCCCCGGCCCGTCCATCGTGGACGTCCCGGTGGACTACCGGGAGAACCCCAAGCTGACCGAGCGCCTCGGCCACCTGGTCTGCCCGATCTGACCGAGCGGGCGATCTGACGGCACGCGCCTTGCTGTGGCTCGGATCGTGCGAACGGTCTGGGAGCTGGTCAAGCGGGCCGCGATCAAGTGGAACGCGGACGACTGCCTAACGCTGGGGGCGGCGCTCGCCTACTACACCGTCTTCTCGCTGGCTCCCGTCCTGGTCATCGTGATCGCGGTGGCCGGCGCGGTGTTCGGGCCGGAAGCCGCCCAGGGTGAGATCGCCACCCAGATCCGTGGGCTAGCCGGCGAGGAGGGCGCCACCGCCATCCAGTCCCTCATCCAGAGCGCGAGCCGACAGGGCGCCGGGCCGCGCGCCACCATCATCGGCCTGCTGGTCCTGCTCTTCGGCTCGACGAGCGCGTTCAGCCAGCTCCAGTCGGCGCTGAACACCATCTGGGAAGTGCCACCGCAGGCCCACTCGGGGCTCTGGGCGATGATCCGGGCGCGCTTCCTCTCGTTCGCGGCGGTGCTCGGCACCGGCTTCCTGCTGAGCGTCTCGCTGGTGCTGAGCGCGGCGGTCGCCGCGTTCGGCCGCTACGGGTGGGGCTGGGTGCCCGGCATCGGCCGCGTGCTCGAGCTCGGTGACCTGCTAGGCTCGATGCTCGTGCACACCCTGCTCTTCGCGATGATCTTCAAGCTGCTGCCCGACGTGGAGATAAGGTGGCGCGACGTGTGGGTGGGGGCCGCGGTGACCGCGGGTCTCTTCTTCGTCGGCAAGGTGGTGATCGGCATGTACCTCGGCAGCAGCGAGCTCGGCGCGGCCTACGGGGCCGCGAGCTGGGTCATCCTCATCCTGGCCTGGGTCTACTACTCGGCGCAGATCCTCCTCTTCGGCGCCGAGTTCACCCACGCCTACGCGACCGGGACTACATCTCCACGATCCCGTCCCCCACGCGCTTGAGGCGCTCGAGCACGAGCGGATCGTGGCCGGGCAGCACCAGGTCCGGCGAGGAGGCGAGCTCGCGGATCTTGGCGAACGCCGAATACATCCGCGGCAGGTCTTGAAGCGTGTTGAAGGGGATACCCTCCTCGAAGTTGCGGTAGTAGTGCGAGGCGTCGGAGGCGACGACGGCCTGGCCGCGCGCGTGGGCGACGGTGACGATCTGCATGCCCGCGGTGTGGCCGCCCACGTGGTGCACCGCGATGCCGGGCACGATCTCGCGTGAGCCGTCCACGAACTGCATGCGCCGGTCGTAGTTGAAGCGGATCAGCGCGCAGACGTCGTCGACCTCCACCGAATGGCGGAAGGCGGGCAGGGAGGCATTGCGGCCGGTGTAGAAGGCCATCTCGGAGTCCTGCACGTAGAAGGTCGCGTTGGGGAAGAGCGCGTAGTTGCCCACGTGGTCGTAGTGGAAGTGGCTCAGGATCACGTGCTTGACCGAGGCCGCCTCCACCCCGATCTCGGCCAGGCCCTTGCCCGGGTCGCGCAGGAACTGGCGGCCGCGCCGCGTGCCGACCGCCTCGGTGAACCCGAGATCTACCACCACCGTCTCGGCCCCGTTGGTGAGCGCCCACACGAAGTAGTCCATCGTCATGGGACCCTTGTGGTAGTCGCCGTAGAACGCCTCGGAGGTGGTGCACTTCCGGTGGGCGTAGCGCACGGCGTAGATGCGGTAGGGCGCATTGGGCATGGTCAAGTCTCCTTTCCCGTGGCAGGATTCTACGCGTTTCCGGTGTTCACGGAAGTCCCACTCGAGAGGAGGAGTCCGCATGACCCTACCAGCCGCGGTATCGGCGTCTCGCAACGAGGTCCGCACGGTCGCTCCCCGGCTCATCGAGCTGACCGAGACCCTCGTCTACCCCGACATCTGGGAGCGCCCCGGGCTCTCCAAGCGCGATCGCAGCCTCATCACGGTGGCGGCCCTGACCGCGATGTACCGCCCCGACCAGCTCAAGGGCCACACCGAGCGGGCGCTCGCCAACGGGGTGACCCGGGAGGAGATCGGCGAGATCATCACCCACCTGGCCTTCTACGCGGGCTGGCCCAGCGCGATGTCGGCGGCCAAGATCGTGAAACAGGTCTTCGACCAGGAGAAGCGCGCATGAAAGTCGGGTTCATCGGTCTCGGCACCATGGGCGCCAGCATGGCGTCCAATCTGCAGGCGGGCGGCCACGAGCTGCAGGTGAGCGACATCCGGAAAGACGCGGCCGCGCCGCATCTGAAGGCGGGCGCGACCTGGAAGGACACTCCGCGCCAGGTCGCGGAGGGCGTGGAGGCCGTCTTCACCTCGCTGCCCGGGCCCAAGGAGGTGGAGCAGGTCGCGCTCGGTCCGGACGGGCTCATCCACGGCATGAAGAAGGGCTCGGCCTACTTCGACCTCAGCACCAACTCGCCGGCCCTGATGCGGCGGCTCTATCCCGCGTTCAAGGAGAAGGGGATCCACGTGCTCGACGCGCCGGTGAGCGGCGGGCCCAAGGGCGCCAAGTCGCGCAAGCTCGCGCTGTGGATCGGCGGCGACCGCGAGGTCTACGATCGCTTCAAGCCGGTGCTCGACGCGATCGGCGACCAGCCCTACTACGTGGGGCCGATCGGGGCGGGCTCGGTGGCCAAGCTCGTGCACAACTGCGCGGGCTACGCGGTGCAGACCGCGCTGGCCGAGGTGTTCACGATGGGGGTCAAGGGCGGGGTGGACGCGCTCACCCTCTGGAAGGCGGTGCGGCAGGGCGCGGGCGGGCGGCGTCGTACCTTCGACGGCCTCGCCGACCAGTTCCTGCCCGGCACCTTCGATCCGCCCGCGTTCGCGCTGCGGCTGAGCCACAAGGACGTCTCGCTCGCGGTCGGCCTCGCGCGCGAGCTGGGCGTGCCGATGAGGATGGCCAATCTGGTGCTGGAAGAGCTCACCGAGGCCATGAACCGCGGCTGGGGCGAGCGCGACTCGCGGGTCGCCATGCTGCTGCAGGAGGAGCGCGCCGGCGTGAAGATCGCGGTGCCCGTGGACCAGCTGAAAGAGGTGCTGGAAAAGGACGGCCGCTAGCCTGGTTCGAGCGCCGGCTTCGCCGGCGCCATCCGTTCTGGGGGAGGCTCGGAGGGGGCCGTCTAGGCCCCCTCCGACCTGAAGAACAGCGGCTCGATCTTCGAGAGATCCTTCGAGATCGCCATGGTCAGGAGGTCGGCGAAGCCCTGAAGGATGATGAGGGCGTTGAGGTCGGCGTCGTTCTCGACCACGCCCTTGATGCGATCGAGGATGCCGTCGTTCACCTTCTGGATGTTCTCGTAGTGCGTCTCGAGCTGCTCGAGGCCGAGATCGGGCGCGCCGCCGCGCTTGGCCACGAAGTACTGGCGCAGGAGGTACATGGAGACCGAGCGCACGATGGTCTCCTCCGCGGTGGAGAACGGGAGGTGGAAGCGCGCCATCGGCTTGAGGAAGTCCATGTAGGGACAGGAGCTGGTGGCCATGACGAGACCGAAGATGCCGAAGATCCCGCGCTGCAGCGGGAGCTGCTTGACGTAGGTGCGCTCCTCGGTGGTGACGGTGACGGTCGCCTCGGCCACGGAGGCCTTGTCCTTGAAGGCCTCGACGAGCGCCGAGAGATTGGTGGCCACCGGGCAGTAGGGGTGCTCCGCGGGCGCGAGGGGGCAGTGGCCGCACTGGTGGTTCCCGAGCCGGGCCCAGTCCGGCGGAGGCTCGTGCCGGTCGGGCAGATAGGAGAGGGTGGCCCGGTCGAACGCGACGGCATACGACCGGGTCCCTCCATCCGGGAACGCGAAGTCGTAGACGATGCGGATGGTGCTCTGGCTCACCGGCACCCCCTCCGGCCCTCGGGTGGACCGACCTCTCTTCCCGCGAGGTTAGCGAGCCCGGGGTCGGCGCGTCAATGAATCCGTAGCCCGGTCGGGGGTGTGCCGGGCCGCCCGGACCCGCGTGCTATCCTCGGTCCGTGGCGTCCGAGCCCGAGCCGCCCACTATCGGCCATCCGGCGCCCGTCTTCAGCCTGACCTCCGTCCAGGGCAGCACCGTCGACCTCGCGACCTACCGGGGCCGCTCCAACGTGGTGGTGTGGTTCTCCCGCGGCTTCACCTGTCCCTTCTGCCGGGTCTACATGGAGGGCATGACCGAGGGCTACGACGGCCTGCGGGCGGCCGGCACCGAGATCATCCAGGTCGGGCCCAACCTGCTCGAGTCCGCGCGCATCTTCTTTGGGCACAGCCCGACCCCGTACCCCTTCGTCTGCGATCCCGACAAGCGGCTCTTCGCGGTGTACGGCCTCGGCGACCGCGGCGCGCTCGAGGCGACCCGCTCCGCGGTGGTGAGCTTCTCCTACGCGTTCACCCACGGCGACACCGGCCCCCAGCTCCGCGGCGCCTGGCTCGACGTGATGAACCGCAACTTCGTCCGCCGCCTCCACCATCACGCCATGACCGCGCTCGAGCAGGGCATCTTCCTGGTCGACCGGGGCGGGGTGATCCGTCACCGCACCGTGGTCGGACCGACCGACCCGGTGCCCCGGGGCCGCGTGCTGGCCGAGCTCGTCCACACCTATTGCCCCGGCGATGCCTCCGCCTAGATCCGCGTCACCCGGCCGGGGCGTAGAGAAGGGCACGGGGCTAGATATGGGACGGTCATTGAAATACAACCCACAGTGTCGTATGAAATGACTCGACCGATGGCAGCGTTCGACCTCGAGACATATGTGGAACGCTCGCGGGCGGTGGACCTCTCGGCCATCGACTGGGCCGACGTGCCCCGCTATCCGGTTCCCCCCGAGACGCTCCGGACCCTCCGCTACATGCAGGACATCGAGAGCCACACCATCATCTACCTGCGGAGCCTCCTCGCCACGCGGGCCATCGACGACCCCGAGGTCGCGACCTTCCTGGCCTGCTGGCTCTACGAGGAGACCTTCCACGGCATCGCGCTCGCGCGCTTCCTGGAGGCGGCCGGCGCGCCGCTTCCGCCCCGCGCCACGCCGCGGGGACAGGAGTCGATGGCCAAGCGGATCGAGGCCGCCGCGACCGCGATGGTCTCGAAGGCGTGGCCCGACTTCTGTGCGGTGCACATGACCTGGGGGGCCATCAACGAGCTGACCACCCTCACCGGCTACCGGCGGCTCGCCCTCGTGTCGCCGCATCCGGTGCTGAACGACCTGCTCGACCGCATCGTGCTCGACGAGTCGCGGCACTTCTTCTTCTACTATCGCCAGGCGGAGCTCCGCATGCACGGGCGGGCCGCGGCCCGCATCGCGCGCCTCCTGGTGGATCGCTTCTGGGCGCCGGTGGGTAGCGGCGTCCAGCCCGACGCGGAGCTGCGCTTCCTGGCCACCTATCTCTTCGCGGGGCCCGACGGACGGGCCGCGGCCCGCAAGGTCGACGAGACGATTCGGCGCTTACCCGGGTTCGAGAACGTGCAGCTCCTCGAGGCGTGGATGGACCGTCACCTCGAGACGTCCGCCGGCTCCCAAGCATGAGCCCAGCGTAAGGAGGATGCGATGGCGACCGTGATCACCGAGCGACCCACCCCCTACCGCGCCTACACCCCGCGCCCGTTCACGCGCGCGGAGCGCGATTCGGTCACCATCCTGTTCGGCGGGCTGCACTGGCGGGTGGAGCGGATCCTCCAGGCGGTGCTGGAGAGCGCGGGTCACAAGGCCCAGGTGCTGCCGGTGGCCACCAAGGACGACCTGCTCACCGGGCGTGAGGTGGCCGACATCGGCCAGTGCTGCCCCACCAGCTTCACCACCGGGAACCTGGTCAACTTTCTCAAGAAGGAAGCGAAGGAAGTCGGGGCCAAGCAGGTGAACGAGAAGTTCGTCTACCTCACCGCCGGCTCCTGCGGGGCGTGCCGCTTCGGCCAGTACCACCAGAGCTACGAGCTGGCCCTGCGCAACTCCGGGCTCGAGGCCTTCCGCATGTTCCTGCTCGCCCAGGACCAGCTCGACCAGAAGGCGGCGATGGGCGACGGCCTCGACCTGAACCTGCCGGTCACCCTCGGCTGCCTGTGGGCGATCTTCTGCACCGATCTGGTGCAGGACCTCGAGTACCAGGTGCGGCCCTTCGAGGTGGTGCCCGGGCAGACCGAGGCGGTGGTCAAGGAGTCGATCGAGCTGCTCTACCAGGCGTTCCGCAACCGGCCCAAACAGGGGCCGTGGCGCTCGATCCTCTGGTTCCTGACTACCGGTTACTTCGTTCGCATCATGAAGCGTATCCGTACGAATTTCGCCTCGATCGAGGTGGACCGGCTTCGGGTGAAGCCAGTGGTGAAGATCACCGGTGAGTTCTACCTCCAGACCGTCGAGGGCGATCCCAACTACAACATCCACCGCTGGCTCGAGGCGGAGGGCGCCGAGGTCTACCCGGCCGGCATCACGGTGTGGATGGACTACCTGCTGCGGCTCGGCCTGCAGCGCTTCGAGGACTATTCGGGCATCGAGAAGGGCGCGCGGCTCAAGCTCGGGCTCGGCCGCACGGTGCAGGCCCTCTACCGGGGTATCGTGGCCCGGCTCCGCCGGGCGATGGACAACCTGCCGCACGACATCCCGCGCCAGCTCGAGCTGCGGCGGCTGGCCGCGCCCTACTTCCACAGCCGGCTCGACGGCGGCGAGGGCGACATGCTGGTGGGCAAGGCGATCTGGGCCCACCAGCAGAAGAAGGCCCACATGATCTGCGAGCTGTCGCCCTACTCGTGCATGCCCAACACCATGTCGATCGGGGCGATGGCGGGCGTGATCGGCAAGCACCCGGACCTGCTCTACGCCCCGCTCGAGATCAAGGGCGACGCGGAGGTGCACGCGCTTTCGCGCTGCCAGATGATCCTGACCGAGGCCAAGAAGCGGGCGCAGCGCGAGTTCGACGAGGCGCTCGAGAAGAGCGGGATGACGCTGGACGAGGTGCGGGCCTACCTCGACGCGCACCCGAAGATGAAGCGCGCGACCTACCGCGTGCCGCACCTGGGCTGCGCCGGCCAGGCCGCCAACCTGGTGCTGCACGTGGCCGCGAAGGCGCGCTGATGAAGCTCGTCGGGATGGACGTCGGCTCCACCACGGTGAAAGCCGTGGTGGTTGATTGGCGAGCCGCAGCCGAAGGCGAGGCGAGCGGATACAGAGTCGTCTGGCAGGACTACCAGCGCCACAACACCCGCCAGGCCGAGAAGGTCCTGGAATTCCTCGGCCGCATGGAGGACGAGGCGCAGGTGACGCCGGGCCGCGACCGGGTCTTCTTCACCGGCTCCGGCGCGGGCCTGCTGGGGCCGCTGGCCGGGGCCAAGATGATCCAGGAGGTGGTGGCGGTCGCGGCCTGCGTGGAAAAGCTCCACCCGGACGTGCGCTTCGTGTCGGAGATCGGCGGCGAGGACATGAAGACGATCTTCTTCACGCCCACCGGCACCGGCCGCTCGAAGCAGGTCTACATGCAGTCGGCGTGCAGCGGCGGCACCGGCACCTTCATCGAGAAGACCGCGCGGAAGCTCCAGGTGGCGACCGAGACGCTGGCCGGGCTGCCCTACGCGGGGATGAGCCTGCACAAGGTCAGCAGCAAGTGCGGCATCTTCGCCGAGACCGACGCCAACACGCTCGTGAAGACCGGGGTGCCGGTCGAGGAGATCATCGCGAGCCTGTTCGAGGCGGTGGTCTACCAGAACCTCGCCACCCTGACCAAGGGCAACACCCCGGCGCCGGAGGTGCTGCTCCTCGGGGGACCGAACCTCTTCTTCCGCGGCCTGCAGGAGGCGTGGCGACACCATCTCGGCAAGCTGTGGGAGCAGCGGAAGATCGTGCTCCCCGAGGGACGCGACGCGGCCTCCTGCATCACGGTGCCGGCGGAGGCCCTCTACTACGCCTGCCTCGGCTGCGTGGAGATCGGGGCGGGCGAGCCCGAGGGCGTCGCGGTCTACGAGGGCCGCGACCGGCTCCGCTGGTGGGTGGAGGATGGGCAGCAGGAGCAGAAGGCCAAGGCGGGCGGGCGCGCCCTGGTGGCCTGCGCCGCCGATCTCCAGTCGTTCGTGGCCGAGTACGACCTGAAGCGCAGCGCCGCCGCCCGCGCGGCCGTCCCCGAGAAGGAGATCGCGGCGCCGGCGCTGATCGGCTGCGACTTCGGCAGCACCACCGCCAAGGCGGTGGTGGTCTCGCCCGAGCGCGAGCTGCTCTTCACCTGCTACGCGCTCTCCAAGGGCAACCCCATCGAGGACGCCCAGTCCCTCTTCCGCCAGGTGCGCGAGGCGGGCTACACCAACGTCGGCGGACTGGCCCTCACCGGCTACGGGAAGGACCTGCTGAAGGACGTGGTCGGCGCCGACGTGGCGGTGGTGGAGACGGTGGCCCACGCCACCGGCACGCTCCACTTCCATCCCGACGCGGACGTGATCTGCGACGTGGGCGGCACCGACGTCAAGATCATGATCCTGCGCCAGGGCACGGTGGCCGACTTCCGGCTCAACTCGCAGTGCTCCTCGGGCAACGGGGCGTTCCTGCAGGGGGTGGCCGAGCGCTACTCGATCCCGCTCGAGGCCTACGCGGAGAAGGCCTTCGAGGCCAAGGCGATGCCCACCCTCGCCATGGGCTGCGGCGTCTTCCTCCAGTCCGACATCGTCAACCAGCAGCGCAAGGGCTGGGCCGCGGAGGAGATCATGGCCGCGCTCGCCGCGGTGCTCCCGGTGAACGTGTGGATCTACGCCGGGCAGCTGCAGAACCTCCGATCGGTCGGGCGCAAGTTCGTGCTGCAGGGCGGCACCCACCGCAACATGGCGGTGGTGAAGGCCCAGGTCGATTTCATCCGCGGCAAGGTGCCGGAGGCGGAGGTGGTCCTGCATCCCTACTCGGGCGAGGCGGGCGCGATCGGCGCCGCCCTT
>Ga0207665_10002260_pt1 | contig 13000 bp, 13 predicted proteins | sample LARL112metaG_FD_184351 | JGI IMG/M metagenome (GOLD analysis project Ga0207665, IMG submission 184351) | Corn, switchgrass and miscanthus rhizosphere microbial communities from Kellogg Biological Station, Michigan, USA - LAR L11-2 metaG... | ecosystem: Host-associated > Plants > Roots >...
GGCACCTGCTCGGCTACATCTAGCGCGTGCCGGTCACGCTTCCCGCGCGGTTCCGCCAGATCGCCCGCCGTCTGCGCCGCGCATACGGTGCGCCGCCTCCGCCGCGCCGGCTGCCGCCGCTCGACGAGCTCGTGCTCACGATCCTGTCGCAGAACACGAACGACACGAACCGCGATCGCGCGTACGCGGACTTGCGGGCCAGGCTGCCGGCCTGGGAGGACGTTGCCGACGCGCCGCTGCCGGTGATCGAGCGTGCCATCCGCAGTGGCGGGCTCGCGCCCACGAAAGCGCCGCGGATCCGCGCGGTGCTCCGCGCGCTGCGCGACCGCGGCATCGCGCTCGATGACCAGGCGTTGCGCCGGATCCGGCACGACCGGCTGTTCGATCTGCTGGTCGGGCTTCCCGGGGTCGGGCCGAAGACCGCGGCGTGCGTCCTGTTGTTCTCGCTCGATCGCGCGTACTTCCCGGTCGATACGCACGTCCACCGGGTCGCGGTCCGGCTCGGCCTCGTCGCGCCACGGTCGACCGCCGTGCAGGCGCAGGCACAGCTGCAGGCGGCGCTCGCAGCCGATGAGATGTACGAGGTCCACATGAATCTCATCCGGCACGGGCGCCACGTGTGCGTCGCGCTGCGACCGATCTGCTCGCAATGCGTGCTCAACGACATCTGTCCGAAGGTCGGGGTCGTGCGCGCGCGCTGATCCGGCAAGAGGGGACCCGCTCGCTCCCCGTTACCGCATCGTCGGACCATCGCGGCGTGGATGCGAGTCGCCGATGCCCCGGGGGCCGCGAATCTGCTCCTTGGTCGACCGGCGCACGTTCGCGCCATGGAGAGGAATGCAGATGCAACAGCCCAAGGATCGTGTCACCACGCGCTCCCACTACGTGGGGGTCTTCGACGATCGCAATGATGCCGAGCTCGCGGCGCGGGACCTTCGCGCGAAGGGCTTCAAAGACGACCAGATCGGGTACGCCTGGCGTGACGACTCAGGGAAGACGCACGCGGAGGGCAACAAGTCCGGCCAGATGGCCGCTTCCGGCGCCGGCACCGGCGTCGTGCTCGGCGGACTCATCGGCGCCGGCGCGGCGCTCCTCATTCCGGGCATCGGGCCGGTGGTCTCCGGCGGCCTGCTTGCCACCGCCCTCGCGGGCGGCGTCACCGGCGCGGTCGCCGGCGGCGTGTCCGGTGGCATCGCGGGCGCGCTCGTCGGTCTCGGGATCCCCGAGGTCGAGGCGAAGTACTACGACCAGCAGTTCCGCGACGGCCGCACGCTCATGACCGTGAAGGCCGACGATCGGTACAACGACGCGAGTGACATCGCTCGCCGTCGCAACGGCTACGACTACGAGACGCGGAACGAGCGTCCGGTCCGTGAGACCGAGGTCACCGAGGTCAAGCGGTAAGTGCGATCCCGTTTCGTCGCGAAGAGAGGCCCGCCGAAAGGCGGGCCTCTTCATTTGCTCAGCCGGTTCGGCCGATGAGCTCGGGCACGACGCTCGGGTCGGCCATCTCCGGATCGAGCGGATAGATCGGCCGCTCGAGGGCGCGATAGGGCAGCCGCGTGATGTGCTGATCCACGCCGCCCGGCGTGAGCGCGATCATCCAGCCGCGCGCGGCTCCAAAGAGATCGGGCACGAGGTACCCGATCTTCACGACCGTCAGATCGTGCGCGGCCGGATCCAGCCCGAGGTCGATGAGGTCCGTTACCAAGTGGTACGGCTTGCGCCGGGTCGTGAGGATCGCGCGGACGCCTCCCGATGCGATCACCGCGATATCGCCGCCGACGGGATCGCCGGCGCGCAGGCGCTGCACCCGACCCTGCAGCCGCGTCGACCACGGAGAGCCGAACGCGCCACCGACCCGTAGGTCGACCTCGGCGCCCTCTCCCGCGCTCACGCACGCGGCGACCCCGGCGGGGTCCGCGCAGCTTGCCCAGATCGCGGTCGCCTGGCCCGACCCGATCCGTGGATCGGCGAGCAGCCGGTCGAGCATGTACGACGCGTCGCCCGCCCCACCGGCGGTGGGGTTGTCGCCCGAGTCGCTGATGAAGAATGGCCGCTCCGGGCGCGACAGCCCGTTCGCGATGCACGCCTCGGCGTCCGCGGCCGGCACGCTGAAGTCGAAGGTCGCGCGCGCATCCCAGTAGCGCTGCGCGAGCTCGCGTGCCGCCGATCCGATGGCCGATTCCTCGGTGCCGGTCACGACGACGGCGGCGCTGCAGCGCGGCTCATCGGCCCACGCGTAGCCGATCCAGACCGCGGCGTCGATGATCCCGTCGCGGCGCTCGACGTCGCTCAGGCTGCCGTAGATCGATCTCGCGGGCTCGTCGCGCGTGCAGGCACGCTCACCCGGCAGCAGCACCGGGACGCGAAGCCACGCCCGCAGCGGCCGGACGCCGCGCTCGAGGCATCCGACGAGGTTCGCGATCGCGCGCCGCTTCGTGACCGGCGCGTCATCGTGCGGGGACATGCGGTGCGAGGTGGCAAGGTCGAGCGCGCCGACGAGCCGGCGCGACATGTTGCCGTGCGGATCCATCGACGCGGAGATAAGGCAATCACGACCGACCACCTCTCGGATCGCCGCCGCGAGGTCGCCTTCGGCGTCGATCATCCCGACGACGGTCATCGCGCCGTGGATGTCGAGGTACACGCCGTCCAGCGGCAGGGCCGCGCGGAGCCCGTCGAGGAGCTCGGTCTTGATCGAGTCGTAGAACGCGCGCTCGACGGCGCCACCGGGCAGGGCACGCGCGTGGACGAGCGGGATCCACTCGACGGTCGACGGGAGCGTGTCGTACTTCGCGAGGAGCGCGGATCCGCGGACGACGGTGAAATCCGCGGCGCGGCTCCGGTGCGGGCTGAACGTGCTCGATTCGATCGCCATGCCGCCGAGCGCGACGCGCGGGCTCACAGCCGCGGACGCTAGCCGATAGCGCCTAGAACGGGATCGTGCGGACCAGGGTGCTCTTGAGGCCGAGGGTCGTGCGCAGGAAGCGGTCGCCCTTGAGGTCGACCGACGCGTCGGTGCCGCGCACGCGCACCGAGATCGGACGTCCGCCGGGGCTCATGTTGAACTCCATCGAGACGAAGGTCCCGATGTCGGTCCCGTAGTCCTCGATGATCTGTTCGCGGATCTCCGCGCCGCTGAACGACGCGGACCAGAGGGTGTGCGGCATCGGCCCGCGCGCGTCGTACGCAGCGGCCTCGGCCGGGTCGGCCGCCTCGGGCAGGTACGGCCACCCGTCCTGGCACTGCCAGGTGGTCCCGACCCGCTGCGCGTCGAGGACGCAGCCCACGTTCTCCGTGATCCCGCCATCGGCCGATGAGTACAGCGCGCGGATCGGCGCGCCCGCGTACGTGAGGATCAGCCCGGCCGTCGATGCCACCGCGGCGGTGGTGCGCGGGCTCTCGAACGAGTGGCCGCCGTAGCACTGGTCGGCGGTGTCGTCGCGCACGTCCCAGGTCCGGTCGCCGGCGGTGGATTGCCGCCAGGCCGCGTAGGTGCGCGCGGTGATCGCCTGCGCGCGGAGCGCCTCCATCTGCCACTGGCTCGGCATCTCGCCGGGAAGCGCACCGGCCATGTAGTCGTCGGATGACACATCGTTGACGACCCGGAGGGCCGAGGCATCGCGCACCTGGAAGACGAGGGTGCCGCGGTAGGAGAGGCCCTTCTGGTCGATCGCGATCGGATCCCAGAACTGCTTCGGCGCAAGCGTGAACGACTCGTCCGAATTGAGCCGGGCCGTGCGGGTGCCGGCGTCGTCGCGCGCGTAGAGGGCGTCGCCGTCGGTCCACACGCGAAGGCCGTGATCCGGACCGAGGTCGAAATACACGACGCTCGGGTCCAGGGTGTTCACGAGCCGCATCCCACCGGCCGAGTACATCCGGGCCACATCGCCGATCGTGCGGCCGACGCACCCCGTGGACGGCGCGGAAAGGAGCACGCGGAACGGGCTCGTGATCGGCTGGTTGGCGAGCTGCGCTCCGGGGAAGTAGCGCGCCACGATCTGCTCGCCGGTCAGCTTCACGCCGCTCGCGCCCTCGGCCCAGCCCTGCGCGCCCCACTGCGAGAGCCCGATGCCGTGACCCCACCCCTTGCCGTAGAACGTCACACCGTCCTGCACGCGCACGAGCTCGTGCTTCGTCGAGACGGCGTGACCCGAGAACCAGCCGACACCCTCTTGCACCATGTCCCAGGCCAGGATGAACGTGCCCTCGGCGCGCGGCGCATGCACGGTCACTGTGACCGCGAGCTCCTCGCCCGGTTGCACGTCGTGCGGCAGGATCGCGCGTGCGCCGTCCCAGAGGACGGCGATGGGCGTGCCGTCGAGCCAGTGGTAGCCCAGGCGGACCGGCGTGGGGCCGCCGGCCGGCCAGGCCTGCAGCCCGGTGTTCGCGATGTGCACCTCGATCGGCACATCCCCGCCCGGGACGATCGTCGCCGGTGCGGTCGTCGGCCCGTACCCCGCGTCGAGGTCGGTCGTCACGCGAAGCGTGAACGCTCCTGGCGCGGCATCCTCCGATGACAACCACGCCTCGCCCTCGCGGATGAGATCGGGCTTGATCGTGTAGATGCCGGTCACGGGCGGAGCGGTGAGCACCATCGCCACGGTCGCGTCGCTGCCCGGGGCAACATCCGTCGGAAGCGCAGAGCGCAGACCGTCCCACGCGACGAGCGTCCCGGCTGCGTCGTAGACGTGATACGCGAGCTTCACCGCGTGCGGACCGGTTTGCTCCCAGGTGTCGTCGCCCTGATTGCGGACGATGACCGGGATCGCGTGCGTCTCGCCGGGCGCGAGCGGCCCCTGTGGGTAGCCGGTGTACACCGCGGTCTGGCGCACGACCTTCGGGTCGAGCCCCTCGATGGTGCCGTTGCCGGGCGGGAGGCCACGGGCGTAGGCCACCGCTCGGGAAGCGATGTCACCGACGGCTGTCGCGGCCCGGCCGGTGACGCTCGTCGGGTGGCCGCTGGTCATCGCCGCGATCGAAGCGAGCAAGAGAGCCACGATCGCGACCCGCATGAGCAGCAACGGTCCCCGTCCCATCGTGGGACGGAACGCACCCTTGGCTCATCGGACACGGACCCGGCGAGCCCTGATCCGCCGATGATCCAATCGCTGCTTGCTCCACGATCGAGCGGGCGGTTGTTTTAACGGTGACTCGACGACGGCGCACGCGGGTGCCCGGCGCGCCACCTGCTGACCGTTGGTCCGACAACTCAAGGAGGTTCGGGCGTGAAGGTCGAAGAGCTCATGACCCTCGATCCGGCAACGCTTCGCCCGGAGTCGATGTGCACGGAGGCTGCGGCGCTCATGAAGAGCAACGACTGCGGCTCGCTTCCGGTCGTGAAGGACGGCAAGCTTGTCGGCATCGTGACGGACCGGGACATCGTGCTCCGCGTCGTGGCCGGCAAGAAGGACCCCACCCGCATCGCCGTCTCGGAGATCATGACGGCCGCGCCGGTCACGGTCGCGCCGTCAATGCGAGCCGAGGACGCGTCCAAGCTCATGTCCGAGAAGCAGGTGCGCCGGCTGCCGGTCGTCGACGGCGGGCGTCTGGTGGGCATCCTCACGATCGGCCAGCTCGCGCGTCGCGAGTCGGTCGACGCCGTTGGCCAGACGCTGAAGGAGGTCAGTCAGCCGACCGCGAAGCGTTAGGTGCGGATCACGACCGTCGGGCTGCGGCGGCTCCAGCCCTGAGTGCGGCCACGCGTAGCTTCGGGAACGACACGCGCAGGTCTGTCACGTTCACCTGGAACAGGCCCTCGGGCTCCGGCAGTCCGGCAAGCCTGTAGCGTCCGAGCGTCCGGAACGTGACCCCGTCCGATCGCGCGACCGCCATCGCGTCGCGCGCCGCCGTCGACAGGAGGATCTGCCCACCATGTCCGGCCGAGCACACGCGCGACGCGGTGTGCACGGCGATGCCGACATAGCCGGTCTCGGCCAGCGTCGTACGGCCGGTGTGGATGCCGATCCGAACACAGACCTCGACGTCATCGGGCCACGCCCGCCCCTGCAATCCGCGCTGGATCGCGACGGCCGCGGCCAGCGCGTGAGCTGGACGGCGGAATGCCGCGAAGAACTCATCGGCACGCGCGTCCACCTCGTGGCCGCTCGCCTTGCGGACGGCGCCCCGGATGAGCGTGCGTACCTCGCGAAGGAGCTTCGCGTAGCCGTCCCCGAGCGTGCGCAGCAGCTCGGTCGACCCTTCGATGTCGGTCATCAGGAACGTGACGGTGCCGCGAGGCAGGCTCGCGACATCTGTCGCGGGCCGGCGGGTCTCGGCCTGCAGCCGCTCGTTGCGCAGCTGCCCGTCGAAGAATCCGATCGGCACGATGCCGTACTTCTTCGCCGCCGCGAGCAGCCGTTGGCGCGCCTTCTCGCGCGCGGCGTCGTTCTCGAACGACGTTTGGTCGAACCGGGACAGCGCGTTCCGGACGTGCGATGCGTCATGGATCGGCAGGCGCCGCCGGCCCTTCGCGTCGATGTAGGCGAATGCGCTGGCCGGGAGCTTGGCCCGGGCGGTGGCGCTGAGCGAAGGCATCGTCCCGATTATTCGCCTTCCGCCCGGGCGCCGGTCCGGTGACCGCGCGCCCATCGAAAGGTCGCCCGTCGAGGAGTTGCGGTTCTAGCGGGTCACGGATCCACCTGGCTCGACCAGGTCGCGACGAGCTCGCCCGAGCAATACACGGGTCCCGTCGTCGTTGACTTGAAGTTCAGGTAGTAGGTCTTCGGGCCGGCGGGGACGTCCACGCGCACCGTTGCGAATGAGAGGTCCCACGTGCCGCTCGCGTTCACGTTCACGCTGGTCTGCGTTCCGCTGTTCGCGAAGATCGACGGCGTGCCGACGAGCGCGTAGCGGCGGGTCCCGTCGGTCTGCACGACGGTCGCGCTGTCTTCGATCGTGACGTACACCCGGTTGGCGCCGGTCACGCCGCAGTGTCCGGTCGCCTGCAGGAGCATCTGACCACCGGCGTGGGTCGTGGTGAGCGCCGCGAGGTTGTGGGGCAGGGTGTTGCCGCCGTTGGACACCCAGGTCTCATCGCAGAACCCGAACGAGCAGGTCCGGCCGCTGTCGGCTTCGGCCTGCGGGTTACCCGCTCCGGCCGGCCCGGTCGCACCTGTCGCGCCGGTGGCACCCGTCGCGCCAGTTGCGCCTGCCGCGCCGGTGTCGCCCTTCGCACCCGTGTCACCGGTCGCGCCGGTCGGTCCAGTTGCCCCGGTCGCTCCGGTCGCACCCTGCGGGCCGGTGTCACCGGTCGTACCCGTCGCACCGGTCGGACCCGTCGCACCGGTCGCTCCTGTCGGCCCGGTCGGGCCGGCCGGGCCGCTCTGATCCCAGGTGAGGCTCACCTCGTTCGACCGGCAGTCACTCGGGTCGGTCACCAGCCGGAGGCTGCCGTCGGGCTTGTAGCAGGCCTGGATACTGCCGCTCGTGCTGTTGAACGGCCCGGCCTTCGCGGCGACAACGGTGCCGCTGCCGATGAGGCAGACGATCACCGCGATCACGATCATGCGCAAGGCACCAAGACGATGGAACCGAGTGAACACGGGGCACCTCCTCACACCAACGCAGCGAGTAAAAGGCGGGCCCCGGGCGGCCAACAAGGGACGGAAGGGTCCTCCTACGAACGGCCCGGACGTAGTACGAACGGCCCACATGGAACTGCCCACATGACGATCCTCCAACGATCCACCTGCCGAACCCCCAACGATGTGGCCGCCGACCCTTGTGTTCGTCCCGATCGGGCGGACAGTGAGGTCGCACTGGTCCGATGGATCCGATGCACGCCGAGCTCAGCGCCGGCGGGTGCTCGTGGATCCTGGCAGCTCAGTCGCGCACCAGCACCAGCCACCGATATGAGAAAAGGGAGCACACCATGTCAACCGATCAGAACAAGACCATCGCTCGCCGCATCGTCGACGAGGCCTGGACGAAGCACAACCCGAGCATCCTCGACACGCTGTTCTCGAGCGACGCGATCCTGCATGACCCGCAGAACAAGACGATCGTCAAGGGTCCGCAGGGCGCCAAGAGCACGCTCGCGACGTACCTGAAGGCATTCCCGGACATGAAGATCTCGATCGAGCGGGAGATCGCTGAAGGCGACTTCGTCGTTCAGCAGCTCATCGCGACCGGCAAGAACACCGGTGAGTTCAACGGCATGCCCGCGACCGGCAAGAACACCACGGTCACCGGCGTCATGACGAGCAAGATCAAGGACGGCAAGGTCATCGAGGCCTGGTCGCTCTTCGACTCACTCGGCCTCCTCCAGCAGCTGGGTGTCGTCCCGGCTTCGCAAGCCACTCCGGCGCGCGAGCCCGAGCTCGTCGGCGCTCGCTAGCGCACACGCGATCCAGTCAGCGGGCGCCCGGCGGATCGACTCCGCCGGGCGCCTTCGCGCGCGCGTGTAGGCTCGGCATCGCTCGAGGAGAGATCGGGGAGGATTGACATGCCGAAGTTCATGGACGTTCACAGTGGATTCATTGGCGTTACCGCGGAGCAGCTGAAGCAGGCGCATGAAGCGGACCTTGCGATCGAGAAGGACGAGAAGGTGCACTTCGAGCGCGCGTGGCTCGATCCGAAGAGTGGCAAGGTCTTCTGCCTCTCGTCGGGCCCGAGCAAGGAAGCGATCATGAAGATCCACGAGCGCGCAGGGCACCCGACCGCCGAGGTGTACGAGCTGCCGATCGAGGTCTAAGAACACGCGTCGCATCGGGATCCTCACTGGCGGCGGTGACGTTCCGGGACTGAACTCGGTCATCAAGAGCGTCGTCTACCGCTCGACCGACCTTGGCTACACGGTGATCGGGATCCGCCGCGGCTGGCTCGGTCTCACCCACCTGGCCCCCGGCTCCGATCTCGACCGCGAGCACGTGCTGCCGCTCGATCGCGTGAACACGCGGACGATCGACCGCAGCGGTGGGACGATCCTTCACACGTCACGGACGAACCCGGCCCGCATGAAGCATGACGACCTACCAGCGCACCTGTTCGGCGTCGCCGAACGTTACGCGGTTTCCGGCGGTGCCTACGACCTCACGCCCGTGGTGCTGGAGAACATCGCGCGGCTCGGACTCGACCATCTCGTCGTCATCGGGGGAGACGACACGCTCGGGTACGCGCACACCGTCGCGGCGGCGGGCGTCTCGCTCGTGGCGATCCCGAAGACGATGGACAACGACGTCCGCGATACCGAGTACTGCATCGGGTTCTCGACCGCGGTCACTCGCGCGAAGGAGCTCATCAACCGACAGCGGACGACGCTCGGGTCGCACGAGCGCATCGGCGTGTTCCGGATCTTCGGCCGCGACGCGGGCTTCAGTGCGCTCCACATCGCCTACGTGACCTCGGCTCGCTGCCTGATCCCTGAGGCCCCGTTCGACCTCGAGCGGCTCGTCGCCCTCCTGGTCGCGGACAAGCGCGCGAATCCGAGCCGCTACGCCTTCGTGATCGTCGCGGAGGGTGCGACGTGGATCGGCGCGAAGCTCGGCGAGCTCGGCGAGCCGGATGGGTTCGGTCATCGGCGGAAGGTCGATATCGGCGAGGCCCTCGCCGAGGAGATCAGGCGGCGCGGTGGCGAGGATGCGATCGTGAGCCAGCTCACGTACGACCTTCGGAGCGGCGACCCGGACTCATTCGACCAGATGGTCGCGACCACGTTCGCGAACATCGCCGTCGACCTCATGGCCGACGGTACGTCCGGCCGGATGGTCGCGATCCGCGGCGGCCGGTACACGCACGTCGCGCTGCCCGATCCGAGCCTCGGTCCGCGGACCGTCGACGTGGCTCGCTACTACAACACCGAGCGATTCCGCCCGCGCTACGACGGTCGCGATGGGTTCTCGGTGATGCTCTCGGACTGAGCCTCAGCGAGGCCGGCTGGCCGTTTGTGCGAGGGCGCCCAGCGAGCACCACTCCTTCACCATCGAGCGCAGCTCCGCCGCCCGCGCGCTCGCCTGCCGCACGTCGGCGATCCGGATGCGCTTGGCGACCGTCCCCTCGAGGTGCGGGTAGCGTCCGCGCAGCCGTCCGCCACGGTGGAGCCGGAGATTCACGCCGGGCTCGCTGTACCGGACGAATGCGCCGAAGTCGCCGCTCTTCGTCGACGAGAAGGTGATGCCGTACTGCACGCGCTCGCGCATGCTCGGGTCGGCCCGCAGGATGATGTCCCGCACCCGTCGGAGCGCGGCCTCGGAGGGCGGCTTCGTTCGCACGAACCAGCGCTCGACCGCAGCGGACTTCGGCACGCGGCGATTATCGGCCGACCGCCCCGCGAGATCCGACGGTAGGCTCGCGTGACCGTGTCACCTTCGCTCTGGCGTCACGCCGATTTCCTGAAGCTCTGGGCGGGGCAGACCGTCTCGGAGCTCGGCTCGACCGTGACGCGGACCGCGCTGCGCCTCGTGGCCTTGCTCACGCTCGGCGCCGGCGTCGCCGAGATGGCCTACCTCGTCGTCGCGGCATCGTCCGGCGTGCTGCTCGTCGGTCTCGTGGCCGGCGCGTGGGTCGATCGGCTACCGCGCCGCCCGGTGCTCATCTGGACGGACGTGATCCGCGCGGGCTTGCTCTTCTCGATCCCCGCCGCCGCCGCGGCCGGCACGCTCCGGATCGAGCAGCTGTACGTCGTCTCGTTCCTCGAGGCGTGCCTCGGCACGCTGTTCGATTCCGCGTACCACTCGTACCTGCCCTCGCTTGTCGGGGTCGACCGCTTGCTCGAAGGCAACGCGAAGCTCTCGCTGAGCTCCTCGGTCGCGGAGGTCGGCGGACCCGGTCTGGCCGGCGCGATCGTGCAGGTGGCGAGCGCGCCGTTCGCGATCCTCGTCGACGCCGTCTCGTTCGTCGTCTCGGCGGTCTCGCTCATCGCGATCCGTGCCCGCGAGGCGCCGCGCCCGCGCGAGCTGCGCCAAGCCCTCGGCCGCGAGATCGGCGAAGGGCTGCGCTTCGTCCAGCGGCACGCGCTGGTCTTCCCGATCGCGGCGAGCTCCGTCTCGGAACACTTCTTCGGCTCGTTCTACGCGGCGCTCTACAGCCTCTACCTGCTGGATGAGCTCAAGCTGACGCCCCTCCTGCTGGGCATCGTGATCTCGGCCGGCGGCGCCGGCGCGCTCGTCGGCGCCTCGGTCGCCGGACGCATCGTGCGGCGGTTCGGTCTCGGGCGGTCGATCCTCGTGATGATGCTGGCGAGCTCGGCGATCGGCGTCCTCACGCCGCTCGCGTCAGGTCCGCTGTTCGTCGCGACGCTGATGGTGTTCCTGCCCCAGCTCCTCGGTGATGGCACGAACACGATCCAGTGGATCGCGCAGGACACGGTCGTGCAGACCGCAGTCCCCGATCGAGTGCTCGGCCGGGTGAACGCGACGCTCGACGTCCTCTCGCACGGCGCCGCGCCGTTCGGCGCGCTCGTGGCGGCGGCGATCGCCGAGACCTTCGGCGTGCGAGCGGCGATCGGGGTCGCGTGGCTCGGCACGTTCGCGTCGGTGCTGTTCATCGTGTTCTCGCCGTTGCCGCGGCTCCGGTCGGTCGACGAGATCAAGGCAGTCGCGTAGCTCAGCCCGTGCGGTGATCCCCGACCCGCCGCCGAGTCTTGGCGCTCCCGCCGTTCTTGCGCTTCGCGGCCTCGACGCTCGCCTTCAGCGTCGCCATCAGATCGTCGACGGCCGTGCCGGAGCCCGCCGCCTCTGGGTCCTCGCCGCGGGGCCATGGCCGCTTTGACCGGAGCAGCTCGAGCAGCTCCTCGCGGTACTGATCGGCATGCTTGTCGGGGATCCACTCGGTGGCCAGCGCCTTGACGAGCTGCTCCGCCATCTTCAGCTCGCGATCGGACAGCGCGACCGCCGGCAGTCGCGCGACATCCTCCGCTTTGCGGACCTCGTCGCCGAAGTACAGCGTCTCGAGGCCGAGCACGCGTTCCAGCGGGCGGATCGCGACGAGGTGCGGTTTCGTCCGGAGAACGAATCGGCCGATGCCGACCATCCCGCTGGTCTGCATTGCGCGCAGGAGCAGCAGGTACGACCTGTCGCCGCCGGTGTCCCGCGTCGGCGCGACGAAATAGCTCTTCTCGAAGAAGACCGGATCGATCTCGGCGAGGTCGACGAACTCTTCGATGTCGATCGTGCGGCTGCGCTCCGGAGCCAAGGCCTCGAGCTCATCCTCACTGATCGGCACCACGTCCCGGTTCGGCAGCTCGTAGCCGCGGATCACGTCGGCCGTGTCGACCGGCGCGGGCAACGGGTCTGCGGAGGAGGCGTGCGTGAACGGACGGACGACCTCGCTCGCGGACTCTTGAGGTGCCTCGACCTCGGCTTGTGGCATGAAGGCCGGCGCCTCGTGCTCGTGCGTGACACGCTCGTACCGGATTCGCCTCCCGCTCTGGCGGTCGTACAGGTGGAAGCGCACGTCTTTCGGCTGGGTCGCGGGGTACAGGCGCACGGGGATGTTCACGAGTCCGAAGCTGATGCTTCCGGTCCAAACGGCTTGGCTCATTGGTGTTCGAGAATTCTCGCACCGCTAGGTCCCGGTGGAAGGTCACGGATCCAGACCTTCGGCGTTAACCTCCCGTGCACTGCAGAGATGGGGAGAGGAAAGTCTCCGGACGGGTCAATGCCTGAGTCCGCTCCCCGGTCCGGGACGGGGCGGGTCCTCGACGGCCTGACGTTCATCGTTGCATTCGTCGCGGCGATCGTCGCCCTGGCAATGGTCGTTGCCGTCATCAGTGATCGCGCCGCCCCGGTCGATCGCCTGTCCTCGCGGACCACCCGAACGTCCGGGCCGACAGCCGTGCCGTCAGGGTCGGCGACGCTGGCCCCGGCGAGCCCGTCGCCGACCGTGACCGCGTCGCAGGCACCGGCGATCGTCGCCACGCAATACCTGTCCGGCGGCCACACGTACGCCGGGCTCGAGGTCCGGACCGGGACCGTGATCACGGCGGCGCTCGATGGGGTCGTCGAGGCCAGGATGTACCAGCTGATCGACGGAAGCGTGCGAGTGGGTTCGAGCGTCC
>Ga0207665_10002261_pt1 | contig 12999 bp, 11 predicted proteins | sample LARL112metaG_FD_184351 | JGI IMG/M metagenome (GOLD analysis project Ga0207665, IMG submission 184351) | Corn, switchgrass and miscanthus rhizosphere microbial communities from Kellogg Biological Station, Michigan, USA - LAR L11-2 metaG... | ecosystem: Host-associated > Plants > Roots >...
GCCAGGGGGAGGATACGGTCGTCCGCGTCGATGAGGTGCGCCGCATCGGGCGTGCCGCGAAGCAGCTCGACGCTCTGTGCGTCATCGATGGTGAGCGCGCCGACGGCGAGCCGGCGCAGGCCGCCCAGGTGCGCAGCCGATCCGGTCGCTCGGCCGATATCCCGGGCAAGCGAACGGATGTACGTCCCGGTCGAGCAGACGACGAGCAGGCGCAGGTCCGGCGGCTCCCACGTCGCGATCGCGAGACGCTCCACGATGACGGTCCGGGCCGCGAGTTCGACGGTCTCGCCACTCCGCGCGCGCGCATACGCGCGCCGGCCAGCCACCTTCACGGCCGCGTATGCCGGTGGGACCTGGGCCTGCGGGCCGCGGAACGATCCGAGCATCGCGTCGAGCTCGTCGCGCGACAGGGCCGGCACTTCCGCCTGGCGCGTGACGGCCCCCTCGCGGTCATCGGTCGCGGTCTCCTCTCCGAACGTGACCAGCGCCGCGTAGACCTTGGACGCGGTATGCAGCCGGTCGGCGAACTTCGTCGCGCCGCCGACGAGCAGTGGCAGGACGCCGGTCGCCAGGGGATCGAGCGTGCCGCCGTGGCCCACGCGCTTCGCGCCGAGCGACCGTCGAGCGACTGCGACGACGTCGAACGAGGTCCAGCCCAGCGGCTTGTCGATCGGCAGGACCCCGGATGGGGTCACGGTCATGCGGGCTGTCGAGCGCGGTCGAGCGCCTCGCGGGCCGCGGCGAGCACGCGCTCGCGGATCGCGGCGTGGTCATTGCCGGGGATGAGCGCGCCGGCCGCGCGCACGTGTCCCCCGCCGCCGAAGCCCGCCATGAGCGCGGCCGCGTCGACGGACGGGGCCGATGCCGACGTGCGGCACGAGACCTTCACCGGGCCGGTCGTGCCGCTGAACAGCAGCGCGAGGCGCATGCCCTTGCTCCGGGCGATCTGCTCCACGAGGCCGGAGAGGTCCTCCTCGAGCGCGCCGGCGTGGGCGAGGTCGTCGTTCTCGATCCAGGTCCACACGAGCAGCCCGTCCGATTCGCGGACCAGGCGCGAGAACGCGAACCCCCAGAGCTTGAGGGCCTCGAACCGCTTGTTGCGGAAGACGTTGTACGTGATCGACTGCAGGTCCGCGCCGGCGCCGCGCAGCATCGCCGCCCGTTCGAGCGCGCGCGTGTCGGTGTTCGGGAACTGGAACGACCCCGTGTCGGTCATGATCGCGATCAGCGCGGCCGTCGCCATGTCCGGCGTCCAGCTCACCCCGAGCGCGTCGATCACCCGGCCGACCATCTCTCCGGTCGCGGCGCTCGTCACGTCGACGAAGTTCGCGTCCCCGAACGCGGTATTCGTGGCGTGATGGTCGATGTCGGCGATCCTCGGCCCCGCGGGCAGCGCGAACTTGGCGCGCTCGGGCTCGCCGAAGTCGAGGCAGACGATGAGGTCGACGTCGCGCGGCGGCGGCGCCTGCGTGACGCGGTCGGCGGCCGCGAGGAACCGGATGGCCTCGGGGACCGGGTCGGCGCAGTGCCACGAGACCTGCTTCCCCATCCGCTCGAGCGCGAGGCCGAGGGCCAGCGACGAGCCGATGGTGTCCGGATCGGGATCGCGGTGCGAGACGAGCGCGATGCGACCGGCCGTGCGGAGCGCGTCGACGACCGCGTTCATCGATCCCGCGTCGCTTCGCGGAGCAGCTGCGAGATGCGCGCCGCTCTCGCGGCGGAGGTGTCGGACACGAACTCGATCTGCGGCACGAACCGGAGGTCCGTCCGCTCCCCCACCTCGCGGCGGATGAATGGCCGAGCCTCGTTCAGCGCCTGCATCGTGCTCGCCACGGCGTCGGCGTCGCCGAGCACGCTCACGAAGACCTTCGCCGTCTTGAGGTCCGCGGTGGTCTCGACGCTCGTCACGGTCGGGAACGCGATGCGCGGGTCGCGCAGCTCCTCGCTGATCAGCGTGGCGAGCTCACGCTGCAGCAAGGCATTGACCCGATCCGCGCGCCGGTACGCCATGGCTAGCGCGGCTTCGCTTGGACGACGAACGCCTCGATGATGTCGCCGACCTGCACGTCGTTGTGGCCGTCGAGCACGATGCCGCACTCGAGCCCTGCCGCGACCTCGCGCACGTCGTCCTTGACCCGGCGGAGCGTCGCGATGGTCCCTTCCCAGGCCGGCTCCTGCCCCCGGAGCAGCCGGGCCTGCGCGCCGCGGCGGATGACGCCGTCGGACACCATGCAGCCCGCGATGGTCGTCTTGTTGGCGGTGAAGATCTGGCGGACCTCGGCGTGCCCGAGCACGCTCTCGACCATCTCCGGTTCGAGCATGCCCGTGAGCGCCTTCTGCATGTCGTCCAGCAGCTCGTAGATGACCTTGTATTGACGGACGTCGACCTTCGTCTGCTCGGCCGCGCGCTTGGCCGGGACGTCGATCTTGTTGTTGAACCCGATGACGACCGCGCCCGATGCGGCCGCGAGCGTCACGTCGGACTCGCTGATGTCGCCGACGGCGTCGTGGATGACGACGAGCGCGACCTCGTCCTGCGGGACCTTCGCGAGGGCGCCCTTGATCGCCTCGAGCGAGCCCTGCACGTCCGCCTTGAGGACGAGCTTCAGCTCCTTGGCCTTGCCCTCCTTGACCTGCGCGAACATCTCGTCGAGCGTCGCGGGACGCTCGCCCCCGGCGGCCGCGGCACGCTCGCGCGCATTGCGGTCCGCGAGCGCCTTTCCGGTCTTCTCATCGGCGACGGCCCGGAGGACGTCACCCGCCTCGGGCACATCCGGAAGGCCGAGGATCAGCACCGGGCGGGACGGCTCGGCGCGGCCGACATTCTTGCCCTTGTCGTCGGTCATCGCGCGGACCTTGCCGAACAGCTTCCCGACGACGATGAGGTCGCCGCGCTCGAGCGTGCCGGTCTGCACGAGGACCGTCGCGATCGGTCCGCGGCTCTTGTCCATGTGCGCCTCGATGACCCGGCCGACGGCCGGTCGATCGGGGTTCGCCTTGAGATCGGCGACATCCGCCACGAGCAGCACCACGTCGATGAGGTCCTGCAGCCCCTGCTTGGTACGCGCCGACACCGGGACGATCGGCGTGTCGCCGCCGTACTCCTCGACGGTGACGCCGTGCTCGGCGAGCTGGCCCTTCACGTGGTCCGGGTTCGCATCGGCCTTGTCGATCTTGTTGAGCGCGACGACCATCGGGACGTCGGCGGCCTTGAGGTGCGAGATCGCCTCGATCGTCTGCGGCTGCACGCCGTCGTCCGCCGCGACCACGAGGATCGCGACGTCGGCGACCTGTGCGCCGCGGGCGCGCATCGCGGTGAACGCCTCGTGGCCCGGCGTATCGAGGAACGTGACCTTCCGTCCCGAGTGCTCGATCTGGTAGGCGCCGATGTGCTGGGTGATCCCGCCCGCCTCGCGCGCGGTCACGTTGGTCTCGCGGATCGCGTCGAGGAGGCTCGTCTTGCCGTGGTCGACGTGCCCGACGATCGTGACGACCGGCGGGCGCGTGATCATCTTGGTCTCATCGTCGTCGGTCCAGAGGATCTCCTTGCCGACGGGCGCCAGCTCCTCGGTCTCCTCGACCGGGGCGGCGATCTCCTCCTCAGGGATGACCTCGAGCCCGAGCTCGCCGGCGACGAGCGACGCGGTCTCGAAGTCGATCGTCTGGTTGATCGTGGCCATGACGCCCATGTTCACGAGCGCGCGGATGACGTCGACGATCGAGAGGTCGAGCGTCTGCGCGAGCTCGCCCACCTGCATGGTCTTCGGCAGCGAGATCGGCGCTCCGCCCTCGGGGAGGACCGCGACGGCCGTCGGCGCCTCGGCGACCGGCGCCTGGGGCGCGGTGTTCCCGCGCGACGGGCGGCGGCGCGGGCGGGGTCCACGTTGCGGCGGGAACCGCCGCGGTCTTGCCTTCGGCATTACGTCCTCCTTTGTACCGCTCCGGCGGCGAGCTCATCTCGCAGCCGTTGCTTCGTCGCCTCGTCGATCGTCAGTGCGAGGGCCCGCCCGAGCGAGCCATCGTCGATGCCGCGCGCGAGGCACGCGTCATCGGGGCAGAGATACGCTCCGCGCCCCGGTGACTTGCCCCGAAGGTCCACCGAAAGCGTGCCGTCCGCGGCCCGGACGACCCGGATGAGATCGCGCTTCGCCTTGACCTGACGGCACGCCACGCAGGTCCGCTGCGGGACGGCCCTAGCGACGATCCTTCTTCTTCTTGCCGCCGAGCAGGGCGCGGTCCTCGTCCTCGAGCTCGTCCTCGTCCGCGGCCAGCGACTCCGCCTCGACCTCGGCGACGAGATCGTGGCGGATCGCCTCCTGGTCCTCCTCGACCGCCGGTGCCCTGTCCTCGGCCTCGACGATCACGGGCTCGGGCTCCGGCTCGGGCTCGGCCTCCGCACGGACCTCGGACTCGCTGCGGATGTCGATCCGCCAGCCGGTGAGCTTCGCGGCGAGCCGCGCGTTCTGCCCTTCCTTGCCGATCGCGAGCGACAGGTAGCGGTCCGGCACCACGACGTACGCGGTCTTCTCGTCGACCACGATGTCGACGCGAATGACCGGTGAGGGCGAGAGCGCGTTCTTCACGAACTCCTCGGCCTTCTCGTCGTACTGGATGACCTCGACCCGCTCGCCGCCCAGCTCGTTGCTGATCGCCTGGACGCGGAGGCCACGCTGGCCGACGCACGCGCCGACCGGATCGAGTCCGGGCTGGCGCGAGCGCACGGCGATCTTCGTCCGCGAGCCCGCCTCGCGCGCGATGCCCGTGATCTCCACCTGTCCGTGATAGATCTCCGGCACCTCGAGCTCGAACAGCCGCTTCACGAGGCCACGGTGCGCGCGGCTCACGATGATCTGCGGGCCGTGGATCGACCGGCGCACCTCGAGGACGAGCACCTTCCGGTGCTGCCCGACGAAGTAGCGCTCGTGCGGCGCCTGCTCGCTGCGCGGCAGGATCGCCTTCGCCTTGCCGAGCTCGAAGATCGCGGCGCCGGCTTCGAACCGCTCGATCTGACCGTTGATGATGTCGCCTTCGCGGTCGGCGTATTCGGCATAGACCTGCTCGCGCTCGGCCTCGCGCAGCGACTGCTGGATGACCTGCTTCGCGGTCTGCGCGCCGATCCGCCCGAGCGCCGCGGCGGACTCCTCGAGCGGGATCGTGTCGCCGAGGGCCACGTCCGGCTTCATCCGGCGGGCGGCGTCGATCTGGATCTGGAGCTTCGGGTCCTCGACCTTGTCGACGACGGTCTTGAGGAGGAAGACCTTGAACGCGCCGGTCTGGACGTCGACCGTCACATCGATGTTCTCTTCGGCGCCGTACGCCCGCTTGATCGCCCGGGCGATGATGTCGCTCACGACCTCTTTGGAGAGGCCCTTTTCGGCGGAGAGCTGCGCGAGACCGGTCACGAGTTCTCGGTTCATGGCACGCTCTCCCCTTCATCATCTTGCTCGGCCGTTTCCGGCGACAAAAAAGGTGGGTCGTCGCCCCACCTTCACGGCTCGAGCGGCACACCGGGGACGGCCCCCGCGTGCCAAGAGAGAGTGTACCAAATCGTGACAGTGCCACCGCACGCGCCGATTCAGGCGACTGAGGGCTTTGCCCGAAGGAGCCGCAGGGCCCCAGGCAGCCGAGCAGCCGCCAGGCGGCTCGGGGCCGGGGTTTTCAAGTGCTCATAGCTGGAGAAAGGGGGCCGGCCGGGTCGCGTACTACGTGAGGTTGTTGCCGATGTTCGAGAACTGGTTCTGCAGCTGGCTCCTGAGGAAGATCATCGCCACGATCACGGCGATGGCGATGACGACGATGATGAGTGCATATTCGACGAGGCCCTGGCCTTCGTCGTCGCGCCAGAATGGCACGGAAACGCTCCTTCCCGCGTCCCCGGATCGGCCCCTTTCTCCCCGTACTTCCTAATCGCCTGGGCACGACGCCGCTAGGCGTCCTTCAGTACTAGCGCCGTACTACGCCAACCGGCGGATGGTCCGGTACTCCTACGTGAGGTTGTTACTGATATTCGAGAAGAGGTTCGAGAGCTGATCGCGGAAGAAGAGCATCGCCACGATCACGGCGATGGCGATGACGGCGATGATGAGTGCATATTCGACAAGGCCTTGGCCGTCGTCTGCGCGCCAGAATGTCACGGTCCGAACTCCTTTCTCCAAGGTCAGCGGCCCCGGAGGGCCGTGGCCAGACGCTCCTCGGTCGACGCTTTTCCGGCGGGTGGCACGCCACGGAGGGCCTGCTCGGCCTCCGCGAGGGTATAGCCAAGCGCCCGGAGTGCGGCGACCGCCTCATCGGGGGAGGCGAGCTCGCCGCCGGTGGGCCCGACGGCGATGCGGCCGACCTTCGAGCGCAGGTCCACGATGAGGCGCTCGGCGGTCTTCTTCCCCACACCAGGCGCCTTGGCCAGCGTCGCGGTGTCACCGGCGGCGATCGCCGCGGCGACGTCCGCCGGCCGCGCGACCGAGAGGATCGCGAGCGCGGCACGCGGGCCGACGCCCGAGACACCGATGATCAGCTCGAACAGCGCCAGCTCCTCGCGGGTCTCGAACCCGAACAGGAATTGCCCGTCCTCGCGCACGACCTGGTGGGTGTGGAGCAGCGCGTCGTCCCCGGGCGGATGCCGGGGCACGAAGACCTTGTAGCCGACGCCGGCGGTCTCGACGACGACGTGATCGGGGCCGCGCGCGAGGATCTTCCCGCGAACCGATCCGATCACGTGGACGCGAGCGCGACGGCAGCGCCGAAGCGCGCGCGCTGGACATGCGCGAGGGCGATCGCGACCGCGTCGGCGATGTTGTCCTGGGTGATCGCTTCGTCGAGCGCGAGCACCAATGTCAGCATGCGCTGCACCTGCTGCTTGTCGGCGCTTCCCGAGCCGGTCACCGACAGCTTCACCTCCTGCGGGGTGTACTCGGCGACGGTGAGGCCGCCTCGCGCGGCGCAGAGCATCGCGACCCCGCGGGCCTCGGCGACGCGCATCGCGGTCTTCGCGTTCTTGTTGAAGTACAGGCGCTCGAGGGCCAGCGCCGTCGGCGCGTGGCGCGCGATCAGCGCGTCGAGCGAGTTCGCGATCGCCACGAGCCGGTCGGCCGGCGATGCCGACGCGAGCACCGGTACCAGGCCGCGATCGAGGATGGTCGGGGGATCGCTCGCGGCGTCCAGCAACGCGTAGCCCATGCCGGTCGTCCCGGGATCGATGCCCAGGATGACGCTAGGCGGTCTCGAGGACTTCCTCCGGCACGTCGAAGTTCGCGTGCACCTTCTGGACGTCGTCCAGGTCCTCGAGCGCTTCGACCAGGCCGATCACCTTCTTCGCCTGATCGCCCTCGAGCCGCACGGTGTTCGATGGTCGCATCGAGACCTCGGCCTCGACGATCCGGAGCTTCTGCGCTTCGAGCGCCTTCTTCACCGCCTCGAACCGGTTGGGCGCGGTGTACACGGTCACGAGGCTGCCGTCGCGCTCGACGTCCTCGGCGCCGGCATCGATGGCCAGCAGCTCGATCTCGTCGGGATCGCGCGCCCCGGCCTCGATCTCGATGATGCCCTTCTGCTCGAACAGCCACTGCACCGACCCCGACTCGCCGAGCTTGCCGTTGTGGCGGGTGAAGGCCGCGCGCACTTCCGCTGCCGTGCGGTTCCGGCTGTCGGTCGCAGCCTCGACCATGATCGAGACACCGCCCGGCCCGTAGCCCTCGTAGACGATGCTTTCGACCTGGGCGCCGTCCGCGCCGACGGTCGCCCGGTCGATCGCCCGCTGGATGTTCGCGAGCGGCACGTTCACCGCGCGGGCGCGATCCATCGCCAGACGCAGCCGGAAATTGCCGTCCGGATCGCCGCCGCCCTCACGGGCCGCGAGCATGATCTCGCGGGTCATCTTCGTGAAGATCGCGCCCCGTTTGACGTCGTTGGCGCCCTTCTGGCGCTTGATCTGGGACCATTTGGAATGTCCGGACATCGGTGTGAATACTATGCGGACAGCCATTCATTCAGGGGAGTGAGCAAATGGCTTCAGTCGCACCCGATCGCATCCGCAACGTCGCGATCACCGGCCACGGCGGCTCGGGCAAGACGACGCTCGTCGAGACGCTGCTGCATCTCGTCGGCGCGACCACGCGGCTGGGCAAGGTGGACGACGGAACGAGCATCCTCGACACCGATCCGGAGGAGCACAAGCGCCGCATCACGATCAACATGGCCCTCGCCTCGTTCACCCACGAGGGCACGAAGATCAACCTCCTCGACACGCCCGGCTTTGCCGACTTCGCGGGCGACCAGCACGCCGCCCTGCGCGTGGCCGACGCGGCGATCGTCCTGGTCGACGGCTCCGCCGGCATCCAGGTGGGCACCCAGAGCGTCTGGGACGAGCTCGAGGCCGCCAAGACGCCCCGGATCGTCGTCGTCGGGCGGCTCGACCGCGAGAACGCCGACTTCGACGAGGTCATGAAGGGCTTGCGCGAGGCCTACGGCATCAAGGTGGTTCCGCTCCACGTGCCGGTCGGCGCGAAGGCGGACATCTCAGCGACCATCGACCTGCTCCACGGCCAGCTGCTGAAAGGCCCGAAGGACCCCATCGCGGATCTGCCGGAGACCGAGAAGGAGCGGGTCGGTGACTACCAGCGCCAGCTGGTCGAGGCGATCGTCGAGACGAACGAGGACCTCATGAACCGCTATCTCGAAGGGACCGAGCTGAGCTACGAAGAGCTCCGCGACGCCCTGCACGCCGCCGTGCGGGCGGGCGAGGTCGTGCCGGTGGTCGCCTCGTCCTCGTCCAAGCGCGTCGGCTTCGCCGGGCTGCTCTCGGCGATCGTGCAGATGCTCCCCTCGCCCGCAGAGACGGGAGCGGTCGTGGGCACCGACGCGGGCGGCAAGGAGATCGCGCGCAAGGTGTCCGCGGATGAGAAGCTCTCCGCGTTCGTGTTCAAGACGCTCGCCGATCCGTTCGTGGGCAAGCTCAGCTACGTGCGGGTCTACAGCGGGACGCTGCACCACAACACGCAGGTCTACGACGCGACCAAGAAGGAGGCCGAGCGTGTCGGCCAGATCTTCTTCCTCCGCGGGAAGGAGCAGGAGCTCGCCGAGGCCGTCACGGCGGGCGACATCTGCGCCATCCCGAAGCTCGCCGCGTCGAACACCAACTCGACCCTGACCGACAAGGACGCACCGATCGAGCTCGCGCCGATCTCGTTCCCCGACCCGTCGTTCAGCGTCGCGATCGAGCCGTCGAGCAAGGCCGACCTGGACAAGCTGGGCACGGCGCTGCACAAGCTCATCGACGAGGACCCGACCCTGCACGTCCGCCGCGACGACGCGACCCACGAGACGATCCTCTCGGCGGTCGGCGAGTCGGCGATCGAGGTCGCCGTGCACCACCTGAAGGACAAGTTCGGCGTCCAGGTCGACACCCGCACGCCACGGGTCCCGTATCGCGAATCGATCCGGACGAAGGCCTCGGCCCAGGGCCGCTACAAGCGGCAGACCGGCGGCCACGGCCAGTTCGGCGACGCGTGGCTCGAGATCGAGCCGCTCCCGCCGGGGAGCGGCGTCGTCTACGCCACCCGCGTGGTGGGCGGCTCGGTGCCGAAGAACTTCTTCCCGGCGGTGGAGAAGGGCGTGCGCGAGCAGGCCGAGAAGGGCGTGATCGCCGGGTACCCGCTGTCCGACTTCAAGGCGACGCTGTTCGACGGCTCGTACCACACGGTCGACTCGAGCGAGATGTCGTTCAAGATCGCGGGATCACTCGCGCTCCAGAACTGCGTGAAAGAAGCTCAGCCGTACCTGCTCGAGCCGATCGTCGAGCTCGAGGTGCTGGTACCCGAGGATCAGATGGGCGACGTCCTGTCGGACCTCAACTCACGCCGCGGCCGGGTGCTCGGGATGGAGAGCGCCGGTGGCGGACACCAGCGCATCAAGGCCCACGTGCCGATGGCCGAGACCTTCCGCTATGCGACGGATCTGCGCTCGATGACCGGTGGGCGCGGCAGCTTCACGTCGAGGTTCCTCGCGTACGAGCAATGTCCGGCGCACATCGCGGAAAAGGTCGTCGCGGCGCATTCGGCGGAGGCCGAGGAAGTGGCGGCGACGCACTAGCGTTGGCCACGATCGATCCGGACCCGACCGATGTCGCGGCGCTCAACGCCGCGCTCATCGCCGAGCGCGACCGTCTCGCCCAGATCGTGGATGTGCTGCCGGTCGGCATCGTGCTCATGGACCCGTCCGGCCGGGTGACGCTCGAGAACAAGGTCACCCGCGAGCTGTTCAAGCGGGACGAAGCGCCGGCCCCGGGGCTCAGCGGCCCCCTGCGCGGCGGCCTGGCGCGGGCGGACGGCTCGCCGTACGACCTCAAGGATGTGCCCATCGCGCGGTCGTTGCGCGGCGAGGAGGTGCGCGGCGAGCTGGTGCGCTACACGCGCGCGGATGGCCGGCGCTACGACCTGATCACCAACAGCGCGCCGCTCCGCGATCCAGCGGGCAAGATCACCGGTGCGATCGCCGCCTACGAGGATGTGACCGCGCTCTCAGATGCCGAACGAGAGCGCACGGCGTTCTTCGCCATGGCGAGCCACGAGCTGAAGACGCCGGTCACGGCCGTGCGCGGCCAGATCCAGCTCGCCTTGCGCTTCTTCCAGCGCGGGTCGGCGGACATGGTCAGCGGCGCGCTCGAACGCGCGGATGCGCAAACGACCCGGATGGCGGCCCTCATCGACGATCTGCTCGATGCCGCGCGGCTCGACGTCGGGCGCTTCGACGTCGTGTTCGCGCCCACGGATGTCGCCGAAGTCGTCGCCGCGTCGATCGCCCGGCTGCGGCCGATCGCAGGCGATCGGGTCCTCCGGGTGGATCTTCCCGACGAGGTCGTCCTCGTGACGGCCGACGCTCGGCGCCTCGCGCAGGTCGTGGACAACCTCGTGGTCAACGCCCTGCGCCATGGCGGACGCGGCGATGTGGTCGTGTCGGTCGGCACCGAAGGCGGTCGGGCGCTCGTGCGCGTGCGCGATCACGGTGCCGGGGTCGCGGTGGAGGATCGGGACCGGATCTTCCAGCGCTTCTATCGCTCGGAGTCGGCGCGCGCCACGCCGGGCACCGGTCTCGGCCTCTATGTGAGCCGCGAGATCGCCCGGCTGCACGGTGGCGACCTGTCACTCGAATCGACCGGCCCGGGCGGCACGGTCTTCCGTCTCTCACTGCCGCTGATCGCGACGCGCTGAGGAAGGTCTACGCCAGCGCGCGATCCAGCCACTCGGCGATGAGCCGCATGCGCGCGGTCTTCGCCGCGATGTCGATGCTCCCGTGGCCCTGGTCGGTGTACTCGACGTAGTCCCAGTCGACGCCTTCGCGCTTGCCGAGTGAGACAAGCTTGTCGCGGAACATCCGCGACTGGGAGACCGGGCAGCGCGGGTCGTTCGTGCCGTGGGTCATGAGCAGCTTCGCGCTGAGCTGGTGCGCGAACTCGATCGCGCTCCGGTCACGCCACAGCGCGCGATCCTGCTCGGGGTCGCCCATCTGCTCTCGCAGGAAGTAGCGGAAGTGCTCGTAGCTCTCGTCCCACATCGCGTGCAGGTCGCAGATGCCCACCGCGGCGACGGCCGCCTTCCAGAGATCGGGTTTCTTCGTCGCCGCGATGAAGGTCATGAAGCCGCCGTAGCTGCCGCCGTAGACGCAGAGGCGCTCGGGGTCGACCTGAGGCAGCGACTTCAGGTACCGGGCCGCGAACTCGACGTCCTCGAGATCCTTGCCGCCCCAGTCGCGCAGCGCCGCGTCGCGGAACGGCACGCCGTACCCGGTGCTGCCGCGGATGTTCGGCTCGATGACGACGAAGCCGCGGCTGGCCATGAACTGCGCGAAGATGTCGAAGCCGCGGGTCCATTGCCCGGTCGGGCCGCCGTGCACGTAGACCATTCCCGGCAGCGTGGTGCCCTTCGGCACGTCGCGCGGCACGTACAGGAGCGCTGGGATCCGCAGGCCGTCGAACGACTTGTACCAGATGTGTTGCGCGTCCACGAAGTCCCGGCGGTCGATCGAGCCGTACTCCGCCGGGACGAGGGTCTCGGTGACGCCCGACTCGATGTCGCACAGCGCGAGCGTCGGCCGTTCCGTCGGCGTGCTGTACAGCGCGACGATCCGCCGGTCGTCGTTGGCCCACTGGGCCTGCGCGACGATGCCCGCCGGCAGCGGGACCAGCCGGCCCCTGCCGGTCTCGGTCTCGTACACGACGAGCTGGACCTGCGAATCGACGTTGCGGCCGACCAGGAGGTATTTCCCGGTCTTGGAGAAGCGGTTCGCATGCTCCTCGACCCCCTCGGCGCCGAGCCACCGCACGTCACCGGTCGACAGGTCGAGGATGCCGGCGCGCGGCGAGCCGCTCGCGTCGCTCGTCACGGCGATGCGCTTCCCGTCCGGATGCCAGCCGGCGACGGTGTCCTGCGATCCGGCGCGCACGCGGAAGACGCGCTGCTGACCCGAGCCGTCCGGGTTGATGACGTAGCCGTCCTGGTTCTTCGTGGACGGCGGCTCCTCGCTCGAGTTGAACGCGAGCTTCGTGCCATCCTCGCTGAAGCGGCCGCCGTACGCGGGCGCCGCGAAATTCGTCAGCGGCCGGAGGTCCGAGCCGTCGGCGTTCATGATCCAGAGGTTCATCTGGCCCGGCTTGTCCGGCGAGTCCGGCCGGCGCCGGTTCGTGTTGACCGTGATCGACCGTCCGTCCGGCGAGAAGTCGACGGCGTGCTCCTCGGCCTTCGGATCGTGGGTGAGACGGCTGACCGTGCCGGTCTTCGCGTCGATGCGATAGAGGTCGTGCTGCTCGTCCCCGGCGTTGTCCTTGGCGAAGACGAGGTAGCTGTCGGTGGGATCCCAGATGAAGAACGAGCGAAGCGCGCGGGGCACCTCGCCGTGGCTCAGCTGCCTGACGGCCTTCGTCGCCAGGTCGAGGATGTAGAGCTCGATGCGGCCCGAGCTATCCGAGTAGTACGCGACCTTGTCGCCGCCGTTCGACACCTCGAAGTGGTA
>Ga0207665_10002264_pt1 | contig 12995 bp, 7 predicted proteins | sample LARL112metaG_FD_184351 | JGI IMG/M metagenome (GOLD analysis project Ga0207665, IMG submission 184351) | Corn, switchgrass and miscanthus rhizosphere microbial communities from Kellogg Biological Station, Michigan, USA - LAR L11-2 metaG... | ecosystem: Host-associated > Plants > Roots >...
AGCGCCTGGCGATTTACATCTCCATGTTCGCCTCACCATTGTTTGTCTCCACTGCCGCGACGGCACAGACTGTCGGGAACGTCTCCGGTGTCGTCACCGATTCCTCGGGCCTGCCCTTGCTCGGCGTCGAAATCACCGTCGACAGCGCCGATGTGCGCGCGTTCACCGCTGCCGACGGATCGTTCCGACTGGGTGGAGTGCCGATAGGCACTCGCGTTATCAATGCGCGGCGTTTGGGTTTTACACCAAATCGGCTCACAGTCGAAGTCGGTTCAACGACCGATGCTTCGGTGTCGATGCGGCTTATCGCGCTTCCCATCTCGCTTGCGACCGTCGTCGTCCGGCCGTCTAAAATGAACTACAGTGGCCGTCTTGCCGGTTATTACGAGCGATTGGAAAAGCGCTCCAGCGGCTATTTCATTACCCGCGATCAGATCGATCACGAGAGCACGCGGCTGCTCGGACAGTTGCTGCAGCACGTGCCTGGCGTGACGGCGGTCAGGGGTCGCGGCGGCATCACCGGGATCAGGCTCCGCGGCAGAACGTGTTGGCCGCTGGTGTGGATCGATGGCACGCCGATGCCGTCGGGAGAAGTGGATCTCGACAGCTTCTCGCCGACGAGCATCCAGGGCATCGAGCTTTATCTGGGCTCAACCACCGCCCCCGCCCGCTACCAATACACCCGCGATGTTTCGAGCTGTGGAACAATACTTCTCTGGTCGCGTGGTCCTGACACCGATCCCATCACGTCGGCGCCCACACCATCGATCGACGTCGAGTCGCTACTGAGTCAGAATTCCGTTTTTCGCGCCGATCAGGTCGATCGGAAAGCGGCGCTCGATACCGTTAACAGCGCCGCACCCGCTTTCCCACCATCGTTATACGCGTCCGGTACGCCGGGATTGGTGATCGCAGAATTCGTGGTTGATACGACTGGAAGGGTCGAGGCTGGAACGCTTGGCATTGTGTCGTCGACGGCACCCTTGTTCACCGAAGCCGTGCGGCTCGCCCTCGAATCGGCGACCTATGTGCCGGCGGTGAAGGACGGACACTCAGTCCGGCAGTTCGTCCAGCAGCCCTTCGAGTTCTCCGTCAAGGGTCATGGGGGCCAGCGGTAGGCAAGTTCATCGTTGACAAGACGCTTACATAACCCGACATTGGCCGCAAACCCGGCCCACCCGTGAAAACCAGTAGTTTGCCGGGCGATTGCTGTCTATACGGGTTGTAGACAAACCCGGCTCTTGCGCGGTTCGCGCGCCCAACGTATACCTTTGGGCGCAGCGAGCTTCCGCTGCACCTCAGCTGTAAAGGTTTCGCAAAAATTCGGTAACAACCGCGCGTACCGTCCGCGCGAAAATTCTGTATTTCGGTTGTAAACGTGGAAGGAGATCGCTAGCTCGGATAACCCGTCCGTCCTGGCAGGCCTTCTCCTTTTTGCTATTCGGCTGATAGCTCCACGATTCGAAACTTTACCCTCTGCGAAAACCCTTTCAGAAAAGGAGGACCCAGCGCGCCCACCGTCCGTGGCGCTTTCGGTGTCGTGAACAGTTCCGTTGTTCCTGCAAATCCTTCTGAGGTACGCATGACGAAACTATTACGTTCTACGAAGTTTCTTGTTGGCGCCGTCTGCGCGCTGCTTTTCGTAGCGCCAGTACTGGCACAAGCCCAGTCCGCGGTTATCACCGGTCGTGTCATTTCCGACCAGGGTCAGCCGCTTGCCGGTGCGAACGTCCTTATTCCGGAGCTCAATATCTCCGTCGGGACGAATCAATCTGGACAATTCACCATTACGGTGCCGGCTGCTCGAGTTCGTGGGCAGCCTGTTGTTATCCGGGCACGCGCGATCGGCTATCAGCCTGGCGCAAACCCGATCGCCCTCAACGCCGGTAGCCAGACCCTCGACTTCAATCTGAAGAAGGATCTGACCGAGCTGAGCGCGGTGGTCGTCACTGGTGTGACCAAGGCGACTGAAGCGGTCAAGCTCCCGTTCACAGTGACCCGTGTTGATTCTTCCCAGATGCCGGTGTCGGGGTCGAACCCGATCACGCAGCTTCAGGGAAAGATTCCCGGCGCACTGATCGTGAACGCCAGCGGTCGCCCCGGTGCTGCTCCATCGATTGTGTTACGCGGCCCCGTCTCGCTGAACGCGACCGGCCGCACGCAGCAGCCGCTGTATCTGCTCGACGGAGTTCCGCTCCAGGGCGCGCTGCCTGACATCAACCCAAGCGACATCGAGGACGTCGAAGTCGTGAAGGGAGCCGCGGCTGCATCGCTGTATGGCGCACGCGCCGGCGCTGGTGTCATCAACATCACCACCAAGAGTGGCAAGAACGCGCCTCAGGGCATTCGCTTTGGCGTTCGCACCGAGGCCGGCACGAGCGACATCGAGCGTGCATTCCCGCTCGCCACGCACAGTGCTCTCGCTCTCGATCCGAGCGGCCAGTATTTCTGCAGCAAGGACGTCGTCGGTGGCACTCCGGGTTGCGGCCGTTACATCAGCTGGGATTCGGAAGTTCAGCGCATCAACAACTCGGGCGAAGACTATTCGCTGCCACCCCAGCTCTTCCTGCGCGACTACGGAATTGCCAGCGCGCCGAGCCGGGACAATCTGGTGAGCGTTTTCCAGACGACGGCGTGGCCGATCATGCGCAACCCGGTCGATCAGGTCGTCTCGCCGTCGCGGTACAGCAACACCAACCTCGACATGCGCGGCAAGGTCAACAACACCGGCGTCTACGCAAGCCTTTCGAATTTCCTCCAGGAAGGCGCGGTCAAATTCCTGCCGGGCTTTACCCGCAACAGTGCGCGCGTCAACGTCGATCAGCGTTTCGGCGATCGCATCTCCGCGAACATCAATTCGTATTACAGCTCCAGCGTCGATCACGGCTCGACATTCGACGAGACGTCCGGAAACGCTGGAACGTGGTTCAACCTTACCCGCGCTCCGTGGATCTCGGACCTGACGGCGACTGACGCTCTCGGTCGAATCGTCGTTCGTGCCAACCCGCTGTCGCAGGGAAATCAGAACTTCAACCCGCTTTATTCGACGGCCTACAATCACCGGACAGATCGCGGCACGCGATTCGTCGGTGGATCGCAGATTCGCTACACGCCGCTCGATTGGGTGAATTTCGAAGGCGATTTCGGTTACGATCGGTCGACGGGCAAATCGCTGCAGATGCGCGACAAGGGCTGGCGCACCACCAGTCCGGATCCGACGACCTCGAGCGGATTCATTCAGAGTGGCGGCGTCGACAACGAGTCGTTCACCACGTCCTTCAGTGGTACGGCCACCAAGACGCTGTTCAGCGACATGAACGCCACCTTCACCTCGCGCTACGTCTACTCTGACCAGACGCTGCGCGCCGATTCGGCGAGTGGAACCAACCTCGTCGTCGCCGGCCTCGAGACTGACGACGCGGCAACAGCCAACTTCTCGATCGGATCCGGAACACAGGCCATTCGCGACATGGGCTTCTACACCGGCCTCGATTTCGATTACAAAGACCGTTACATCCTCGGTGGACTGGTTCGTCGCGACGGCAGCTCGCTGTTTGGCGCCGGACACCGCTGGCAGACATTCGGCCGTGGATCGGCGGCGTGGATTGCGTCCCGCGAGCCATGGTGGCCGGCTGAAGACGCACTCAGCCTCTTCAAGCTGCGCTATTCCGTTGGAACCACCGGTCAGCGTCCGCGCTTCAATGCGCAGTACGAGACATACACCATCGGTACCGGTGGTACGCTCAACCCGGCGTTCCTTGGCAACAAGGAGCTGAAGCCAGAGATCAACCGCGAGCAGGAGTTCGGTACAGACCTCGAGTTCTTCCATCGTGTGTCGGCCAACCTGTCGTGGTCGAAGGCGGTCATCGACGGCCAGATCCTGCCGGTCAAAGCGCCGACGGCAACGGGCTTCCAGAGCCAGTGGCTCAACGCAGGCGTGATTCGCAACAAGACTGTCGAAGCGACGCTGAACGTTCCGATCATCACGCGCGAAAACCTGAACTGGTCGACGCGTTTGATCTACGACAGAACCAACTCGATCATTCAGCGCCTCGACGTGCCTGAATTCGTCGGCACCATCACACCGGGCCCGACGAATACGTTCGACATCTTCAAATTCCGCACTGGCGAGCAGATTGGAACCATCTACGGCTTCGATTACGTCAGAAGCTGCAGTCAGCTGCCAGCGCCGTTCAACGCGGATTGCGGCGGCCCGAACAGCTCGTTCAGACCGAACGACCAAGGCCTCATCGTCTGGGTCGGTCAGGGCAACCAGCTGTCCGACGGCATCACACGCAACCTCTGGAGCGCGAACCTGCCGCTCGGTACCGGTCCGTGGGGCAATCGCACGAACTGGGGCATGCCGATCACTCTGCGTGACTCGACGGGCAACATTGCATTCGTGCCGGTCGGCAACGGACTGCCGAAGTACCACTGGGGTCTGTCGCAGACACTCGACTGGAAGCGCATCAACGTCTTCGGTCTGCTCGATGCTTATCGCGGGCAGAAGCTGTGGAACATCGCCTACCACTGGTCGCTCGGCGATCTGCAGAGTGCAGACGTCGACCAGAACGGCAAGAGCGTCGAAACAGCGAAGCCGATTGGCTACTACTGGAGACGCGGAGCGTCGAACTCGCCGGGCGGCAACGCCGGTATCGGCGGACTGTACGACGCACTCGGTCCAAGCACGTTCTCGGTGGAAGACGCCAGCTACGTGAAACTGCGTGAGGCGAGCGTCAACTACCACGTGGGTCCGGTTGGTGGAGCCGGCGATTGGAAGATCGGTTTCGTCGGCCGCAACCTGCACACGTGGACCAAGTACAGAGGGTTCGATCCGGAATCAGGCAACACTACCGGACCGCTCAACTCTTCGGCGCTGACACCGGTGGCGGGCTACCGCTTCCCGAACCTGCGCACGTACACCGTCCAGCTCTCGACTTCGTTCTAACAAAAAACAGGCAGCGGAGTGGGTCGTTCAATGACCCACTCCGCATTCCCTCTCAGTTCAGTGAGGTATTGGATGTACTTCAAGACCAGTGTGAGATTCATGGCGGCCGCGTTTATTGGCCTTACCACGATTACGGCGTGCCGGGATTTGTCGGTCGACAACCCGAATCAGCCGGACGTGTCGAAGGTCTTCGGTACGCCGCGAGATGTTGAGACCATCATCTCGAAGCTTTTCCAGCAGATGTACAATGGGCAGCTAGGAAGCGCCGACGACATCTTCACGCAGACGATCACGATGTCGTTCGAGAGCTCCTCGCAGCTCGGTAACTTCGGTATGGGTACCCGCGGAGCGATTCCTCGCTCGCCGATCGACAACTCGATTGGAAACACGGTGGCGGCGGGCAACTTCCGCGACTTCGATTTCCTGAGCCGTAACGCTCGCGGCGCTGCCAATGCAATCGCGGCGCTCGACAAGTTTGCCGCAGCGGGCCAGTCGACCGGTTCGCCGGCGCGCGACGCGAAGGCGAAATCCTTTGCGTACTTCACGCTCGGATATGCCCTCGGCAACCTCGCGTTGTTCTATGACTCTGCCGCGATTATCACTGCCGCCGTTCCGCCGAGCGACATTCCGCCTCTCTCGAGCGCTTCCGATGTGATGGCCGTTGCGTTGCAGAGTCTCGACTCTGCGGCCAACATCGCAGGGAGCTCCGCGGCAACCTCGGGCGCCGGTGGCTTCCCGATTCCAATCGAGTGGCTGTCACAGACGACGGCGACGAGTCAGGCTGATTTCATCAGGCTGATTCACTCCTACAGAGCAAAGTTCCGCGCAGGTTTGGGCCGCACGCCTGCCGATCGCGCAGCAGCTAACTGGGACGCGATCATTGCTGACGCGACAACCGGCATCACGTCGGACTTCGTCGTTCAGACGAACGCGGTAACGGGATGGAGCGGTGCCGTGATGAATCAGCTGGCGGTATCAACTGGCTGGAGCCAGATGACGCCGTTCATCCTTGGGATGGCTGACACCACCGGTGCATACGACGCGTGGCTGCAGCAGCCAGTGCTCTCACGCACGCCGTTCCTGCTTCGCACGCCTGACAAGCGCTTTCCCTCCGGGGACGATCGCGCGACGCAGGTTGCAGTAACCGGCAATAGCAGAAACGGTCCGCCTGCGGGGAGCATTCTCTACTTCCGCAATCGTCCGCCAGGTGAAGACACGCCCGCCGATCCGTGGGGCACCTGGTACTATGACAACTGGCGTAGCTGGGGCATTCGCGCGGCCGGCCAGAACGGTCCGTACGTGATGTTCCCGCTGGTCGAGAATGACATGCTCGCCGCCGAGGGCTACATCAGAAAGAACAACTACGCGGCTGCGATTCCGTTGATCAACAAGTCTCGCGTGCGCGCTGGTCTGCCGGCATTGACGGTGATCAACTCGCTCACCGACCAGGTACCCGGCGGCAGTGCATGCGTACCGCGTGTTCCGCAGCCACCCAATTACACGACAACGGCCTGCGGCAACATCTTCGAAGCAATGAAGTGGGAGAAGCGGACCGAGACGAACCTCGTTGGTTACGCCGAGTGGTTCGTCGATTCACGCGGCTGGGGTGATCTTGCGCAGGGTACTCCGCTCGAGTGGCCGGTTCCTTACCAGGAGTTGTTCGCTCGCATCAAGCCGAGTTACACGACTTCCGCTCGCGCAGCCAAGGGAACCTACGGCTTCTAAAGGCCCAGGCTCTCGAAGGAGTTGCAGATGACCTCATTGAATTCTTCCGTCGGTTTCGGTCGGGTCGAAAAGACCAGGCCGAACCGCGGTTCGGTTAAGCGGTTTGCAGGCGGATGCGTGCTCGCGTTTTTGATGGGCGTTGCGTCCGGCTGCTACACGTACTCTCCGATGCCCGCCGCTCCGGCGCCGGGAACGGAGGTCGTGGTCGGATTGAATGACGAAGGTCGCGTGATGCTGGGGCAGAGCGTTGGACCAGCTGCGCAGCAAATCGAAGGAAAACTGCAGGAGCGCACTGACTCCGCGTACGTAGTCTCGGTGAGTTCGGTGAGCTACTTCAACGGAGGGAGCAACAAGTGGTCAGGTGAGCCGCTGACGATCGGCAGAAGATTGGTGAACGACATTCAAGAGCGCCAATTCTCGCGCGGCAGAACTTTTGTCGTAGCGGCCGCAGCCACGGGTGCACTGCTCGCTTTCATTTTCAGCAGAAGTCTGTTTGGTAATTCAACACCGGAGCGGCAGGGTAACCCGGGGCCGCCCACGCAGCAATAAACAGCATCAATGAGCTGCTCTGACGAGCACTCGATACCTCGACTTTTCTCTGGAGCACTGCTAATGCGTCTTTCTCGTCTCGCTATTGTTGCTGTCGCCGCTGTCGGCATTGCCGGCTGCGGTAAGGACAGCGTCACGAATCCCGCGACGCCGCCACTGGCTGGAGTGCGATTCATCAACGGCCTCGCTGATTCCAGCTCGGTCGATGTCCGCATGATCGATCAGGTTGATTGGTCCTTCAACGGGATTCAAAACATCGCATTTCGCGGGGGAACCGAGCACCAGCCTGTGGAGGCGAAGGCGCGCCACATTCGCGTCTTCCCGAACAGCAATGTCCCGGCAATCACGTCCGCGTACATGGTCGACACCACCATCTCTTTCACGGCTGGCCAGCGCTACACTCTGCTGCTCGTACGTGAGACGCCGACCCACGTTCATTTCGTGGTCATCGATGACGACGCACCGGCGCCCGCCGCGGGTCAGATCGCGATTCGCACCGTCAACGCCAGCACTGGTGCCATCGATTCCTACGTCGTAGATACCACGACGACTGCGATTCCGGCCGGTACTCCAACCGCAGCGAACGTCGCTCCGCTGACCGCCTCGGCCTACGTCGGACGGGCCGCGGCCAGAGCAGCGATGAGAGTTACGGCTGCGGGCTCCGCGACGGTTACGGCGTCACAGGCAGGACCGCCGTCTTCGAACACCCCAACACCCGCCGGTGAGAATCCGCAGGCTGGTGTGTACTACGCAGGCACTGCGTTCTCGGTCTACTACTTCCCGCGGTCGGTGGCCGGAACGTCGGCGCCGCAAACCGCTGCGTTCACGAACCCCGCAATAGTCTGGTTCGTCGACCGAAACCCAGCAGACAAGTAGTCCCAACTGCGCCGTCCTAGCGCGCCGCCGAGTGGATCCGGCGGCGCGTTTTTTATTTGCGGGTGCGGGTGTTTGAAGGAATGTTAGTGCGCGATGACTTTCGTACTCTGGCTGGTCGCGGTGCTCCTCGTCACAACGATTGCTGCCGCGTTGACCATTCGCCGGCGCGGGTCGCGTATCGCAGTGCGCGCGGTACACCGCTCCCGGGCGCGAATCGATCGATTCAAGCTCACCAGAAAGCCTTTCATTAGAGAGACGCTGCTCTCGGATTCAGAGATTGCAGCTGCAGTGACTGAGCACGCGCGTGAGCAGGGAGTGAGCGAAGAGCAGGGCTGGCAGCGCGTCGAGACCTACATCGACGAGATCGTCCCGTTCTTCAACATTCTCACTTACTACAAGGTCGGACTCGTCGTCGGTCGCGCGCTGCTCAATTTCTTTTACAAGGTGTCTGCGGAATACGCGGGCAAGCGCGACGCACTGGCCAGAGACTCGATCGTGGTTTATCTGATGAACCACCGCTCCAACGCCGATTACGTGCTTGTTGGCTACGTCCTCTCGGGCCAGGTCGCCATTTCGTACGCTGTTGGCGAATGGGCGCGAGCGTTCCCGCTTGAATACATCTTCAAATCTTTCGGCGCCTACTTCGTGCGACGCAAATATCGCGAGAAGCTTTACCACACGGTGCTCGAGCGATATGTGCAGCTGATCACGCGAAACGGCGTCACGCAGGGAATCTTTCTCGAGGGCGGTCTGAGCAGGGACGGTCGGCTTGGAAAGGCGAAGATCGGTTTGCTCGACTATGTGATCGGCGTCGCGCGCGAACGTGATCTTACCGACAAACTGTACGTCGTGCCGGTGGCAGTGAACTACGATCGGGTGCTCGAGGACCGTTCGTTGTTGCGCGAGCTCAGTGCGAGAGAGGGAACAACGCGTCCATCCCGGCTCGCGCAGTTCGGCGAGGTTGCGCGGTACGTGTGGTGGAATCTCGCTCGTGTCGTCGTGCGTCGGTGGAAACGCTACGGCCGCGCCGCGGTTGTAATCGGAGAGCCGATCGCACTGGGGCCGTGGCTTCGTGAGCAGCATCGGCAGACGGGCGATCTCTTTGCCGTGGATCGAACCGAGCGTCTCGCCCGCGTGCAAGTCCTCGCCGACTCGGCTCTATCCGAAATCGCGCAACTGATTCCGGTTACACCAGTCACGCTCGCGTGCGCGGCGATTCAGAGTTTCGACGGCGACTTCATCGGCCACGCCCAGCTTATTGAGAGAATGGGTGAGATGCGCGATGTGCTCCACGAGCTCAATGCGCGCGTGATACACCGTGAGGGAACCGTCGAGCAGATCTTCGATCGCGCGTGGCGGATGCTGAGTATGAGAAGGATCCTGGTGCGCTCCGGCAGTGGTTACTCGGTGCTCCCCGCCGGCAAGCCGCTTGTGAGCTTTTACGCGAGCAGCATCAACCATTTGCTGGGTGGGTTCGCTCAGGGAGTGGCTGAGCGCGATCGACTGCCCAGCCACAGGTCGGAATTTGTAAGGCTCGTGTAAGGCTAGGCGCAAACAAAAGGCGTCCGCGCTGGCTCCAGGGAGGTAGCTCGCCCCTCATCAGCATCAACCCATTTGACATTGCCGGAGAGGACTCTTATGGTAGCTCGGCCCGACTCCGGGCTAGTACCTAGCAGCACACCCGTCCTGCTGGAAAACTGAAGTACAGAAGTAGATGGCGTTAGCGAGAGCGCGCACCGTCCCGCGCTACCCGCAACGCCAAACTCGCACTCGTGTCTGCTGCGACACGGTGGAGGGGAGAATGCGTTCTCGCAGTTATCTCCTTGCGGCAGCGGCATTGTTATTCCTGCCCGCTACTGCACGCGCTCAAACAATCATCAGCGGTCGAGTACAAGGCGAAGACCGCGCGGCCGTGTCCGACGTCGCCGTCACCATTCCTGAGCTTGGGCTCGGGACTGTCACTCGCGATGACGGCCGCTACTCGATCACGGTGCCTGGAGCGAGGGTGCTCGGGCAAACAGTGACCGTCGCCGCGCGGCGCATCGGCTACCGCGCCCAGAACGTTCGCGTGACACTCAATCCGGGCACGATCGCCACCGACATCACGCTCGCCGCCAATCCGATGCAGCTCGGTGAAGTGATCGTCACCGGCGCGGGAACGACGAGCACTGTCGAGAAGCTCGGCAACGTGCGCAACGTCGTTTCGCCCGAGCTGATAAAAAAAGCGAACGAGGCCAACCTCGTTCAGGCGCTGGCGGGCAAAGCGCCGAACGTCCTCGTGCAGCAGACCGCAGGAGATCCGGGCGCTAACTCGCGCATCCAGATTCGCGGCCTCCGTACGATCAACGGCAATACCGAGCCGCTGTTCATCATCGATGGCGTTCCTGTGTCGAACTACACCTTCTCGACGACCAATTTCAATCCGGTCGACGCCGGCAGCACCAGCGGTGTTGGCGGTCAGGACAACGGTGGTGAGTGGGAAGGCACGTCGGCACCAAACCGTATGATCGATGTTAACACCGATGACATCGAGAACGTCGAGATCCTGAAAGGCGCCGCGGCTGCCGCCATTTACGGCGCGCGTGCGGCAAACGGAGTCGTGCTCATCACGACCAAACACGGCAACGCTGGTGGCACCAGATACTCGGCGCGCTCATCCTACTCGAGCGACGAGATCACCCGCCACTACCCACTGCAGGACACGTGGTCGCTGGGGCGGTTCAATGTTTCGGCCTTGCCCTGCGAGGACATCGGCAAGGGAACGTGTACGCGCAGCTGGGGGCCCCAGATTGCGGCGGGGACTCCGGTCTACGACCACGCTTCAGAGGCATTCCGCAACGGACACATCGCTGACAATGCTTTGACTGTCTCCGGCGGCAATGAAAGAACGACCTTCTTCCTCTCCGGGAGCGGGCTAAAAAACCAGGGCGTCTTCGTGGGCCCCAACAATTATTTCGACCGCGCCACCGTCAGGCTGAACGCTACCCATCAGCTGGCAGATGCGCTGAGCCTCGGCGGCAATTTTTCGTACGCGGACACGCGTGGGCACTTCACGCAGCGCGGCAACAACGTGAACGGATTGCTTCTCGGTCTGCTGCGCACACCGCCCGAGTTCAACAATCTTCCCTATCTGGATCCGACGTCAGGCTTGCACAGGTCTTATCGGATGCAGAATCCCGACGCGACCACAGCGGGTCAGTCGCGCGGCTTCAACAACCCGTTCTACACCCTTTATCAGGAGCTGAATCAGCAACAGGCAGCGCGGTCGTTCGGCAACGTTACCGCCGAGTATCGCGCGGCTGAGTGGCTGAAATTCAACTGGTCGCTGGGGGCGGACTACACTAACGACGAGCGACTGGAAGGCTGTCCCGCGGAATGTTCGGACGTCGCGGCTGGCGGAAGAATCACCGAGGGCAAGATCATCAACTATCAGATCGATCACAGCCTGACCGGAAACGCGACCTGGAAACCGTCCGACGCGATCGGTCTTACTTTCGCCGCCGGCCAGAATCTGAACGCGCGCAACTATCGCACGTTCTCAGTGGTCGGCCGCACCCTGATCGCGCCGACACCCTTCAGCGTGCTCAATACTCTTACTCGCGACCCGCCGAGCGATTATCAGACGGAGGTACACAACTCGTCGGGCTTCGGGCAGCTTCAGCTCGACCTCATCCAGCAGCTGTTCCTGACGGGTGCACTGCGCGACGATTGCTCCACCACCTTCGGCAAGGCGAATCGCTGCGCTGTATTTCCGAAGGCGAGCGCGGCATGGTCATTCACCAACGCGTATAAACCGCCGGGAATTACGTTCGGCAAGCTGCGTTTCTCATACGGCGAAGCTGGCAACGAGCCGCAGCCCTATCTCAGCTCGGTGACCTTCAGCGGTACGAACCTGGTTGGCGGCATTGCGCAGGGAACTGGTTTTACACCGACGCAGAGCGGTCGCGGTGGTTTGTTCTTCACCTTTACCAAGCCGGCGACGTCACTGAAGCCGGAACGCACCAAGGAAGCAGAAGGCGGATTCGACGTCGGCTTCCTCGGCGAGAAGGCCGATCTAAGTGCGACGTGGTATCTCTCCAGGACATCGGACGTGATTCTGATCACACCGATCGCGCCTTCGTCCGGTTACTCCAGCGAAGCAAAAAATGCCGGCAAGCTGCGCAACTCCGGAACGGAGCTGCAGCTGAATTTGCGGCCGCTTACTCGACCCAATTGGTCGTGGGACGTAGGTGCGGGCTGGGCGGCTAACAAGTCGAAGGTGGATACGCTGATTGGCGCGCAGTTCCTTTACGATCCGTCGGCGTTCACCGGCAACGTCTTCATGATTGGCCAGCCGCTCGGCGTGATTCGCGGCGAGGGCTGGGTGCGTTGCGGGATTAGCCCAGACGACGCTGTGCCGGGGATCAGTCTTGCGTCGTTCTGCGGCGGCAAGCCGAAGGGCACGCTCTTCATCGACGACGGCACGCACTGCTACGAGATGGGAATGCCGTGCGAGGACACTCAGCTTCGCATTCTCGCCAATCCGAATCCGAAGTGGACCGGCAACGTGCACAGCACCTTCCGCGTTGGGAAGTTCGCTTTCTCCGGATTGCTCGACATCAAGAAAGGCGGCGCGATGTGGAACGGTACCAAGGGCGCGCTCTGGAGTTATGGCGCGGCGGCTCGCTCCTGAACCGATTAAATCGCGAAAGTGGCCATATCGATATTCACGCCGTACGCGCCGAGTGCGCTCAAACGCTTGACGATCGTCACGGGACTGAGCGTGGGACGCGTCGCGTCGCCGAAGGGATCGCGTCCGCGATTGCCGACGGTCCATAGACCAAAAGTAAACTTGTGTTCGGGTTTCGGTTGGTAGTTGTTGTTTGGCATCTCGCCCTCACTTCATGTTACTTCTCTA
>Ga0207665_10002266_pt1 | contig 12985 bp, 10 predicted proteins | sample LARL112metaG_FD_184351 | JGI IMG/M metagenome (GOLD analysis project Ga0207665, IMG submission 184351) | Corn, switchgrass and miscanthus rhizosphere microbial communities from Kellogg Biological Station, Michigan, USA - LAR L11-2 metaG... | ecosystem: Host-associated > Plants > Roots >...
TCGCGCCGCCATACTTTAATTTGCTTTTCTCGGGTTATTGCTGCGACGATCGATTCATGACGCTCGAACCAGACCAAGCGCGTAACTCCATGCTTCGTAGTAAAACCGGGCACGCACTGCGTTCGGTGCTCCCATGTCCTGCGCAGCAAGTCGTTTGTGACTCCCACGTACAGCGTGCCATAGGCCTTGCTAGCAAGAATATATACGTAACCTCCAGATTCGCTCACCGCGCTCTTCCAGACGCTCTCGTCCGCCAACCTTGGGCCTGCGCCGGGGCGACGAAGTTTGGTTATCTCCCCTTCGCGGCCGCCACGACCTTTTCCGCCGCGCTGGCCATGTTGTCGGCGCTGATGATGGGCAAGCCCGATTCGGCGAGAATTTTTCTGCCGAGCTCCTCGTTGGTGCCTTTCATGCGCACGACCAGCGGGACCTTGAGCTGCACTTCGCGCGCGGCGGCGATAACGCCGTTGGCGATCGTGTCGCACTTCATGATGCCGCCGAAGATATTGACCAGGATGGCCTTCAGGCCGGGGTTCTTCAGCATGATCTTGAATGCCTCGGTCACCTTTTCGGCGGTCGCTCCGCCGCCGACATCGAGGAAATTCGCGGGCTCGCCTCCGTAGAGCTTGATCACGTCCATCGTCGCCATCGCGAGCCCCGCGCCGTTGACGAGGCAGCCGATGTTCCCATCGAGCGAAATGTACGAAAGATCGAACTTGGACGCTTCGATCTCGGCCGGGTCCTCCTCGTCCAGATCGCGCATCTCGACGATATCCGGATGCCGGAACAGCGCGTTGTCGTCAAAGTTGAGCTTCGCGTCGAGCGCGATCACGCGGCCATCGCCGGTGAGGATCAGCGGATTGATCTCGGCGAGCGATGCGTCGGTCTGGTCGAACGCGCGATAGAGTCCCTGCAACAGCCGGCGCGCCTCGGCAACGCTGCCTTCCGGGATGCCGATCTCCCGTGCGATGTCGTCGGCTTCGCGATCGGCAAGGCCCTTGCCCGGATCGACGAAGACCTTGTGTATCCTGTCCGGCGTCTTGGCGGCGACTTCCTCGATATCCATGCCGCCGTCGGCGCTCGCCATCAGCACGACGCGCTGCGTCGTGCGGTCGACCACCATGCCGACGTAGAGCTCCTTCTGGATATCCGCGCCCTCCTCGATCAGAAGGCGGCGCACCGTCTGTCCGCGCGGCCCGGTCTGGTGGGTGATCAACTGCATGCCGAGAATCTGTCCCGCGAGCTCGCGCACCTCGGCGATCGACCTGCCGAGCTTGACGCCGCCGCCCTTGCCGCGGCCGCCGGCGTGGATCTGCGCCTTGACCACCCACACGCCGCCGCCGAGCGCTTCGGCCGCCTTGACGGCCTCGTCGACCGAGAACGCCGGAATCCCGCGCGGCGTCGGGATGCCGAAGCGGCGCAGGATCTCCTTGCCCTGGTATTCGTGAATTTTCAAGCGGCGCTCCTTGCGTCGTACTATGCGGCGCCGCGATACCAGCGCGGGTAATAGCGGCGCACGGTGTCGGTCGTCGTTTCCAGCGCATGACAGCGATCGAGCTGAAACGGCCGCTCGTCGCCTTCGATTTCACGCCGCAGGCCGGCAAACATCTGGATCGCCGCGGTCGGCGCGTGCGACAAGAGCTCGGTCAGATGACTGCAGCCCTGCACGCCGCCCATCGTCTCCTGCAGCGTGCGCCGGAAGCCGTGCAGCAGACTCGCGCCAACCAGCTTGTCGTACGCGGGCGTGATCAGATCGCAGGCGCCGGGATACGGCATCTCGTCGGTCCGCACCTCGATCGCGCGGATGAAATAGTCGCGGCCTATCGTCAGGCGTATCCACATGTCGTGCACCGGCTCGCCGGCGCGGCGCACGCCGGTGAGCAGCGTGTAGTCGTGGTCCTTGACGTCGGTCAGGTGGCCTTCGATGTCGAACAGGTCGTCGTCGCGCCGATAGCCTTCGTAAGTCACGGCACGTACGTGCAGGCGCGAACGGTCGACGGCGGCGGATGAAAGCGGCATGGATCGGAAGACCCGGCGTGGCAGACTTTTGGCCCGGCAAAATGGCTGCTCGAAATGGTTACAATATCGGCGGCCACAAAGCGCGCTATTTTACCTTATTTGGCCGTTCTTCCTAAGGCGTCGACGATGTCGTTCGTGCTCGCTCTCGACCAGGGCACCACCAGTTCCCGCGCGATCGTGTTCGATCACGCCGGGACGATCCGCGGCGCGGCGCAAAAGGAATTCCGGCAGATCTTTCCGCAGCCCGGGTGGGTCGAGCACGATCCGACCGAGATATGGGCGACGCAATCGGGCGTGGTCACCGAGGCGCTGGTCAGCGCCGGCATCGGGGCCGGCGATCTCGCCGCGCTGGGCATCACCAATCAACGCGAGACCACGCTGCTGTGGGAGCGCGCCAGCGGCAAGCCGGTGGCCAACGCTATCGTCTGGCAGGACCGCCGCACTGCCGCCACCTGCGACCAGTTGCGCGCCGCGGGCCACGAGCCGCTGTTCAGAAACAAGACCGGGCTGGTGCTCGACGCTTATTTTTCCGGCACCAAGCTCAAATGGCTGCTCGACAACGTCGCCGGCGCGCGCGAGCGCGCACTGCGCGGCGAGCTCGCGTTCGGCACCGTCGACTCCTGGCTGATCTGGAATCTGACCGGCGGCGCGGTGCACGTCACCGATGCGTCCAACGCCAGCCGCACGCTGCTGTTCGACATTCATCGCGGCGACTGGGACGAGGAGCTCCTGGGCTTGCTCGACGTGCCGCGCGCGGTGCTGCCGGCAGTGGTCGCGTCGTCGGGCGTGTGCGGCGACGCCACGATCGCGGGAACCCGCGTGCCGATAGCCGGCATCGCCGGCGACCAGCAGGCGGCGCTGTTCGGCCAGGCCTGCCTTACGCGCGGGATGGCCAAGAATACCTACGGCACCGGCTGCTTTCTGCTGCTCAACACCGGCGCCGGCGCCGTCCCGTCATCGCATCAGCTGGTCTCGACGATCGCCTGGAAGCGCGAAGATCGCATCGACTACGCGCTCGAGGGCAGCGTCTTCATCGCGGGCGCGGTCGTGCAATGGCTGCGCGACGGGCTCAAGATCATCCGCTCGGCGGCGGAAGTCGAGGCACTGGCGGCGAGCGTTCCGGACAACGGCGGCGTCTACCTGGTGCCGGCGTTCGCAGGGCTCGGCGCCCCGCACTGGGACGCCTACGCGCGCGGCGCGATCTTCGGCCTGACCCGCGGCTCGACGGCCGCGCATATCGCGCGCGCGGCGCTGGAATCGATCGCCTACCAGAGCGCGGAAGTGCTGCGCGCGATGCAGGGCGACGCCGGCCTTGCACTTGCGGAGCTTCGGGTCGACGGCGGCGCCACCGCGAACAACCTGCTGATGCAATTCCAGGCGGACCTGCTCGGCGTGCCGGTCGTGCGCCCGAAAGTGCAGGAGACCACCGCGTTGGGCGCGGCGTATCTGGCCGGGCTCGCCGTCGGCTACTGGAAGAATACCGACGACATCCGCGCCAATTGGCGGGTCGACCGGCGCTTCGAGCCGCAGATGTCGCGCGAGCGCGCGGCCGAATTGACGGCGGGATGGGACAAGGCGGTCAAGCGCTCCAAAGGCTGGGCCTAGCAGACCCGGCCTTTGGTGCTCGAGCAGCGCTTCAGGACGCCGGCGTTGTCGTGCGCGCGTTGTGCTTGAGGCGATGGATCTTGCGGCTTTGGTGATTCTGCGCGCGGGCCAGCGCAACACGCTCGCGTTTGGTCACCTTGCCGTCGGCCTTGGCCGCGGCTTCGCCGGCCTGGATGCGCGCCTGACCTCGGTCGAGGCGCGCGGTCTCACCGGCGGTCAGCGCTCCGGAATTCGTGCCTTGCTCGATGCGCTCGGTCTGGATCGCTTCGCGCTTGTCGACGCGAGGCGTGGCTGGCGACGACTGCGCCCATACGGGAGCGGTAGCGAAGGCGAGCGTCAACAGCGCGGCAGCAACGGGTTGTCGTTTCATTGAAGTTCCTCCTGAGTTCGAATGGGCACGTGCCCACGCATCCGACAACGGGAGGCCGCGGCGCGGTGTTGACGCCCGGATGTAACCAGGTGTTGCCGATTCAGCCGGGAGGAATCGCGTCGACCGCGTCGGTGATGATGCCGTCGACGCCCCAGCGCGAGAGCTCCGCCGCCTGCGCCGGGTCGTTCGGCGTATAGCAAAGCATCTTGTAGCCGGCGGCGTGAACGGCGGCGACCAGCGCCACATCGATCTCGCGATAATCGGTGTCGAGCGCCACGCATCGGAGGCGCGCGAGCCGCTCCGGCCAGTCGGCCGGAATCTTTTCGACCAGCAGCGCGCGCGGCAGCTCCGGCGCGACGGCCATCGCCTGGGCAAGCGCTGCTTCCGAAAACGACGACAGCAGCGGCGCGATCGGCGCACCGTGCCAGAGCGCGAGCGCGTCCAGCGCGACGGCGGCGCCCGTCGCACCCTCGCGACCGGGGCTGGGCTTGATCTCGATATTGCACGCGACGCCGCTGGCGATCGACCAGCGCGCGATCGCGCGCAGCGTCGGCAACGTCTCTCCGGCGTACGCGGCGGAATGCCAGCTGCCGGCGTCGAGCCTGGCAAGCTCGGCCCAGGTCAGGGCATCGGCGCGGCCGCGGCCGTCGGTCGTGCGGTCGAGCGTGGCGTCGTGCAGCAGAAACGCCACGCCGTCGCCGGACAGCTTGACGTCGAACTCGACCATCCGATAGCCGTGTGCGTACCCGAGACGCATCGCGGCGAGCGTGTTCTCCGGTGCGAGCTTGCCGGCGCCGCGGTGGGCGACACAGCGCGGATACGGCCAGGCGCTCGCGTTAGCCCGTGCTTTCGCACTCATGTCGGCGACTTCACACCCGCACGCGGGCGCCGGTGTCGGCGTCGAACATGTAAATGCGATCGCGGTCGGCGGCCAGCGCGATCGGTTCGCCGACTTCGGCCGGCGTGCCGGCGGGCAGGCGCGCAATGATCGTGCGCCCGGCGACGGCAACGTGAAGCAGCGTGTCGGCGCCCAGCGCCTCGATCACCTCGACGCTGCCCACGAGGTTCGCTTCGCTGGGCTTGGACGGCGTCAGGTGTTCGGGCCGAATGCCGACGGTGATTTTCTTTCCAGCGGCGGGCGCCTTAGGCACGATCAGCACGCCGCTCCCGTCGAGCTGGATACGACCGTCGTCCATGCTCCTGCCGTCGATGAAATTCATCGCCGGCGAGCCGATGAATCCGGCGACGAACACCGTTGCCGGGTTCTGGTAGACCTCCATCGGCGTGCCGATCTGCTCGGCGCGTCCGGCATTCATCACGACCATGCGCTGCGCCAGCGTCATCGCCTCGACCTGGTCATGGGTCACGTACAGGCTGGTCGTGCCGAGGCGGCGATGCAGCTTCTGTATCTCGAAACGCATCTGCACACGGAGCTTCGCGTCGAGGTTCGACAGGGGTTCGTCGAACAGGAAGACCGCGGGCTCGCGCACGATCGCGCGGCCCATCGCGACGCGCTGCCGCTGGCCGCCGGACAACTGGCGCGGCTTGCGCTCCAGCAGCGGGCCGAGCTCGAGGATTTCCGCCGCGCGCTTGACCCGCGTGTCGATGTCGGCCTTCGACATGCCGCGGATCTTCAGGCCGTACGCCATGTTGCCGTAGACGCTCATGTGCGGGTACAGCGCGTAGTTCTGGAACACCATCGCGATGTCGCGATCCTTGGGCTCCAGCGCGTTGACGACGCGATCGCCGATCGATATCTCGCCGCCGGTGATCGTTTCGAGGCCCGCGACCATGCGCAGCAATGTCGATTTGCCGCAGCCGGACGGGCCGACGATGACGATGAACTCGCCATCGGCGACATCCAGGTCGATGCCGTGGATGACCTCGAGGTCGCCGTAGCGCTTGGTTACCTGCCGAAAGTGGACTTTGGCCATGGCGAGCTCGTTTCTCCCTTACTTCTCGGTATCGACCAATCCCTTGACGAACCAGCGCTGCATCAGCAGCACGACGACCGCCGGAGGCAGCAGCGCAAGCATCGCGGTCGCCATCACGTACTGCCACTCGATCAGCGTGTCGCCGCCGGCCACCATCCGCTTGATGCCGATGACGACGGTGTACATGTCCTCCCGCGTCGTCACCAGCAGCGGCCACAGGTACTGGTTCCAGCCGTAGATGAACATGATGACGAACAGCGCGGCGATGCTGGTGCGCGACAGCGGCAGCAGGATGTCGAAGAAAAACCGCATCGGGCCCGCGCCGTCGATCCGCGCGGCCTCGGCCAATTCCTCCGGAACGGTAAGGAAGAACTGGCGGAACAGGAAGGTCGCGGTCGCCGAAGCGATCAGCGGCAGCGTGAGTCCGGCATAGGTGTCGACCATCCCGAGGCTGGCGACCACCTGGTAGGTCGGAAGAATCCGCACCTCGACCGGCAGCATCAGCGTGACGAAGATCATCCAGAAAAACGTCTTGCGCAGCGGGAACCGGAAGTAGACGATCGCGAACGCCGACAGCATCGAGATCACGATCTTGCCGATCGCGATCGCCAGCGCCATCACCAGGCTGTTCCACATCATCTGCCCGACCGGCGCCTTCGACCCCGCCGTGCTGCCGTGGAGCAGGACGTTGCCGTAATTTTCCAGCAGGTGCGTTCCGGGCGTCATCTGCATCGGCACCGCCGTCACCTGGTCGAACGAAAGCGTCGAGGCGACGAAGCCGACGTAGAGCGGCAGCGCGACGATCGCCACCCCGGCGATCAGCACCAGATGGCTGACTATCGATCCGATCGGGCGGTGTTCGACCATAGTCTATCGATCCGCGATCAGTACTGGACCTTGCGCTCGACGAAACGGAACTGGATGACCGTGAGCGCGATGACGATTGCCATCAGGACGACCGACTGCGCCGCCGAGCCGCCCAGGTCGAGCGCCTGCACGCCGTCCTGGTAGACCTTGAACACCAGGATCGCCGTGGCCTGGACCGGGCCGCCGCCGGTCGCGGCGTCGACGATCGCAAAAGTGTCGAAAAAGGCGTAGACGATATTGACGACGAGCAGGAAGAACGTCGTCGGCGACAGCATCGGGAAGATGATCGTCCAGAAGCGCCGGGCCGGACCCGCGCCGTCGATCGCCGCCGCCTCGATCAGCGATTTCGGCACCGATTGCAGCCCGGCGAGGAAGAACAGGAAGTTGTAGCTGATCTGCTTCCAGACCGCGGTGATCACGATCAGGATCAGCGCCTGGCGCGCATTGAGCAGGTAATTCCAGTCGTAGCCAAGCGCGCGCAGCAAATGGGTCACGACGCCCAGCGTCGGATTGAGCAGGAAGAGCCAAAGCACCGCGGCGACCGCCGCCGCGACGGCGTACGGCCAGATCAGCAGCGTCTTGTAGACCCTCGCGCCGCGGACGACGCGGTCGGCGAAGACCGCGAGCAGCAAGGCCACGGCCAGGCCGATGAACGTGACCAGCACCGAAAACACCGCCGTGATCTGGAACGACGCGAGGTAACGCGGATCGTTGAACAGGTCACGGAAGTTGTCGAACCAGACGAATTGGGTTCTGGCGGCAAAGGCGTCCTGGATCAGCAGCGACCAGTACATCGCCTGGCTCGCCGGCCAGAAGAAAAAGACCAGCGTGATGATCAGTTGCGGTGCGACAAGCGCGTACGGCAGCCACGGCGACTTGAAGACGACGCGCTTTTCCATCCGATCCTCGTCGGGACCACCCCGCCGCGAAAGCGCGGCGGGGCTGCAGCAGACGGCTTGGGGCCGTCCGCGCCGATGCTAGTTGCTGTTGGCCTTTTCGAACCGCTCGAGCTGCTCGTTGCCGCGCTTGACCGCCGCGTCCAGCGCCTGCTTGGCGTTCTTCTGGCCGCTCCAGACGCTCTCGAGCTCCTCGTCGATGATGTTGCGGATCTGCACGAAGTTGCCCAGCCGCAGTCCCTTCGAGTTCGCGGTCGGCGGCTTGTTGGTCAGCTCCTTGATCGCGATGTCGAAGCCGGGGCGCTCGGTGTACAGGCCCTTGGTCTTGGCCAGATCGTACGCGGCCAGCGTGATCGGCACGTAGCCGGTATCGGCATGCCACTTCTCCTGCACTTCGGGCGAGGAGAGGTAGGTGAAGAACTTGGCGATGCCCTTGTACATCTCCTTGTCCTTCTGATTCAGCACCCACAGTGTCGCGCCGCCGATGATCGTGTTCTGCGGCGCGCCCTTGACATCGGCATAGTAAGGCAGCGTCGCCACGCGCCAGGCGAACTTGGCATTGGCCTTGATGTTGGCGTACGAGCCCGAGGACGTCGTGATCATCCCGCACTCGCCGCTGGTGAACGCCGCCAGCGGCTCGTCCTTGCGTCCCTTGTAGGTGAACTCGCCCTTTTTCGCCCAGTCGGCCAGGTTCTGGATGTGCTTGACCTGCACCGGACCGTTGAACTCGAGCTTGGTGTTGAGCCCGCCAAAGCCGTTCTGCTGGGTCGCGAACGGGACGTTGTGCCAGGCGCTGAAGCTTTCGAGCTGGACCCACGATTGCCACCCGGTCGTGAAGCCGCACGCCGCGCCCGATGCCTTGAGCTTCGCGGCGGCCTGCTCGACCTCGGGCCAGGTCTTCGGCGGGTTGGCCGGATCGAGGCCGGCTTTCTTGAACGCGTCGTCGTTGATGTAGAGCACCTGGGTCGAGCTGTTGAACGGCATCGAGATCAGGTGACCGGACGTATCCGAGTAATACGACGATACCGCGCCGAGAAACGCTTTGCTGTCGAACGGCTCCTTCTGCTCGGCCATCAGCTGATAGACCGGCTTGACCGCGCCTTTCGCCGCCATCATCGTCGCCGTGCCGACTTCGAACACCTGGACGATCTGCGGCGGATTACCGGCCCGATACGCGGCGATCGCCGCGGTCATCGATTCGTCGTACTGGCCCTTGTAGATCGCCGTGACCTTGTAGTCCTTCTGCGATGCGTTGAAGTTGGTCGCTATCTCGCCGACGATGTCATTGAGCTTCCCGGTCATCGAATGCCACCACTGGATTTCGGTGACCGCCTGCGCCTGCGTGGCCAGCGCCAGAAGCGAGGCCGCGATCATGGCGCGTACCAGTTTCGAATTACCGCTGTTCATCTTGGTTTCCTCCACGAGGGACTTGGATCGTATCCTGGGCCAGCGCCGGCTATTCTAGTGTAAATGGCGATAGGCGTCAGTTTTGGGGTCGCACCCGCCTACCGCAGCGCGAGCGGGGTGTCGTCGGTCCAGCCTCCGCCCAGCGCCTTCATCAGGTCGACCGATGCCGACAGCAGCGCCTGACGGTTGCGGATCAACGCGAGCTGCGAGGTGTTCAGCGTGCGCTGCGCATCGAGGACGGCCAGGTAGGCCGAATAGCCGGACTCGTAGCGCTCGGTCGACAAATGCAAGGCGTCGCGCGCGGCATCGACGCTGGCCTGCAGGTCGATTTCCATCGCCGACGTCTGGCCGACGTTCACCAGTGCGTCGGAAACCTCGCGAAACGCCGTCTGGATCGATTTCTGGTAACCGAACAGCGCCTGCTTCTGCCGCGCTGTCGTGGCGTCGACCTCCGCGCTCAGCCGGCCCCAGGTGAAGATCGGCTGCGCCAGCGCGAATCCGATCGACCAGATGCCGGCGCTGCTTCGCGCCAGCGAGCCGAGCGCGTCGCTTTCGCTGCCGAGCGCGCCGGTCAGCGAAATGCGAGGCAACAGCGCCGCCTTGGCCACGCCGATCTGCGCGTTCGCGGCGACGAGGTTCTCCTCGGCCTGGCGGATATCCGGCCGCCGCTCCAGCAAGGTCGAAGGCAAGCCGGTGGGCGGCAGCGGTGGAACGGGCAACTGCGCGAGATCGCCCGATGCCACCTTGAGATCCAGCCTGGCGGTGAGCGTGCCCAGCAGATGTTCGGCCAGCGCGCGCTGCCGCACCAGGTCCTTCAGCTGCGCCGCGGCGTCCGAGCGCGCACCGAGCGCCTGCGCGAGATCGAGTCCGGATGCCAGGCCTGCATCGACGCGACGGCGAACGACGGCGAGGTACTCCTCCCGCGTCGCCAGCGCCTCGCGCGTCGCCGTGATCTGCGCGTCGAGCGAGCGCAGCAGGAAATAGCTTTGCGAGGTCAGCCCGGCCAGCGACAGCGTGACCACGTCCTTGGCGTAATGTGTCGCCAGGACCTGCGCGCGCGCACTCTCGAGCAGGCGGCGCAGCCGTCCCCAGAAATCGATCTCGAACGACGTCGTCAGCGCGAAGCGAAGATCGGTGCTGACCCTGATCGACTGCGGGGCCGCCACCGCTGCGCTCGTGCGCGAGCGGGCGGCGCTTCCGCCGAGATCGATTTCGGGAAACAACGCCGCATTGGCTTCGCGCAGATCGGCGTCGAACTCCTCGATTCTCGCCACTGCCGCGGCCACATCGAGGTTGTCCGACAGCGCGGTCGCAACCAGCTGATTGAGCATCGGGTCGCCGTACAGCGTCCACCAGTCGGCGCGTGCCGCCGGCCGCGCAGCGGCATCGACCGCCGGCGCATCGGCGTAGCTCATCGGCAGCGCCGTCCGCGGCCGCTGATAGTCGGGCCCGACCATGCAGCCGGCAAGCGCGAGCGCGAGCATTAGCACGATGCGGCCGTGCATCAGGCGGTCCTCTGCTCGACCCGGGCCGGCGCCGGCACGGGTTTGTCCTTCCGACGCCGCGTCAGGAGCACGAAGAACAGCGGAATGAAAATGGTGGCGACGAACGTCGCGATCAGCATGCCGCCGAAGACGCCGGTGCCCATCGAGCGCCTTGCCGCCGCACCGGCGCCGGTGGCGAGCACCAGCGGCAAGACACCGAGCATGAACGCCAGCGAGGTCATGACGATCGGACGGAAGCGCAGTCGCGCGGCCTCCAGCGCGGCGTCGACCGGCGACAGGCCCTTGGCCAGCTCCTGCGCGGCGAACTCGACGATCAGGATAGCGTTCTTGGCGGCGAGTCCGATCAGCACCAAGAGTCCGATCTGGAAATAGACGTCGTTGCTGAAATTGCGCAGAAAGACCGCCGTCAAGGCGCCGAACAATGCGAACGGGACCGCCAGCAGCACCGCCACCGGCAGCGACCATTTCTCGTAGTTCGCCGACAGGATCAGGAACACCATGATGATCGCGAAGGTGAACGCGATGATCGACTGGGTGCCGATGCGCTTTTCCTGGAACGCCTGACCGGTCCAGGCGATCGTGTAGCCGGGCGGAAGCGATTTCGCGGTGTCCTCGACCGCGGCGATCGCCTGACCCGAGCTCACGCCGGCGGCGCTGTTGCCGAGCACCTTGGCCGCGAGGAAGCCGTTGAACCGATCGAGCTGCTCCGGGCCGATGACGTTCTTGACGCTGATCAACGCCTTCACCGGGATCATGTCGCCGCGCGAGGAGCGGACGTAGACGTTGCCCAGGTCTTCCGGCTTCGACCGATACTGGCCTTCCGCCTGCAGCTGCACGCGATAGGTGTGGCCGAACTTGTTGAAGTCGTTGACGTAGAGCACGCCCATCGTGCCCTGCAGCGTGTCGAACACGTCCTTCAGCGGCACGCCGAGCGCCGCGGCCTTTTCGCGATCGACGTCGACAAAGAGCTGCGGAGACGTCGGGCGATAGAACGTGGCGATGCCGGTGAGCTCCGGCCGCTTGCGCAGCTCGCCGATGAACTGCTGCAGGTTCTGGTACAGCTTCTGCGGATCGGCGTCGGCGCGGTCCTGCAGGTAGACCTCGAACCCGCCCGCGCTGCCAAGGCCGCGAATGGCGGCCGGGTTGAACGCCAGCAGCGCGCCTTGCGAGAGCTTCGCGCCTTCGGCCATCGCGTACTTCGCCATGTCTTCCGCGCTCGTCTTGCGCTCATCCCAGGGTTGGAGCGGGATGAACATCGTCGCAGCATTGGTCTTGTTGGCCCCGGCGATGACATCGAAGCCGGCGACGACAAAGACGTGCTCGACCGCCGGATGGCCGATCAGGATCCGCTGTATCGCCGTGCCGGCCTCCTGCGTGCGCTGCAAGGTCGCGCCGTCGGGCAAGGTCAGCGAGCCGAGGATATAGCCCTGATCCTCCGGCGGCACGAAGCCGCCCGGCACCGTCCGGAACAGCAGCGCATCGGCGCCGAATACGCCGACGAACAGCAGCACCGCGATCACCGCATGGCGCACGGTCAGCCGCACGCCGCCGAGATAGGTGCGCGTCAGCCACGCGAACCCGCGGTTGAACGGGCGGAACAGGCGATTTTCGATGTGCTGGGGCTTGAGCAGCAGCGCGCACAGCGCCGGCGTCAGCGTCAACGCGATCAGACCCGAGATCGTGACCGCAGTGGCCACCGTGACGGCGAATTGCTGGTAGAGCTTGCCGGCAAGGCCGCCGAGAAACGCGACCGGCACGAACACCGACACCAGCACCAGCTCGATCGCGACGATCGCGCCGGTGACCTCTTTCATCGATTCGATCGCCGCATCCTTCGGCGAGAGCTTCTTTTCGGCCATCAGCCGTTCGACGTTCTCGAGCACGACGATGGCGTCGTCGACGACGATACCCGTCGCGAGCACGATCGCGAACAGCGTCAGCGTGTTCAGCGTGAAGCCGAAAAGCATCAGGCCGCCGAAGGCGCCGATCAGCGAGACCGGCACCGCGATGATCGGGATCAGCGTCGCCCGCCAGCTCTGCAGGAACACGAACACGACCAGCAGCACCAGTGCCGCCGCTTCCGACAAGGTGATGATCACTTCGTGGATCGACGAGCGCACGAAGCGGGTCGTATCGAACGGAATGATCTGCGTCACGCCTTGCGGGAAGCTCTGCTCGAGCCGCGCGATGCCGGCGCGCACCGAATCGGCCACCTTGAGCGCGTTGCCGCCCGATTGCAGAAACACCGCGATGCCCACCGTCGGCTTGCCGTCGAGATTGGTGAAGGCGTCGTAGCTGACCGCGCCGAGCTCGATGCGGGCGACATCGCGGATGCGCAGCGCGCCGCCGGGCCCGGTCGAGCGCAGGACGATATTGCCGAAG
>Ga0207665_10002267_pt1 | contig 12982 bp, 12 predicted proteins | sample LARL112metaG_FD_184351 | JGI IMG/M metagenome (GOLD analysis project Ga0207665, IMG submission 184351) | Corn, switchgrass and miscanthus rhizosphere microbial communities from Kellogg Biological Station, Michigan, USA - LAR L11-2 metaG... | ecosystem: Host-associated > Plants > Roots >...
GTTCGCCATGGCGAAGACGATCGCGCCCTCGGCCATCGAGCGAACGGCCTCGGCGGTCACCGCGCCCGGGCCGGAGAGGCCGATGAAGACGTCGGCACCCGCGAGCGCTTCGTCCGCGGAGCCGCTGCGGCCGCGCGCGTTCGTCTCCTCGGCGAGCGCCGCCTTGAACGGATCGAGGCCCGCGCGGCCGGGGCAGAGGAGCCCGCGCCGGTCGCAGCAGAGCACCTCCCCCGCGCCGGCGGCGAGCAGCATCCGCGCAGTGGCGGCTCCGGCGGCGCCGGCCCCGGTGAGGACGATGCGCACGTCCGGGAGCACCTTGCCGACGACGCGGAGCGCGTTCAGCAGCGCCGCGAGGACGACGATCGCCGTCCCGTGCTGGTCGTCGTGGAAGACCGGGATGTCGAGCTCCTCGCGCAGGCGCGCCTCGATCTCGAAGCAGCGCGGCGCCGAGATGTCCTCCAGGTTGATCCCGCCGAAGACCGGCGCGAGCGCCCGCACCGTGCGGACGATCTCGTCGGCGTCGGTGGTCGCGAGGCAGATCGGCCAGGCGTCGATCCCGCCGAACTCCTTGAACAGGATCGCCTTGCCCTCCATGACCGGGAGCGCCGCCTCCGGGCCGATGTCGCCGAGGCCGAGGACGGCCGTGCCGTCGGTGACGACCGCGACGGTGTTCTGCTTGATCGTCAGGTTCCAGACCTTGTCGGGCTCGTCCGCGATCGCGCGGCAGACGCGTGCGACGCCCGGCGTGTAGGCCATCGAGAGGTCGTCGCGCGTCTTCAGCGGCGTCTTCGCCTGCACCTCGAGCTTGCCGCCGAGGTGGAGCAGGAACGTGCGGTCGGAGACGTGCTCGACCTCGATCCCGTCGAGGGCGCGGACGGCGTCGACGATGCGGGCGATGTGCGCGTCGTCGGCTGCGAGGACGGTGACGTCGCGGATCTTCTTGCCGCGCTCGACGCGTACCAGGTCGATCGCGCCCAACAGGCCGCCCGCCTCCCCGATCGCCGCCGCAAGGCGCGCGAAGGCACCCGGGCGGTTGTCGAGGTGGACGCGCAGCGTGGCGCTGAAGGACGCGGACGGGTGCGGAACGGTCACGCGCCGAGTGTCGCGGCCGGCATGCGGGCCGGCATCCGCGCGGCCACCGAACCCGGGTGCGGCTTTCCCGCAGCGCCTCAGGCCGTGCGCCGGCGCAAGGTCGCCGCGCCGAGGGCGAGGGCGAGGGCGATCCCGCCGAGCGTGACGGCGACGTCGACGGCGAACCGCGTACCGAGCGCCGAGCCGTCGGTCACCCGGGCGAGCGCGTCGTACGAGTAGGTGAGCGGCAGCGCGTCCGAGGCGAGCTCCAGCGCCCGGGCCATGCGGTCCCGGGGGACGATCAGGCCGCACAGGAGGATCTGCGGCAGGACGAAGGCCGGCATGAACTGCACGGCCTGGAACTCGGTGCGCGCGAACGCGCTGACCAGGAGACCGAGGGCCATCCCGAGCTCCGCGTTCGCGAGCGCGAGCGCGGCCACCGCCCACCGGTGGCCCTCGACGCGGAGGTCGAGCCCGGCGAAGGCGACCGTCGAGACGAGCGCCGCCTGCACCGCGGCCACGACGGCGAAGGCCGCGGCGTAGCCGACGAGCAGGTCGAGCTTTGCCAGCGGGAGCGTCATCAGGCGCTCGAGCGTCCCGGACGTGCGCTCGCGCAGCATCGTGATCGAGGTGACGACGAACATCGAGACGAACGGGAACAGGCCGAGCAGCGGCCCGCCGATGCGCTGGAAGACGAGCGCCTCGTCGGCAAAGAGGTACTTGAGCAGCGTGACCAGGCCGATCGGAACGCCGAGCAGCAGCGCGACCGTCCGCGGATCGCGGCGCAGCTGTACGAGGACCCGCGTCGCGGTCGCGCCCGTGGCGCGGCCGCTCATCCGGCCTGCTCCTCGACCAGCCGCAGGAACGCCTCGCTCAGGTCGGGCGCGCCGGTGCGGGCGCGGAGGGCGTCCGGCGTCCCCGCCGCGACGATCTCTCCCTCGCGGAGCAGGAGCAGCTCGTCGCAGCGGTCGGCCTCGTCCATGACGTGGCTGGAGACGAGGAGGGTCGCGCCCGCGCCGGCGAGATCATGGAACGTGTTCCAGAGCTCGCGTCGCAGCACCGGGTCGAGGCCGACCGTCGGCTCGTCGAGGACGAGCAGCTCCGGCGAGCCGACGAGCGCCGCGGCGAGCGACACCCGCGCCTGCTCGCCGCCCGAGAGCCGGTGCACGACATGGCGCGTGTGCCGCTCCAGGCCAACGGTCGCGATCGCCCGCTCGATAGCGCTCGAGCCCGCTCCGAGGACGCGTCCGAAGTAGCGCAGGTTCTCGAGCACGGTCAGGTCCCCGTACACCGACGGCGCCTGCGGCCGGTAGGCGACGCGGCTGCGCAGCGTCGGCGATCCCGCCTGCTCGCCCAGCACCCGCACCGATCCCGACTGGATCCGCTGCACGCCGACGACCGCGCGCAGGAGCGTCGACTTGCCGCTGCCACTCGGGCCGAGCAACCCCGTGACGCGGCCCGGCTCGACGCGAGCCGAGAGGCCGGGCAGGACGAGTGTCCCGCCCCGCACGACACGCAGCCGATCGACCGCGACAGCGCTCACGCGCCGCCTACCCTCTCACTCGTCCTGGCCCTGGTTGAGCGCGTGGTAGAAGAGCCGCCGCGCCTCGTGCTCGTCCTCGCGCGTGCGCGCCCGCTCGAGCGCGTGGCGGATGCGCAGGAGGAAGCCCGCGAGGTCGGGGTTGTCCGCGAGGTCGATCTGCTCGAATCCGCACCGGCCGGCAAGGACGGCGCCGCCGGGCTCCCAGAACGGGCACAGGTCCTCCGGGCACTCCTCCGGACGGCCGGCGATCGAGGCCATCCGGCATTGCAGAGATGGCGAGACGCTCATGGCGCCAGCATCGAGGCGCCGACCGCGCCCGGCATCGGCGCGCGTGCTGATTCGCGCTGCGGTCAAGTACGCATCGGAGTTCCGGCCGGACGCTGATGCCGCGCGCCGCCGGCTCGGCCAGGCTCGGGGCATGCAAACGAACACCACATTCGATCTCGCGCAGGTCACCGTCGGCGCGGCCATGCACCCGGGCGTCATCACCTGCTCGCTCGACACGCCGCTCCGCGAGGTCGCGGAGACGATGGCGGAGGAGCGCGTCCACTGCGTCGTCGCGCAGGACGGGGACGGATCGCTCTGGGGCGTCGTCTCCGACCTCGACCTCGTGGCGGTGGCCAGCGCACGCGACATCGACATCCGCACCGCCGGAGGGATGGCCGCGACGCCGGTCGTGCTGGTCGCGCCTGACGACAGCGTCGAGCACGCGGCGCAGCTGATGACGGAGAACGCGATCTCCCACCTCGTCGTCGTCGAGCCGGCCGACGGGCGCCCGGTCGGCGTCCTCTCCACGCTCGACGTGGCGAGGGCCCTGACGGCGAATCGGTAGTTCTCCGCGCGGAAGATGCGCGCCCCGCCGGATGCGGCTCGGCGCTCGCGGGTGGACGATCGCAGCGTAGAACCCACCCAAGGAGGCCGTCATGAAGAGGATCCTGATCGCAACCGACGGTTCGGCTTCCGCGCGCGAGGCGATCGAGTTCGGTCTCGAGCTCGCGGAGGAGCACGCCGCGGAGGTCACGTTCGTGACCGTCGTCCCGGTGCTCGACCGCTCGTTCGCGGACGGCATCGGCGTCCCTGCGGCGGTGCCGCACCAGATCGACGAGCTCGACCGCAAGCCGCTCGAGGACGCGCTCGCGCTCGCCGCCGAGCGGGACGTCGACGCGAAGGCGGAGTTGCTCGCCGGCCTGCCGGTCGACGAGATCGTCGCCTGCGCCGACTCGCTGGACGCCGACCTGATCGTGATCGGCTCGCGCGGCCGCGGCGCGTTCGCCACGGCGCTGCTCGGCAGCATCTCGCGCGGCGTGCTGCACGAGGCGCGCCGGCCCGTGCTGGTCGTCCGCGGCGCGCACGTGCGCGAGCCCGAGCCGGTCGCGGCGAGCTGATCGCCGAGGCCTCCCAGCTGCCGCCCGCCGGCGAGGGCCTCTCGGCCTTTGAGGCGGGGCGGCGGCTGGAGGAGGTCGGGCCGAACGAGCTCGAGCGCCCGGGTCGCGCGTGGACGAGCGTCCTGGTCACTCAGCTGCGCAGCCCACTGCTCGGGCTGCTGCTCGTCGCGGCCGTGGTCTCGATCGCGCTCGGCCAGCACGTCGAGGGCGGGATCATCCTCGCGATCATGGGGCTGAGCGTCGGGCTCGGCTTCGTCAACGAGTTCCGCAGCGAGCAGACGCTCGTGGCGTTGCGCGAGCGCACCGGCCGCCGCGCCACCGTCGTGCGCGACGGCCGGAGCGCGGAGGTGCCCGCCGCCGACCTCGTCCCGGACGACCTCTGCCTGCTCCAGACCGGCGACGTCGTCCCCGCCGACCTGCGCCTCGTCGAGGGGCACGAGCTGACGATCGACGAGTCGGCGCTCACCGGCGAGGCGTTTCCGGTCGAGAAGCACGCGGAGGAGGGCGCCTACCTCGGCACGATCGTCCGTTCCGGGCGCGGTACCGGCGTCGTCACCGCCACGGGCGCGCGGACGCGTCTCGGCGCCGTCGCCGGCGGCCTGACCCGCCACCAGCCGCCGACCGCCTTCCAGCGTGGCCTGTCCGCCTTCGCCGGCCTGCTCGGCCGGGTGACGGCCGCGCTCACCGTTTTCATCTTCGCCGTCAACGCCGTACTCGGCCGACCCATCCTCGACGCGCTCCTCTTCTCGCTCGCCATCGCCGTCGGGCTGACGCCGCAGCTCCTGCCCGCGATCGTCACCGTCAGCCTCTCGACCGGCGCGAGGCGGATGGCGCGAAAGGCCGTGCTCGTCAAGCGGCTGGTCGCGATCGAGGACCTGGGCGACGCCGACCTGCTGCTCACCGACAAGACCGGGACACTCACGCGCGGCGAGATCGTCCTGCGCGAGGCGGTCGCGCCGGAGGGCGTGCCCGCGCCTGCGCTCCCGCGGCTCGGACTGCTCTGCAGCGAGCTCGAGCTCGAGCACGGCGGCGTCCCGCTCGGGAACGCGCTCGACCTTGCCGTCTGGCGCTCGTTCGAGCCCGCCGTCGCCGCGGCCGAGCTCGCGACCGGCCGCCGCATCTGCACGCTGCCGTTCACCTTCGAGCGGCGCCGGTCCACCGTCGTCGTGGAAGAGGCCGGCCGACGCCGGCTGATCTCGAAGGGCGCCGCCGAGGAGGTGCTCGCGCGCTGCACGACGGAGAGCACGCGCGGCGCCGACGAGACGCTCGCTCGGCTCCTCGACGCGGGCCATCGCATGCTCGCGGTCGCCGAGCGGCAGGTCGAGGCGAAGCCGAGCTACGGCGAGGAGGACGAGCGCGACCTGACGCTCGATGGCTTCCTCGTCTTCGCCGACCCCCCCAAGGAGGACGCGGCCGAGTCGGTCGCGCGCTTGCGCCGCCTCGGGATCGAGCTGAAGGTGGTCACCGGGGACCACGAGCGGACGGCCGCGCACGTCTGTACCGAGGTCGGCCTGCCGGTGAAAGGCATCGCCCGTGGCTCCGAGCTGGAGGGGCTCGACGACGACGCGCTCCAGCGGCTCGTCGAGCGGACGACGATCTTCGCCCGCGTCGACCCGGAGCAGAAGGCGGCGCTCGTTCGCGCTGCCCAGCGAACGGACGCCGACGTCGCGTTCCTCGGCGACGGCGTGAACGACGCGGTCGCGCTGCACGCGGCCGACGTCGGCATCTCCGTCGAGTCGGCGGTCGACGTCGCGAAGGAGGCGGCCGACGTCGTCCTGCTCGAGAAGAGCCTGCGCGTGCTCGCCGACGGCGTCGTCGAGGGCCGGCGCATCTTCGCCAACACGATGAAGTACGTCCTCATGGGGACGTCCTCGAACTTCGGGAACATGTTCAGCGCCGCGGGCGCGTCGCTCTTCCTCTCCTTCCTGCCGATGCTCCCGAGCCAGATCCTGCTCAACAACCTGCTCTACGACGCCTCCGAGCTGACCATCCCGACCGACGACGTCGACGAGGAGCTGCTCGCGCGGCCGGAGCACTGGGACATCCGCTTCATCCGCCGCTTCATGAGCTTCTTCGGGCCGATCAGCTCGCTGTACGACTTCCTCACCTTCGGCGTCATGCTCTGGGTCTTCCACGCGCACGCGTCGCTCTTCCGGAGCGGCTGGTTCGTCGAATCGCTGGCGACGCAGGCGCTCGTCGTCTTCGTGATCCGCACCCGCCGCGTGCCCTTCGTCCGCAGTCGCCCGAGCCGCCCGCTCCTCGTAACGACCCTCCTCGTCGTGGCGATCGGCATGGCGCTCCCCTTCTCGCCACTCGCGTCGGTGCTCGGCTTCCGCACGCTGCCGCCGCTCTTCTTCGGAATCCTCGTCGGGATGATCGCGACCTACCTCGCGCTCGCCGAGCTCGGCAAGGCCTGGTTCTTCCGCCGCTCTCGACCTCCGTTAGGCGGCGCCCACTCGCGGACGCCGACACTGTGGGATTAGCCGCGGGGATTTAGGCCCGCGAGGGCGAACTCATTCAGTGCGGCCTCGTCCCCGCCTTGCAACTTGATCCATCCAAGCATGGCGAGGGTTCGAATCGCCGACCTAACCTCTTCCTCGTCGAGCGGAGGATCTTTGTCGCGCTTCCAGGTGAGGACGTCTTCGACGACCGCTTCTTCGGTCGGAAAGTACCCAAGCGCACGTTGGAGCGACTCAGCACTGAAATGGACGGAAGCGGCGAGCTCGGCGTCACGCGTGCGCGGGAAGCGAGTGAAGAGATCGGCGACTCGATCAACGACGCGGCTCCACTCGCTCAGATCTGCGGCGTTGGCGCGCTCGGCCGCTTCATAGGTTCGACCGGGCGAAAGAGCCGTCATGCGTCCGAGGCGCCGCTCTTGAATCAATCCGTTGTTGGCCAAGCGCGTCACGATCGAGGTGAGCCCGGCGGCGTACGGGCCGTGACGTCCCTTGGTGAAGGCGAGACCGGTAGGGAGCCCCGCGACGGTGGCGAAGTAGGCGAGCTTCTGGAACGACGTCTTGCCGATGGGCCAGTGATGAGGGTCCTCGTGGATGCGGGCCAACGTCCCCGCGAGCGCCACCCAGGCAGGCTCAACACGAGGTGCGGGCGCCACCTCAGGATCGTTGCTGGCGCCCACTGATGCCAAGGACCGCTGCAGGTAGCGAGGCTGCAGCTCCTCGTGAGGCGTCCCGTACGGAGCGAAAAGTTGAATCGGGATTCCGAGTTCGCTCAGGTGTTGATAAAGGGTTGGACCGACGATGCTCCAATCCAGACCGCCGTACCCGCACCCGAGCGGGGGAACGGCAAGCGATTCGATCCCCCACTCCTCGTAGTGATCCTTCAGGTATTCGAGCCCGCCGATGATGTCGTCGAGCCTCGCCGCGGCGCGCCAGTCACCCTTGGTCGGAAAGTTGAGAACGTGGGGCGGAAGGAGCGAGCGGTAGAGGTAAGGGCGGCCAAGCCGAACTTCCCCACGTTCGCATTTCCCCAGGTAGTCCTTGTACATGTCCGGGAACCGCTTCCTGAACTCGAGCGCAACACCTTTTCCCATCACGCCGACACAATTGACGGTATTGACCAAGGTTTGCGCCGGCGACTCGAAGAGGTCGCCGACCACGACTTCGACTCCGTTACTCATTATCCGAAGAACATGTAGTCGTTGATCCTGCGCGGCCAGGGAAGCCCCCGGCACACCTTGCTCGCCTCACGGCTGGCCACGTAGACCCTGTTGATGAATTCCGGCAGCACGCGTTCCGGGACGAGAACCTCTGCGCACATACGCCGACCGTGCTCGGCCTGCTCGTACGGGTCCTCGTGCGTCCACCACTCAGCGAACGTGACTTCGCGCTCGATGCGTTCGATTCCAACCGCCGGTGTATCGAAGCGCGTGGAGCCAGCCGCAGCATTTCCGTCCGTAACGACGACGCCCGCCATGTCCAGCACGACCAGGTCGATGCGGAGGACGGCGAGCTCGTGCTTCTGGTCGAGCCGCTTGTACAGCATCGGGTTGCGCGGGCAGACGTACAGGTTGGCGTAGTCGTGGAGCACCTTCCATTCGCTCGTCGGGACCCGTGCGTCCGGGACGCGCTTTGTCCGGCGGATGTCCTGAACCTCGCGCATCGAGATGTCGGCATGGGGTAACCGGGCCGCCTCGTTGTGACACAAGATCCCGAGCTCAGCGATTGAAGCGAGGTTCTCAATCGGCTGTATCGACCACAGTCCCTTGAGATCATCTCGACGCACGGAGGCACCTTGATACCCGCGTGCCACGTCCCTCGCAAGCTCTCGGGCGTAGGGCGAGAGGGAGGCACCGAGCGGGAGTATCGCAGTATCATCGGCTGGGCGAACATATGTTCTAGCCAAGGTTGCTACCCCCGTCAAGATGTCTGTTCCGGACGCGTCTCCTGCCTGGGAAGGTGAGGAGCGGAACGACCGCAGCCGCGCTTGGCCGATGAGCGCTCTACGGCTGATGCAACGTCGCCGGCGTGACGTGCCGCGCGTGGCGCAGCGTCGAGATCGCCCAGAGCGCGACCATGTCGACGACGAGCAGCGACAGCGGCGTCAGCGAGCCGGTCGCGACGGCGAGCACCGCGAGCACGAGCGCCGCCACGCCGAGAACCACGAGCAGCTTCGTCGCCCGGTCCTTGCCGGGTGAGCCGAGCCCGCAGGTCAGCGAGCCGAGCACGAAGATCGCCCCGGCCGCCCAGCGGTGGCTGCCGCCGACGAGCGGCACGCCCCAGCCCTCGTGCGTGGCGAAGAAGACGAGCACCGCGAGCGCGGTCAGCGCGGTCGCAGCGGCGTCCTTCCGTGTGAGTGTCATCGGGATCACCTCCTTCCGCGTGCCTGCTCACCACGGGCGCGACGCGCCGCATCGGGGCTTTCCCGTACCGCGATCAGTGCGCGCACCGATGCGCCTCGCCACGCGGGCGGCGACCCTGACGCCATGGCACTCGATCACGACTCGCTCCACGAGCTCTGGCGGCTGCAGCTCCTCGACGAGCTCCGGCGCCGCCGGGTCGCGTTCGAGTACGAGCCGCAGCTCGATCCCGAGGGGCGGCGGCGGGCGGCACTCGCGGTGCTGATCGCGAGCGTCGAGGACGTCGAGGGCACAGCGCTCCAGGAGCTCAACGGCAAGGACGAGGCGCCGATAGACGCCCCGCCGCGGAAAGGAGAGGTCATGCGACCGTCGATCCTCGTCGCGTACGCATCGAAGAAGGGCTCGACCGCCGAGGTTGCGGCGTTCGTCGGCAAGCGGCTCCGCGAGCGCGGCCTCGTCGCCGACGTGCGACGAGCCGCGGAGGTCGAGGACTTGGCCTTCTACGACGGCGTCGTCCTCGGCGGCAGCCTCTACTTCGGCCGCTGGCACGACGACGCGCGCGCGTTCCTGAGCCGGTTCCGGACGGCGCTCGCCGACCGGCCGCTCGCCGTCTTCGCCCTCGGCCCGAAGACCGCCTTGCCGGACGACCTCGCCGAATCGGGCGAGCAGCTCCAGCGGGCGCTCGGCGACGCCGTCCCGACCACGGTCGCCGTCTTCGGCGGCGTGATCGACCCGGCGAAGCTGCGCTTCCCCTTCAATCGGATGCCGGCCTCCGATGTGCGCGACTGGACAGTCATCGCAGCTTGGGCGGACGAGGTGGCGTCCCTCGTGGCGGTGCCGGTCTGATGGCCGTCCAGCAGAGGCTTCGCCTGCGCGAGGTCGACGTGCAGGCACTCGATGCGGCGCGCCTCGAGCCGTTGATCGGCCGCGACCGGATGGCGCTCTACGAGGACGTGGCCGAGGCGACGCAGGCCGCGCTCGCCGGCCGCGCGGTCTGGAACGTGAACTCGACCGCGACCGGCGGCGGGGTCGCCGAGATGCTGCAGACGCTGCTCGCCTACGTCCGCGGCGCCGGCATCGACGCCCGCTGGCTCGTCATCGAAGGCGACCCGGACTTCTTCGCGATCACGAAGCGGATCCACAACGGGATCTACGGCTCGCCCGGCGACGGCGGCGAGCTCGGCGCGGCCGAGCGCCGCCACTACGAGAGCGTGCTGCGCCGAAACCAAGAGGAGCTGCTCGCGCTCGTCCGCGCGGGCGACGTCGTCGTCCTGCACGACCCGCAGCCCGCCGGGATGGCCGAGGCGCTCCGCCGCGCGGGCGCGCGCGTCGTCTGGCGCTGCCACATCGGGCGCGACGAGCCGAACGAGTGGACGGAGCGCGCCTGGGAGTTCCTGCGCCCGTACCTCGACGAGGTCGACGGCTACGTCGTCTCGCGGGCAGCGTTCACGCCGCCCTTCGCCGATCCGGCGCGCACGGCCGTGATCCCGCCCTCGATCGATCCCTTCTCGGCGAAGAACGAGCCGCTGTCCCGCCGCAACGTCCGGCAGGCGCTCGGCTACGTCGGCCTGCTCGCAGGCGGCGGCGAGGCGCCGGCCGTGCCGTTCACCCGCCGCGACGGCTCGCCCGGCCGGATCAACCGCCACGTCGACCTGCTCCAGAGCGGTCCCGCCGCACCGCCGGACGCGCCGCTCGTCGTCCAGGTCTCGCGCTGGGACCGGATGAAGGACATGCCCGGCGTGATGCAGGGCTTCGCCGAGCACGTCGACCCGTCGCTCGGCGCGCACCTCGTCCTCGCCGGCCCGTCCGTGACCGGCGTCGCCGACGATCCCGAGGGCGCCGAGGTGCTCGAGGAGTGCATCGAGCTCTGGCGCTCCCTCCCCCACGCCGCGCGTGGCCGGGTCCACCTCGCCTGCACGCCGATGACCGACCCCGACGAGGCAGCCGCGATCGTCAACGCGCTCCAGCGCCACGCGACCGTCGTTGTCCAGAAGAGCCTCGCCGAGGGCTTCGGGCTCACCGTCGCCGAGGCGATGTGGAAGGCGCGACCGGTCGTGGGCGGCGCCGTCGGCGGGATCGTCGACCAGATCGAGGACGGCCAGAGCGGCCTGCTCGTCGCCGACTCGACCGACCTGCGCGCGTTCGGCGCAGCGGTCGAGTCACTGCTCAGGGACCGCGAACTCGCCGAGACCCTGGGACGGAACGCGCAGCGACGCGCTGCGGCCCTGTTCCTCGGGGACCGGCACCTCGAGCAGTACGGCCGGCTGTTCGCCCGCCTTCGCTGAGCTGCGGGAAACCCGCACCGAGCCGCGGGAAGCCCCGCAAGGAACTTCCGCGCCCACCCGGATGGCGCACGGCTCCTTCCGCCCGAGACTGAGCCCGCAAAGGTCGAAGCAAGGCAAGCGAAGACTTCGGCCGCGACGGAAGGAGCGACATCATGCGTAAGTACTTCGAATTTGGAGGAGTGGTCGCCGCCGCCATCCTCATCGCGTTCGGGATTGCCGCGATCGTGATGGGCGTCAACGGCCGGAGCACGGTCAGCCACAGCCTCAAGCAGGAGCTCATCGTCGGCTCGCCCGACATGACCCCGGCCGGGATCACGGCCGAGGCGAAGAAGGCGGGCCTGGACGTCACCGCTCTCGACATCCCGTCGAAGTCGGTCGCGAACAAGCCGATCAACACGGGTGACCGGGCGCGCACGTTCGCGGGCTACATGCGCATCCACGCGCTCGAGGCGAGCGGCGGGCTGACCTACGCCCAGATGGGCCGCTTCATCGCCAAGCCCGGCACGCCCAAGCAGTTCACCGACGGGCACGGCGCGACCTCGATCGACACGTGGGCCCTCCTCGATCCGAAGACGCAGCAGCCCGTCGACAACGGCGCGCGCAACGTCTGGGTCACGGAGACGGCGCTCACGACCGCGCTCAACACCAGCTACATGGCCGACCAACTCTCGCTCTTCGGGATCGTCGTCGGCGTGGCGCTGCTGCTGGCCGGGTTCGGGTTCGGCATCCTCGCGATCGGCGGAGCGCTACGGAATCCCGAGACCGCACTGACCTTCCTCCGCAAGACGGAGGCAAAGACCGGCGGGGCCACCGTCCACGCATGACCGGCTCCTCCGTCGCACGCGGACGGGCCGCTCCGGCGGCCCGTCCGCGCTAGGACGGAGGCATCACATGTCGTCCCATGCACACACGGCTCGGCTCGAGCGCAAAGCGCCGGAGTCGCACGCGCTGGCCGGGGTCATCGCCGTGCTGCTCGGCATCCTCGTCGCCGTCCTCGGCTTCTTCGCCCTGTTTACGTGGCTCGACGCTCGCAGCGCCCGGGAGGCCGCCGACCGCGCGGCCGCCAAGGCCGCGACGGCCGCGCCTGCGGCGAGCGCCGACATGGGCGGGCTGAAGAGCTACGCCGGCGCGGCGCCGGCGAACGCGGACGCTCTCGCAGCCGCGCACAAGCCGTACCCGGCGACCCTGCCCGCCGCTCCGGCAGGGCCGGTTGCGAGCGTGCATCTCGTCCTGAAGGACATCACGGTGCAGATCGCCCCGGGGATCAAGTACAGCGCGTGGGCCTGGGCCGGCGGCGCGCCGGGCCCGATCATCCACGTCCGCCAGGGCCAGCTCGTCAAGATCACGCTCACGAACGACGGCGCGATCCCGCACTCGGTCGACTTCCACGCCGCCCGCGTCGCGCCGAACAAGGCGTTCGCCGACGTGATGCCGGGCAGGTCGGTCAGCTACACGTTCCGGGCCAACGACGCCGGCGTGTTCATGTACCACTGCGGCACCAAGCCGGTGCTCATGCACATCGCGAACGGCATGTACGGCGCGATCGTCGTCGAGCCCAAGCCCGGCGTCCTCCCCAAGGCCGACAAGAACTACGTCCTCGTCGCGAGCGAGTGGTACCTGAGCTCCGACGGGCTCGCGAAGCCGGCACAGTTCAACATGGACAAGGCCCACGCCCGGCAGCCCGACTGGATGACCTTCAACGGCTACGCGGGCCAGTACGTGAAGCACCCGCTGACCGCGATGCCGGGCGAGCTCGTCCGCTTCTGGGTCGTGGACGCCGGCCCCTCGCTCGACACCGACTTCCACATCGTCGGCACCGTCTTCAACACCGCTTACCCGTTCGGGGACATGCGGCCGGCCGACGCCCTGCACAACGTGCAGA
>Ga0207665_10002268_pt1 | contig 12977 bp, 14 predicted proteins | sample LARL112metaG_FD_184351 | JGI IMG/M metagenome (GOLD analysis project Ga0207665, IMG submission 184351) | Corn, switchgrass and miscanthus rhizosphere microbial communities from Kellogg Biological Station, Michigan, USA - LAR L11-2 metaG... | ecosystem: Host-associated > Plants > Roots >...
CATGGCCAGCGGCCGGAAATTCAGCTGCGCGCGTCCCGGCCACGAGGTAGGAGTAGACGCATGCCCGCGCTCCGCCCGCCGGATGCTGCCGTCCGGCGCTCCTTCCTCACCGCCATGGACGAGTTCCGCGCCGAGGGCCGTGGCCAGGCCAGCGACGACACCATGCTGGGCCGGGAGATCCGGCAGTTCGGCGGGGACTGGCCGGACCCGGACCGGTTCCAGGCCTACGTGAGCTACCTGCGCGGCCAGGCCGCGGAAGACGCGGCGCGCCCCGCCGGGCACGTGCCGTCGACCACCCTGTGGTGGGCCGACGGCGCCGAGTACCTGGGACGGCTGGCCGTCCGGCACCGGCTCAACCAGCGGCTGCTCGACCGGGGCGGGCACATCGGCTACGACGTGCGGCCGTCCGCCCGGCGGCAGGGGCACGCCACCGCCATGCTGGCCGCGGCACTGCCGGTGGCCCGCTCGCTGGGCATCGGCCCGGCCCTGGTCACCTGTGATCAGGGCAACGCCGGCTCGCGCCGGGTGATCGAGGCCAACGGCGGGGTGCTGGACGATCAGCGGGGCCGCGAGCTCCGCTTCTGGGTACCCACCGGATGAGCCGGGTCAGCGTCCGGGGCCGCGCACCTGCGGCTTGACCTCGGACGCGACCAGCTCCAGGTGGTCCAGGTCGTGCAGGTCCAGCACCTGCAGGTAGAGCCGGGTGGCACCGGCCGCGGCGAACCGCCCGATCTTGTCCACCACTTCCGCGGGGGTGCCGCCCAGTCCCTCGGCCCGCACCCCGGCCGGGTCCCGGCCGATGGCCCGGGCCCGGCGGGCCAGCTCGGCCTCGTCCCGCCCGCAGCACAGCATCTGGCTGGCCGAGTAGACCAGGGAGCCCGGATCGCGGCCGCCCGCCTGGCACGCCTCGCGGACCCGGCCGAACGCCGCCTCGGTGTCCTCGATGCTGGCGAACTGGGCGTTGTACTCGGCCGCGTACCGGGCCGCCAGCCGGGGCGTGCGGCGCGGCCCGAGACCGCCGATCAGGATCGGCGGCTGCGGCCGCTGCACCGGCTTGGGCAGCCCGGGCGAATCGGTGACCTGGTAGTGCTGGCCGGTGAAGGAGAACGTCTGGCCGGGCGGCACGCCCCACAGCCCGGTGATGATCGCGAGCTGCTCGGCCAGCATCCCGAACCGCTCGGCCACGGGGGGAAACGGGATCGCGTACGCGGCGTGCTCCGCGGCGAACCAGCCGGTGCCCAGGCCCAGCTCGACCCGCCCGCCGCTCATCCCGTCGACCTGGGCCACCGAGATGGCCAGCGGCCCGGGATAACGGAACGTGACCGGGCTCATCATCGTGCCCAGCCGGATCCGGGACGTCTGCAGGGCCAGGCCGGCCAGGGTCAGCCAGGCGTCGGTCGGCCCGGGCAGCCCGCTGCCGTCACCCATGCCCAGGTAGTGGTCTGAGCGGAAGAACGCGTCGAAACCGAGCTGCTCGGTAGCCCGGGCGACCGCCAGCAGACGGCCGTAGTCCGCGCCCTGCTGCGGTTCGGTCATGATTCTCAGCTCCATGGCCCCATCCTTCCGCCCGGCCGCCGGCAACTTCGACGGGGGCTGCTTCGTACTTGGTTGATGACGGAAGGGAGCTGATGGCATGGCAGACGACCGAGCCGTCGCTGACCTGGAGTCGTTCCTGGCTGAGCGGGGCGAGCCGCTGCTGCGCACGGCGGTGCTGCTGGCCGGCAGCAAGGAAGCCGGCGAGGACCTGGTGCAGGCCGGCCGGCGGCCGGTTCACGTTCTGGGTGAACCCGGTGAATTACCTGCCCGTGCGGGCAAGCCTGGCGCAGCGCCAGACCGACTTCCACTGGCTCGCCGCCACCCCGGCCCGCCTGGCCCAGCTGAAAGTGGCGGTCCCGGCCGGCTTCAGGCAGGTCCCGGCGCCCGTGGCGCCCGCGGCCCAGGCCCGCTGACCCGGCCGGGGGCGGCCGTCACCCCGGGCCCACGGCGGCCCCCGGATAAGGCCGGCCTGAGCCAGGGTCTATGGTCGGGAAAGGGGGGAACCTGGCTTCCCGAGGAGCGATCATGACATCCCAGGCTGTGGAGATCCCCGGATATGTCGCTGGCACGTGGGATCTCGACCCCGTCCATTCCACGATTGGCTTCGTAGCCCGCCATCTAATGGTCAGCAAGGTCCGCGGCCAGTTCACCCAGTTCCAGGCCGAGGTGGTCACCGCGCCCAGCCCGCTGGACTCGTTCGCGACCGCGACCATCGACCTGTCCTCGGTGGACACCGGCAACGAGACCCGCGACGACGATCTCCGGTCACGGAACTTCTTCGACGCGGCCACCCACCCGCAGATGACGTTCCGGTCCACCGGTATCCGCGCGGTCGAGGGCAACTTCATCGTGGACGGCGAGCTGACCATCCGCGGCGTGACCCGGCCGGTATCGCTGGCCGTGGAGGTCAACGGGTTCGGCCCGGACCCGTTCGGCGGCACCCGGGCCGGTTTCTCCGCCATCGGCGAGATCAACCGGATGGATTTCGGGGTCAGTTTCCAGGCCCCGGTGCCCGGTGGCGTCATGGTGAGCGAGCGGATCCAGATCGAGATCGAGGCCGAGGCGGTGCTCCGCAAGGAGTAGCACCGCCCGGCCACTGCGGCTGGCCCGGCGGCTACCCGGGGAGCAGCGTGGCGACGCACTCCACGTGGTGCGTCATCGGGAACGCGTCGAACGCGCGGAACTGGCCCAGCTGCCAGCCCGCCGCCCGCAGTACCGCGATGTCCCGGGCCAGCGTGGCCGGGTCGCAGGACACGTAGGCCACCTGGCGCAGGCGGCCGCCGGCCCGCAGCCGGTCCAGCACGCCCCGGGCCGCGCCCGCCCGCGGCGGGTCCAGCACGGCGATGTCCGCGTCCACCGGTTCCGGCCGGGCGAGCACCTCGGCGGCGTCCCCGCGGTGCACCCGGGCCCACGGGGTGGCCCGCAGGTTGTGCCGGGCGTCGCGGACCGCGGCCGGGTCGGACTCGATACCGATCACCGTGCCACCGGGGCCGACCGCTTCGGCCAGCAGCCCGGTGAACAGGCCGGCCCCGCAGTACAGGTCCAGCGCGACCTCGCCGGGCTGCGGCCGCAGCGTGCCCAGCACCGCCCCGGCCAGCACGTCCGCCGCGGCCGGGTGCACCTGCCAGAACACGCCCGCGCTCACCCGCCAGGTCCGCCCGGCCGCCGCCTGGTGCAGGAACGGCCCGCCCCGTACCGCGGTCAGCGCCCCGCCCGGCTGCGTGACCAGCACCGGGCCCGTTACCCGCGCCGCCCATTCGGCATAACGGCCCGTTCCGCCGCCCCGCCCGCGGCCCGCCCCCGACTTGCCCCGCGGGCGGCCGGCCGGGGTCACCAGCACCGCCCGCTCGCCAGTTCCCGGCGCGGTCACCACCTGCACGGACCCGGCCCGCGGCCAGCTGGCCGCGGTCACCCCGGACTCATTGACCAGGGGGTGGGCGATCGGGCACTCCCCCACCTCGACCACCTCATGGGAGCGGTGCTGGCGCAGGCCGGCCGCGCCGCTGGCGGCCACCGCGAACCGGACCCGGGTGCGCCAGCCCAGCCCGGCCGGGTCGCCGGGCAGTTCCTCCACGGTCACCTCCCGGTCCAGCCCGGCGATCCGGCGCAGCTGCTCGCTGATCACCGCGGCCTTGAGGCGGCGCTGCGCCTCCGGGCGGGCGTGCTGCCAGTCGCATCCGCCGCAGCCACCCGGCCGGGCGTGCGGGCAGAGCGGCTCGGTGCGGTCCGCGGACGGCGCCAGGATCGCCGTCGCGTCGGCCCGGGCCAGCCGGGCGGACTCCTCGGTCACCCGGGCCAGCACCCGCTCACCGGGCAGCGCGTGCCGGACCAGGACCACCCGGCCGCCGGGCTCCCGGGCCACGCACCAGCCGCCCTGCGCGACCGGGCCGATCTCGAGCTCGATGAGCTCCGGTTCCACAAGTTCCTCACGTTCAGTCAGGTGGAGTATCCTGGCCGGCCGTCTCACCTAGTCAGGACAGGGAATACCGTTGGCGGGCGTTGTGAACTTCGGCTCAGCACTGTACCTACGCAAGGGGCGGCCGTGCACATTGTGATCATGGGATGTGGCCGGGTCGGCTCGACCCTGGCGCACATCCTGGAAGACCAGGGTCATTCGGTCGCGATCATCGACCAGGACCGGGATGCGTTCCGCAAGCTGGGCTCGACGTTCAAGGGCAAGAAGATTGTCGGGATCGGGTTCGACCAGAACGTGCTCAGCGAGGCCGGTATCGAGGACGCGGACGCGTTCGCCGCGGTCAGCAGCGGCGACAACTCGAACGTGATCTCGGCCCGGGTGGCCCGGGAGTCGTTCGGGGTGAAGCGCGTCGCGGCGCGGATCTACGATCCGCGGCGGGCCGAGGTGTACCAGCGGCTCGGCATCCCCACGGTGGCGACCGTCCGGTGGACCGCCGACCAGATGCTGCGCCGGCTGCTGCCCGAGGGCAGCGAGCCGCTGTGGCGCGATCCCACCGGCGAGGTGGTGCTGGCCGAGGTGGCCTACGGCCCGGACTGGGTGGGTGAGAAGACCACCGCGGTGGAGGAGGCGGCCCAGGCCCGGGTGGCGTTCCTGTCCCGGCTCGGCGAGGCGGTGCTGCCCGGCCCCGGCACCGTCCTGCAGGAAGGGGACGTGCTGCACGTGATCGCGCTGGAAGAGAACCTGGAGCGGATCGCGGCCGCGCTGGCCCGCCGCGGCCCTGGTGGCAAGGGAGGCAATTGATGCGCGTGGCGATCGCGGGCGCGGGCGCTGTGGGTACCTCCATCGCCGCCGAGTTGCTGGAGAACGGGCACGAGGTGCTGCTGATCGACAAGAACCCGCGGGCCATCGCGGTGGACAGCGTGCCCCGGGCCGAGTGGCTGCTGGCCGACGCGTGCGAGATCGCGTCGCTGGACGAGGCCTCGCTGGAGCGGTGCAACGTGGTCATCGCCGCGACCGGGGACGACAAGGCCAACCTGGTCGTCTCGCTGCTGGCCAAGACCGAGTACGGGGTCCCCCGGGTGGTGGCCCGGGTCAACCAGCCGAACAACGAGTGGCTGTTCAACGAGTCCTGGGGGGTGGACGTCGCGGTGTCCACCCCACGGCTGCTGTCCGCCCTGGTCGAGGAGGCGGTCAGCGTCGGTGACCTGGTCCGGCTGATGACGTTCCGGCAGAGCGAGGCGAGCCTGGTCGAGCTGACCATGCCCGCCGATGCGCCGCTGGTCGGCCAGCGGATCGGGGACATCGAGTGGCCCGCCGACACGGCCCTGGTCGCCATCTTGCGGGACGGCCGGGTGATCGTGCCGGCCAAGGACGACCCGCTGGAGACCGGCGACGAGCTCCTGTTCGTGACCAGTGAAGACGTGGAGGACGACCTGGCTGCCCTGCTGCACGCCGGCCACACCAGGGGCTAGCGGGTTTCGGTGATCTCCGGGCCGCGCTCGAAGGGGCTGGGCTGGCCGCCGAACCGCTGCTCCGGGTCGGCCTCGGCCAGCTGCTGTTCCATGGCCTGCCGGGCCTCTTCGGGCAGCTGGATTTCGAGCAGGTCGCGGGGAGGCGCGGGATGGTCCCCGCGGACCACCACCACCCCGGCGAACAGCTCCTCGAACGGCGCGGCCGCGGCCGCGTGCCGGGCGGCGGGCCCGGTGATCACCCCGCGCAGGAACCAGCGCGGCCCGTCCACGCCGATGAACCGGATCGGCTGGAGCCCACCCGGCTCGCCCGGGACCTGAGCCCGCAGCTCGGTGCCGAACGGGCCGTCCGCCTCCTGGCTGCGGCCGCCGGCCTGGCTCACCGCGGTGGCGATCTCCTGCCGCACGTCGTCCCACAGCCCGCCGCTCTTGGGCGCGGCGAACGCCTGGAGCTGGAGCGAGCTGTCGCCGCGCACGACCACGATCAGCGGGCCCTGGTCTTCGGCGATGTTGAGCTGGATCTCGGAACCCTCGGTCACCGGCACCTGGAGGCTGCCGAAGTCGAGCCGCTCGGCCTCCGGGACATTCTCCGTGGCGTCCCACGGGCCCCAGCCCGGCTCAGCCGGCGTGCTGCCGGCTGCCTCCTCGCCTTCCTCGTCTTCCTCGCCAGCCGGCTCGTCCCAGGTCTCCTGGTCGTCCGGCCCGGCCTGCGCGTCCTGCTGGCGGCGCCGACGGAACACTTCCGTTCTCCCTGCTCTGTGCTGGCCTGGTTCTGTGCTGGCCTGGTTCTGTGCTGGCCTGATAGTTACGCGCGTGCGGCGCCGGCGTGCCCTCCGGTGGACCCGAATCCGCCGTCGCCGCGCGCGGTCCCCGGCAGCCGGTCCACCTCGTGGAACACGGGGCTGGCTACCTGCTGGATGACGAGCTGCGCGATCCGGTCGCCGCGCTGGAACCGGACCGCCCGGGCCGGATCGGTGTTCAGCAGTGTCACCCTGATCTCGCCACGGTACCCGGCATCCACCGTGCCCGGCGCATTCACGATCGTCACCCCGTGCCGGGCGGCCAGCCCGGACCGCGGGTGCACGAAGGCCGCATAGCCGTCGGGCAGCGCGATCGCCACCCCGGTCGGCACCACGGCCCGCTCTCCCGGGGCGAGGTCCACGTCGGCCGCGGCGACCAGGTCCACGCCCGCGTCTCCCGGGTGGGCCCGGGTGGGCAGCGGCAGCGCCGGGTCCAGCCGGGTGATGAGCACGTCAACGGGGTGCTGGCCACTCCAGGCCGGCTGATGCCTGTTCACTCCCGAGACCCTACCGCTGGCCGGCTCCCCCGCAGGTACGGCACGGCCCGGACCAGCGCCGCTGTGGTAGGCACGGCCACGATCGCCCCCGGGATGCCGGCCACCACGCCCCCCACGGCCAGCACCAGGATGACCGCCAGCGGGTGCAGCCGGACCATCCGCCCGACTACCAGGGGCTGCAGCAGATGGCCTTCCAGCTGGTTCTCCAGGATGAAGATGGCCACCAGCACGACCGCGGCGATCCAGCCCTGGGTGGCCAGCGTGACGAGCACGGCCAGCGTCCCGGCTACCAGGATGCCGATGAGCGGGATGAACGCGGCGATGAACACCAGGATGGTCAGCGGCACCAGCAGCGGCACCCCGAGCACCCACAGCGAGAACCCGATGACCACCGCATGGATGGCCGCGACCGTGATCGTGCCGCGCACGTAGTAGGTCAGCGCCTCCCAGGCCGCCGTGCCGGCCAGGTGGGCCCGGTCCCGGCTGTCCGGGCGCAGGAAGCCGGTCAGCCAGGCCCAGATCCGGTCGCCGTCCTTGAGCAGGAAGAACGTGACGAACAGCATGAGGACCAGGCCGGCCAGGATCTCCAGGAAGATCTTGCCGCCGGACACCACGGTGCCCAGCACCATGGACTGGTGCTGCTTGAGGAAGCCCAGCACCCGGTTGGACAGGTCCTCGATGTTCGCGTTCCGGATGTGGAACGGCGGGCCGGCCAGCCAGGACTGCAGCCCGGTGCCGGTGTGCTTGACCTGGTTCACCAGGGTCGGGTAGTCGGCGGTGGCCCGGGTGGCGGCCAGCGTGCCCACCCCGGCCAGCACCACGACCACCAGCAGGATCGTGCACCAGGTCGCGGCCAGGGCAGGCAGGCCCAGCCGCCGCAGCCGGGACGTCAGCGGCTGCAGCAGCGCGGTGAGCAGCAGCGCCGCGACACACGGCAGCACGACCACCCGGAGCACGCTGGCCACCCGGAAAGCCAGGTAGATGACGATGCCGACGAGCAGCAGCCGCCACGACCACCCCGCGGCCCGCTGCAGCCAGCCGGGCACCTGGGAGCCGGGCGGTACCGGTCCCCCACCCCGGCCCGCATCGGCCCCGGCGTGGTCAGCGGCCACGCTCCGGCCGTTTGGCTCAGGTGCGCTGGGCCCGGCGCCTACCGCCTGGCTGGCTCCCCCGTCTGGTTGCGTGCTGACCCCCGTGCCGTTGTCCGGCGCGCCGGTGGCTGCCTCGCTGGGCGGTGCAGCCACCCCCGGTGCTGTCCCGCCTGGCCCGGCGGCAGTGGCCAGCCTGCCGAGGAGCCCGTGCCACCTGCGTCGCGCGGTCATGCCTCCATGTAACCAACTACGGTGGACCCATGCGTGTCTACCATGAACGGCTGCGTGTCCCGGCGAGCTGGTGGCTGCTCGGGCTGCTGTCCATTCTGCTGCTCGGGTCCGGCTTCCTGGCCGGTTTCGACTGGCGGCCCGCGGCGTTCGTGTATGGCGTGCTGATCGTGCTCATGGCCAGCGGGCTGGTCGCCTGGGGCCTGCTGGGCATCGAGGTCACCGGCGGCGAGCTGCGGGTCAGCAGGCACCGGCTGCCGCTGGCCCAGGCCGGCCCGGTGACCGTGCTGGACGCGGACCAGACGCGGGCGCTGCGCGGCCCCCACGCCGACCCGGCAGCGTTCCTGGTAACCCGGCCGTATCTGCCGTGTGCCGTCTACATCGCGGTCGATGACCCGGCCACGGGCACCCCGTACTGGCTGATCGGCACGCGCCACCCGGAAGAGCTGGCCGCCGCGATCGAGGCGGCCCGGCCCGCGGCGCGGGCCGGTGGCACACCCGTGGGATGATCAGCAAACGTCGGCCGGCAGCACCGGCAGCACCGAGGAGGATGCATGGCAGACAAGCCCGGGGATGGGATGAACAAGGCGGTGGCTACCGCGGCGGCGTTCGGGGCGGCGAGCATTACCCGCAAGGCGCTCGGCATGGGCTGGAAGCGTGTCACCGGCAAGGAGCCACCCTCCGACCCACAGGACCCGCAGTACGGCATGGCCGAGGCGCTCGGCTGGGCCATCGTCATCGGCGCGGTGATGGGCGTGGCCCGGGTACTTGCGTTCCGGGCGGCGGCCGGCGCGCTGCGCCGCGCGCCCAGCAAGACCGAGAGCAGCTGACCCAGGCGCCCCTTCGCAGGTCCCCTAGCCGCGCGTGCGCTGGTAGGCCGCGCCGAACGCGGCCAGCGTGGCGGTGGGCAGCGGCACGTGCCCGCCCATCAGCCGGGCGCCCCAGGCGACGTGGGCGCAGTGCTCCGCGACCACCGCGAGGTGCAGCGCCTGCGCGGGGCTGGCCGCGACGGTGACCAGGCCGTGGCTGGCCAGCAGCGCGCTGCCGCGGTCGGCCAGCACCGCGACCGCGTTGGTGCCGACCTGCGCCGAGCCGCTGATCGCGTAGTCGGCCACCGGGATGTCCCCGCCGTTGAAGATCACGCCCTCGTCGATCACCGCAGGCACCGGCTGCCGGGTGGCCGCGAACATGCTGGCGTGCGGCGGGTGGCTGTGCAGCACCGCGCCGATCTCCGGGAACGCCTGGTAACAGGCGGTGTGCAGCTGCCACTCCGAGGACGGCGCCCGGCCGCCAGCGGCCCGGCCGCCCGGCCCCCCGGCCATGGTGATCACCACCAGGTCACTGGTGTGCATGTCCTGGTAGGGCAGGCCGGACGGGGTGATCACCAGGTGCCCGCCGGGCAGCCGGGCGGATACGTTCCCGCTGGTGCCAGAGGTCAGCCCATGGTCGAGCATGCCCCGCGCGGCGGCCAGCACGGCGGCCCGGGCGGCGGATTCGGCGTCCATGTCCCGATCCTGGCATGGCCAGCTGGCGGAAAGTCGCTGGCCGGAGGCGTCCCGCGCGGGCCGCATCCCGTGCCAGACTCTTGCCGTGCCAGCAGAGGACCGATCTCGCTTGTCGTACAAGTTCAGTTATGCGCTGCGTAACCCGGGCCGGGTTGTGCCGTACGCCCGGCGGCGCGGGCGTGACACCCTGATCGGCATGAAGGCCAAGGATCACGTCAGCTACTACCGCGAGGTGATGAAGGCCACCACGGCCCGCAGCATCGAGGAAGCGGTCGGCAGCAAGGACCACGACTCCTGGATGAAGGTCGGCCAGCTGCAGTTCGATTACCTGGTCAAGCACGGGCTGCAGCCGGGCGACCGGATGCTGGAGATCGGCTGCGGGAACCTGCGGGCGGGCCGGCTGTTCGTCGACTACCTGGACGCCGGCAATTACTACGGCCTCGATATCTCGCCCGACATCCTGCTCGCCGCGCACGACGTTATCGACGCCTACGGGCTGCAGGCCAAGCTGCCCCACCTGGAGCTGGTCCGCGACCTTCAGTTCCGGTTCCTGCCGTCCGAGCAGTTCACCGTGGTCCACGCGCACAGCGTGTTCACCCACTCGCCGATCGAGGTGATCAGTGAGTGCCTGGCCAACGTGGGCCGGATCATGCGGCGGCACGGCGTGTTCGACTTCACGTTCTGCCGGACCGACGGGGCGGAGCACCAGGTCCTCCGGGAGGACTTCTACTACCGCACCGAGACCCTGGTCCAGCTGGCCGGCGAGCATGGCCTGGACGCGGAGTTCATGACGGACTGGGAGGAGCTGCCGCACCCGCAGTCCAAGATCCGGATCACCCGCAGGTCCTGAGGCCGGCTACGCCGTGGGCGCGGCCGGGCCGGCGCCGCGCCGGCCGCGGACGGCGGCCACCGCCTCCTGCTGGCTGAGCTGGGCGCCAGCGGTGTACGGCGGACCGAACCGGTCCGCGCCCAGCGCCTGGCGGACCTGGGTGAGCAGCTCGGCCTCCCCCTGCCGCAGCAGCGGCCAGGCCTGCAGGCCGACCCGCCGGCGCAGGCCGTCGGCGGCCCCGGCCAGCAGCGCCGCCCGCTCTGGGTCACCTTCCACGAACGCCAGCCGGGCGAACGCGGCCAGGCACAACGTCACGCTGCGAGTGCTGTGCGCGGCCAGGCTCAGCTCCAGCCCTTCATCCAGCAGCCCGCGGCCCTCCTCCGGCCGGCCCCGCGTCACGGCCAGCAGGCCCAGATACACCTGGGAGACGGCGGCGAGCCAGGGGTTGCCGAACCGCTCCGCCAGGTCGCGCATGCCGGTCAGGTGGCGCCCGGCATCGTCGTAGCGGCCGGCCCTCATCTCCACGAGGCCGGCGGTGTACGCGGCCAGCGCCGTCAGGAACGGCTCATCCTGGCCACGTAGCTGCTCCAGGGCGCCCAGCGCCCCCTGCCGGGCGCCGTCAAAATCGCCGGCGATCCCCGAGGTCCACGCCATGACCAGCTGGCACGCCGCCCGGAGGTAAGGGTCCGCGATCCCGTCGAGCAGCGGTGCCAGGAGCTTGCGGGCCGCCAGCGCCGCCTCGTCGTCGCCCACCTCGACGCCGGTCGCCGCCGCTGCCCACGCCAGTTCAGCCTGGGCCTGGGGGTCGAGGGAGCCGGCGGTGGGCAGCAGCTGCCCGATCCAGGAGCTGGCCTCGCCCAGGTGGTCCCGCAGGAACCAGAAGAGCCACAGGACCCGGAACAGGTGGGGCAGCGCCCCGGTGTCCTGGCCGAGGTGCCAGCGTATGGCGGCGGCCAGGTTGCCTTCCTCGGCGTCCAGCCGCCCGCACCATTCAAGCTGGCCGCGGCCGCGCAGCGGCCAGTCGGCCTGCTCGGCCAGTGCCCGGTAGTAGCCCGCGTGCCTGCGCCGGATCTCGGCGGCGTCCGGCCGGGCCGCCAGCCGCTCGGCCACGAACGCGCGGATGGTCTCCAGCATCCGCGGCCGGGGGCCGTCGCCAGCCGGGTCGAGGTAGACCAGGCTGTGCCGGGCCAGCGCCTCAGTCAGGTCCAGCGCCCGGTCCTCATCCAGCCCGGCGACCTGGGCGGCGGCCTCGACGGTCCAGCCGTCCACGAACACCGCCGCGACCTCCAGCAGCGACCGCTCGGCGTCGGCCAGCAGCCCGACGCTCCACTCCACCGTGGCCCGCAGGGTGCGCTGCCGCTCGGGCAGGTCCACCGCGCCCGTGCCCAGCGCGTCCAGTGACCGGGCCAGCCGGCCCAGCAGCGCGCCGGGGTCCAGCAGCCGGGTGCGGGCGGCGGCGAGCTCGATGGCCAGCGGCAGGCCATCCAGCCGCCGGCAGATCTCCGCCACCGCCGCCGCGTTGCCCTGGGTGAGGGCGAAGCCGGGGCGCACCGCGCGGGCCCGGTCCACGAACAGCGCCACCGCCGGTGCGGCCACCAGCTCCGCCACCGGCACCGTGGCGGGGTCGGCAGGCAGCGGCAGCGGCGGCACCGGGTACTCCCACTCGGCCCGCAGCCCCAGCACCGTCCGGCTGGTCGCCAGGATCACCACGCCCGGGCAGCGGGCCAGCAGCGCATCGAGGTCGCCAGCCGCGCCGAGAACCTGCTCGAGGTTGTCGAGGATGAGCAGCCACTGGTCGCTGCCGAAGTACTCGGCCAGAGCCTCCAGTGGCGGGCCCGTTCCGGCCAGCTCGGCCCCCACCGCCCGGGCGACGCCCGCCAGCACCAGCTCAGGCTCGGTGACCGCGGCCAGCGGAACGAACGCGGTCCCCGCGCCGAAGCGCTCAGTCAGCCGCTCGCCGACCGCCACCGCCAGCCGGGTCTTGCCGATCCCGCCCAGCCCGGTCAGGGTCACCAACCGCACGCCGGGACGCCCGAATAGCCCGGCCACCTCCGTAGTGGCCTCCTCCCGCCCGATCAGCGACGTCGCGTCCACCGGCAGCGGGCGCGGCCCGGGCCGGGCCGGCGGTGCCGCGGCAGCGGGGCGGACGGCCGCGAACCGCTCGCTGAGCAGCATCGCCAGGTCGTCGCGCACCAGCCGGCCCAGCTCCGCCGGGGTGCGGAAGTGACGGTAGGACACGGCCGCCTCCGCGGCGATCCGGGCCAGCAGCCCGGTGAGGCGCGGCTCGCGGTCAGGCGCCGGCCCTTTGACGTACAGCAGCCGGGGCAGGTCCTGCGACCGGGCGAACTCGTCCTCCAGCCCGGAGATCGCCATGCCCGGCCCGACCCACCCGTACTGCTGCCAGTACAGCCCGACGAACACGTCGCTTTGCGCCAGGTACGCCCGGTACAGATCCTGCGGCGGGTGCGCCCGCGCCCCCGCCTCGAACATCACTGGCGTCAGCCGCAGCGCCGAGATGGCCCGCGAGACCGCCCGCCGCTCCTCCGCCAGCTCGCCCAGCGTGGAACTCACGAACACCCGCAGCCGCCGGTCCGGGGTCCGGATGA